>Ga0209303_1000396_pt1 | contig 34406 bp, 27 predicted proteins | sample SidtaG_3_FD_187449 | JGI IMG/M metagenome (GOLD analysis project Ga0209303, IMG submission 187449) | Marine algal microbial communities from Sidmouth, United Kingdom - Sidmouth_Asex1 metaG (SPAdes) (version 2) | ecosystem: Host-associated > Algae > Red algae > Unclassified | place: Sidmouth...
TGACGTTTATTTTGAAATGAATCGAATCAAAAATGACGCGAATACTCACTGTATTTAAGGATTTTTTGGTGAAGAGTCATTTTAAAAGAAATACTCAAAAAAGTAAATAAATTTGTGAAACAGTGTATTTAGGAATGACGCAAAAATAAATTCAGCTTTTGATTATGCCTCGTCCCTTAAAAAACCCCAAGATAAGAACATTCAATGGTATTTCATTAAAAAAAATAACTTTCCATACGTTTTTTAACCTTTTACAAAATGAAATTTTCAATGTACGCATTGGTTTTAGTGTTTTAATGTTGTGGTTTCGTAGTGTTTTAGTGCTGTGGTGTTTTTTGCTTCGCAAAAAATAAAACGAATTACTACAACACTACAACGCCAAAAAAAAGGCTACTCTTTCGAGTAGCCCTTAATTAATTTTTTAGTTTTCTAAATTTAAAATTTTATCAGCCACGATTTATCGAGATTCGCATAATCGTCGCTTGAGGTGACTACGATGCGTAGCGTACCTTCATCTTTAAGTCCATTGCGGTCATAATCAATAACAACCTTACCATTTGCAGTATAATACGATGCAGAATACCCCGACGCAAAAGACCCCACACCGGGATTTTCGACGACCAATGGAATAATATTGCCACCTAACCTGCCGCCGTCTTCTTCATCTTCAAGAATATCTGTCAAGACACCAACTGCTACTACGCCCGGACCTTCCATCAACAACATTGGATCATCCGTTTGCGAAAGGCGATAAAATGGAATACACAAATTCAAAAAGCCTGAATTTTGCTCACTGCTTCGCAAAACAGGATAGAACAAAACATCGTCTTTCGTATACACTTTTGATTCGCCAAAATAATTGAAGCCGCTGAAAGTCATTGCACTATTGGTCTCCTCCAATAACTCCGCAAAATCAGCATCCTGACAGTCATTAATGTACTCATCAACGTGATTCGCCTCTTGATTTGCCTCAATGCCTGCGGCAAATTTATAAGCATAATCAATCGCAGATTCTACCTCTACGACAGGTAAGTTAGCTCCCTCTTTCTGACAAGAAGTCATTAAAAAACAAAGGCATACGAAAGGTAAAAAGTATGAAATTTTTCTCATGATTAATATTGTTTTATCGTTAAGTGAAAGAAAATAAATGTATATTCTCGACTTGTTTTTTCCCTTTATACTTCACCAGATTTTCCTTAAATACAGTGAGTATTCGCGTCAAATTTGGTTCGTCTAAAGAAAAAATAACGACGCGAAGAATCTACATTTGTTTAATTCCTGAGACTAATTATTTTACCAAAGTTAATTATTTTCAAGTTCTTATGCAAATTTTTAACAATAAATTGAGTCATGAAAAAATTCCATTAAACTTCGTTTTCTTCTATAGCCTGCCCCGTTGCAGAACGGAGTTAATTTGACTTTGTGCCTTTAGTGTCCTTTGTGGTTCATCCCTTCAAAAACGGATTATACACTTTCTCATGCCCCACCGTTGTCATCGGACCGTGTCCGGGAAACACCTTTACCTCATCATTGAGCGTGAAAAACTCCGTTCGAATACTCCGCAGCAGCGTCTCCATATCGCCGCCCGGCAGGTCGGTACGCCCGATACTCTGCATAAACAGAACGTCCCCGGCAATCACAAATTTTGCGGCTTCGCAGTAAAAAGACAAACTCGCAGGCGAGTGTCCCGGCGTAAACAAAACCTTCAGTTTCGTCTCTCCAAACTCAATTATTTCGCCAGCTTCGATAAAAGCACTCGCATCCGGCGATTGGTGCATCATCGGAATACCATACATCTTGCACACTTGCGGTACAGCCGCCAAAACAGGCACTTCTCCCTTGTGAATTTCGAGCGGCAAACCATACTTTTCCGATACAAAATGATTACCAAAAACATGGTCGAGATGACAATGCGTATTAATCAAACGCACAGGCTTAAGCCCCTTACCCTCAATGGCTTTTACAAGCACATTTTGCTCCTCCACGCTATTGCAGCCGGGGTCAAAAATCACACATTCGCCCGTATCATCGTACACGATATACATATTTTCCTGAAAAGAATTAAAGGTCAATCCCAAAACCTGTGTCATATAATTGTGTTTTTATAAATTCTCAATGTTGAGTGAATGAATTTTGAATGAATGAATTTTGGGTTCTTTGACAATTTTTGCATTTGAGATAAAATTAAAGATTTGCGTCTTGCGTAGTCCACCCCCTCGCCCCCTCCAAAGGGGGAGATTCTTCGCTTCGCGAAGAGCTACTCGCGTTAGTCTCCCCCTTTGGAGGGGGCTGGGGGGTGGACTACGTGAAAAACTAATGTTCAAAAATTTCCCTAAAATTAGAATAGGCTCGCTAATCTCTCTTTTTGCAAAAATTGCCAAAGAACCGAATTTTGAATGAATGAATCATCCAGTCAAAAATGATTCATTCATTCATTCTTTCATTCAAAATTCATTCATTATAAACCTTAAAACCGTCTGTTTGCCGACGTGCGGTTTCAAACATTTGATAAATTCCGTTTTTTTGGTTAATTTGACGTAAACGTAAATCATACGCACGGATTGTAAGGACAAGGTATGCCTTGTCTTTACAATCTCGATATACTACGATTACGGTGCAAAAATACACAAAAACCCATAGGCTATGATATATATTGACAGAGAAAAATACCGCTTAGACATAAATATGGATTGCTTGAATAATATTAAATTAAAAATTTCCGCCCAATGCAATGGTAGATTCGCCTTGCATTTTGAAAATGAAAGGCGAGTAGAGTCAACTTGGAATTTGAAATTTGGTGCTTGGAATTTGGCTTGCTTATTATTCCTTCTATTGCCTTTTTCAACGATGGCACAAGGCATTCATACTGAATTTGGGAAAAATCGCGTACAATACGACAAGTTTGAATGGCAGCAATACGAAAGTGCGCATTTCATCACTTACTGGACAGATGGTGGGCGTTCTATCGGCGAATATGCCTTGCAGATGGGCGAACAAGATTTTGCAGAATTGCAGAACCTGTTAGAGTATAAAATGAACGACAAAATCAGCCTACTGGTTTTCAATGATTACAGTGATTTCATGCAAAGCAACGCAGGCAACCATGACGCTAATTACCATAACGGCAGCACTACACGAGTATCCGACAATAAAATTTATGTCTGGTTCAATGGCAGCCACCACGACCTACACCGACAAGTCCGCGAGGGCATCACGGAGGTATTTTTGCACCAAATGATGTACGGCAACAGCCTTCAGGAAATCGTACAAAATGCCATGCTGCTCAACCTACCACACTGGTTTACCGAAGGGCTCAAAGCTTATGTCGGCGAAACATGGAACACCGACCTCGACAACCTCATGCGAGACGGTATACAATCTGGTAAGTACAAGAAATTCAGCGACTTAGTAAACAAAAATCCGCGACTTGCGGGGCATTCAATGTGGTATTTTATCGGGCAAAATTATGGCAAATCTACTGCCTCCAACTTACTCTATCTGACGCGCATTAATCGCAGTATCGAACAAGGGTTTTTATTTGTTTTGGGCAATAGCTTTCGTACCGTCTCTAAGGAGTGGTATGGTTTTTATCAGCAGCGATATTTACAAGAAACTGCCAAATACGAACTTCCCACAGGCGAATCTATACGCCTTACACACACGCCCGTTCGTCAATGCAAAGTTGCGCCAAAGGGTCAGCACATTGCCTACGTCACACAGAGCGAAAAACGCTATAAAGTCATTCTAAAAGACCTGAAAAACGATAGTGAAAAAGTCATTTTAAAAGGAAATATCGACTCCGAATTTCTGTATCAAACAGATACCAACTACCCTATCTTGGCATGGAGTAAAGGACAGGAATTAGCGATTGTTTTTGAGAAAAAAAATAATGTAAAAATTGCGATCTATAACGTTGCCGAAGGCAAAATAAAAAGTACACATAAGGTGGGCGGTGATTTAGAACGCATCACGCATGTCGATTTTTTGGGTCGTCGTCAATTGGTGGTTGCTGCTGTCAAAAACGGACAATCTGACCTCTTTAGCGTCAGTACAAATGGAGAGCAAGTGCGTCATCTTACACGCGATTATTACGATGAGCGCGATGTCGCTTTCATTCAAATTAATGGAGAAAAAAGCATCCTTTTTGCCTCCAATCGCGACCAAGCTACGGTCAAAACTACCTCGCGCATCATTGCCGAAAAAGCCAAAACTTTTGACCTCTACCTCATGCCTCTCAAAGCCGAAAAACGCAAAGAAATCATACGCATCACCAATACACCACTCGCCAACGAACGCCAACCGATGCAGCTCGATAGCCTCAATTTTGCATGGCTCAGCGACGAAAGTGGCATCTATAATCGCTACGCAGGAAAAATCGGACGTAAGATTGATTTTCATGAAAAATATGTGGTACTTTCTAACGGTCAAAACCTTACGATTGCCGAAGATTCTACACTTACGCTGCCAGATAGTATTACGATAATGAATGAGCAGTTAAAACCAATTTATAAAATTGCTGCCCTAACCCGTACCAATACCAATCAAAACACCGGAATCATTCAGCAAAGCATTATAAAACGCACAAATAAAACGGCTGATTTAGTTTTAAATAATGGCAATTACTATTTAATTATCAATAAAATAAACAGTGAAAATAATTTTAATCTAATAGAAACAATCTACCGCGATAAGCGACAAATAAAAGCCCCAAAACCGCAGGCACCACAAACGGTTTTTGATAATGTTTTTGTTGAAATTGATAAAAAAGAAACGGAAGAAAATACCGATATTCTGCCGAAGGCGAAAAGCAAGAAAGACGAAACAGCTTACTTTTTCCAAAGTGAATTTGAGGATATAAGAGTACCTGAATCCATCGCAGAAGTTGACGAAGAAACGACTGATTTTTCGCCTTTTTCGCTTGCTAATTCGGCAAAAAAGACAGCGGAAAAAATCGACATACATCCGCGCGACATCAAGGATTATAAGTTGAAATATCGTACCGACTATTTGGTCGTTCAGTTTGATAATAGTTTGCTTTTTGATGGCTATACGAATTACGACCATACTTCTACTTTTTATCAGTGGACGCCGTTTTCTGCCCGATTTGAAGCGGGTGTCGAAGACCTCATGGAAGACCAATCTTTCAAAGGTGGATTGCGCTTACCTTTCGAACTAAATTTTCCTGAGTTTTACTTGGTTTATAATAATAAAAAACGACGAATTGATAAGCGATTTTCGTTTTATCGTTTGCCGCGTGTTTATGGCGTAGCCAGTGGTAATACCTTGTTATACAATATAAAAAACATTACAAATTATTTTGAAACGAGGTTGAGTTATCCGATAGATACTTACCGAAGTGTCCGCGGATTTGCGACCTTGCGCTCTGACCAAAATATCCGACTGGCGACCGATGCGACCACGCTTCAAACCCCTACCGACCAACAAAATCGCATCTTCGGACGACTCGAATACGTACACGATGACACGCGCAATATGGGTGTAAATCTACGCACCGGAACACGCTATAAGCTATTCGCCGAGACTGCCAAACGATTTGATTTGGGCTTGCGAAAAAGTACGGACGCACAACTCTATCCGGGTTGGATGGCGACGCTGGGAGTGGATGCGCGACATTATCGTAAATTGACCAAAAACATGATCATCGCCACACGACTTGCGGGAGCGACTTCATTTGGTAAAGAAAAACATCTGTACTTCATGGGTGGCGTCGATAATTGGCTCGTACCCGGCGAGCGCAACAACCGCGAAGTGAGCGTCCCAAGTTCGCAGGAAGAATATGCTTTTCAGACAATCGCGACGAATATGCGCGGCTTTAAAAGCAATATCCGCAACGGTAATTCCTTCGTGGTTTGGAATACCGAACTCCGCGCTCGATTGTTCAATAATACGACACGTACCGCCTTCCGCAGTTCGGCTTTTATTCGTAATTTGCAGGGCGTCGCTTTCTTCGATATGGGGACGGCTTGGCAGGGGCTTTCGCCATTTGACCGAGAAAATCCACTGAATACTATTTATGTCGAAAATCCGGTAGTGGCGGTGCAGGTAAATTATTTTCGTAACCCAATTGTGATGGGTTACGGGCTGGGTTTGAGGAGTATTGTCTTTGGGCATTTGGTGCGCTTGGATTATGCCTGGGGCTTGGAAACAGGCGAGTTGCAAGGCGGGCAGATTTACTTGTCGCTGGGCTTGGATTTTTAGCACTCTATCGTAATGGAACGCAGATTTGGCGGATTGAACGGATGACGCGGATTTTTTTTATTTAGAATTATGGCAAAAGATAAATATCATACACAGGTGCGAGAAGCACTCGAAAATGACGGTTGGACGATAACGCATGACCCGTTCTTAATTCCCTATGGTGTCAGCACTGTTGAAGTAGATTTGGGTGCTGAAAAATTAATCGGCGCAGAGAAAGAAGGAAGAAAAATAGCGGTAGAAATCAAGAGTTTTATGGAACGTTCGAAAGTGTACGCTTTCCATCAGGCTTTCGGACAATATATGATTTACCAAATGGCACTTGATTATAATGCGATTACAGATAGAGCTTTGTTTTTAGCGGCAAGTTTAGATGTTTATAACGCATTTATGATAAAACAACAAATGGTAGATGATGCTATTGAAAAATACGGCTTGAATCTTATTGTTGTTAATATGAAAACAAAACAAATAGTAAAATGGATAAAAAAATAATTTATGCAAAGTATATAGAGGAATTGCTTCGCGAACACGCCGTTCCTAAGCCCATCGGGGAGTGGGAAGAGTATGAAAATCAGGTTATCATAAATAAAGATAATTCACATTTCCAATTAATGCGTGTTGGTTGGTGGGATCAACGACGTACCCATAATTGCACCTTACATCTCGACCTGAAAGATGATGGAAAAATATGGATTCAAGAAGATTTGACGGAGATAGGTATCGCCACTCAGCTTATGGAAAAAGGTGTGCCTAAATCTGATATTGTACTCGCATTTTACGCACCTTTTCGTAGGGAAGATACGGGATTTGCAATCGCATAGTTTTATGTGGAAATGGAACGCGGATTTGGCGGATTAAACGGATTTACGCGGATTTTTTTATTGGATAAAATCGTATCTTTGGAAAAAGAAAAATTATGAAAGCAATCGAAACAATCGGACACATTGACCATGAAGGTAAATTGCAAATTGAACGCCCACTTAATGTGGTCAATCAAAAAGTCAGGGTTATCGTACTTGTCCCTGAAAATGATGACATTGAAGGTAATGCGTGGTTGAAAGCCATGAATACAAATGATGCTTTTAGTTTTTTGAATGAACCCTAAGAGGATATTTATTCCTTAGCAGACGGAAAACCCTACCAATCCTGAAGTATGATATAGTCCTCGTTCCCTTTCCTTTTGATGATTTGTAATGCTCCATATAAGAAAAATTTAAACTCATAATTTGCTGGGAATTTTGCTCTAAAACTCGCCTTGCATTTTCAAAATGCAAGGCGAGTTTTAGGGTAGATTTTACCGATAAATTAAAAAGTAAAAAATCCGCGTCCATCCGTTCAATCCGCAAAATCCGTGTTCTATTTCACATTAAAAACCGTTTACCGTCCGCCGTCCATCGTTATGAAACACATTTACAACAGCGAAAACTTCCGAAAAACAGGTCACGAACTCATCGACTTACTCGCCGACCACCTCGACGCCGCTCAACAGGGCGAAATCCCCATTTTGCCTTACGAAACACCTGATAATCAATTGGCTTTTTGGGAAAAATACGACTTGGAAGATGCGAGTACTATCACGCTTTTCAAAGATATTATTGAGCGTTCTATTGCCCTGAATCATCCGCGATATATGGGGCATCAAATCTCGTCGGCTGCCCCCGTGACAGCTTTAGCATCTCTCGTTGCGGCTTTTATGAATAACGGTATGGGCGTATATGAAATGGGTCCGGCGTCGTCGGCTATCGAAAAAGTGGTGGCACAGTTTTTTGCAAAAGCGATCGGGTATGATGCGAGTGCTGATGGGTTTTTAACTTCGGGCGGTACGCTTGCCAACCTGACGGCATTGCTTTCCGCACGTAGCGCACACGCTCATACAGATGTGTGGAAGGCAGGGCATGAGGGCAAAAAATTGGCGATAATGGTGTCGGCAGAAGCGCATTATTGTGTGGATAGGGCGGCGCGAATTATGGGTTTGGGCGATGATGGTATCTTGAAAATCGAAACGAATGACCGCTTTCAAATGAAAACCGACCGACTCGAAATTCAATTTAAACAGGCAACTGAAAACGGATTGCGAGTCATCGCGGTAGTTGGTAGTGCGTGTACGACTTCGACGGGTAGTTATGATGATTTGGAGGCTATTGCGGAGTTTGCGGAGCGATATGGGATTTGGTTTCATGTGGATGGGGCGCACGGTGGGGCGGCTGTTTTTTCCGAAAAATATAAACCACTCACACGCGGCATACATCGCGCAGATTCGGTGGTGATTGATTGTCATAAAATGCTAATGACACCCGCAATTATAACGGCTTTGATATTTAAAAATTCGGATGATGCGTATAAAACATTCAATCAGAAAGCACAATATCTATGGAAGGAAGCCGCCGAGGAAGCGTGGTATAATCTCGCCAAACGTACTTTTGAATGTACTAAGGAAATGATGAGCATTAAGTTTTTCTCCCTAATGCAATTACATGGTAATGAAGGATTTGCAGCGTTTGTAGAGACGCTTTATGATTTGGGAAATACATTTGCGAAGCTGATAAAAAAAAGACCTCAACTAGAACTCGCTACCGAACCGGAATGTAATATCGTTTGTTTTCGCTTGTATGATTCGACCATTAGCACAGTAGAAAACAATCGCATTAATAGCGAAATTCGACAGAAAATAATCGAAAGTGGCACATTTTATATTGTACAGACTACGCTACGTGATACCGTTTATCTACGAACCACTTTGATGAATCCTTTTACCACAGAAAAAGACTTGAAAGATTTATTACAATTGGTAATAGTTAATGGTTAATGGTTAATGGTTAATGGTTAATGGTTAATGGTTAATGGTTAATGGTTAATGGTTAATGGTTAATGGTTAATGGTTAATGGTTAATGGTTAATGGTTAATGGTTAATGGTTAATGGTTAATGGTTTTTTTCGCATAGCGAAAAAAACCACTTCCATCACATTATCGTTATTTATTAATCATTAATCATTAACCGTTAACCGTTAAAAAAGTTATTTTGAGATGGCGGATGATGTACCATTATTGGTAGACCAAAAGGATTTGTCAGAGCCGTCAATATCGCTATTCATATTAAAATCGGCAATAGAATATTGGTAGAATAATCCATTTTGTACATCCCAAATTGCTTTATCCAAACCACTAACATCAAAGCCACCAATATCATCTATTTGGCTGGAATTACCTGCATATAGACAGTATTTTGCCCCCACCGATGTTTGTCCTCCGCTAAAGGTATCATTGTTACTAAAATCAAAGCTCAATGTATTGCCAACCACAGCGATAGGCGCACTCGTGATAGCACCAACGTGATTGCGATGTTCGACCAAAATATGAAATGGTCCGCTTACGCTGCCATCCAATACACAAGGGTCAAGGAACTCGACCGAACCGTCTTTTTTCAGCAAAGCGGCTGCTCTCGCAACTTCTGTATTGACATCCAATCCGGTACGGAATGATACTAATACCCAATCTACTACATCTGTATTATAATTTACATTTGTCCACCCTGCGCCCTCTGTACCTGCATAATTCCAAGGGGCTACGCTATAAGGCTGACCTGCCGGCGTGGCTACACCCAAAGGGCTGATAGGTGTCTGTCCGGGCAACATGCCTTTATCGTTCAAGCCTGTTCTCATTTTAGCGGTGGCTGCATCCCAAGGACCTTCCAAAAGCACCTTAATATCAATGCCAATACAAGCCACACTTTGTAGCTCCGTAGCGAGTGTAAACCAATCGCCATCATTAAAAGGTACTTGGTTGAATGTAAGGATATTACCGGAAATATTTGCGCCTGTCGTGTGTACTATTGCATTAGAAAAATCGCCATCGTCACCATCTATCATCAAGCCAAAATCAGCTGTATTAAAAGGTGCGTTCAAGCCAAGTTCACCCAAGTCAAAACTCACCGAAACCGTACCGACTTCTCCCGTTTCAGCTATGCGCCATTCGCGTACAATGCGCTCACTTACAGTGCCAGGCATTTCCGAGTTCATCAAAGTCGTTGCTGCCCCGTCATTTCCCCAAACCAAATATTCATCTTCGCCCAAACTACTCGGTACATTCATGCTCACTGCCGCGCCTACCGCTTCGCTTTTACTGCTGATTTGATTCAAATTTTGATTCGCATCCATGCCCAAACCAGCGATATTTTCAGGATACCCTGCGTGGTTAAAATAAACATGATTTTCTACCGGAATATTAATTCCATAACGCACATTCAGATAAGAATGTACCCGGTCCATTTCAGGATAAGTCAAAAATCTATCAAAAATAATAACTTCCGCCATATCGCCCTTCCAGTGATTCGAGGTATTTCCCAAACCGTCATATTCCTGTCCGAGTGACGCTTGATTCGCGCCCGAATTTTGAAGATTATGTGTCCACGGTGCAGCTAATTCAGCATTTTTATAACCGTCTACATAAAAATCTTCCTCCATTTGGAAAGCAACCATCGTTTTTTTGGTGTGCATATTATCGCCCCACATTACGGGAACAGTATTATCATAAGTCAACTCTCCTGTCAGTTTGTGTCCAAATTTGAGGCGGTCATCTCCATTACAATGAGTAGACAAATAATACCCCACATCACTATCTTCATTTGGCGTAACGACCATAAAAATCGTACAATCGCCCGAAAGTGCCGTTGCTGCTACATCCATACTCATATGGTCATCTACCCCATCAAATCGAAGTACCTTATGCCCATTTATTTGGTCGTTTACCAATGTAGGTCTTTGATTAGCAGTACCTTGTATTGCAAATCGAGTTGTATTTCCATCTATATTATTCCATCTTTGCACCTGTGCACCGCTACCCAATACCGTTTGCCCATCTGCCTGAAGCCACATATATAAATTGGAAGAAACATTACCCGGAGACTGTGCATACACCAACGATGAACAACTCGCCATAAAGACAAGTGATAAATATATTTTGATTTTTTTTGTAAATGTGCAATTACCCATAATTAGAATCAGGATGGTTTCGTGAATGTAGATTATAGCATTGTGGATTATAGAAAAAAGTGCTTTTTTCTATTGAATAAATGTAGCGGAGTGCGCCTTGATTTTTTGAAAAAAATCAGCGTTAATGTGACATAGATAAGAGTTCCTAATTCTACATTAAGATAATAGACTTTATTTAGAAAAAATAACTGTGTGAAGAATGTACATTTACTTAATTCTACTTTAGTACTCTAAAAATAGTGCGACTGCTCTGCGCATTGTAGTATTATAATTAGGGCGTGCCCCCTCCTTACCAGTCGGGGTCGGGCTATCCGGCACTCTCTCCACTCCGCTATCGCTCCGTTACGTTCAAACAACACCTCCTATCCCTCACGCAAACGAACAACCAACAAATTATAAACTACCAACTATCGACTACGGACTATCGACTATAAACTATCAAAGTTGAATCGTAATGGTGTAACTCTTCTTCTTGGGTTTACTTGGCTGCGATTTCTTAGGTTTAGACTTTGGGGCAGCATATTGATAACTGACCGCAGGCTTTTTCTGCTTCGGCAATCGAAAATTAATCGTAATCGTTTTTTTAAAAGTCACTCGCATCCCTCGATTTTTCGGCACATCAAAACGCAGCATATTCACCAATCGAACCGCCTCTTCATCACAACCATGTCCGAGTCCTTTTTCCACCTTTGTACGGATGACCACACCCTTATGATTGAGCGAGTACGCCACTTTCACCTTACCTTCTACCTTCGCCTCCAACGCCCTTTCAGGATACTTCAACTCCCTCTTAATCAATTCATTAATAGCCGTTCGTCCGCCCGGATACGAAGGTCGTTGAATAAAATTCTTTACCTGTTTTGATTTTTTCATAAATTAGTTGATAGTCAATAGTCCATGGTCAATAGTAAGTCGTTTCACGTTAATCTATGGACTACGGACTATCGACTATGAACTAATTTTTCCATAAAATTAATCATAAATTTACTGTCGTGCGAACTTATTTTTTATAATATGCGTTTGAGCAACTGTTTTATTGCTTAATATGATTTTTGGTTTATAAAAATTCAAATAAAGTACACAAATTAAACCCTCTCTTAACAAAAAACACTGCGATACCACAACACTATTCACATGCAAAACATCATAAAACTATTTAAGATATTAGACCGTTGGAAATGGCGGTATTTATTGGCAAGCAGTCTGCTCATACTCTCGATGGTCGTGGCGATGCTCGTCCCCAAAATCCTTCAAATGACCATCGACGGCATCGTATTATTCGCTCTCAACGGCGAAGCGACCAACAGCCGACCCGACCAAATTGTCTCGTTTTTTTACCGCCTCATTCCAGCCATTCGTCAAGACAATTTGCTTACATCACTTGCGTGGATAGGTGCATTATTTGTCGGAATTTCGGCAATACGTTCTGCGACCCAATTCATTTCGGGCGTCATCACAGCTGACAGTACAGAGCGAGCTACCAAGCAATTACGCGACCAACTTTTTTCTCATATACAAGCCATGCCAGCTACCTACTTTGGCGAAATGCCTTCCGGCGACCTCATCCAACGCAGCACCGGAGATGTCGATACTATCAAGGGATTTATCGGGACGCAGGTCGTTAGTCTTGTGCGTTTTACTGCCTTCTTTTTCGGGGCATTTGCGATGATGTATATTGTGCATCCGGTAGCGGCGTGTATTGCGGTTTGCCTCGTGCCGATTATCGGGCTTACTTCGTTTTTATTTTTCAAAAAAGAAAGTAAAATGTGGAAAGCACACGAAGCCGAACAAGATAAATTGACCGCAATCATACAAGAAAACCTATCGGGCATCCGCGTAGTAAAAGCATTTGGAAATCAAGATTTTGAGATAGAAAAATTTCAACAACAGAATGAAGCTAAATTAAAAATTGGTGTGCGTCAGGTCGATTTGCACACCTTTTTCTGGCCCCTATCCGATTTTTTGGTAAATGCTCAAATTATATTGGGCATACTTGGTAGTGCTTATTTTACCCTCACAGGTGCGCTCACTATCGGCGAATTTTCCGCCTTTTTTGCCTACTCTGTCATGGTCGCTTGGCCCATGCGCGAGTCGGCAAGAATTATGTCAAAAATGGGAATGGCAGCCGTAGCGATGGGACGTATTTCTGAAATTTTGGACGCAAAAGAAGAGAATTATTCAGGTAAAATAAATGACGAAACCCAAGCCATTCGCGGTGATATTGAGTTTCGAAATGTAAATTTTAAATACGGCAAAGAAGCCGACACTTACGCACTCCGAAATGTGAGTTTTAAGATTGCCGCAGGAGAAAAAATCGCTTTTATGGGCGCGACGGGTGCTGGCAAATCAACGGTCATCGCCCTCCTCGCTCGTTTTTACGAACCCAATGAAGGAGAAATTTTGCTTGACGGTCAGCCGCTTCATTTTTATAATAAAAAATACCTAAGAAGTCGTTTGGGAATTGTCCATCAAAAACCCTTTTTATTTTCCACGACCATCCAAAAAAATATCGCCTACACGCGCCCGCAAGCACAAGAAGGCATCGTACTTGATGCCGCAAAATCCGCTGACGTAGAGACCTTTATTCATAAAATGACAAAAGGATATGATACGCTCGTCGGTGAAAAAGGCGTAACACTTTCTGGCGGACAAAAGCAGCGCGTCGCCCTTGCGCGAACCTTGATGAGCGACCCTGACATTCTCGTTTTGGATGACGCGACCTCTTCCGTAGATACCGAAACAGAATACGAAATACAGCAAGCACTCCGCCAAAAAATGCACAATAAAACGAGCATCATCATCGCCCATCGACTGACGGCGGTACAGGAAGCAGACCGCATTATTGTATTCGACACGGGTAGCATCGCGCAGGTAGGTACGCATGAGGAATTGCTTGCGCAAAAAGGCTTTTACCGAAAAATATATGATATACAAGTGGCGGTGGAAGACGAAATACGAGACGTAACGCGATAAGTTTAAGTCGAAGATTAAGTTTAAGGGTTTTTTGACAAATCCCGTGATTGTTTGTTTTTCTGCCTCGCGATTGTTCGTCCCTTGCGTAAGGGATAGTAGGTGTTGTTTGAACGTAACGTAGCGATAGCGGAGTGGAGAGAGTGCCGGATAGCCCGACCCCCGACTGATAAGGAGGGGGATACGCCCAAATTTTCATTCACTTCACTGGGGTTGTCAAAGAACCAGTTTAAGTTTAAAATAAAAATTTGCCTTTGACAATTTCCCGCTCAGGAACAGGATTTCAATAAATGCAGATTTTGACTTTTTCTTTTTCCCTTTTTCTGCGTTATGAAAATCCTTGTATAGCTTGGCTATACGCGGTTTTCATGCCTTGAAAAAGAAAAAAATAAAGTCGTCAAGAACCTGCATTTATTAAAACCTTGTTCCTTATACTTATCAAAAATGCCTAAAAAAATGCGTGACCTGCTCGGTGCTACAATGTAAACAAGATGCGTTAGCATCGCCCCCGTTTGTAGTAAAGCCGAACCTAAAAGTCATCAAGGTGCATAGCATCGACCCCGCTTGTACGCAGTAACGGTGCCGGTACTAACGTACCTTTTATAGCACCACCGATTTGTCACACACTCAATTTAAACTTATTCTTCAACTTCAACTTAAAAATGCAACATACACAGGATAAACAATTTACAAATAAAAAAGCATTGCTGCCCTTCCTCAAACGGATGTTTGGCTATGCGATGAATTATAAACGGTGGTTTTACGGTTTTATGTTTTGGATAACGATAGTGGGTATGGTCGATGCCGCCTACCCGCTCGTATTGCTCCAAATGATAGACAACTATATGACACCACAATTGGAGATTCTCCAACAAGGCGGAGTCGTTGATTATCAAGGGATTTGGCTTTATATTGGGCTATTTATTTTGCTCGGAATTATACAGGCAATAGGTGTGCTTTTCTTCGTCCGCCAAGCCGGACGTATCCGCGAATACATCATCTACGACCTGCGCGAAGCCATGTTTCGCAAGCTGCAAAAACTGTCTTTTTCCTTCTATGACCGCTCGGCTTCGGGTTGGCTTTTAAGTCGGCTAACTTCGGATGTTGATCGTGTGGCAGAGGTTATTTCGTGGGGATTGATTGACTGTTTGTGGGGTGTTACGATGGTCGTTTTTTGTCTATCGGCAATGTTCATTTATAGTTGGAAACTCGCGCTTATTGTGTTGATTTCCATTCCTTTAATGCTCGTTGCTTCTGTTAAAATTAGGATGCTTGTGCTACTTTATTCCCGTAGAGCACGAAAAATAAACAGCGAAATTACCGCCTCTTACAATGAACATATCAACGGCGTGATGGTCAATAAAAGCACCGCCCAAGAATCGCGCGTAGGCAACGATTTTGGTAAAATGAGTGGTTCTATGCGCCATGTTTCTTACCGTGCATCTTTTTATACGGCAGCGTATATTCCGGTGGTGATTATGCTTGGTTCGGTAGCGAGTGCTTTGGTTGTATTTTTTGGTGGTGGAATGGCTATCGCACTGCCTACAGGCATTACCGTAGGCGTATTGGCGGCGGCTTTTGATTATTCTACGCGGATATTTTTGCCCATTGTAGATATTTCGATGTTTTATGCACGAGCGCAGGGTAGTTTGTCGGCTGGAGAACGTATTTTTTCGCTGATTGATGAGCAAAATTTTATTCAGGAAAAAGAAAATATCAGCGATTTTGACCGTATAAAAGGTGACATCGAATTTCGCGATTTATCGTTTTATTATGAAAAAGAAAATCCGGTATTAGAAGACTTTAATTTGACGATAAAAGCAGGACAATCCATCGCGCTCGTAGGAGCTACGGGAGAAGGAAAATCGACCATTGCCAACCTCATTTGTCGCTTCTATGAACCGACCGAAGGACAGCTTTTAATTGATGGTTTTGACTATAAAAACAAAACACTAAACAGCCTCCGCGACCAACTCGGCGTGGTGCTACAAACGCCACATTTATTTTCCGGCACCATACGCAACAATATCATTTATGGCAATCATAAAGCTACTGATAATGAAATAATTAGCGTTCTAAAACAAACGGGTGGCGAGGAATTTATTGAGATGTTGGATGAAAAAGTTGGTGAAGAAGGTAAGCAACTTTCATTGGGACAAAAGCAGTTGATTTCATTTGCTCGTGCGGTGCTTGCCGACCCACGTATTTTTATCATGGATGAAGCGACTTCTTCGATAGATACTTTGACGGAAGCAAGGATTCAAAAAGGCATAGAACGGGTGCTCGAAGGACGTACTTCTATCGTCATCGCGCATCGACTGAGTACTATCCGAAATTGTGACCGAATTTTAGTCATAAAAAAAGGAAAAGTAGTGGAAGATGGTTCGCACGAAGTGCTGATGAATGAACGCAGAAAATATTTTGACCTGTATACACGGCAGTTGCGAGACGAGGCGGTTTTGGCGAAAGTTTAAACGATTAAATCTCAAAATGCTCAAATGATGCGATTCTTTTCTTTTTTTGTTAAGACTAATTCACTAATATTGTGCAACAAAAAGAGACAAAAAACGTATTTAAATTTATGACAAAAAATAACTATGAAAGTCCAATTGTGGTCGCCGAAATCGGTTGTAACCACAAGGGAGAAATGGATATAGCGAAAGAACTCATTGATTTGGCGAAGCATTGCGGTGCTACTTATGCCAAATTTCAAAAAAGAACACCGAGCGAATTACTGACTTCCGAGCAGTACGCCGCACCGCATCCGAACCCCTATAATTCGTATGGTGATAGCTACGGTTTGCACCGAGAATTTCTCGAACTTGACCAAGCTCAACACCGGGAATTGGTCGAATATTGTAAGTCTGTTGGTGTAGGTTATGCCACTTCTGTCTGGGATATGACCTCCGCAAAAGAAATTTTCGCACTCGCGCCCGACTATATCAAAGTACCTTCTGCTTGCAACAACCATACAGAAATGTTGAAAGCATTGCGCGATGATTTTCAAGGAAATATACACATTTCTCTCGGAATGACCACGCAAGAAGAGGAGGCAGCCATCGTCGCATTATTTGAAGAAACGGGCGCAGCAAAAGACCGTTTGGTGTTGTATTCTTGCACATCGGGCTACCCTGTGCCGTTTGAAGATGTGGCATTGCTCGAAATCAATCGTTTGAGAGAGAGTTATGGCGAAAGGGTCAAGGAAATTGCCTTTTCAGGGCATCATCTCGGCATTGCGATTGACGTGGCAGCCTACACGCTCGGCGCACGTTGGGTAGAGCGACATTTTACGAAAGACCGCACTTGGAGAGGCACTGACCACGCTGCTTCGCTCGAACCCGCAGGGTTGAGCAAGTTGGTCAGAAACCTCAATGCCACACATCAGGCATTGACCTTCAAATCCACCGAAATTCTCGACATCGAAAAACCGCAACGCGATAAATTAAAATATAGAGAACATTGAAAAGGGGTGCGGGTTACGAGTTAACGGGTTACGAGTTACGGGTTACGGGATTTGGCAAAGCCAAATCAAATTACTCGCAACTTGCAACTTGCAACTCGCAACTCGCAACCCGCAACCCGTAACTCGTAACTATGACCATTGCATTCATTCCTGCCCGTTGCGGAAGCCAGAGCATTCGGCTGAAAAATATTAAATTATTTTGCGGCAAACCCTTGATTTACTGGAACTTGAAAGCCTTAGAAGATGCGCCAAATATTGATGAAGTGCATGTAGCTACGGATTGTGACGAGATTGAACGTTGCATCCGAGATTTTGGGTTTTCAAAGACGCATATCTATCGCCGTAGCAATGAAAATGCCAGTAATACCGCCTCTACGGAAAGCGTGATGTTGGAGTTTATCGAGCAAAAAAAACTCACATCCGATACATTTTTTATTTTGGTGCAGTGTACTTCTCCTTTCACTCAAGCGACTGATTTTGAATTGGCTATGCAGCAATTGAGTAAGACTAAAGCTGATTCATTATTGAGTTGTGCAAAGATAAAACGCTTCTTTTGGAACGCTGATGGTACACCTGCCAATTATGATTTCAATAGTCGCCCTCGCCGACAAGATTTTGATGGAACGTTCATGGAAAATGGTGCGTTTTATATCAATACAGTACAAAATATTTTAAAGGATAAAAATCGACTTTCGGGAAAAATTATTATCCATGAAATGCCGGACTACACTTCGCTCGAACTAGATGAACCGGACGACTGGACGATTGGGGAAATTTTGATGCGAAAGTATATTTTAAAAACATCAAAAATACGTCCTATTAAACTGTTTATCAGCGATGTAGATGGCGTATTGACCGATGCAGGCATGTACTATGGCGAGCAGGGAGATGAGTTCAAAAAATTTAATACACACGACGGAAAGGGCTTTGAGTTGCTACGAAATGAAGGCATCAAAACCGCCATTATCACGTCAGAAGATACCCAAATCGTAGCGCGTCGTGCCGCCAAATTGAAAGTGGATTACCTCTATCAGGGTATTAAAAATAAACTGCCGCTTGTGCGCGAAATCTGCGAAAAAGAAGGCATCACACTCAACGAGGTGGCGTACATCGGCGATGACATCAACGACCTCGAACCGCTCACACACGTAGGCGTAGCTGCCTGCCCGACCAATGCCCGCCCGCGTGTAAAGCAAATTCCCGGCATCATTCAACTCAACGTAGCTGGAGGTAGCGGCGCAGTACGAACTTTTGTGGAATTATTACTGGAAAACCGATAATGAGCGCAACGCAAAACACGAACAATTCGCGTCCGTCTTGGCGCAAAATTTATTTTTCTATCCTTCAATTTGGCTTTAGCGGAGTGCAGGAAGCCGCACCTGCTATACGCAGTATTCTTTCGACTCGTAGCCCGCTGAAACGGGTTTTAAAAATCGTAGGACGCATTTTTGTGTTGCCTTTTCGCGGAATTTTTTATCGTTTTAAATTTCGTAAACACCTCAATTACAATAGATTACAAAATAAACCCTGGCTACTCGTGACAAGTAGTAATAACAGGGATGTTTTGAAAATTTTGAAAGAACGCCTATCCGAATCCGTTTACCTGACTTACGAAGCTGCCGTTTCCGAATCGGCGGATATTGTGCCACTGATGCACTTCCGAATTTGGTCGCGTTTGTACCGTTTTCCGTTTATTTATTATCAATTCAAAAAAAAATACGGTAAGAAAGCGTGGTGGTACGCCGATTATATTTTTAAGGCAGTCGGACAGTACGAAGCCTGTCGATATTTTATCCAAAAACACCGCCCTGCGTATATCGTTTTTGCGAACGACCATACGATTTTTCCGCGTGCTATGTTGTTGGCTGCCAAATCTTTAGGTGTGCCGACGGTTTATATTCAACATGCGAGTGTGACGCCTTATTTTCCGCCTTTGGCATTTGACTTGAGCCTACTCGAAGGGCAGGCAACGCTAGATAGATATGCTAAAAATGGCACAGTGGAAGGCGAGGTGCGCTTTATTGGGATGCCCAAATTTGACCCTTACGTGTCGCTACGCAATACGCAGACACAGGTACAGTACGTAGGAATTTGTTGTAATAAATTGGATGAAACATCGGATGTGAACACGCTGGTCGCTTATCTAAAATCACAATTGCCGCAATTGATTTTTACTTTTCGTCCGCATCCGGCAGATGAACGTACTTTTTTGATGCCCAAAGGCGTTTTACATTCGACAAAAACAGAAAAAGCATTTGATTTTTTGAAAAAGCAAGACCTTATTATAGCCGGCAATACTTCTATTCATCTCGAAGCCGTATTGCTCAATGTGGTGAGTGTTTATTACGAATTTAGTACATATTCTGCCGACATCAGGGATATGTACGGCTATTGCGAAAATGGCTTGATAGTGCGAGCCGATACGCGCGAAAAACTGTTGGAAATCATTGATAATCAATCTAATAAAAAAGACCAAGATGTGTTCAAAAAAGCGGCTTATTACAACTATACCGCAGGTACACCACAGGAGGGCAGCAGTAGCGAACTCGCCGTGGCATACATCAAAAAATTTGTGAATAAGCACGCATGAAATTACTCAAATCACTTTCTCTTTATACCATTTCGGGCATCAGTGGTAAAGCAGCAGGTTTTCTGATTTTGCCTTTGGTGGCGAATAGTATTGGGAAGGAAAATATGGACATCCTAAGCCTGATTTATTCGATGACGGGCGTGGCGGCACCATTAATTTTGTTGAGTGCAGGGGCGGCGATTAGTGTAGAGTATTTCAGGTCAGATTTTGGAAAGAAATCCTTTCCAATTTACCTCAGTTCGACACTGATCAACCCTTTAATTTCCTTTACTATCTTCATGCTGTTTTTTTGTATCTTCGGAAAATACTTAGCAGAAATTATGCAAGTGCCTGTTATGTGGATGCCTGTCATTCCGGTGTATTGCCTTGCGATTCTTATTCCTTCTATTGTTTCTGTTATTTACCAAGTTACTAATCAACCACTTAAACATCTAACTTTTAATGTAAGCATGACCCTCATGGAAATGCTGCTCGCTTTAGTATTTGTTCTGGCTCTGCAGTGGAATTATGCCGGACGCTTGTGGTCTATCATTGGTAGCAAGTCGATTTTCACTTTTATTGGCTTATATTTGCTGTACCGTAGCGGACTGATTACACGCACAATATCAAAGGTGCAGCGTATGGATGCGTGGAAATTTGCCATGCCTTTGATTCCTTTTTATCTGGCTTCTTCGGTCGTCAATTTTTCTGACCGTATATTTATCAAATTGATGGAAAACAGCGGCGACCTCGGTGTATATGAAATTGGTTATAAAGTCGGTAGCGTGGTCTTGATATTGCAGGCGGCTTTTGCGATGGCGTGGGTGCCGTTTTTGTACGAACTAATCAAGCGTGACAGCGACTATGCCCGACGAAAAATCGTGTTGTACAGCTATGCAGGAATGGCTGGTTTTATGTTGGCAACAGTGGGCGTGAGCCTACTCGCACCGCTTGCATTTTACTTGTTTAAACCTGAATATCAAGGCGGTATAAGTTATGTATTTTGGGTGGCAATGGGCTATGGTTTTTTGGGCTGCTACTCTATTCGCGCTAATTTTGTGTTGTATTTCAAACGAAATATTTATTTGACTTATATTGCATTTGTTAAAATAATTGTTAATCTTGTTTTGAATTACGTTCTGATCCTTCGTTACGGAGTCATTGGGGCGGCGTATGCTACGGCAATTTCGTTTTTTATCGAATTTATCATCGTTCATTTTGTATCTGAACGTATTTACCCCTTGCCGTGGTTTTATTTTTTGAAAAAGAAGTCTTAATTTGGGTTTCGAGTTCTTAGGGATGAAAAGATAATAAACGTTACATCTTCACGCCGTTATTTTTTCTTTACACGAGCTAAATTTGACGCGAATAACGGGTTATTTAAGGAGAGTTTGGTGAAGTATAAAGGAAAAAGAATAAGTCAAGATGTAATGTTTATTGTTTTTTCATCCCTTATTCGCAATATGCAACTCAATAACTCGCAACTAAAAATTTAAATTGATAAGTAATAAAGAAGATTTTGAAACAAGCGACTGTATCGTGTGCGGGGCAGATGATACGGATAAGATAAGTGAACGCGGTCAGTTTGGGCTGCCGGCGCATGTGGTCATCTGTCGGCAGTGTGGTTTGACGTATTTGAATCCGCGTTGGAATGAGGTGCGTTTGATGAATTTTTATGAAAATGAATACGACAGTTATTATCGTCCTGATATGAATGTCGCTACCGAAAACAGCTTGTATTTGCCCGTATATGAGCGTTTGAAGGCACAGGATTTTCAGTTGGAAAACACAAGAAATATACTCGACATTGGCAGTGGTGAAGGTAATAATTTGAAGTACTTGATGGAAAAATTGCCGCAAGCCGAATACTATGCCATAGAACCTTCAAAGGCTTGTCAGAGAACGCTTAAAGCAATGAATGTCAAGATATTAGGTGGAGATGTAGGGCAGGATTTTGACCCGAAATTTGAAGGATATTTTGACCTCATTATCATGCGTCATGTGTTGGAACATTTTTTTCATCCGATTGAAATATTGAAAAAAGTAAAACCTTTACTAAAAGATAAAGGCATACTGTACATTGCCGTGCCAAACAGCCTAAATTTTGGCAAACACAAACTTTTAGACCACTGTTTTAGAATGGTACACAATTACTATTTCAATATTCATACGCTCAAAAATGTTTTCAGAAAAGCTGGTGTGCAAGCTATTTGGATGGCAGAGGGAGATCCTTATAATCACATGGAACTGTTGGCAATTGTGCGTAAAGGCGAATACGAAGCTGCGGAGATTGATAAGGAGTTTTACGAAATACAAAAAAAGTCATTTGACCGTAAATTGAAGCAGGAAAAATCGCTGTCCGGTCGGCTTAAAAGTTGGTGGAAAAATAATCTATCAAAAAACTAAGATATGGTAGCAGTCAATTGTGATTTATGTGGTGGGGCATCGCACGATTTGGTGTACGAAATTAGTGTCAGCGAACACAATCCGCGTTTTTATCGCTATGCACGTAATGTACCTGATAAAGAGCGATTTACGGGTGTATATCAGATTGTAAAATGCACGGAATGTGACTTGGTATATACCAATCCGCGTTTTACAACGGAGGAGTTGGAGGTGGTGTATTCTTCCGAAAAAATCATTGGTGGTGTGTATCGAAATTTTGATTATCTATTTGATGCCAATGCGCCGGATATACTACGTGCGACCGAAAAAGGAGTGACTTTTGACCCCAAAATGTATCAGTGGAAATTTGACATTATCCAAAAATATTGTATAGAAAATCCGTCGAAACTACGACTGCTGGATGTGGGCTGTGGCGACGGTAGGTTTGTATTTGATGCTTTGCAACGAGGGTATCAGGTTACAGGAATTGACCTTAGCCCGGATAGAGTGGAGCAAGGCATGGAGCGTTATCAATTTGAGGCGGGGACGCTACGGTGTATGAATGTGGATGAATTTTCGGCGGGCGAAAAATTTGATATTGTGGTGATGTGGGATTTGATAGAGCATGTAGAAAGCCCTTCGGCGGTCATGAAAAATTTGCAGAAAATAGCCCATGACGATACGGTGTTTTTTATACTTACGATGTCGTTGGATTCGCTGACTTATAAGCTGTTTAAACGAGATTGGTATTATATCAATCCAACGCAGCATCTCCATTATTTTTCGCATAGTACGATGCCTAAAATTCTGAAAAAGAATGAGTTGGAGCAAATGGGTGTGGAGTTAGATGATTCGAGGTACAAAAATTTACTGCACCTCATTCGGCGAATTATTATCGGGCGAATCAATCGTTTCTTTTTTTACGTATATACACGAAAAAGTTTTTTGCGATACATTTTCAAACCATTTTTAAAGGGCATTTCGGAGGAAAGAATATTGAAAAGATTGGAAAATATTTATCCGGGTAAATATCTTGGTAGGTATCGTGATAATTTTGTATTTGTTGCTCGAAAAAAACGTTGATTTCGTGATTCGTTACTAAGTTGCACAATTATACCATTTTACAATGACAAATAAAGAACAATTTGAAAAAGACGGTTTTGTATTGCTCAAATCGCTGCTATCGCAGGAAGAGGTGACGTATTACAAAAACGTGCTTTCGGAGAAATCGGGCATCAATGATGATAATTTTCATTTAATTGAAGGCAATAAGAAAAAGAAACTCAATGGGGTGGTCAATTATAAGCTGTTTACCGGACCGGATGGGGTGACGAAAACGCCGGGATTGTGGTCGATATTTTTCCATGAAAAAATATTGGCAAAAGTGCGAGAGGTACTCGGCGAGGAGATTCGGTTTGTACAGCATAATGATACGCATGTCGGGTTTTCGGCTTCGAGTTGGCACAGAGACAGTGCTTTTAGGGACTACGGCGTGGGACCGGATTGGGATGAAAGTAAGAGCCGCTACCAAAATGTGCGTGTAGCCATTTACCTGCAAAGTTATGAGCAAAGCAATTTTAAATTGGGTTTTGTGCTAAATTCGCACCAAAAACAATCGGGCTTGCTTTCTTTGGAGCTGAAGCTCAATCAAATTGTCAAGTTCAAATCATTGATATTTGGTCAAAAAATGCTCTTTAATCGCGATGAATGGTTGCGAACCGACCCGGGCGATATTATTATTTTTGACCCTCGTTTGCTGCATCGCGGCAGCTATATTACCGGTCCGAAATATTCTATGTTCATTGCGTATGGCATTGAAAATGAACATTATAAAAATTATAATGATTATTATCTAAAAACTCGTCAGGATTTGAACTATTCGATAATGCCAAAGGAATTGGCAGACCAATTGAGGAAAGCCGACCTTTATCCGGAGAATTATCAATTTAGTGTAGAGTAAGTGCTAATAGGACTTTGAGCATTCGGAAATTAGGTAAACTTCTGTTTGATAGCATTTTACAAAAAAACATTAAGAACGTATTTAGGAACGTGCGCGAAATAATTGTACAATTTAGGCTGCTTCTTTTGCCCTTATTTTTCACTTTAATTCAGTCATCCCGATAGTTTATCGGGACAACAATTATCCTTTATTAAAGCAAAAACTAAGACCAAAATAACTCACCCAAAATTACACACATATTTCGCGCACGTTCCTTACCTAAAAACTTATAGCTATTTCCAATAGTTCATACCACTCTTTCTCAATTTCATCTTTTTTTTTACTTTTTTGCTTTTATAAAAACGTGTTAAAGTTTTTATTGTCAAATAATTATACAATGCAATTATTTTAATTTGTAAAAATGCCCCAAACTGTTCCTATGACTTCCAGTAAAAAACCGACTATTTGTGAGCATAATTTTTAAACTAAAAAAAATATATTATGAAAGTTTTAAAAAACATGCTCTTGCTATTTACTTTTTTGTTGAGCTGTACGCTACATGCACAAATTGCTTATTACCCGTTCAACGGAAATGCTGATGATGTAGTTAATGGTTATAATGGAACAGTCAATAGTGCTACACCTGCGCCCGACAGAGACGGAAATCCCAACAGTGCTTATTTATTTGATGGAATAGATGATTACATTGAAGTCATGAACTCCACTGCCTTTAACTTTGGTACAAATGAATTTGCTGTTTCGTTTTGGATAAAACCATTGGATCCGACACAGAATTTTCAGATGATTTTTCAAAAAGGAAATTCTGGTGGAACAATTCCACAATACTGGTTACGACTTAATGATCTGATAGGAGGCTCTACTTTGAGAGCCTTGTGGACGGACGGTAACCCGCCACCTGCGGTTATAGATTATAGTAACACAAGCCTGCTTTTTGATGGAGAATGGCATCATGTCATTTTTCAGAGAACTAACCAAAGAAACGAACTCTATATTGATTGCGTATTAGTGGGGGCAAATAACGACATCAATAGAGATATATCAAGTTCCGGAAGTTTATTTATTGGTGCACAGCACCCCGATATTCCTAATTCAGGTGGTGCTATTTTTCGCCATTATAACGGCTTAATAGACGACGTAGCCTTCTACGACAAAGCCTTCGACTTCAACGCCTGCACAACTGACAGCCTATGCGTGGACATCAACACTGAATATGCAACGTTGATAGATGATTCAGACAGGTTTATTGACGGTGTAGGTTTTTCAAATAACTCGAGTATCACGCTGACCGGACCTTCAACTTCGGCTGATGCCGCATTAACGAATGTTTCCTTAGAGTTATACTTTCGTCTGGCAGGCACTTCTTGTGAAAATGAAATTGACTTGCGGATTACTGACCCTGCCGGAAACATGCAGCCACTTACGGCATTTACCACCTGCAATGGCGGTACAGGTTTGTACTATGTCGATATACCTGTACCAAGTGGTAGTACAACAGGCAGCGTAGCTGATTGGGTTGTTGAGTTTGATGCTTTGAGCGACCAAAATTCAGGAGATGAATACTCTGTGAGATTCGGCAGATTGACTTATACGGCAAATTATTGTGAAGAAATGAAACACAATGTTGGCTTGGCAGACGAAAATCTATCTTCTAAAAGGCAATCGAAATTGGCTGATACCGCTATAAAATTATATCCTGTTCCAACGAGTAGCTTATTGAATTTGGAGTATCGCACCGATAATGAACAAGCACTACATATTGAAATTTTGTCGAATGATGGAAAAGTATTGATCGCTCGCGAAGTTGTCGGACAAAAAGGAATGAATAATGTCGAATTAGATGTCGCATCATTGGCGGCAGGACATTATTACGTCCGTATCTATCGGGCAGATAATATACCGAAAATGCAGCCTTTTGTAAAAATCAATCCTTAATTCCAATTACAATATCAACAGATTAAGCAGACAGGGTGTCATATGGCATACTGTCTGTTTTCATAAAGTCTATAGTGTGGCGTTTTTGTATTAAATAGACCTCAACTCATATACTCCCAAGCCGTCTCAGCCCCCATGCGCCTTATGAGTGCCAGTGTTACAAAGCCTCCATTTTACCTTTAGAAGTGATTTTGTAAGCGAAAGGGCGTGTTTCTCGGAGGGCGATTTTGTTCATTTGCTCCCAATGCGTGACCAATACCTTGACCATATCACAGTATTTGAAACCCGTTTTGGAAGGTGGGCGGAGGTAGAACATGCCTAATCTATGCTGTTGAGATAATTCGCGTTGAAGTTTGGTTTTGTAAATGTTATAATCTTGTGTAATGATACAGGCATAACCTTTACCTGCAAGCGGTATCCATACTTCGTCTTCTGTACCTGCGCCAAATTCCACTACGACAGATTTAACTGTGATTGTGCCGTACTTTTTAAAGTCGTCATTAAGTCCTTACTGTAAAATATTAAAGGCTTCGGCAAGTGAAGTGGATATATTTTCGTCAATGTAGAAAGTCATTGGGTTTGGCAATATTCTATAGCGGCTTCTACTTCTTCCAACTTAATTTTGTAAAGGCGAGCAATGAAATCTTTTGGTTCGCCACCTTTATATAGATAGTAGAGCGTTTGAGGATAAATATTATTATTGATGAGAACAGGACTTCCAAATTGTCGCCGCGGGTCAATGACAATAGGCTTTTCTTTACCGATTGGATAATATTTACTTGCCAATGAATCCCCGTTAAAGTCGAGTTTTTCAATCAGTGAACGTATAGCATGCGATTGGAAGGGCTTTTTTCCGGTTAATGTAATCGTACCGTTTTTCGTTGTCCAAAAAACCTCTTTTCCTTTGGTGTGCATACCTTTTAAAACATCCTTGTGAGCAAAGGGAGTAGGCGTGTTATAAGTCATAGAAAGTGACTCGCGCGCCTCATGTACATCTTGTGTGCGTACCCCTGCATCTGAAAGGTGCATCATGGTATGCAACTCTATTAAAGTCAAGAAATTAACGCCTTGAACCGTCCACTTCCCGTACATAGTTACTTTTAAAGGTTTCTCCCAACTCCCCTTTCCAATATTGACGCATCCACGCATAGACCTTACGGTAAGGCATATCCAATATCTTTACCACATCGGGAAAAGGAAAGATACCTTTGCCAATGGCGAGAGGATTGGATGGTATGGTGGTGGTTTTGGCTTGCATGTTACAAAATATACGGGTTTTTTGAGTGGTATGAAATTTATTTTTTCTCAATCGGGTTTGATATCGGTTCATTGACAAGAGGCACTTCAGTCGAAAAGGTATAGGCAGCATCATTTTTATCAATGCTCAACTCATATTTTCGACTAAATGCTTCTTGAGACATTGCAAAAAAATCAGCAAATTTGACCACTAATTCTTTGCTGATATTACGACGATAAGCAAGAATGTCGTTGATAAGTTGGCGCGAAACGCCTATTTTTTCAGCAAATTTACTTTGACTCCATTCTGCATTTTCCAATAAAGACCTAAACAACTCCACGGGATTCAATTCTTCTATGGTATCTGCCATGATTCGGCGGTCATAATCTTCTATGAGTAGTTCCAATAATTCAATTTCATCCGTTGCTTCCTCGGTTGTCATTAGCTCGGCGTGGGTGTCGCAGTATTTTTTGTACTGCTCCAAGTTTTTTATTTTTTTGTATTTTAAATTTTTCATTTAGCCCATTTGAAGATTTTGACTTTCATAATGCAAGATAATTATTTTTTAACTTGTACGCAAATTGCGTACTGATTATTTTTCTTAAATTATGCGACGTAAAACGATTTTGTAAATCGTCAAGTAAATCGAATACTCACGCAGAACGATTTGCAAAATCGTTTTACGTTCACTCGCTCATATACTCCCAAGCCGTCTCATACGCCCCATGCGCCTCCACATAAGTCAAAAAATCAACCGTCTTGCTGGTTTAAGAGGGATTATGGTAATTTGTTATTGCGGGGCAATATTCCCTTTAAACCATGCCTGACATTCCTCTAAAGTCAGGTCACCCGAGGCGACTTCTATGGTGAAATCAAACAGGATATTTTCGCTACTTTCGGGTACGATTTTGCCGTCAATATCAACCTGAATACATGGCTCTCTAAATGGAATATCATTGAGTTCCAAGAAATACAAAGCCGACCCAAGCCCGGTTCGTTTATTCCCATCTTGAAAAACGTGGTTGGTGATAATATTGAACATATACACCGCGGCTTTATCATAAATTTCAGGATATAAGGGTGCGCCGAACATTTCAGTCTCCACAGCTTCTACCAAATAGTCCAAAGGATTTTCATTCAGTATATTGGCAGGTGGAACGAAATTACCACCATGCCTTTCCACTGTTTCACGATTGATGATAATGATGTCGTTTTTAGTCAGATATTTCATGCTAATGCTTTAAAAACGTCATCGTATTTATCAAAAATCTTATGGATAGAAGTTTTCAATTCTTCCTCTCGTTTTGCTTCCTCATTAATGATAGCTTGCCCTTCAATAGCAATCTCCTTCACCACTGCCTGACGAAATTCTTTATCCTCTTTTAATAATTCCAAGAAAACAATTTTTAGCGTTTCCCTATCTGTACTTTGCATAGTCATAAGTCAAAAATTTTATACAAGATAAACAATGTGAATAGAAATAACAATATTTGGGTAGGAAACGTTCCATAGGAAACGTAAAACGATTTGCAAAATATTTGCTACGTCACGACATATACTCCCAAGCCGTCTCATACGCCCCATGCGCCTCCACATAAGTCAAAAAATCATTATAAAAATCATGTCCGCCGATGGTCGCGCTGTCGCCTATGACGATGAGTTTCTTTTTGGCGCGAGTCATGGCGACATTCATGCGGCGGTAGTCGGAAAGGAAGCCGATTTCGCCCTTTGAGTTGGAGCGGACGAGGGAGATGTACATCACGTCGCGCTCTTGTCCCTGAAAGCCGTCGATAGTCGAAATGGTCACTTGGTCTTTTACGGCTCCGAGTTTGTCGAAGGTCGGAAACTCGGACTTAATATGCTCTACCTGAGCACGATACGGGGATATGATGCCGATGCTCGGTTGCTCTTCGTCGTGAAATTGGTCGAGCAGTTTGGCGAGGTGTTCGTAGAGAATGAGCCATTCGTCGGGGTTCATTTTGCTGCCCGATTCGGGATTGACGCGCTCTTCAAATCCGCAACCTGCCGTATCAATAAACACCAAAGGAATATCTGCCGCGAGCTGTAGTTTCCAGTCTTTTACGGCGACATCTGCGAGGAGTTGATTGTTGTAAAATTGCTGATTGGAAAAGCCCATGATGAGGGTATTCATCCGATATTGTACATTAAGGAAATTGACGGTATTGAATCGCTCCAAACCTTTTTCAATCAAGGTTTTAGAATAGCCGAGCTTTGCAGCTTTATAGGATTTTACGGTCGGCGGCAATTGGAAGGGGTCGCCTGCGAGTATGACGCGATGCACTCGCGTGAGAGGGATCCAAGTGGCAGGTTCGATGGCTTGGGCGGCTTCGTCGATGACTACCGTATGAAATTTATGCTCATCAAGAACACTGCTAATTGTGTTGATGAGCGTACATGCCACCACGTCTGCGGAGGCGATAATTTGGTCAATCAGGCGGCTTTCGAGGTCGCGTGCCCATGCGCTCAGTTCGCCGGCTTCGCGGTAGAGTTCGTTGCGTTCGCGGCGGTCTGCGTGCTTAAATGTACGTTTATACTTCCCGGCTTTTCGGCGACATTCGGCGGCTTGCTGCTTTACTTTTTTGATGTTTTTAGATTCGGGATGTGCGGAGAGTCGCCCGTCTAGAGTATGCTCAATCAGCTTTTCATCGACTCGTGAGATGTTGCCGATACGCACGACGTTTAGCCCTTCGTTTGAGAGCCTATCCACCATCAAATCTACGGCGGCATTGCTCGCGGCGGTGACTAATATACCGTTTTCTTGCTTGCATACGAGCTTGATTGCTTGTATTAATGTGGTCGTTTTTCCTGTTCCCGGCGGTCCGTGTACTACGGCAACATCGTGAGCGGCGAGGATGTTGTTGATAGCGGTATTTTGGGATTTGTTTAAGTGTGGAACTTCGATGTGATGGCTTATTTTTTGGAATTGAGGCTGTCTATTTCCCAGAAAAATATCGCGCAATTCTGCCATTCGATTTCCTTTCGCCTTGATGATTTTTTTCAAGGCTTTTTCCATTTCCAAATACGTTTTTTCATCAAACATCAAATCAATACCGAGCAAACCATGATTCATCCACTGTGGTACGTCTTTGCCGTTGAGTACGATTTTCATTTTGTTTTTGTCAATGTATTTTATCACGCCGCCACATTCTTTCGGCGTTTCTTTTTCTTCTTTCAAAAAAATATTGACGGGCATACCGGAGCGAAATCGGTGGGGTTCGTTGAGGTTGGCTACGCGGTCGCCTATAATGTAGGCACGTTCGCCATACGTGAAGCCCGTTTTTTGTACGATGAAGGGATGCCAACACCAGCCTTTTTCCTTTTTCTTTGCCAATGGCAATGCTAATACCATTGCGCGGTATTGCTCGAAATCTTCCTTTTTTTCGATGTAAAGTAGGTCAAGTAGTTGTGTTAATTCGCTTATGTCGGACATGGTGCGAAGGTAGGGAATTATTGGGAAAAATAGACTCGGCTTGGGGTTTTGGAAATCTATTGATACCTCACATTTGTAGGGGGACTCACTCGACGGACATTTTTGAAATGTCAGGCGAGAGGGCGTTGGGGAAAATCAACATTCGATATCCAGACCTTATTTAAGGAGAAAGCAGCACGATAGGTGAAGTATATTTGAGTGAGGTGTGCTGGTGAATACCCGGTTGATGATTGGTATGAAACGGTTTTGCCCAAATGTGATGCTGATGATGTTTTGTGGTGTTTTTTTACAGGATATTGGAGCAACCGTTTTTCCCATAAAAATAAATAAATAAATAAAATCGCGTTTGTATGGTACTTGTTTTGAACGGGACTCGCCTTGCATTTTTGGAGATACAAGGCGAGTGTTACGCGGATGTTTTGTAGAGTAAATTCATGAATTTGCTCTACAAAACGAATGATATTGACGGTATTATTGTTTGATAAAACGCTGTGTACCCACTTGTTCGCCATCTCGAATTTCGATAAAATAAATACCGGAAGCGGCTTCTGAAATATCAAGGGCAGCGTTATTATTCAAACTAGCGGAATGAATGACTTGTCCCATCGTATTGAATATTTGGTAACTGCCATTTGTGATGCCTTGTACATGAAATATACCCGGATTTGGATTGGGAATAATGTTAAAATCTAATTGATTTTCAGGCGATTGTACCGAGATGGTTGACAATTCGCTCACCATGACACTTTGCACGGTGTTAGTAATGACAGGCGGATTGAGGTCAAAATAAATGTCTGCCGAATTGGTAACGGGTGTTTGCTCTGCCAAGCCATCAATCGTGCGAATCAGATACGAGACATAGCCCTGACTTCCTTCAAAATTGGAGGTAGAATCAGGTAGAAAAATATCTCTAAATTCAAAGGTTAGAATACCGTCGTTACTCATGTTTGTACTGAGTCGTTCGGCGTGACTGCTACCCAATATTCGGAAACTCTCGCGGTCAAAATTAACATCAAGTGCATCTTGTATCACGACATCGTAGGCGACATCATTGCCCGTATTTTGGAAGCGAATGGTATAGATAAGGTCTTCGTCAAACAAGGCATAATCTCCTTCGCGTGTGGGATTGACGAGTTTGTCGTTGGGGTCGTAAGAGCATTGGACTTCGGAAGTATAGGCAAAAATCGGGGAGATATTTGTACCATTTTCATCTTCAAAATCTGCGTAGGTATTGAAAGAGAGTAAATCACCTAGCGGAAAATCAGGCGGTCCGGGGATTTGCAAAGCTATCTGTTTGCCAATAGATTGACTTGGGGGTAAATCATTGAAAAACCAGCCGTAGCGATTGGGCATGACGGTAGTATCAGGCGTATCAATGAAGTTGGTGGCGAGGATATTTTCGTCTACTTCGAGCCAAAGCGTACCGCTTGCAATGGTAGTGCCGAGGTTTTTGGTGCTGATGTCGAAGGTGATAGTTTCATTGCAGCGGGTAGGTGGAAAGGCGATTGTGGGACGTATATCGCTGACTAATTCACTGGGATACAGACCGAAATAAAGGGTGTCTATTTCATTATTCTGAAGCGAGACATAATACCAAACAGAATCAGTAGTCAATTCCCATTCACTATTGCCTTGCAGATATGCTACAGTGTAATCACTAGATTCGCCAGAGAATGGGAAGGCACTCAGCTGGCTTTGAGAAAATACCAATGCAGGAGATTCAATGAGCATCATGGCATTATTATACTTAGGTTCGCCATTGTCTTGTATTTTATTTTGATTAATATCATAAAATGTCGAAAACAGGATTTTACCGAAACTATCACATTCATAACGCTTCACCCACGCGCTCCATTCTTGAAGAGGGTCATAACCATAAGCAAAACCACTCACAAGAACTTTACTTCCCTGAAGTGTAAGTGCTGTGGCATTTAGTATGTTGAGGGTAGTCGTACCGTCAGTATTTACGATTGCAAGATAATTATCCTGAGAAGTTAAGAGTGCATCATTGGAGGCAATCAAAATTTCACCGGAGGGCAATGCCAACATATCTTTTCTGGCATAAGCAGCACCTCCCGGAGGATTAAAATCCGGGTTCGTTGTAGCCTCCATTCCATCAGATGAGACATATATTAAACGAGCATCTTGTAGTACGGCATAGTTTCCGGTTGGGAGTTCAACAAATTGGTTATGAAAATTATCGGCATCAAATCCGGCGTCTGTAAATAATCCATTAGTTCCAAAAGTAGTGTCCGTTGTACCGTCACTGTTCAACCTCATAATTCCGCTTGTAGCGGTCACGATTATCTGTTCGTTTTGCAGCACATCAATATCAGTTATTTCGCCGATAGTGTTATTGATACTCACATTTCCGTTAAAAATAGCATCAACCGTACCGTCCGGCAAGTATCGGAATATTTCTCCGTTTAGGGTTCCAATGAGTATTTTGCCATCTGTCTGTGTCGCCAATTTGCGAATACCACTGCTAAAAACAACTGATGCGAAACATGGTACATCGGGATTGTCAGGGTCAAAACAATTCAGATTATCGTAAGATGAACTATAAATGAGATAAGCATTTGATTCAACGATTTGCCCCGTAAGATATGAATGTGACTGTCCAGACGGTTGTCTGATATAATCCAACTCGCCAGATGGCGTCAGAGCAAATAGACCAATGCGTGGCTGTACTTGAAAGTAGGAATTAGGAACTACGTGACCAACGAAACCAATGCCAAATATTCTACCGTCCGGCATTGTCGCCAAATCGCTGATGTAGTAATGCGCTATACCTGAATAGCCATTGTAAATGTCATACTCATAATCGTATTCTTGCAGAAATGTACCATTGGTCGCAAATGCATTATCAATCGCTAAATCGCACTGTGCCCGCATCATGGTACAACAGATGAGCAAGGCGAGAGTAGATAATATATTTTTTTTCATAATATAAATTTACGAGTGAGAAAAGTGTGTGACTGTAAATTTTGAATTAAAGATACAGCCATTCAATGACCAAAAAAGGGAATAATTTGGGTTGTTTTTATAAATCGAAATACTTAGCGAAAGAAAAAATAACGGCGTGAAGAATGTACATTTATTGGCTCTTTGACAAATCCAGTGAAGTGAATGAAAATTTGGGCGTATCCCCCTCCTTATCAGTCGGGGGTCGGGCTATCCGGCACTCTCTCCACTCCGCTATCGCTACGTTAGGGAAGAGGAAGAAAATAA
>Ga0209303_1000397_pt1 | contig 34400 bp, 25 predicted proteins | sample SidtaG_3_FD_187449 | JGI IMG/M metagenome (GOLD analysis project Ga0209303, IMG submission 187449) | Marine algal microbial communities from Sidmouth, United Kingdom - Sidmouth_Asex1 metaG (SPAdes) (version 2) | ecosystem: Host-associated > Algae > Red algae > Unclassified | place: Sidmouth...
GTGCGATCAACCGCATTTCGCTCGAACTGGCGGTGCCGGGGTCGGACCTGACGTACTACAAGCTGGGCTACGGGCTGGAGTACTTCAGGCCGATCAACGACAACCTGACGTTCTCCACCACGTTGCGCATCGACGGCGGCACCGGCTACGACGACCTGGGCTCGCTGCCGTTCTTCCAGCGCTACTTCGCCGGCGGGGTGCGCACCATCCGGGGCTATCGCACCGGATCGCTCGGCCCGCGCGATTCGAACGATCGGGCATCCGGCGGCGATTTCCGTACGCTGGGCACGCTGGAGATGATCTTTCCGCCGCCGTTCGTGGAGGAGCCGGGTGCCACCCGCTTCAGCCTGTTCACCGACTTCGGCAACGTGTTCGACGACGTGGAGGACTTCGAGGTCGACGAGTTCCGCGGTGCCTACGGTGTCGCCTTCGTGTGGCTGTCGCCCGTCGGCCCATTGACATTCAGCCTGTCCGAGCCCTATAACGATACCGACGAGGACAGGATCCAGCGCTTTCAGTTCACGATCGGTTCGATCTTCTGATGAAAGGCATTCCGTGATCCGCACATTCCCCGCCATCACCCGGCCGTACGGTCGCACCGCCGCCGCGACCGTCGCGGCTCCCCTGTTGTTCGCCAGCCTGGTCGCCTGCCTGCTCGCCATGCCGGGCGCCCGGCCGGCCTTCGCGGACAGCACCTCCAGCGATGACGGCGATGGCCGGAGCGCCGCCCTGTCGCGGATCGGGTTCGTGGACATCCCGTACCTGATCGATCGCGCGCCGCAGGCGCTGGAAGCCGAGCAGCGGCTCGAGACCGAGTTCGCGCCGCGCCAGGCGGAGCTGGAGCGTCAGCGGGCGGAACTGGCGGTCATGGCCGTGCGCCTGGCCGATTCGGGCGTTTCGATGGACGACACCGAGCGTGCCCGCCTGGACATCGAGACCCGCGGACTGGAGCGGCGGATCAAGCGTAACGAGCAGGACTTTCGCGAAGAGCTCAACATCCAGAAGAACAACGAATTCAAGAACGTGCGGATCCTCGTGCTGGAGGCGATCGCGCGTTTCGGCAAGCAGGAAGCGTACGACCTGATCGTCAGTGACGGCGTGCTGTATGCCGACAATCGCATCGATGTCACGGAACGGATCCTGGATGCGTTGTCGCGCGAGCACGCCAGGCTGCAGTCGGCCAACTGATGCGTGCCGGAGCGCTGGCCAGCGCGCTCGACCTGCCGCTGCACGGCGATGCCGATCGTGAACTGTCCCGGCTCGCCTCGCTCGAGTCGGCAGGTCCCGGCGATCTCGCGTTCGTCACCGGACGGCGGTACCTGAACGCGCTGCAAGCCTCGACGGCCGGTCTGGTCATCGTGCCGCCCGGGCTGCTCGAGGCGTGCCCGGTGGACGCGCTGGTGGCCGAGGATCCCTATGTCGCGTACGCGGCGGCCTCGTGGCTGCTGGTGCCCGAGCGCCAGGCACCCGCGGGCGTGCATCCATCGGCCGTGGTCGACGAGAGTGCCGAGGTCGCCCCCGATGCATCGGTCGGTCCGCGCGCGGTGATCGGGGCGGGTAGCCGCATCGGTGCCGGCGCGCGGATCGGCGCCGGTTGCCTGCTGGGCGAGCGGGTGCGTATCGGCGCCGGCACCCGGCTGTTCGACGGTGTCACCGTGAACGATGACGTGCACCTGGGCGGCGACTGCCGGGTGCAGAGCGGTGCGGTGATCGGGGCCGAGGGGTTCGGCTTCGCCCCCGGTCGCGACGGCTGGCGGGCGATCCACCAGATCGGCGGCGTGCGCATCGGCGATCGCGTGCAGGTGGGCGCGAACACCACGATCGACTGCGGGGCGATCGAACCGACCGTGATCGGCGACGGGGTGATCCTGGACAACCAGATCCAGATCGCCCACAACGTGCGCATCGGCAACGACACCGCGATCGCCGCCTGCACCGGCATCGCCGGCAGCACCACGATCGGCGCGCGTTGCCTGATCGGCGGGTCGTGCAACATCAACGGCCACATCGAGCTGGCCGACGGGGTGACGATCACCGCGACCGCCTTCGTGCCGCACTCGATCCGCGAGGCCGGCAGCTACGGGTCGGCCATGCCCCTGCAGCCGAATCGCGCGTGGCGACGGACCTTCGCGGCCCTCGGCCGGCTGGACGAGCTGCTCAGGCGCGTGCGCGCGCTGGAGCGACGGGATTCATCGACGGCGCCGGTCCCCTCATTCCCTCACGTACCGGAGCCGTAGATGGCCGTCCCCGACGCGATCGACGACATTGGCGAGATCCTCAAGTACCTGCCGCATCGCTACCCGTTCCTGCTGGTCGATCGGGTGACCGGATACGAGAAGGGCACGCAGCTCCAGGCCTTCAAGAACATCACCTTCAACGAACCGGTGTTCACCGGCCACTTCCCGCAATCGCCGGTGTTTCCGGGTGTGCTGATCCTGGAAGCGCTGGCGCAGGCCTCCGCCCTGCTGGCGTTCAAGGACATGGGCGGCTATCCGTCGGACCGCACCCTCTATCTGCTCGCCGGCATCGACAAGGCGCGCTTTCGCCGCCAGGTGGTGCCCGGCGACCGGCTGATGATCGAGGTGGTGCTGCAGCGCCGGAAGCGCGGATTCTGGAAGTTCGACGGGCGTGCTTCGGTCGATGGAGTGCTCGCCTGCCAGGCGGAAGTCACCATCGCGCACAACGAGCTGGACGATGAGTGAGCGGGCACCGGTGACGATCCACCCGACCGCGCTGGTCGACCCGGCTGCCAGCGTCGGAAACGATGTCGAGATCGGTGCCTACTCGGTCGTCGGTCCGGAGGTGCATATCGGGGCCGGCAGTCGGCTGGGGCCGCACGTGGTCGTCAAGGGGCCCACGCGCATCGGCGTCGGCAACCGGATATTCCAGTTCGCCTCGGTCGGCGACGACCCGCAGGATCTGAAGTACGACGGTGAACGCACCGAACTGCTGATCGGCGATCGCAACACCATCCGCGAGTTCGCCACCATCAACCGGGGGACCGAAGGGGGCGGGGGCGTCACGCGGATCGGCGACGACAACCTGTTCATGGCCTACATCCACGTCGCGCACGATTGCTGCGTCGGCAATCGCACCGTGTTCGCCAACGGAGCGTCGCTGGCCGGACACGTCACCGTCGGCGATCACGCGATCCTGGCGGGGTTCGCCTGCGTGCACCAGTTCTGCACGATCGGCGAGCACGCCTTTCTGGGCCTGAACTCGGTGGCCAACCGTGACGTGGCGCCTTTCACGCTGGCCGTGGGCAACTATGCCCAGGCGCATGGCATCAACAAGGAAGGGCTGCGCCGGCGCGGCTTCTCGGACCTGACCATCGCGGCCTTGCACCGCGCCTACATGGCGCTGATCCGCCAGCACGGCAAGCGCGAGCAGGCGGTCGCCGCCCTGCAGACGGTGGCGGCGGGGCACCCCGAAGTGCGCCGCTTCATCGACTTCATCGCCGCCAGCGAGCGTGGCGTGGTGCGCTGAGGGGCGTCGTCCGTATCAGCTCGGCATCAGCTTCGCCATCAACTCGGCCACCTTGTGCGAGGCATCGCCGTCGCCGAGCCGTTCGCGGATGATCGACAGGTCGGCGCGCATCGCGGCGCGGGCTTCGTCATCGTCGAGCAGGTGCTTGGCGTGCCGCACGACGGCATCGACCGTCGCCTCTTCCTGCACCAGCTCCGGTACCAGACGCCGCCCGGCGACGATGTTCACCAGCGCGATGTCGCGGATCTTCAGCAGGCGGCGCATCAGCAGGGCGTTCAGCGCGGCGACGCGATAGACCACGATCATCGGCGTGCCCAGCAGGCCGGTCTCCAGCGTGGCCGTGCCGGAGGCCACGATGGCCAGATCGGCCGCCTTCAGCGCCACGGCGGTGCCCTGGTCGCCGGGTTCGAGGATCCGGATCGCCTCCATGGCCGCCGTGCGCGTGGCCGGTTCCACCTCGCAGGCGGCGAGCGCGTTCCCGAGCGCAGCCTGCAATACCGTCGCCTCGATGCTCGCCGCGCGAGGCAACACGAAGCGCAACGCCGGGCGTTCGGCCACCAGACGGGCGGCCGCGCCGACCAGCAACGGCATGAGCCGTCGGATCTCGCCGGGTCGGCTGCCGGGCAGCAGGGCGATCAGCGGGGTCGCCTCGTCGATCGACAGGCGCCGGCGCGCCTGTTCGCGATCGAGCGTCAGCGGCAGCGCGGTCACCATCGGATGGCCGACGCAGGTCGCCTGCGCGCCGGCGTCGCGCCACAGCGTCCGCTCGAACGGAAACAGCACGGCCAGGTGATTCACGCGCCGCACGATGTCCGGGATGCGACCGGCACGCCAGGCCCACACCTGGGGGGCGACGTACATCAGCACCGGGATGTCCAGCTCCCTTGCCGTGTCGGCAAGCTTCAGGTTGAAGTCCGGGTAGTCGACGATCAGCAGCAGCTCCGGACGCCGGGCGGTCATCGCGCGCCGCAGCTTGGCCAGCCGCGACAGGAACCGCGGGTAGTTGATCAGCACGTCCACGAACCCGATGACCGACAGGTCGCGGTTGTCGACCACCAGTTCGCAGCCGGCGGCCAGCAGTGCCGCGCCGCCCATGCCGAATGCCTCCACGGGCGCGGGCGCGGGCATGGGCGCGGGTTCGGAGCACGGCAGCGCCAGGAACGCCTGCAGCGCATGCGCGGCGTGGGCATCGCCCGACGCCTCGCCTGCGCAGATCATGATCCGACGAGGGGCGGGCCTGTCCTGTCGTTCAGATGACACCGCACGGATCCGTGATGAAAGGGCGGTGCCGACCCTAACCGAACTGGCCCCCGAGCGTGCGGACGGGAGCGCAGCCTGGCGAGCGCGGGAGCGTCCCGCTCAGGGCGTCCTGCGTCGCCACGCGCCCAGCAGGACCAGGGCGAGGAGGCCGAGGCCGCTGACGCCACCGCCGCCACCGCTGTTCGCCTGGCTGGCGGGAACATCGTCGCTGCCGTCCGACTCGCCGTTGTCCGCCGGCGTGTCCGGATTGGCCGCTCCGGCGGTCGGTTCGCCGCCGCGCGAGGCATCTTCGCGCGTTGCCAGCGTCTTGGCACGCGTGCCGCGCACGTCGTTGTTGCTCTCGTCCAGGTCCAGCGTGCGCGAACTCAGCTTCACCACCAGATCGGCCCGCGTGTGCGTGCCCGGATTCACGTGCAGCTCGAATCGGGAGGTATCCGCCTCGGCCAGGGTGTCGCGGGCGCACAGCAGCCGCGCCTGCTCGGTGGCACAGCTCCAGCCGCTGTCCTCGGTGACCGACAGCCATTGCGCGTCTTCGCCGATGAACAGATCGAGTGCGACGTCGTGCGCGCCCAGCGAACCGGCGTTGCGCACCGCGACATCGAGCACCAGCCCATCGATCGATTCCCCTTCGGCGTCGCTGATGGTGCGCTCGTCGCTGTCGACCTCCAGCGCCAGGTCGGTGGCGTACATGCGATCGACCGCGGCGATGTCGCCGCCGCTCAACGCCACCCGCTGACCGATGGGCTGTTCCGGTGGCGCCACGATGGTCGGATCGCCGCTGCGGCTGAAGAAGCGCGAGCCGTAGTGCATGATCGATCCGTAGTCGTACTCGCCGTAGGTCTGGGTGTTGGTGAACACGATGTCGAAGTTGTGCTCGCGTCCGGCGACCACTCTGTCCAGCTTGACCTCGATGAAGTTGTCCCGGTCGGGTCGGGTGTGCTCGTGATAGAGCCCGATGGCGTGGCCGATCTCGTGGACGATGCTGCCCACGGTGCAGTTCTCGGCGTACAGCGGCTGGCCGGTGTAGGTCTGGTTGCCCGGAAACGAGGCGCGGCCCACGAACGAGGCGCAACCGTTCTCGGGGATGAAGCGGACCCAGTTCGGATAGACGTCGGCCCGCTCGGTACCGCGCTCGGCGAAGCTGATGCGCGTCTTCTCGGTCCAGTGCTCGATGGCCGACATCACGCGTTCGCGTTGCTGGGCGGACATCGCCTCGTCCAGCTCGAACGGCACGATGCCGTCCGGCCAGCGGTCCAGCAGGCGGTTGTGACCGAACCCCCGGATCGCCAGCGTCGGCGGCAGCCTCCCGACGGCGTCCACCTTGCCGATCAGCATGTCGCCACCGACGACGGCGTAGTCGCCGACGCGTTCCCAGCCGCGCCGGGAAACCGGATCGGCGGCGCGACGGTGCGATGCGGACGAGGCCGCCTCGTCGGGGGAGTCCTCGATGAACAGGTGCTCGGCGGAGTCCTGCAGTTCGACGGGCTCGTCCGGGACGTCATCGGCCGACACGCCGGTCATCGCCAGCACCAGGGCGCTCGCCACCAGCGTGCGTGAACCGGAGCCTGCAGGCCGGGCGGCCACCCCCGGGGGCGCGTTCGCACTGGTCGGTGCACCGGAGCCTGCGCTCGCGGCGGGGCTGCCGACCGGCTTCGCAGGGAATTCGGGCGGGTAGGACGCGGACGTCGTCGGCATGGAAGAGACTCGCGGTGGCTGTTGTTCTTTTTGTCGTGCACCGACTTATCGTCCGTGCCGTGCCTGTATCGGAGTCCTCCCGGGATCATGAACGGGGCGCGTCACGCTCTGTGGCACGCCCGGGCGCGGTTCACGCGACTGCGTCGCGTTTCAGGAATGCGTGCCTCGGTTCTGAGACGCCGTCGAGCGGCGTCTCGCCACTCAGCGTGGCAGGCGTTCGCCGCTGTCGTTGTCGAACAGGTGGATCAGCTGCGGATCCAGCCCGAGCCGGATGGTGTCGCCTATCGGTATCCGGAACTCCTTGCCGGCCTTGGCCTGCACCAGCGTGCCACCGACCTCCACGGTGATCATCGTGGCGTCGCCGAGCAGCTCCATCGAATACACCGGCGCCTCGATGGCGGCGATGTGTCCGGGGTCCACGATGATGGCGTCCTCGGCCCGATAGCCGAGGGTGACCGGCCCGTCACGACCGCCGCGAACGCCGCCGAGCCGGATGCGATCGGATTCGAAGGTGTCGCCGTTCAGGCGGCCTTCGATCAGGTTCATCGCCGGCGAACCGATGAAGCTGGCCACGAACAGGTTGCGAGGCGTGTTGTAGACCTCCTCGGGGGTGCCGATCTGCATGATCCGGCCGGCGTTCATGACCACCACCCGATCGGCCAGCGTCATCGCCTCGATCTGGTCGTGGGTCACGTAGATCGTGGTGACCGACAGCTGGTGCTGCAGGTTCTTCAGCTGCGCGCGCATGGTCACGCGCAGCTTGGCGTCCAGGTTGGACAAGGGTTCGTCCATCAGGAACACCGTCGGCTCGCGCACGATGGCGCGTGCCAGGGCGACCCGCTGGCGTTGCCCGCCCGACAGCGCCTTAGGCTTTCTTTCCAGCAGGTCGGTGAGTTCGACCATCTCGGCGGCGCGCTGCACGCGCGCTTCGTGCTCCTCGATCGGGATCTTCCTGATCTTCAACGGAAAGCGGATGTTCTCGTACACGGTCATGTTCGGGTACAGCCCGTAGTTCTGGAACACCATCGCCACGTCACGATCCTTGGGTTCCAGGTCGTTGACCTTGCGCTCGCCGATGCGGATATCGCCCTCGCTGGGCGATTCGAGTCCGGCCACCATCCGCATGGTGGTGGTCTTGCCGCAACCGGACGGGCCGAGCAGCACCAGGAACTCCCGGTCCCCGATCGTCAGGTCCATGTCCTTGACGCCATAGACATCGCCCCAGCGCTTGTTGATGTTGGACAGCACGACTTCGGCCACGGGACGAGATCCTGGTTCGGTGTGGGATGATGGTGCCACAGGAGTGGCGAGCGAACGGTGCGGATGCTTTCCAGGAAAAGGTCGACCGGTTGGCGACGGCCGGCGCTCGTGCTGGTGACGGGGTGCCTGATCGCCGCCATCGGCTTCGGCGCGCGCTCCTCGCTGGGCCTGTTCCTGGAGCCGCTCACCGCGGCGCGCGGTTTCACGCGCGAGACCTTCGGACTGGCGTTGGCGCTGCAGAACCTGTTCTGGGGGCTGGGGTTGCCGGTGGCGGGCGCGCTGGCCGATCGGCTGGGCGCCGGCCGCGTGATCGTGGTGGGCGCCCTCCTGTACGCGTCCGGGCTGTACGGCATGTCGGCGGCCGACACCGGCACGGCCCTGCACCTGAGCGCAGGGGTGCTGATGGGGCTGGGGATCGCCTTCTCGGCGTTCTCGCTCGCGCTGGCCGCCATGGTGCGGGTGGTGGGCCCGGAACGGCGCACGCTGGTGCTGGGGCTGGGCACCGCCGCCGGATCGGCGGGGCAGGTGGTGTTCTCGCCGATCGCCCAGGGATTCATCCAGGGGGTGGGGTGGTCGGATGCGCTCGGGGTGATCGCGCTGTTCGTGCTGGCCATGGTGCCGCTGGCCTTCCTGCTGCCGGGCAATCGCTCGAACGGGCCGTCCGGGACCGTGCCCGGCGCTCTCGACGGGCACCCGCCCGACCAGAAACTGCGCGAGGCGCTGGGCGAGGCGCTGGCGCACCGCGGCTTCCTGCTGCTCAGTGCCGGCTTCTTCGTCTGCGGCTTCCACGTCGCGTTCATCACCGTGCATTTTCCGGCCTACGTGGCCGACCTCGGCCTGGACGCCAGCATCGGTGCCTGGAGCCTGTCGTTGATCGGCCTGTTCAACATCGCAGGCTCGCTCGCCGCCGGGGTGCTCGGCCAGCGGTTCAGCCAGAAGCGCACGCTGGCGGCGATCTACCTGGCGCGGGCGGTGGTGATCGTGCTGCTGTTGCTCGCTCCCGTCTCGGCGGTCACCGTGCTGCTGTTCGCCGCGGCGATGGGAGTGCTGTGGCTGTCCACCGTACCGTTGACCACCGGCGTGATCGCGCAGGTGTTCGGCGTACGCTGGATGGCCACGCTGTTCGGACTGGTCTTCCTGTCGCACCAGATCGGCAGCTTCCTGGGCGTGTGGCTGGGGGGCGTGCTGTACGAACGGACCGGCAGCTACGACGGCATGTGGTGGGCCGGCGTGGCGCTGGGCGTGCTGGCGGCGCTGCTGCACCTGCCGATCGACGAGCGTCCCCGGCCGCGTCTGCGGGTGCCGTCGGCACCGCCGGTCCGGACCGTGTGATGCGGTCGTCAGGATGCGACGTCGAACCGGCATCACTTGACGAATTCAGGTCGGGTCTGTCAATTTGGACAGCTACGGTGCCACCGGCACCTCTGACCACCACAGGAGATCTTCCCGATGAGCGACCCCTCGATGCGCGCCCCTCGCGTGCGTTCCACGCTGGCCGTGTGCGCGGCCGCCACGCTGGTGGCCGGCGCCTTCGCCAGCACCGCTGCCCAGGCGCAGGAGCAGCGCTTCTTCTCGATCGGCACCGGCGGCGTCACCGGCGTCTACTACCCCACCGGCGGCGCGATCTGCCGACTGGTCAACAAGGGCCGCAAGGAGCACGGACTGCGCTGCTCGGCCGAATCCACCGGCGGCTCGGTCTACAACATCAACACCGTGCGAAGCGGCGAGCTGGAGTTCGGCGTCGCCCAGTCGGACTGGCAGTACCACGCGCTCAACGGCACCTCGCAGTTCGAGGAGCAGGGACCGTTCGAGAAGCAGCGTGCCGTGCTGTCGGTGCATGCCGAACCGTTCACGCTGGTCGCCAGGGCCGGCAGCGGCATCGAGAGCTTCGAGGACATCAAGGGCAAGCGCGTCAACGTCGGCAACCCGGGTTCGGGCACCCGCTCCACCGCCGAGGTGGCGATGGAGGCCGTCGGCCTGACGCTGGACGACCTGTCACTGGCGGCCGAGCTGAAGGGCTCGGAAATGTCGCAGGCACTGTGCGACGACAAGATCGACGCGATGATCTACACCATCGGCCACCCGGCAGCCGCGCTCACCGAAGCGGCCAACACCTGCGAGGTCGATTTCGTGAACGTCTCCGGCGAGGCGATCGACAAGCTGGTCGATGAGAACAGCTACTACCGCATCGCCACGATCCCGGCCGGTACCTACAAGGGCCAGGAAGAGGACGTGACCACCTTCGGTGTCGGCGCCACGCTGATCTCCTCCTCGGACGTTCCCGAGGATGTCGCCTACGTGCTGACCAAGGCGGTGTTCGACAACTTCGAGGACTTCAAGAAGCTGCACCCGGCCTTCGCCAACCTGGAGGAGGAGGCGATGATCACCGAGAGCCTGTCGGCGCCGCTGCACGATGGCGCGGTCAAGTACTACACGGAACGCGGCTGGATGTGATTCACGCGTCGGCCCGTACGGCCGAGCAAGGTCGCTCGACTCCGGTCGGCTGACCACCGTGCCGGCCGCCGCGATGGCATCTTCGTCGCGGTGGCCCGCTTTTCGTCCCGTCCACGTCCCTCCAGAGAGTCGCGCATGAGCTCACCTTCGGTAGAGTCCTCCACCCCGCTGCGCGCCGAGCCGAAAGGCAAGCCGGACGTCAATGAATACCTGGCGGCAGACACCGGAGGGCGGCAGCTGGTCGGTACCGTCGGTGTGCTGGTCGCCTCGATCGCCTTCATCTGGAGCGCCTTCCAGCTCTACGTCTCCTCGGCGCTGCCGTTCTGGCTGACCGAGACCACCGGCATCAACGTGGTGTTCAACGGCGTCGATGTCCGCGCCATCCACCTGGCCTTCGCCATCGCGCTGGCCAGCCTGACCTATCCGCTGTTCAAGAAGAGCCCGAACGAACGCGTCCCCGTCACCGACTGGGTGCTGGCGATCGTCGGTGCCGGCTGCTGCCTGTACCTGGTCATCTTCAAGGAATCGATCGCCGGGCGTGCCGGCCTGCCGACCACGCTCGACCTGACCGTCTCCGCACTGGGCCTGATGATGCTGGCGCTGGCGGTCTATCGCTCGCTCGGCCTGCCGATGCTGGTGGTGGCGGCCGTGTTCGTCGCTTACGTCTTCTTCGGCGATTCGCCTTCGCTTCCCAACGTGGTGCAGTGGAAGGGCGCCTCCTTCGGCAAGGCCATGTGGCACTTCTGGATGCAGACCGAGGGCGTGTTCGGCGTGGCGCTGGGCGTGGCCTCGTCGATGATCTTCCTGTTCGTGCTGTTCGGCTCCCTGCTGGAGAAGGCCGGGGCGGGCAACTACTTCATCCAGCTGGCGTTCGGCACGCTGGGGCACCTGCGCGGCGGGCCGGCCAAGGCGGCCGTCGTGGCCTCGGCGCTGTCCGGCATCTATTCCGGGTCCTCGATCGCCAACGTGGTGACCACCGGCACCTTCACCATCCCGCTGATGAAGCGCACCGGCTTCTCGGCCGAGAAGGCCGGCGCGGTCGAGGTGGCCTCCAGCACCAACGGCCAGCTCACGCCGCCGGTCATGGGCGCGGCCGCCTTCCTGATCGCCGAATTCGTCGGCATCAGCTATCCCGAGGTCATCAAGCATGCGCTGATGCCGGCGCTGATCAGCTACATCGCCCTTGTCTACATCGTGCATCTTGAAGCGCTGAAGCTGGACCTCAAGGGCATGGAGCGTCCGCCCACCCACGTCACGATGATGCAGCGCATGATCGGCGTGCTGACCGGTTTCATCGGCGTGGCGCTGCTCGGCATGGCGGTGTACTACGGACTGGGCTGGATCTCGACCGCCTTTCCCGGCATGACGTTCTGGGGTGCGGTGGCGATGTTCCTGATCATGTACGCGATCCTGGTCACGCTGGCGGCGCGCCGTCCCGACCTGCACGTGGACGATCCGGACTCGGAGATGCTGGTGCTGCCCAAGCCTGCCGAGGTCGCGATGACGGGCCTGCATTATCTTCTGCCGATCGTGGTGCTGCTGTGGTGCATCCTGATCGAACGCCTGTCGCCGACCCTGTCGGCGTTCTGGGCCTCGGCGGCGATGATCTTCATCGTGCTGACCCAGCACCCGATCAAGGCACTGCTGCGCGGCGGCGAAGGCGTCGACGCCGCACTTCGCCAGGGGGGCACCGATTTCATCGGCGGCATGATCGGCGGGGCGCGCAGCATGGTGCCGATCGGCGTGGCGACCGGGGTGGCCGGCATCATCATCGGTACCGTGTCGCTGACCGGCGCGCACCAGGTGGTCGGCGAGTTCGTGGAGTTCCTGTCCGGCGGCAACCTGATGCTGATGCTGCTGCTGGTGGCGGTGATGAGCCTGCTGCTGGGCATGGGCCTGCCGACCACCGCCAACTACATCGTGGTCTCCTCCCTGATGGCGCCGGTGATCGTCTCGGTCGGTGCGCAGCAAGGGCTGGTGGTGCCGCTGATCGCGGTGCACATGTTCGTCTTCTACTTCGGCATCCTGGCCGACGATACGCCGCCGGTCGGCCTGGCGGCCTTCGCCGCCAGCGCCATCTCGGACGGCGATCCGATCAAGACCGGCCTGCAGGGGTTCGCCTACGACATCCGGACCGCGCTGCTGCCGTTCCTGTTCATCTTCAACACCGAACTGCTGATGATCGACGTGACGTTCGCCAAGGCGATCTTCGTGTTCGTGATCGGCACCATCGCGATGATGCTGTTCGCCGCCGCCACCCAGGGCTACTTCATGACCAGGAGCCGGCTCTGGGAGTCGGCGGCGTTGCTGCTGATCGCCTTCACGCTGTTCCGGCCCGGTTACTGGCTCGACCAGGTGTCGCCGCCCTACGATCGCATCACCGGCACCGACATGCTGGCCGCCGCCGCCGCGCATCCGGACGGCGAACCGTTGCGGCTGAGGCTGATCGGCCCGGATTTCGACAACCCGGACGAGGTGGTCGGCACCACGGTGCTGGCCGACCTGGGCGAGGCGTCCGACGACGGCGTCGCGCGGTTGCAGGAGGCCGGGCTGGAAGTGCTGGACGATGACGAAGGGCTGGAGCTGATGGAACCCTTCCCGGGTACGCCGTTCTTCCAGACCCTGCAGATGTTCGACTTCTACGGGGATCCGCTGGTCCGGGTGGAAGCGGTGCTGGTACCGCGCGAGCGCATCGCCAAGGAGGTGTTCTACCTGCCGGCGCTGCTGCTGCTGCTGGGCGTGGTGGCGATGCAGCGGCGGCGCCAGACCAAGCCGGCATTCTTCGGGCGGTTCTGAAGCCTCAGCGCCGTTCGCGAATCGCCGTGGTGACCGAGGCGATGCCGGCGTGCGTCGGCATCGCCTCCAGCGGGACGTGCAGGCGTCGTCGCCAGTTCGGATAGAGATCCCGATCGGTGCCCGGCAGGTTCATCTGCTCGCTCTGGCCGACCAGATCCTCCAGGTTGGCCACCAGCAGTTGCGAAGGCGATTGCGCGATGAAGGCGTGCACCGCGGCCACCAGCGCCTCGTCCATGACGAGCTCGTCGACCCGCTGCGGCGTCACGCCCGCAGGCAGCACGCCGGCGTGCTGCATCGTGTCCAGCAAGCGACGCTTGTCCGCCCGGCGCTCGGCCCGCTGCGCATCGAGAAAGTCGGTCGAGGGCATCAGCCCCAGCTCCTCGCGCAGCGCCAGGTCGTGCGATTGCCACCAGCCGCGCAAGGTCGGCAGGTCGTGCGTGTTGGCACCCACCAGCGAGCCTGCCGCGTAGTCGCTCGGCGCGATGAAGCCCTGATCACCCTCGTAGTCCTTCTCGAAGTACATCAGCTTGTAGGACAGCACGCCGGCCTCGGCCAGGCGCTCGCGAAAGCCCTCCGGCACGGTGCCCAGGTCCTCGCCGATGACCAGGCAGCCGGCACGCCGGCTCTCCAGCGCCAGCACCGCCAGCATGTCGTCCAGCGGGTAGGTCACGTAGGCACCGTCGACCGGCGAGGCGCCTTCGGGGATCCAGAACAGGCGGGCCAGGCCCATGACGTGATCGATGCGGATCGCGCCCGAGGTGCGCATGTTGGCACGCAGCATCTGCGCGAAGGGCTCGTAGCCCTGCTCGCGCAGCGCCCGCGGATCCAGCGGGGGCAGCCCCCAGCCCTGGCCGTTGGCGCTGAAGTCGTCCGGCGGGGCGCCCACGCCGACGCTGCGCAGGTAGGCGCTCTGCGCGGCCCAGGCATCGCTGCCGCCCGCCGCGGTGCCCACCGCCAGGTCCTGGTACAGGCCGATCCGCATGCCCGCTTCACGCGCGGTGTCGGCGGCAGCTTCCAGCTGCGTCGCGGCCAGCCATTGCAGCCAGGCATGATAGGTCACCCGGTCGGCCAGCTCGAGCGCCGCCGCCTCGCTGGCCGGCGAATCCGGCCGGTCCAGCCCGTCCGGCCAGTCCCACCACGCGCTGGTCGGCTCGTCCGGACTGGCCGCGTTGCGCTCGCGCAGCGCCTCGAACAGGGCGAATCGCTCCAGCGCCTCGCCGCCTCGAGCGCGCCACGCATCGAAACCGTCCAGCGCGTCATCGCCGGCGCTCAGCGCGTGCGCGTGCAACGCCTCCAGGGTGCTCGAGGACAGCGCGGCGACGCGTGTCCAGTCGATGAACTCGGCCCGTCTCAGCGCATCGAGCTCCTCCTGGCGCGCAGGCGTTCCGGGCGCGAGGGTATCGAATCCGGGTACCGCGTCCAGCGCGATGTACTGCGGGTTCAGGAACAGCCGGCTGGACGGGCTGTAGGGGCTGGCCTGCTCCGGATCGTGGGGGAACAGCGCGTGCAGGGGATTGATGCCGACCAGGTCGGCATCGAGCGTGGCGAAATGCCGGCACAGCGTGGCCAGGTCGGTGAAGTCGCCGAGCCCCCGATTGCGATCCGAGCGCAGGGCGTAGAGCTGGGTCGCCGGACCCCAGGCGCGCAGGCCCCCGGCATCCTGGCAGCGGTGCGGCGCGACGATCAGACGGCCGGCGGGTGCCGGCAACGGCTCCTCGCCCGGACGGCTGACCGTCAGGCGGTGATAGCCCTCGGGCAGCTCGGGGAGCGACAGACGGCGCCGCAGCATCTCCTGGCCCCGGCGATGACCGATGGCGGCGTTCGACCCACGCTCGTTCGCGGCGGCAAGCTCGCACGGCCTGAACTCGTCGGTGCGTGTCGTTCCGTCCTCCACGTGCAGCGTCCATCGCCAGGTCCGTTCCAGGGAGTCGGCCGGTACCACCACCTCGATGTCGACCGGCTCGCCGCAGCGCACCACGCGCACCGCGGGCAGCGTGCGGGTCCAGGCGGCATTGCGTTCGGCCTCCAGGGCCGCGACGATGTCATCGTGCCCGGCGTCGCGCCGATCCAGCACGCCCATGGCGTGCAGCAGGTGTCGCAGGGTGGTGGCCGGCGGGTGATGACGCTCACCGCGGGCGTCCCAGTAGTGGTCGGCGATGCCGCAGGCATCGGCCAGGGTCATCAAGGCGGTGTCGGTATCGCGCATGCGTGTGGGGTTCGGTCCTTTTCCTATACTGGCGAGGTACTTGCGGCGCGCACGCTACTACGCCTGCGCCGCTGGCGGGCGATTCGCGATGGCTGCCGCGCAACTATTCTCAGCGAGCCCTGGAACAACACATGGATCCTGTCGTCCTGCTGCTCGCCTTCGTGGCCGGATTCGGTTTTCGGCAAGCGAACATGCCGCCGCTGCTCGGCTTCCTGCTGGCAGGTTTCGTCGGCCACGCGATGGGGTTCGGCAGCTTCGAATCGCTGGCCCCCCTGGCCGATGCCGGCATCCTGCTGCTGCTGTTCACGATCGGCCTGAAGCTGCACCTGGGGGATCTGAAACCGCGCTACGTCTGGGGTGCCGCGCTGGCGCACATGGTGATCGTGGTGCCGCTGACCGCGGCGGTGCTCTATCTCATCGCCGCGCTCTACGAGCCGTTGTCGTTCAAGCACCCCTTGTCGCCCTGGACGCTGGCGTTCGCCCTGTCGTTCTCCAGCACCGTGCTGGCGATCAAGCTGTTCGAGGATCGCGGCGAATCCGCCTCGTTCTACGCGCGCATCGCCATCGGCATCCTGGTGGTCCAGGACGTGCTGGCGGTGATCTATCTGGTCGCCATGGCCGGGTACTGGCCGTCCCCGTGGGCACTCGGGCTGCTGGCGCTGCCGTTGTGCATCGTGCCGCTGCGGCGCCTGTTCCAGGCGATCGGCCATGGAGAGCTGCTGCTGCTGGCCGGCGTGGTGCTGGCGTTCGGTGCCGCGGCCCTGTTCACCGCGGTCGGCCTGAAGGGCGGGCTGGGGGCCCTGCTGGCCGGCACGCTGGCCGGCATGGCCGACCGGAAAAAGGCCAAGGAGCTTTACGAGCAGCTGCTCGGGCTGAAGAACCTGCTGCTGGTCGGCTTCTTCGTGCAGATCGGCTACTACGGGCTGCCCTCGGTACCGATGCTGCTGGTGGCCGGTTCGATCGCGGCGCTGACGGTGCTGCGCCCGCTGGTCTATTTCGCGCTGCTGACCGCCTGCGGGCTACGGGCACGCACCGGCTGGCTGACCGGGCTTGCGCTGTTCAACTACAGCGAGTTCGGCCTGATCGTGGCGGCCATCGCGGTCGAGAGCGGGCTGCTGGCTGCCGACTGGATCACCACGCTGGCGTTGGCGCTGGCCCTGTCCTTCCTGCTCGCCATACCGGTCAACCGGCTGGCGCACGAGGTGTACCGTCGCCTGGAAGGATCGCTGGTGCGCCATGAAAAGGGCCAGCGATTGCCCGAGGAGACGGTCGGCTCGCTGGGCAAGGCGGACACGGTGATCCTGGGCATGGGACGGATCGGGCGCGGCGCCTACGACGCGTTGCGCGAAGCGCACCCGGACATCACCGGCGTCGACGAGAACAATGCCACGGTCGCCCGGCGCAACGAGGAGGGCTACGCCTGCATACACGGGGATGGTCTGGATCGCGATTTCTGGGAGCGGACCGGCCTGGCCCGACGCAAGCTGATTCTGATCAGCCTGACCGTGCACCGCGAGAACATGCGCGTTGCCCGGCTGGCGCGCGAGCTGGGTTTCAACGGCACGCTGGCCGTGGCGGTGCGCTTTCCCGATGAGCGGGCGGCACTCGAGGCGCTGGGCTGCGTCGCCTACTACCTCTACGAGGATGTCGGCGGGGACTTCGCGCGGGTCGCCGAGCAGGCGCTGCAGGGCGCTCCCGTGGTAGCAACTGCCGCGCGCTGACGCGCTCGCATCCGTGGGCACGCTATCTGCAACGGGCTGGGTCCTTCCCCCTGAAACGAATGGACCGCCTGAATGAAATTTCCCATGACACCCGTACGTCTGGGTCTGCTGACCACCATCTTCGCTCTGCAGGCCTGCAACTCCTCGAGCGATTCCGATCCGGTGATGAGCGCCCAGGCGGTCGATGGCTACCTGTTCGGCTCCGCGGTCACCTGCGATGACATGGAGAACGGCGTCACCGGCCTGGCCGGCGCGCTCGATTGTCCGGCCGGTACCGGCATGATGAGTGTCAGCCGGGGCGCGGACGTCGGCTTCGACGTGACCGCCTCGACCGGTGTGGAATTCCTCGGCACGCTCAGCGCACCGGGCGGCATGGACTACGTGACGCCGCTGTCGACCCTGGTGGTGGCGCTGTCCACCGATGAGGACGGCAATTTCGATCCCGACGTGTTCGCACAGGAGACGGTGGCGCTGGCCCAGGCGCTCGGGCAGTCGGTCATCGACCTGAACAGCGATCCGGCCACCACGCTGCAGATCGTGAAGCTGAACGCCCAGGTGCACCAGGTGCTCAGCGCCTTCGCCGAGAATCCGGTCGCCTACCAGAGTGCCGTCGACGCGTTCGCCAAGGTGGTCAGGGACACCGCGAGCATGACCGGCTCGTCGCTGAGCTTCACCACCGGCGTGGCCGGCCTGCTCGACCAGATCAACACCAAGCTGAAGGCCGAGCCGACCACGGCGGGACTCGCCCTGTCGGGCGAGGAGCTGGACGAGCGCGTCGTGAGCGTGGGCGAGATCAACGCGGACATCGACCGGGCGGCTTCGCCGGCCGAGGTGACCCCGGTAGCCGCGAAGGCGGCGAACGAGCTGGCGGGTCTGACCCTGGTGCGCGATCTGCTGTTCATCGAGCTGGACACCGCCGGTGCCGCCACCCGGGCGTCGCTGACAGGCTTCGAGAGCTCCGCGCTGAGCAACGGCAGCTACGGTACCGTGCTGTCCACGGCGCTGACCGGCCTGGCCTACACCCGGAACGTCATGAAGGTCAATCGTGACCTGAACGATGCCAGGGCCTCGATCGGCTTCCGGATGAAGGCCACCACGGCCGGCGACGCGCGCAGCCTGACCTACTTCACCGACGATGCCTACTTCAGCGCCACTCAGGGCGACAGCGGCTCGTTGCAGGTGAAGCTGAACGAGGACGCCAAGCTGTACGTGACCAGCGTCTCCAAGGGCGGTGCGACCCGCAACACCACCATCACGCTGGGCAACGACTACGCGTTCAGGAACGATGACGGCAACATCAGCGTCGACAACGCCCGCGTGCGCAAGGAGCTGGCGGATCGCGGCATCGACGACGTGCTCGACAGCAACGGCAATTACGAGGTCACTTTCGCGATCGGTGGCCTGCGTGTCAACAGCGAGCTGGAAGGCGTGTCGCGTGCCAACGATGCCCAGACCCTGGTCGCCAACGGCAAGAGCATGACGGGTACCGGCATCAAGGGCTACGTCACGGTCGTCGACGCCAACTGAGGCGAGTAGCGTGTCGAGTGCATCGCCGGCGGTTCGCGGTTCGCGCTCGACACGCGGGGTCGGCATCGGCGCCATCGGATGTCTGGTCGCGGCGCTGCTCGCACCCGTGCAGGCGGCATCGTTCGGCGACTCGCCGGGTGGCTTGCCGGGCAGTTCGCCCGGCATCGCGCTCGGTGTGCGCTACGACAGCCTGCTGGACGAGGTGGGATACGCCCCCAATGCCGACGGGGGCGGTTTTCTCGACGCACGGACCCGGCAGCGATTCACGGGTGCCGCGGTGTCGTTGTCGCGCGCGGACATCGGCCGGGCATCCCTGGGCCTGACCCTCGGTTCGTACCGGCTGGTGACGCTGCGCGACGAACTGCAGATCGACGGCGTGCGCGCGCACGCCGGCTGGCGTCTGAGCGCAGCCGATGCGCCGCTGCGGATGCGCGTCCTGTTCGACGTGTCGATGAACCGCTCCGACGCGTTCGACAAGAATTCATGGACCGAACTCGACGGTGCCACCCTGACCCGGACCCGCATCGCCGAGCCGCGCGACCTGCAGGCCTCGATCGGACTGGGCGCGCACCGAGACGGTCCGCTCGGTGCGATGCTCGGCGGTTTCGCCAGGCTGGGCGCGACCCGGGTAAGCCATGACGAAGTCACCGGCACCGGGCGGGACGACGACGGCTGCCGATACGACGTGGCGGCATCGCGCCAGCGTGCGTCCATCACGCTCGCCGAGCCGTGCGGCCGGGTGCTGGACTATTCCGAGGTCTATCCGGACGAGCGGGGGCTGAACGATCGCTACGGCATCGCGCCGTCGCGCGACCTGGACTGGCAGGCCCTCTGGATAGAGGTCGGTGCCGGTACGCTCTGGTCCGGCGAGCGATTGTCCGTCGCCCTGGACTGGCGCTACCGTCACTATCGGCGCGACGGTATCGACGAACGGATCGAGGCCTCGGGCGGCACCGCCCGCCGCGCCGCGCACGTGCTCTCGTTCAAGACCGGCTGGGCATTCACGCAGCGCCTGTCGATCGGTGCCGGCGTCGACTGGCGGGTGGCCCCCTGGCTCGACGAACTGCCGCTGATGTACAACCGCTACACCGCGCACCGTCAGGACACGCGGCTGCCGAGCTTTCGCCTGAGCCTGACGCGCCGCTTCGGTCCGCGAGGCTGACCGGCACTCAACTGCGTGTCACCGGCTTGCTCCTCAGCCGTCCCACCAGCTCTCGCTCGGCACGCTTGCAGTTCTGCGGCGGCAGTCCGTCGGCCATGAGCTCCAGGTCGGCCAGGGTGCGTTCGCCGATCTCGAACAGCGCCGAGCGCAACGCGCCGGCACGATGGGAGGAGAGCAGCAGGTTGGGCGTGCCGCGCGCCGGATGATCGGCCGGCAGGGGCTCCTCCGGGAAGACGTCGGTGGCGGCGCGCAGCCGGCCGCTGGCGCAGGCCGACAGCAAGGCATCGAAGTCCACCACCTCGGCGCGGCCGAGCAGCAGCAGCATCGAGCCGGAGGGCATCAGCGCGAACTGCTCGGCACCCAGCATGGCCTTGCTGGCATCGGTCACCGAGGCGACCACGTGCACGACATCGCTGGTGGCCAGCACCCGTTCCAGCGAGGCACTCCGGAGCCCTTCGCGGGCGAGCAGACCGGCCGACAACCAGGGGTCGTGGACCAGTACGCGCGGGGACAGTCCTGCAAATGTTCTCAGGATGGCACGCCCCAGGTCGCCGAAGCCGACGAACCCCATCCGGCACCCGTGCAGCGTGCGTGACGCCGCGTTGCCGTCCAGGCCATAGCGTTCGACACCGTCGACGACGTCCCGGTGCGCGGCCGGAATATCGCGTGCCAGCGCCAGCGCAAGCCCCAGCGCGAGTTCGGCCACCGGCTGCGCGAACACCGGACTGATGCTCAGCACGTGTATTCCGCGCGCGAAGCAGGCGTCGTAGTCCATGTTCGGCAGGAAGTTGCCCTCGACGTTGATGATCGCCCGGAGCGCCTTCGCGTCGCGGATCCGGGCGGAGTCCAGCGCGGGCTGGCCGACGAGAAAGCTGGCCGCGGACAGGTGCTCGGCATAGAAGCCTTCCGCCTCGCGCTCGCCGCGAGCCACGACATCGAAGCGTTCGTGCAGACGCGCCAGCACCGGAGCCGCGAAGATCTCCGCCGGGGTGCGGGGGGAGGGGTCGAGCAGCAGGCGTGGCTTCACGGAACGGCTCGGGCGGCTGAAGAGGATCCAGCATAGAGCAGGCGCGCACCCGCGAACCGGAGCGCATGCACGCCGGGTGGAAGCTGCAGCGCCGTCGGTGTCCGACCCCGTCCGCCCGTGGCCCCGTTACCATGGGGTCGTGAGCGAACCCCGACCGATGCCCGTCTTCGACGGCCACAATGACGTGCTGACCCGTCTGATGCAGGCCGGCGGCATCGACGGTGCGCGGCAATTCCTGGACGGCAGCCCGTTCCACGTCGATGTGCCCAAGGCGCGGCGCGGCGGATTCGCCGGCGGCCTGTTCGCGGTCTGGGTGCCCTCGCCACCGCGTCAGCCGGGCCAGCCGGGCGCGCCGGACATCGGTGCGGCGATGGCCGGCACCCGCTACGACATTCCGCTGCCCGAGCCGCTGGAGCGGGGTTACGCCACGGACGTCGTCATGCACGAGATCGGCATCCTGCACCGGCTGGAGTCGCTCGGTGCGCTGCGCGTGTGCACCTCGGTCGCCATGATCAGAACCTGCCTGCGCGACGGTGTCATCGCCGCGGTGCTGCACATCGAGGGGGCCGAGGCGATCGACCCCGACCTGCACCTGCTGGAGGTGCTCCACCGAGCCGGGTTGCGCTCGCTCGGCCCGGTCTGGAGTCGCGACACGATCTTCGCCGAGGGCGTGCCGTTCCGGTTTCCCGGTTCGCCCGACACCGGCGGTGGCCTGACCGACACCGGCCGGCGGCTGATCGCGGCCTGCAACCGGCTGGGCATCCTGGTCGACTGCTCGCACCTGAACGAGCGCGGCTTCGACGACGTGGCGGCCACCAGCGATGCGCCGCTGGTGGCCAGCCACTCGAACGCGCACGCCCTGTGCCCGCACGCGCGCAACCTGACCGATCGGCAGCTGGACGCGATCGCGCGCAGCGGCGGCCTGGTCGGACTGAACCTTGCGACCGCCTTTCTGAGAAAGGACGGTCGCATGCGCTCGGACGTTCCGATGGACACGTTGATCGCCCACCTGGATCACCTGCTCGAACGCCTCGGCGAGCGAGGCGTGGCACTGGGCTCGGATTTCGATGGCGCGGTGGTGCCGCGAGGCATCGACGACGTGTCGGGCCTGCCGGTGCTGATCGACGCCATGCTGCGGCACGGCTATCCAGAGGCGCTGGTCCGCCGGATAGCCTGCGAGAACTGGCTCGACGTGCTCGCGCGCACCTGGGGCGAGCCGTCGGACGCAGAGGCCGGCTAGCGCCGCGCTGCGCTACCGATCGCCCCGTTGCCGATCGCCCCGTTACCGATCGCCCCGTTACCGATCGAACGTGCGACGGTAGAACGCCAGTTCGGCCTCCAGTGCCCGGATCAGCGTGTCGCTGCGCCGGAATCCGTGCGCCTCGCCCTCGAACTCCAGGTACTCGACCGGCACGCCTCGCTGCTCCAGGGCGGCGACGATCATGCGCGACTGATTGGGCGGTACCACGCGATCATCGCTGCCCTGCAGCACGATCATCGGTGTGTCGAAGCCGTCCAGGTGGTGGATCGGCGAACGCTCCCGATAGCGTTTGGCGGCTTCGGGCCAGGGGCCGATCAAGCCGTCCAGGTAGCGGCTCTCGAACTTGTGGGTGTCGCCCGCCAGCGCTTCCAGGTCCGCCACGCCGTACAGGCTGGCACCGGCGGTGAACACATCGTGAAAGGCCAGGGCGCACAGCACCGTGAACCCGCCGGCGCTGCCGCCGCGGATCGCCAGCCGGGCAGGGTCGGCACGGCCGAGCGCCACCAGATGGCGGGCCGCGGCCACGCAGTCCTCGACATCGGCGATCCCCCACCGTCCCTCCAACGCCTTGCGAAAGCCCCGCCCGTAACCCGAGCTGCCCCGATAGTTCACGTCCACCACGCCGAACCCGCGGCTGGTCCAGAAGCGGATCGCCAGGTTGAACTGCGAACGCGCCGCCGAGGTCGGCCCGCCATGCACCATGACGATCAACGGTGCGGGCGTCGATGCGTCCAGGCAGTGATCGGGATGAGCGGGGGCGTAGTACAGCGCGTGGGCGTGCGCCGCGCCGTCCTCGCCGGTGGCGAACGTCAGCGTTTCCGGAGGCGGCAGGAAGGCGGCATCGAGCCCCGGATCCTGTGCCGCCCGCACGCATTGCCGGTCCAGCCAGACCGAGGGGCCTTCGCTGAACGAGGCGGCGATCACGCCCGTACGCTCGCCGCTGGTGCGGATCGCATGGAAGGCGGTGCTGTCGGCAAAGCCCTCCAGGTGCTCGATGCCGTCTCGGTAGCGTGCCGCGACCGGTGTGCCGTCCGCCAGGAAGGCATAGCGTGACAGGCCGAACACCCAGGGCGGATAGCCGATTTCGCCGTCCACGCGCAGCACCGGTTCCGGTTCGTCCTCGGCGTACAGCTGCCAGGCATCGTCGGCATCGGACAGCCAGTGCAACGTGCCGTCGGGCGAGAATTCCGGTTGCACGATCGACACGCCGCCGTCGCCGCCTGCCAGCGTGCGAACGTCCCGCACCGCGATGCCCCGGTCGGCGTCACGCACCACATCGGCAACGCACAGCCGGGTGTCGTCCCACGGCATGTTCGGGTGGTCCCACTCCACCCAGGCCAGGCGCGAGCCGTCCGGCGACACGCGTGCCGGCCCGACGAAATCCGCGCCCTGGACCAGATCGATGACCTGTGCGTCGCCACCGTCCCTGTCGCCATTCCCGCCACCAACGGGGCAGCGGGCGTCGATGGCGACCAGCAGGTTCGACGGTTCGCCGGATTCGGCGTGCCGTTCGCACACCGCGACGATCCAGTCGCCATCCGGTGTCGGACGCGGTTCGGCGTAGCGCCAGGCGCGGGAGGCGGGCGGGGCCGGGGTCAGCGCACACGGTGCGGTGTCCGCGTCGCCCGTGTCGGTGCGATAAAGGCGCTGGTCGGCATGGTCCACGTACCACGCCACGCCGTTCTCGGCCCACCAGGCGCCGCCGCCGTACTCGTGCACGGTGGTTCGCACGCTGATCGGCGCCGGTGTGATCTCGCGCGTGGGCATCTGCGGCCCACCGCGCATCAATACCGCCCGGCCACCCTCGCTCGGGCGAGTTTCCAGCCACCAGATCGTTTCGCCGTCCGGCACCGCCTCGCTGATGCCGACCGCTCCCTCGACCAGGCTCTCGGGGGTTATCGGCGAGGCCCAGCTGCCCGGTGCGAGAGGCTTGTCGCTCAGGTTCCCGTCGTCGGATCCGTTCAAGAGGGGAGTCCGTCGGTGGTCGTGGTCGTATCGAGTTCGCGCCAGCGGCTCAAGCGCTTCCAGCGCGCCACCAGCCAGGTCAGCACGGCGAAAAGGATCGAGGGCAATGCCGAGATCTGCAGCACCGGGGAGACCAGGCTGACGGGGCGCACATCGTCATGCCGCCAGATCAGGAACCACAGCGCCAGCCCGACCAGCGGCATGACCATCAGCGCGTAGTGCACCGTGCCCGCGACCAGGCCGAGATAGTAGGTCGGCCGCAGCGGCAGTCCCAACGCCCGTCCGAGGCGGTACAGCGGCGAGGCGCACACCAGGTTGGCCGCCCGCATCTCGGCCAGCGCCGCCTGCAGGCGCGGGCGGTAGCTCGAACCTCGACTCACTCGATCGTGTCCTCTCGTCCGATGCGCTGCCCGTCCGCGGAGCGGGCGCGCACGCGGTCCCCGGACGTGGCGCTCGTGCCCGGCACCCAGGCCTGGAAGGCGCCCCCGTTCCTGGACACCTCCAGGGTCAGACCCGGAATGGCGCTGTTCATCGACAGCGTACCGCCGTCGAGCCGGGCGCCGGGGACGGGGATGCGGTATCGCACGCCCGCCGCGTCCAGCTTGGCCAGCTCCTTGGTGCCGAGCGCGGCGGCGAAGGTGGCGTAGTCCGCGGCCAGGGCCGCAGTGTCCACGCCGCCTTCGGTGGCCGAATACGTCTTGCCGGCGGTGTAGTCCTGCTCCCAGGGCGCGCGGTGCCAGGCCCGTTCGGCCAGGGCCAGCAGGCGCGGGAAGCTCATGTAGTCGACCTGTTCGCCGCTGCGCACCACCTCGCCCCACAGATGACCCTGCAAACCGGTCACCGTGACCGGCGCAGCCGTGCCGGTCGCCTGCCAGGCGCGCCCTTCACGGGTCACGGACGTCGCCGCGTTCTGCGGCAGGTTCTCCGGGGCGAAAGCGAACACCTTGGCGGTGTCGATGAAGCGGGTGGCCCAGTACTGGCCGCGTTCTGCCGGGTCGATCTCCTGGGTGAAATCGAAGTAGGTGAAGTCGGGCGCCGCCACGATGGTCTCGAAGCCGCGCTCCACGTAGCTTGCGATGCGGTCGTGCCCGTCGTTCTGGCTGATCACCTCCCAGAAGTCCACGCCGGCGCGCCGGGTGGCAAGGTCGGTGGCCGCCACATCGTCGAGGATGTCCATCCAGGCGTACATGGCCGGAATGCCGGCATTGGCGACCAGGGTCGACACGCGCTGCACGAAGTGACGCTCCAGGTCCTCGCGCGAGTTCACCCCGGCGGTGTCGGCGATGTAGGCGGCGCAGGCCGGCGAACGTTCCCAGGGGAAGTCCTGGGCCTGCTCGTCGAAGGTGACGCCGCTCGGGCCGAACCCGAAGCCCTTGAACACGTTGCGCGCCTCGTCGCCACCCATGTGCCAGATGTCCAGCGGAGCATCCGCCTCGGCGTACATCGAAGCGACGTCGCCGATGACCGTCTCGATGAAGCGATAGGTGCCGGGCAGGCAGGGATTGAGGATGCCGTCGTCGTAGTTCTGGATGGTCAGGTAGCGCGACGTGTCGGCCGGATCGTCGAGGCGGATGCCGGTGCTGTCCGGCTCGCCGAGCCGGCTGGCGCGCACCCGCATGGCCACCACGGCGGCGCGGGCATGCGCCGGCATGTCGAACTCCGGGATCACGCTCACGTGGCGGGCCGAGGCGTAACGCAGCAGATCGATGAACTGGGCGCGCGTGAAGAAGCCGCTGCCCTCGTTGTCGCTGTCCGGACCCGAGCCCAGCTGGGGCATCAGCGAGCCGCCCTCGAACACGTTGCCGTCCGCATCGGTCCGGAATGCACGCCTGGCCCCGATCTCGGTCAGCTCGGGCAGTTCCGCGATCTGCAGCCGCCAGCCCTCGTCGTCGGACAGGTGCAGGTGCAGCACGTTGAGCTTGTAGGCGGCCATCTGATCGATCAGGCGCTTGAGCGTCGCCGGCGAGCGCATGTTGCGCGCCACGTCCAGGTGCATGGCACGAAATCCGAAGCGCGGCGCATCCTGCACGTTCACGTGGGGAATCGTGTCGCTGCCGGGCTGTACCAGCGACAGCACCGACTGGCCGGCATGGAACAGCCCGGCCTGGTCACCACCGACGATGTCGATGCCGCCGGCGCCGACGGACAGCGTGTAGGCTCCTTCGCCCAGCGCAGCGTCCAGCGACATCGTCAGCGGCGTACCGGCGCGGGTGGACAGGAAGGGGCGCTGCCGATCGGCCAGGGCGGTGGCCGACGCGGCATCCAGCGCGGTGCCGGCGAACGAGACTCCGCCCGAGATGTCCAGCGCACCGGTGCCGAGCGCGACGCCGGCCGGTCGCGGCACGATGCGCGCCTGCACGCTGGCGGCATCCAGGCTCGCGGCGCGTGTCGTGAGGTCGCGGTTCGCCTCGAAACGGGTGGCGGGCGTGGCCAGCGGCGCCGGCTCGCCGTTGAACTGCCGCCGGTTGTCACCGGTGATCGGCACCGCGTACGGCTGGTCGGTGGCCGGTCCGATGGTGACCGGCCCGGTCTCCGGGATCTCGATCGGTGCCTCGCCGTCGCGCACCAGCCAGTAGCGGGGCAGAAGGTCGGACTGCATCAGGTGCGAGAATTCGGTGACCAGGCGAATCGTCTCGACCGGCGCATCGAAGCCGTCGAAGCCTGCGTCCGGCGTCACCACGTTCAGGTCGCCGTTGATGCGCGAGACGTCGAACTCGTCGCTGTCGGCGCGAAGGATGCGCCGAAGGCTGTGGAAGTAGAGCTTCCAGCCCCCGTCGGCCAGGACCCCGGCCGCATCCTTGATGTGCAGGTTGGTGACGCTGCACGAGCCGAAGCCTGCGCCCAGCGCCCGGCAGTCGTAGGGCGAGTCGCCGCCCTGGTTCTCGACCACCTCGTACAGCACGCCCAGCTCGCCGTCGGCCGCCGCCAGGCGGGCACGGCCCGCGGCCGAGACCAGCGTGGTGTCGTCATCGCTCTTCTGCGTGCGCGGCAGCAGCGTGGGAAGCTGGGTGAGGTCGGCGGCCACCGGTTCGTCACCGCCGCCCGGCGCGGGCGGGTTCACGCCGCCGCCGCCATCGCCGTCTCCGCCGCCATCGCTGCCGCTGCTGCAGGCGGCCAGCGCCAGGCTGGACAGGATCACCAGCCACGGTGCGGCCCGGAACGAAATGCTGTTCGTGTATCGCTTCATCAGGGCATGATAGTCGGCTGCCCCGGCAAGTTCCCGGGTGCCATTCCCGGTATTGCATGAGCGTCACGCCCGCCACACGCACCGATCTGCTCGAACTGGTCGGGGTCAGCGCGATCTGGGGATCGTCGTTTCTGTGCATCGCCATCGCGCTGGACGATCTGGCGCCGCTGGAGATCGCCGCCTGGCGTCTCGGGCTGGCCGCCGTGCTGCTGCTGGCGCTGATTCGCTGGCGCGGCCTTTCGATTCCGACGGACCGGCGGAGCGTGACGCTGCTGCTGGTCATCGGCGCGCTGAACGGCGCGATCCCGTTCACGCTGATCAGCTGGGGCCAGCAGAGCGTCGCCAGCTCCACCACCGCGATCCTGATCGCGACCTCGCCGTTCACCACGCTGGCCCTGTCGCACCTGATGTCCGACGACGAACGGTTCGGCTGGAGCCGTCTGGCCGGCCTGTCGCTCGGCTTCACCGGCATCCTGGTGCTGTTCGGCGAGGGGCTGGCCGGCGGAGCGGGTGCGGGATCGAGCCTGCCGGGCATGCTGGCCATCGTGCTGGCGGCGAGTTGCTACGCCCTGTCGGCGATCCTGATCCGGCGATTGAAGGGCGTGCCCGGTCTGTCGATCGTGGCCGGCACGCTGAGCGCCGGGGCGCTGATGCTGCTGCCGTTGCTGCTGGTGCTGCACCCGCCCTGGCAGGCGAGGCCCGGTGTCACCGCAACGCTTGCCGTCGTGTTCCTGGCGCTGGGCCCCACTGCGCTGGCCTACGTCATGCGCACCCGCATCGTGCAGCGCAACGGCGCGGTGTTCATGTCCAGCGCCGGCTACCTGATCCCTCTGTTCGCGGTGCTGTGGGGCTGGCTGTTCCTGCACGAGCGACCCACGTTGCGAGTCTTCATCGCGTTGTCATTGGTGATCGCCGGCATCGCGGTCGGGCAGTGGCGCTCGTATACTGAGCGGCTTCCCGCAACCGACCGCCACCCACGATGACGAACGCCGCCCCCTGGACCGAGCCGATGCCCGAGGCGCAGTTTCAGATCATGCGCGACATCATCGCGGCCCCCAGCCCGATCGGGCTGGAGTCGGCGATGACCATCGGCGTGCTCAAGCCGTACTTCGAGACCTTCATGCCCGAGAGCTGGGCCATGCACCGCTTCACCGGCAACGCCAGCGTGGTGTGGGACAGCCATCCGGGCGAGGACGAGCGCTTCAGCATCATGCTGGTCGGGCACGCCGACAAGATCCGCCTGCAGGTGCGAAAGATCGGCGGCGACGGCAAGGTGTGGGTCAACAGCGACAGCTTCCTGCCGACCACGTTGATCGGCCACGAGGTGACCTTGTTCAGCGAAGATCCCGAACAACCGGGCCGCTACCGGTCCCTGTCGGGCGGCACCATAGAGGCACTGGGCGCGATCCACTTCTCGGATCCGGCCCAGCGCACCGGCGACAAGGGCATTCGGCCCAACTCGCTGTACCTGGACCTGCAGATCCACGGCAAGAACAAGGTCGATCAGGTCAAGCGCCTGGGCGTCAAGCCGGGTGACTCGCTGATCCTGGACCGCCCGATCAAGCGCGGCTTCAGCCCGGACACTTTCTACGGCGCCTATCTGGACAACGGCCTGGGCTCGTTCGTGACCGCCGAGGTGGCCAAGCTCGTCGCCGAAGCCGGTGGCACGAAGAACGTGCGCTGCCTGTTCGCGGTCGCCTCGCACGAGGAGATCGGCCGCTTCGGCTCGCGCGTGCTGGCGGGTGTCATGAAGCCCGACGTGCTGATCGGCGTGGACGTCAACCACGACTACGTGGCCGCCCCCGGCATCGGCGATCGCAACATGCAGCCGCTGGAGATGGGCAAGGGGTTCACCATCTCCACCGGCGCGATCGTCAGCGAGGGCTTGAACGCGCGCATCAAGCGGGCCGCCAGGGCGAACGACATCCCGATGCAGCTGGACGTGAACGGCCGCGATACCGGTACCGACGCGATGGCCTCGGTGCTGGCCAGCGTCGACAGCGCGGCCACCTCGATCGGCTTTCCGACCCGCAACATGCACACGATCTCGGAGTCCGGGCACACCGGCGACGTGCTGGCCGCCATCCACGTGCTCAAGGAGACCATCATGGCGATGGACCAGGAGAGCGATCCGGCCGAGGCGCTGCGCGCCGAGCACCCGCGCCTGGACGGCATCGAGAGGATCGAGCACCAGGGGTTCGACAAGATCGATACCGATGCGGTAAGGGGCGAGCCGGTCGCGTGATGCGTGGTGCGGGGCGTCGCTGGAGCATCCTGATTCCCGGCTGACCGATCACGGGTCCGGCTTCTCGGCAGGGCGCACCGTTCGAGCCGATCGATGGGTACCGGGCTCGAACGGTGGCGCGAGCCGAGACCGGGCGCTACCGGCTGGAGGATCGATGGCCCGGCGTGGTGCCCGGACTCAGGGACGATTTCGCCCTTGCCGCCACCGTCGAATCGGGCTGACCAGCGCTACCGAGCCGGCAATGGCGAGCAACGAAGCGAGGACCCGATCGTCCAGCGATGGAGCCACCGAGCAGTACAGCCAGGCTGATAGCCCTGTCGCGACGAACGCCCCGGTCGACGCCGAGAATGCCAGGGCATCGGCCGGCTCCAGCCCGCTCCACCGCTACGTGAACAGTTTCATGAATGAGTATCCTTCGCATCACGATCTTCGGATGACTGCCGATGTCCTCGGCGACGATCGCGTGGAAGTCTCCGGTCAGTGCCATGTCTCCGGCATCGCTCCCCTTCATCGGTGTAGGCGCCCGCGCTGAACGGTGCCTCCCTCTCCTGTCACCATCGATGACGTATGCGCAACCTTCAGCGGTCGCAAGCGGCTCGCCGGGGCACTGCCGTCAACCGTGCTCCGCAACACCCTCTTGCCGGCGTCGGATATCGTGGGACACGCACCTTGCGTGACGCGGACGCCGTGCTCGCGCCCTTGAACGATTCGGGTGCGGTGGTGCGTCGCTGGACGTCTGCAGACGCAAAAAGCCCGCTAGACTTCGGCGCCCAGCGGCTATCGGAACGTCGTGGAATGTGCAGAAACATGATGATGGTGTCCCGGGAGGGAGTCGAACCCCCGACCTGCCCCTTAGGAGGGGGCCGCTCTATCCAGCTGAGCTACCGGGACAGCGCGCCTAGTATATGACCGATTTCGATGAACGTTCGGCTCGGGCGCAAGCGGCGATGGATGCCAAGACCAAGCCACAGGGTTCGCTCGGTCGGCTGGAGGACGTCGCGGTTCGCCTGTCGGCCTTGCAGGACAGCCTGACGCCTGCGGTGGACCCGGCCCGCGTGGTGGTGTTCGCGGCCGATCACGGCGTGGCGGCCGAAGGGGTCAGCGCCTACCCGTCGGCCGTCACCGCCGAGATGATGAAGGGTTTCGTGGCCGGTGGTGCGGCGGTCGCGGCGCTGGCGAACGCTCAAGGTGTCTCGGTGCGGGCCGTGGACGTGGGGGTGGATGCCGACCTGTCCGGACTCGACGGGGTGGTGCACGCGAAGGTGCGATGCGGCAGCGCCAACCTGGCGAGCGATGCCGCGATGACCCACGAGGAACTGGACGCCGCCCTGCAGGTCGGCCGCGAGGCGGTGGTGCAGGCGGCGTCCGATCGATGCCGCACGCTGTGCCTGGGCGAGATGGGCATCGCCAACACCACCTCGGCGGCCATCCTGGTCGGTGCGCTGACCGGCAGCGGTGCCGACAGCGTGACCGGGCGCGGTACCGGCATCGACGATGCCCGGCTGGCGATCAAGCGACGGATCGTGGCCGATGCGCTGCAGCGTGCCACCCCGCTGACCGATGATCCGATGGAGCTGCTGCGCCAGGTCGGTGGCCTGGAGATCGCCGCCCTGGTCGGTGCGATCATGGAAGCGCCGGCGCACGCTCTGCTGCTGGTGATCGACGGCTACATCGTCACCGCCGCCGCCCTGGTGGCGCTGGCGCTCCGGCCCTCGGTGCACCCGTGGCTGGTGTTCGCGCACCGCTCGGCCGAACCCGGTCACGACATCGCGCTGGCGGCCTGCCGGGCCGAGCCGCTGCTGGACCTGCGACTGCGGCTGGGCGAGGGGTCCGGCGCGGTACTGGCGCTGCCGCTGCTGCGCGCCGCGGCGACGATCCTGGCCGACATGGCCACGTTCGAATCCGCCGGCGTGTCCGGCCCCTCGGGCGACGTGCCGACCGCGTGAGCGGCGGCGCACCCGCCGGCGGTCACACCTCGGCAGGCGTGCTGGCCGAGCTGGCCACCGCGCTGATGTTCCTGACCCGACTGCCGGTGTTCGGTGCGGGCAGCGGCGACCCTGGCGTGCTGTCGCGGGCCACGCGCTGGTTCCCGCTGGTCGGCGCCCTGGTCGGCCTGCTGCTCGGCCTGCTGGCCTGGCTGGCGGCCATGGCCCTGCCGCCGGGCCCCGCGGCGGTACTGGTGCTGATCGCCGGCGTGCTGATCACCGGGGCCTTCCACGAGGACGGCCTGGCCGACGTGGCCGACAGTGCCGGTGCGTTCGGCATCGATCGCAAGCTGGAGATCATGCGCGACAGCCGCGTCGGCACCTACGGGGCACTGGCGCTGCTGCTGCTGGTGCTGGCGAAGTTTGCGCTGCTGGTGCCGCTGATCCAGAGCGCCGTGCCGTTGCACGCCGCCCCGTCGTCCTGCGCACCGCTGTTCGCCGCGCTGGTCGGCGCGCACGTCGCCGGCCGCTGGTCCAGCGTGTACCTGATGGCCCGCATCGGCTACGTTCGGCCTGAGGCGGCCAACCGTGTGGTGGCCGAGGGGGTGAACGAGCGCCGGCTGGCCGAGTCGGTCGGTGTGGCGATGCCGTGCCTGCTGCTGCTCGCCGCCTTCACCGCGGCCTTGCCGGGCGGCGGACCCGGCACCGCCGTGACGGTGCTGATCGGCGTGCCGATCGTGTCCGTCACGGTGTCGGCACTGGGTGGGGCGTGGTGCAGGCGCGTCTTCGGCGGTATCACCGGCGATTGCCTGGGCGCGGTCAATCAAGTGCTCGAGGTCGCCGTGCTGATGCTGTTCGTGATGGCGTTCGCCGGTCCGTGAAGACGCTGTACCTGGTGCGGCACGGCCACACGGTGTGGCACGCGACCGGGGGCGTGGCGGGGCGCACCGATATCGCGCTGTCCGAGCGTGGCCGCCAGGCCGTGAAAGCGTTGCGTGCCTCGTTGCCGGCTGTCTTCGCGGTGGCGTCGACGGGGGAAAACCTGCCACCCGCCTGGTGCTGCAGCCCGGTGCAGCGCACCGTCGAGACCGCGAGCCTGCTGTGCGGCGATGCGCCGCTGGCATCCGACCCCCGGCTGGTCGAACTCGATTTCGGCGACTGGGAGGGCTCGACCTGGGAGGCGGTGCACCGCGATCACGGGGCGCAGCTGGCCGCCTGGGGCGAGAACTGGGTCAGCGGCGCACCGCCGAACGGTGAATCGTTCGCTCAGCAGCTCGCACGTTGTGCGCTGTGGCTGGACGAGGCGCAGGGCGAGCGGGGCGATGTGCGCGTCGCGGTGGCCCACGGCGGCACCATCCGGGCGCTGCTGTCGTTGCTGCTCGGGCACGCGCCGCAGCAAGCGATGCGTTTCCGGATCGATCCTGCGCACGTGTGCCGGCTGGATCGGCGCGGGGAGGGGTGGACGTTGCGGGCGAGCAACCTCGCCAGGTTCGTCTAGAAGTGATGCCCGGCGTGATGCTGGTGATCTACGCTGTCCGGCAATGTGATGTCCGTTCGAAACGCAACCCGTGTTGCGTTTTCGCTGACCGGCGGTGCTCGACATGCTGACGATCCGGGGCAGGAAATTCTCGTCGAACGAGCAGGCGGTGGCGTGATGCCTACCGTGGGCACGTGATGGCTCCTGCGCCGAGCTGGCCGATTCGATGTGAAGGGTCGTTGCGATCGCCCCGCCGGCGAGGCTGTCCGTCACGAACGGAGCACGCGGTTCAGGCCCCGGAAGCGTAGACTGGATGCACGGAAGAAGGGAATTCACTGATGCAAGACAGGATTGTCATTGCGAAGCCGGGCAACGACGGCACCTGCGGCGTCGAGGAGGCGCCGGGATGACGGACGCTGCAGCGGGTCACGAGGGCGGCTGCTCGTGCCGGAAACTTCGCTACCGGATGGCCAGCACGCCGCTGATCGTGCACGCCTGCCACTGTCGACAGTGCCAGCGGGTGACGGGCAGCGCCTTCGTGATGAACGCGCTGATCGAGAAGACCCGGGTTGAGATCCTCCGGGGAAAGACCCTGGAGTTCAGGTTTCCGGGAACGTGCCACACCGCATCGTTCTGTCCGGACTGTGCGACCTATGTGTGGAGCGAGTACCGGCGCGGCCGATTCGACGACTGCTGGTTCGTGCGCGTGGGCACGCTGGACGAGCCAGATTCATTCCCTCCCGATGTCCACATCTTCACCGAAAGCCGCCAGCCCTGGGTGGTCGTTCCCGAGCACAAGCCCCGGTTCGCGCGTTTCTATCAGATCAGGGATGTGTGGCGCGATGACAGTATCGCTCGCATGGGGCCGGACTGGAATCCGGCACCGGTCGATTAGAGGAGACATCGAAATACCGAGGTTGGCATATGGGCGGACGTTGCGGGTATCGAACGACGAGACACGGATTCCGGCGCTTGCGTTTCCTGCTCCTGACGATGTGCCTGGGCGGCAGCCCGGCGACGCTGGCGGACACGTGGCGGATCACGGCGGTGGCCGGTCATCCGGACGTCTTCCGCTGGGTGCGGATGATCCCCGAAGCGTTCACGCCGGCGCTCGATCGGGAGCTGGCGCGGCTCGGACACCGCATGGTCATCGACGAGCGGTTCGGCGGAGCGATCGCCGGCGTGGGCGAGGAACTCGAGACGGTGGGCTCCGGCCTTGCCGAGATCGGCATCTGCTCGGCGGTGTTCGATCCGGCCAAGCTGGCGCTGCAGAACATCACCTACTACACCCCGTTCGTCAGCGACGATCCGATCCGCCTGGGCGAGGTGATCGATGCGCTGCACCGTGACGATCCACGCATGACCGCGGCGTATGCAGAGCACGGCGTGACCTATCTCGGCGCGCCGGTGCTGCTCGATGACTACCTGCTGATGACCACCGCTCCGGTGAGCTCTCTGGACGATCTGCAGGGGCTGCGCATCGCGGCGCCCGGTCCGGCGGTCAACTGGCTGTCGGGCACCGGTGCGGTGGGCGTGTCGGGCAACCTGACGACCTATTACAACGAGATCCGGACCGGTGTCTACGACGGCGTGCTTGTCTTCGCCACCGCCGCGTTGCCCGGCAAGCTGCACCAGGTGGCGCCGCACATCGCACAGGTGGGGCTGGGCGCCCAGTTCGCGGCCGCCCTGTGCGCCAATGTCGACTGGTTCGCGCGGCTGCCCGATGACGTGCGCCAGGCGCTGGCC
>Ga0209303_1000401_pt1 | contig 34342 bp, 22 predicted proteins | sample SidtaG_3_FD_187449 | JGI IMG/M metagenome (GOLD analysis project Ga0209303, IMG submission 187449) | Marine algal microbial communities from Sidmouth, United Kingdom - Sidmouth_Asex1 metaG (SPAdes) (version 2) | ecosystem: Host-associated > Algae > Red algae > Unclassified | place: Sidmouth...
CACATCTAACTCGGTTGGCCGGCCAGTTTTTACGGCGCAAAAACTGCAAGAGCGAGTACAAACATTACCCAATATCATAAATGTAGCCGTGCCTGCACCCCAACATTCGCCCATATTGGGGCAACTGCCGCTTTCGCAAATAGTATGCAGTTTGTGTTCATCAACCAAACTGCGTACTTTTTTAAAGTTTTCGCCAGTAGGCAATTTTACTCGCAACCAGCTTGGTTTTTTCCTATGTTGTTTTTTTGGAGCAGTTATGTCAATCATCTTATAAAATAATTAGAAAACAAAGTTAGGCTATTATTTTATTAGTAATTATGAAGTAGGAAAAAACATTTTAAAAAAGAGATAAGTTTATTGAGTGAGTATGATTTACTGATTAAAATGTTTGATACATTTTTTATTGGGTTACACAAGTGGTATCAGATGTAATTGGGGCTGGTTTAAAAATTTCACTCCTTCAAAATAATTTCCTATCTGCTAAAAGGATTTTGCAGCATGGCAGTTCAAGCTTCAAATTAGTAATTCAAAAAACACTCAAAAAATCCTTATCTTTGCAAACTTATATCGCCCTTATTTAGTTGATAATAGTGAACCAAACAAATTTTGCCTATGGCTTTTGATATTGATATGATTAAAGCAGTTTATGCACGCTACCCAGAACGTGTGGCGAAAGCACGTAAATTGCTAAACCGTCCTTTAACCCTAATCGAGAAAATATTATATACGCACTTGTATAATAACAATTTTCCAGAAACACCTTTCGAAAGAGGAAAGGCTTATGTAGATTTTGACCCCGATAGAGTAGCTATGCAAGATGCAACCGCACAAATGGCTTTGCTACAATTTATGCAAGCTGGTAAAGCCAAAGTAGCCGTGCCCAGTACGGTACATTGCGATCACCTAATACAGGCCAAAACAGGTGCCGCCGAAGATTTAAAAACCGCCTTAGATGTTAATAAAGAAGTTTACGATTTTTTAGAATCGGTGAGTGATAAATACGGCGTTGGTTTTTGGAAACCTGGTGCAGGTATTATTCATCAAGTGGTGTTAGAAAACTATGCATTTCCGGGCGGTATGATGATTGGTACCGATAGCCACACCGTTAACGCAGGTGGTTTAGGTATGATAGCAATTGGCGTTGGCGGAGCAGATGCCGTTGATGTAATGGCCGGCATGCCCTGGGAATTGGCGATGCCGAAATTAATTGGCGTGCATTTAACAGGCAAGCTCAACGGTTGGACGGCCAGTAAAGATGTTATATTAAAAGTAGCTGGTATTGTTTCTGCTAAAGGTGGAACAGGCGCAATTTTAGAATATTTTGGCGAAGGTGCGCAAAACATTAGCTGTACTGGTAAGGGTACTATTTGTAACATGGGTGCAGAAATTGGAGCAACTACCTCATTGTTTGGTTATGGAGAGGCAATGGCCCGTTACCTGCGCAACACCGATAGAGCAAATATTGCAGAAATGGCCAACGAAATTGAAGAACACCTAAACGGCGACCCAGAAGTATATGCAGATCCAGAAAAATATTTTGACCAAGTTATTCATATTAATTTAGATGAATTGGAGCCACATATTAACGGCCCTTTTACACCCGATTTAGCTTGGCCTATTAGCCAGTTTAAAAAAGCAGTACAAGAAAACGGTTGGCCACAAAAATTAGAAGTTGGTTTAATTGGTTCTTGCACCAACTCCAGTTACGAAGATTTAGAACGGTCGGCCTCAATAGCACAACAGGTTATTGATAAAAAATTGGAATTGAAATCGGAATTTACCATTACACCGGGTAGCGAGCAAGTTCGTTTTACCGCAGAGCGTGATGGGCAGTTAGGTAAATTAGAAACTATTGGTGGCGTAGTTTTGGCCAATGCTTGTGGCCCTTGTATTGGGCAATGGGCACGCCATAACGACAATCCAGACCAAGCCAATTCTATTATAACATCATTTAACCGTAACTTTAGTAAACGCAATGATGGCAATCCAAAAACACATTCTTTTGTAGCTTCACCCGAAATTGTAACGGCTATGGCCATAGCAGGCGACTTGGGCTTTAACCCATTAACCGATAGTTTGATTAACAAAGATGGAGAAGAAGTGAAGTTAGATGCACCCACCGGTTTAGAGTTGCCACCACAAGGTTTTGACGTAAAAGACAGCGGCTATGAAGCCCCCGCAGAAGACGGAAGTGCCATAACCGTAACGGTGAACCCACAAAGCGAGCGTTTGCAATTGTTAAGCCCTTTTGCCCCCTGGGAAGGTACTGATTTAACAGGTATGAAAGTGTTGATGAAAGCTAAAGGTAAATGTACAACCGATCATATTAGTATGGCAGGCCCTTGGTTAAAATACCGTGGCCATTTAGATAACATTAGTAATAATATGCTAATTGGCGGTGTCAATTATTTTGGTGAAGAAGTGGGTATAGTAAAAAACCAAATAACTGGTGAGCGGCAAAAAACACCCGATGCGGCCCGTGCTTACAAAGCTGCTGGTATTGGTTCGGTAATTTTTGGCGATGAAAATTATGGCGAAGGCAGTAGTAGAGAACACGCTGCAATGGAGCCTCGTTTTTTGGGCGTGCGAGCCGTTATTGTAAGATCGTTTGCACGGATACACGAAACCAATTTAAAAAAGCAAGGCATGTTAGGCTTAACTTTTGCTAACCCTGCTGATTATGATAAAGTACAAGAAGATGATGACGTTGCCATTAAAGGCTTAACCGAATTTACCCAAGGCCAACCGCTTACCGTTGAGCTTACACATGCCGATGGCAGTATAGATACTTTTGAGGTAAACCATACTTATAATGATTTGCAGATAGAATGGTTTAAGGCGGGTAGTGCTTTAAATAAAATTAAAATGGATAATACTTAGGAGTTAGCATTATATAATAGGCAAATAAAATATTGAAAAGATCGGGCTGTTAGGGTTCGGTCTTTTTTTTATTTCTTAATTTATAAAACTTTCCTTTTATACCTTTAATTAATAATGAGTTGAAATAAAAACGGTATTAAAACCTTGGGAAATGCACCTACACAAGCATCATAAAGAAAAGAATTTTTGGTGTTATTAAAACTCGTTTATAAAAATTAGATTTTTAAATAAGCGGATGAAATAGCTGTTGAAACTGAACAATATGGGTTTGCATCTTTAAAAGCCTTTTCTAATAAAGGCTAAAGCCGATATGTCTATAAAACTCAAAAAGTAAAAGCCTTGCTAAACCTGATCAAACAAAAGAAATCCTTCTATTTTAAAAAAATTGGGGCTGGCTTTCAGAATATTATTAACATATTAATATTAATTTAATGCTATTTCGTCAACCATTATGGGTAACTGAATAACAAATTCTGCGCCTTTTTCTGGAGCTGAATTTAGTTCAACATTTCCATTATGCAGTTGTATTACTTTTAAACAAGTTGCTAAGCCAATACCAGTGCCTGCAACTTCTTTCTTTTCTTTCAACCGGTTAAACATCACAAATACTTTCGAATGATATTTAGGGTCTATACCAATACCATCATCTTTTATAATAAGTGTAAAGGTGTTATCGTCATTTTTAGTAGTTATTTCTATAACTGGAACGCTGTTCGGTTTGGCGTAATTAATTGCATTACTCACCATATTTTGTACAACACCTATCATTTGTATTTCATCACAAATAATGGTGTCTTCTTCTGTATTATTAACAGATATTTTTGCTTTGGTTTTTTCAATTTCAGCATTTAGGTTGTTTAATGCCGTTTTAATTATTTTACCAAAACTTATCGGAACCAAGTTAAGTTTGTTTTCGGTAGTGGCGTGGCTAAGCAAATCGCTAATCATTTGCGACATATTGTCTGTGGTACTTTTTACATAGTGGAGATAGGGCCGTACTTTGTCTGCTTGGCCGTTAAGTTTCATTTCAATTAAGTTAGTAAATGAGCTTATGGTTTTTAGAGGTGATTTTAAATCGTGTGAGGCTACGTAAGCAAAATTTTTCAATTCTTCATTGCGCACTTCTAACAAATCCATTTGGGCCTCAATTTTTTGTTTTGAATTGTGCAACTCATCGTTTAACAATTTAATTTTTTTGTTTTGGGTAAATATTCTAATTAAAAAAATGGCAATAAGTAGCAGAAAAACAAACAATCCGCCCATTACTGCAAATTGCTTTCTTGTTTTGGCTTCTATATTTTCAATTTCTTTTTCTAATCTTACCTCTTTGGTTAGTTGTCTTTTGGTATTTTCTTGGCTATTCTTTTTTAAATTTTCTATAACACCCAAAAGCGCCCCTACAACTTCGTCATAATTTGCAATATCGCTAATTTTGCACATCCGTAAAGTAGCAGCTGCTAATGCCTCAAATTCCAATTCGTCATAATAAACCAGTGCTTTTTTCAGAGCTTCTATTTCATCATTAACATTGCCTTTCATTTTATGTATAAATGCTTCTGCCTTATAGTTTTCTCCCATACAAAGACCTATTCCGCCTGCTTGGCCAATTTTTCTGCCCGCTATTAAAACCTCCAAAGCGGTATCGTATTCACCTGTTGACCAAAGTATTTCTGATTGTAAAAATGAAGTAAAATAAAGTCCTTTTTTATGGCCTAAGCTTTGCCAAACTTCTTTTGAGGCTTTCGACATTTCGAAAGCTTCAAAAACTTTATCTTGCTGTAAAAAAATACGTGCTAAATTTAAATATGCATAACCTTTATGCTCTTTAATATTGGTTTTAATAGAAAGTGTTTTTCGTAAAAATTTTTCCGCCTTTTCTAATTTCCCCGTTTCTAAATTTAATAAACCTAAATTGAGCAAGGCAAAAGATAAAAGTTGATTGTTATTTATTGCAATAGCTATTCTTTTTGATTTATTAAGGTGTACTAAAGCCGATTCATAATCCTTTTCAATAATTTCAACTTGGGCCAAATAATTTTGATTAATGGAGTAGTGTTTTAGTTTGCTGTTTTCTTCCCTGTAAACTTCTTCGGCCTTAATTAACAATGCCTTTGCTTCCGAAAGCATAGAATTGTTATACATAATGTGGCCTAATAAATTATAGGCTAAAACCTTATCATTGCAGTCAAGTTCTATAAATTCATTACAAAGTACTTTTGTATAGTCATCGCTAAGTTTGGATTCGGTGACTGTAGCAGCTTCTAAAAGTTGCTCAATTTCTGAACACCTAATATCATTACCAGAGTTATCAAAACGAGCAAACAATATTAGCGGTAAACTGAAAAACCAAAAAAATAATATTTTTTTTGACGTCATTTTTTTTGAGCTTTAACGTATTGCATAAATTATAATAACAAACATTATACCATATTGGAGTGTGAAATACTTGAAATATGATAATTTTTGCAAATGTTGATAGTTAAACGTTTAAAAACAATAAATAGTTACACTTTCTTTCTTTTTTTTAAGTTTAAGAGTTTAAAAAAATCAGATCACTTTTATTTTAATAAACAAATTACTAATTTACATTTTTAAAATAACTTATTGATTAGCTATGCAAAAAGAAATGGATGTAAAAAGCCCCTTAGAAATGTTGTGGCAGTGGGAGCAAACCAAACCAAATGAAGTATATCTTTCTCAGCCTAAAGATGGTAAGTGGATTGACTATACGTGGAAACAAGTAGCCAACGAAGTAAGAGCAATGGCAGGTGTACTACAATCTTATGGTTTTGAGCCGGGTAGTAGAATTGCGTCACTTTCAAAAAATGATGCCTATTGGATAATTAGCGATTTAGCAATAATGGCCGCAGGCTATGTTTCGGTACCCATGTACCCCAACTTAAATGAAAAAACCGTTACACAAATATTAACACATAGCGAAGCCAAAGCTATTTTTGTTGGAAAGTTAGATACTGACCCGTGGAAAGAAATGCAGCCTGGTATACCAGATCATATAATTAAAATTTCAACACCATTGTGGGGGCCAACAGATTATACCAATTGGAATGATTTAACTGCAAAACATAAACCTATAGATGGCAGCCCTGTTTACCCGATAAACAATTTAGCATCTATAATTTACACCTCGGGTACTACTGGAAAGCCAAAAGGAGTAATGCACAAATACTTCAACTTTGCGTTTGCTGGTACACACGCCGTTAACAATATAAGCGTAATTGAGGGCGGTAAATTTTTTAGCTATTTACCCCTTTGCCATATAGCAGAACGTTTATTAGTAGAAATTGGTAGTTTATATAGTGGTGGTAAAGTTTTTTTTGCAGAAAATTTAGACACTTTTGCAGATAACCTTTCCCACGCCCAACCAAATACTTTTTTAGCAGTACCACGTATTTGGGATAAGTTTCAGCAAAAAATAAGGGCTAAAATGCCGCAAAAGAAATTAAACCGTTTACTTAAAATTCCGATTATAAGCGGCATAGTAAAGAAGAAAATTAAAAATAGTTTAGGCCTTACCGAAGCAACTAACATTTTTTCTGGCGCAGCACCAATACCTGCTTCTTTATTAGATTGGTTTAAATCTATTGGCATAAACATTCAAGAAGCTTATGCAATGACCGAAAATTGTTGCTACAGCCACGTAAACAGATTTGATAGTATTAAAATTGGTTCAGTAGGCCAACCCTTAAATCACGTTGATGTAAAAATAAGCGAAGAAGGCGAAATACTAATTAAACATGTTGCCCTTATGGACGGTTATTATAAAGAACCAGATAAAACTGCCGAAACATTTGTAGATGGTTATTTGAGAACCGGCGACCAAGGTAGAATTGATAGTGAAGACTTTTTGTACATCACCGGTAGGGTAAAAGATTTATTTAAAACCGATAAAGGCAAGTACATTGCACCAGCGCCCATTGAGCTGTCGGTATGTGGCAACCCTTATGTAGAGCAATGCGTGTTAATTGGTAACGGTATACCAATGCCAATTGCGCTGATAACCTTAACTGAAGAAGGCTTGGCAGTAGGTAACAGTACTGTAGAAAATAGTTTAGCCGATACCCGCACACAGCTAAATCCAACTTTAGACCATCACGAGCATATAGAAGCTTTTGTAGTGTTAAAAGAGCCATTTACAATAGAAAACGGCTTGCTAACACCAACTTTAAAAATAAAACGCAATGAGGTTGAAAAGAAATATATGGACAATTTTAAAGCTTGGTACAAACAAAAAAGTCCTGTAATTTTCCAAAATTAATTGATGTTTTTTAGCTAAGCAATTTCACTTGTTCTTACCTTTTATAGTATTTTTTAGAGGCAGAGTAACTTTACTAATATAAGTGGGCAACATACTATTAGCTGTGGCCTTTGTTGTACTGCATTGCAAAAAAAGGATGTCGCTGCTATCAAGGCTATCCGATAACTACTGGTATAGAAACTTTATAACGCCGCACTAAGTTCTCTTAAACTAAAAAACCTTTTTTTTTCTACTATTTAATATTTTAAACTATTTGCTCAACAACTAATCCTATAATATGTTTAATTAGTTTTAAAAAAATTACTACATTTAAATTATAAATTATTTACAATGAAAAAATTATTATTATTATTTATAGTGGCTTGCTTGGCTACCAATGCAGTATTTGCACAAAAAGGAATGTTTAAAAAGAAAGACAAAAAAGCTGCTGAAGAGCAAATTGATGATGTAGAAGAAAAAATAAAAGAAGAAACAAAAGAATTAAAGGAAAAAACAGAACCTGCAGCTACACCCAAAGCAAAGCCTAAAGCAAAACCGATTAAAGAAAAGGAAAAGAGTGCTGCCAACAATAAGATCTCAGAAATGTCGGTGGAAGCAGCTCGTAAAATGGCTGATATAAAGGAACAAATGCAGCAAAAAATTACTGTTGAAGAAGGGGAGGCATCTATGAGTACGGGCCTACAAAATGGCTATATTGTTTTTGTAAAAGGTGGCTCGGCTAATAAGGTTGAAAAGCATTGGAAAAAATATCTCAAATCTGCCTTTAACGGTAAAACAGACTTAGATAAAAATGGGGAAATTTTAGCACAAAGTGTTAATATACCTTCGGTTGGGGAAGCTGTAAATATATTTGCTCGTATAAAAGAAGTTTCTGACGGTGTAGAAGTTACTACTTTTTATGATGCCGGTAAAGCTGGTTATTTAACTTCTGCCAATGTTGATGGACACGAATTAATTGAAAAAATTATGTATGACTTTGGTGTACAAGAGCGTGTTTTTGCAATAGAACAGCAAATTGAAGACGAAGAAAAAGCGCTGAAAAGATTAGAAAAAGATCTTAAAAATTTAAAAGATGATAATGATAAATACCTTAGAATTATTGAAAAAGCGAAATTAGACATTGTTGAAAATGAAAGAGATCAAACTGATAAGAATGCGGAGATTACGGAGCAAATGAACATTATTGAAGCAGTTGAGAAAATGAAAGATGGAGTAGAGTAATAACCATATTTTTATACAACTATAAAAAAAGCAAGGCTACTTTAGCCTTGCTTTTTTTGTTTAACAACTTACCGGTTTTATTTCTGTATCATTTCTTAACCATCAATTTCATATTAAAATACGTGAAAATACTGGCCCATTTGTCTGCTACTTGTTCGTTGGTAGATGCGCCTCCGTGGCCACCTTCAATAGTTTCGTGGTATAAAAATGGATAACCGTTGTACTTCATTTTTGCAGCCATTTTACGAGCATGACCTGGGTGTACCCGATCGTCTTTTGTTGAGGTAACAAAAAACACTTCCGGATATTTGGTCTCTTTTTTTAAATTATGATAAGGAGAATATTCCTTTATGTATGCCCATTCTTCTGGTATATTGGGGTCGCCATATTCGCCCATCCAACTAGCGCCTGCCAATAATTTCGAAAAGCGTTTCATATCTAATAGTGGTGCGCCTACCACAACAGCTTTATACATATCGGGCCGCTGAGTAAACAACACACCAGTTAACAAACCACCGTTACTCCAACCGTAAATGCCTAAGTGTTTAGGCGATGTAATTTTTCTATTTATTAAATCTTCTGCAACAGCAATAGCATCGTTATACGCATTTTGACGTTTTTCCTTTTTTGCTGCTTGGTGCCAACTTGGGCCAAACTCGCCACCGCCTCTAATATTAGCTAAAACATATACACCACCCTGCGCTAACCAACCAGCACCAATAAGCGAATTGTAGTTTGGCTGTAAAGAAACATTAAAACCACCATAAGCATCAATCATTACCGGGTTGGCACTATTAAACTGAATGTTTTGTTGATGCACTATAAAGTAAGGCACTTTGGTACCATCTTTACTATTGGCAAAATATTGATTTACTATTAAGCCAGTAGCATCAAAGTTTTCTTTTTGCTTATCAACTATTTTAAATTCGTTAAGCTCGGTATTGTAAAGATATAGCGTTGTTGGTGTTATAAAATTACTGTAGGTTAAAAACATGTGGTTCGCTTCATCAGTTGATGATCTTAAATAAATAGAACCCAACTCTAATGGTTTTACCTCTTGCTGTTCCCATTTACCGTTTGCGAGTTTATATTTTAATAACTTGTTTTTTACATTTTCCAATACATTAACCACCAAATAATCTTTGGTTGAACTTACAGAGGAAATACTCGTTTTTTTATTGGGTTCATAAATTAGCTGTGGCTTTATAGTTCCTTTTAAATTTTCTTCAATATTAATACTAACTAATGCGCCTTGTTTAAAAACTTCACCGTTCAATTCCCAATTCGATTGTAATGCAATAACAACCTCATCTTTAAAGTAGCTTTCAAAATTTGCATCAGAAGGAATGTTGAATTTTTGAAATTTCCCAGCTAAAAAATAATAAATATCGCGGGTATAAAAAGTTTGAGAATCATAAATAATTTGATGCAATTTGCCGTTGCTATAAAAAGTGTTTCCAAAAGCACCAACGCTAGTGGTGTCCGTTTCAAAAACTTGTTTCGCCTCGGCTAACGATTGCCCTCTTTTTAATATTTTTACCAATCTGGGGTAGCCAGACTGAGTTAAACTACCTGCTCCAAAATCTCTATACACCAATACCGTGTTTTCATCAACCCAGCCTATTCCGCCTTTGCTCGGTTCAAAATAAAAACCATCTTTTACAAAGCTTTTTGTTACCGCATCAAACTCTCGCACTTCATTTTCATCAGTTCCCCCATCAGAAAGTGATAGCAAGCATTTGTTATTATCTGGTTTTAACCAAGTCGCTCCGCTATACACCCATTTTTTACCCTCCTTTTCCGATAGCTGATCAATATCTAAAACAGTTTCCCAAGCTGTTTTACCAGCAACATAATCATCATAATTCATTCTACGCCACAAGCCCCTTTCATTTTTAGCATCTCGCCACAAGTTGTAAACATAATCACCAACTATACTTGGGTAAGCTATCTTTTCATCATCATCTAAAATGTTTAAAATTTTTTGCTTTACCGGTTCGTAAATTGCTGCTTTAGTTAATACTGCCTTACTTCGCTCATTTTCATTGCGCACCCATTTAAGTGCGTTTGCTCCTTCTACTTCTTCTAACCACAAATAAGGATCCGCTGTTTTGGCTGTTTTGGCTGTATCGGTAGTTTGCGCATATTGGTTTTGTGCTACTGTCATTAAAACAATTATGGTAATTGAGCTTACAAAGAAAAACTGTTTTTGCATTTTTTTATGAATTGTGAGTCGTAAAAATACAGGTAAATTGTTTTTTTTTAGATTTATTTTCACAATAAATATTAATACCCAACTAAATAAGCAAAATTAATTAGGCTTTACTTATAGTTTTGTTAAGGTTTCCATTGTTTTACTTAAAAAAAAAATAATGCTAGCATCGCTTATTTTTATTTAAAAAAGAATTTAAATTTCTAACGAAGTTTATTGGATCATTTTTTTCGAAGCGAAACGGTATTGCTTTTTACAAACGGTCTCCTCGCTTTCCGTTCAAATGCTATTGCCCTCGCTTCAAAATGCCCACGCGGCACAATAGCATAACCACTACAATCGAGGCTATTTTTCTGATGGTAGTTCTTTGTTGTAAAAGGAGGCATTTGCGCTGCCATTTGAAGTGAAGGAAAAATTTTTTAGATAAAACAATTTAAAAATAACCGTTTGTCAAAGGTAATAAACACTGCTAGCAGTTGAAACCAAAAAAAGTTACTTTCTTTAGCTTATATAAAAAATATATTCGTAATTGTGGATGTGGACTTGTTGGTGATAAATTAGAACCAAATTTTCAACCCTACTCAACAATTTCCCTTTCGACAAAACCAGTTCTACAATTTCCTCTTGTGAAAAAAGCCCAGTCCGACATTTTCCGCTTTCGACAAAACCCATTTTGACACAAAGAAAGAAAAAACTTAGTTGATGACTAAGGAGAAAAAATTGCTAACAAGAGCTAAAACACCATAAGGACTCACTAAAGATTTGAGGCTTTAAAACAACTAAAGCCGCCAAAACTTTGTTTCAATGATTTTTTGAACTAAATTTAAATCGCAAAACAAAGTTTTGGCTAATGTGGTCGGTTTGCCGGTTTTTGGGCTTCGTAAATCCACACGGCGTTTAGCCAAGCGTTGTATGGTATTAGAATGAATTAGAATGGCGAAAGCAAAAAAATATGAGACAACAAGAGAATTGATTTTTTGGTCATACGCTAATCTTGCTATGGCACACACAGCAGTTGAAAGAAATCAAGAAAAGTACGGTACATTTAATTATGTTATTAGGGCAAAGCTGTTCAAGGGATTAAAAGACGGAACTATGAATATGAGAACCATATTCGACGACGAAAAAATAAAATTACAGACTGGCCAAATTTGCAACTACTGCGGCTCAGATGAAAAATTAGCTCTCGACCATATTTTTGCTCAAAAAATGGGTGGTCAAGATGACGCTGAAAATTTAATATTCGCTTGTCGTCCTTGTAATAGTTCCAAAGGGAAGAAAGATTTATTAGAATGGATGAGCTACAGAGATGAGTTTTTACCATTGATGATAATTAGAAGATACCTGAAAATCGTTTTTAAGTTTTGTTCTCAAAATAATTTACTTGATAAAGTAATAGAAGAAGTAGAAGGAATGGATTGGCCGTTCAAAATAGAATATATACCGACGAAATTTCCAAAACCCAACGAACTAAAGCTTAATATAACGAAAAAATGAAACGCCATACCACAATGCATTTCAGATCAGCTTCCCTACCGATCAGCCGCTCAATATGCAAACAGTTGCCCACAATTAAAACAAACAGCAGAAAAAGAATTAAACTGAATGAATAAACAGCCAAAACCAGACTCAAAAAAATATACGGACTTGATATCCGAAATTCAAAAAGGACAAATTAAAATCCCGAAATTTCAACGCGATTTTGTTTGGAGTATTGACAAAACTGCAAAACTTTTGGACAGTATTTTAAAAGGTTATCCAATAGGAACATTCATTTTGTGGGAAACCAACGAACGATTAAACGACATAAAAAATATAGGAAACCTTGTTCTGCCACCTGTTCCAGACGACATAAAAGTACAGTATGTTTTAGATGGTCAACAAAGAATTACATCTTTATACGCAGCATTTTTGGGTGCTTCAATTCAAAAAGAAGGCGAAAAAAAAATTACAAACTATGGTTCAATATTCGTTGATTTAGAAGGCGATATTGACAATAACGATGAACAAATAATTGTTTCGGAACAACCTGAAACTAAAAATATCACTTTAAAAGATTTGCTAAATTCAAAATATAGCGATTTAAGAGAAAACTACTCAAACGAGGATATTGACAAAATACAGGAATACAAAGAAACTTTTACTTCTTATGATTTCTCAACAGTCGTGCTTCGTAAAGAAGATATTGATTCAGCAATAGAAGTTTTTACTCGAATAAACACAGGCGGACAAACTTTAACTCTGTTTGAAATAATGTCGGCAAAAACGTATGACGAGGAACAGCAATTCGATATGCAAGACCGATTTCAAAAATTGCTGAAACAGCTTGAAATCAGTAAATACGAAACAATTTCGAGCACAGTAATTTTAAATGTTTTAGGTTTAATATTAAGCAAAAACAAAGAGTGTAAACGAAAAGTTGTTTTACAATTAGACAAGCAACGTATCATTGATATTTGGGACGATGTAATTTCTTCACTAAAAGAAAGCATTGACTATTTTCGTTCCGTTTACAGAATACCTGTTTCGACACTTTTACCTTACGATGCACTTTTAGTTCCTTTTACTTATTTTTTTTATCATCATAAAGAAAAACCAAAAGGCGAACTGATTAAATATTTAGAAGAGTTCTTTTGGAGAATTTCATTATCATACAGATACTCAAGTTCAACAGAATCTAAACTTGCTCAAGATATTAAGAGAATTGACCAGATTTTAAATGGAGAACGACCAAATTACGATGAATTAAAAGTTTTTTTAAGTTCGCCAAGAGATTTAATAGACACTAATTTTAGTGCAGGAAATAGTTATTGTAAAGCTGTGCTTTGCTTGTTAGCTTATTCAGAGCCAAAAGATTTTCAAGATAACGGAAAAGTCATTCTTGATAATTCTTGGTTAAAAATGGCGAATAGTAAAAACTATCATCACTTTTTTCCAAAATCGTATTTAAGAAAACAAGGAATTGGAAACGAAAATAGTATTGTGAATATCACATTGGTTGGTGCAGATTTAAACAAGCGTAAAATACGAGCAAAAGCACCATCAATTTATATTCAAGATTTCCTGGATGAAAATGCGGAATTGCATAAATCTATAAAATCTCATTTAATTGACAATATTGACGATTTTGGAATTTATAGCGATGATTATGCTGTGTTTTTAGAAAAACGAGCAACATCTATTTATAACGCTTTAAAAAACAGAATAGAATTTACAAACACAGAAAAAATAGAAGATACCGAATTGAAAGAATTAATCTTAATTGGAGAAAATGAAAAGTTAGAAATGAAATCAACTTTACGTTACGATTTAAGACAAAATATTGTAAATAAAAATTTAGAGTACGTTATCGCTAAAACCGTTTCTGCATTTTTAAACAGCGAAGGCGGAATTTTAATAATCGGAGTTGATGACAATGGAAATGCATTAGGACTTGAAAAAGATATTGAAACCTTTGCTAAAAAAGACGTTGACGGATTTGAATTGCATTTAAGAAACATCATAAAAAAACATTTAGGTTCTAACTTTGAAAAGCATCTAAAAATCACATTCCCAACAATTGACGAAAAGACTATTTGCAAAGTAAAAATTTTAAAAAGTGGAAAACCGGTGTTTGCTAATTTTGAGGGGAAAGACAGTTTTTATGTCCGAAACGGAAACTCATCAATTCCGAAAAATAGAGAAGAACAAAGCGAGTACGAAAAGCTACATTGGAAATAACAACTGTGGGCAACAATGTATAAAAATAATAGCGGTTTAGCCGCTAAAAACAAAGTAAGTGAATATAAATTTGCCTTGTGTTTCATCCCAATGGTTGTCGACTTTTTTTTGATTTATTATTCTTATAAACAAACCGCTAGATATTATAAAAAAAAACAGAACAATTGTATAAATATGAAAATTTAGTGTTTCAATAGATAAAAATTGAAGATGTTTCTATAGGATTAAGACAAATTGGCAAAGGAAAAAGTTTAACTCAAAACATCAATGTTGAAATCTTTGGAGCTGATATGTCGAATATAATCCAAATAGAGATTTTCAAAAGATGACTGCTTTTTTAGCGGCGAAAGTGATGGGAGAAGTTTAGTTAAAAGGAGGTAACAAGCCAGTATTGTATTAATACTATTAAGTGGGTTTTGTTTATAGCGGTATCTTTTTTTTAAGAAAAACTTTTTGAGCTAGCCGTTTTTATATGATAAAGATCTTTAAATTAAAAAAGCAGATTAACATTGCTGCTAACCTGCCTTTAAATAAATTGATGCGAAACGATAGAATTAATTATAAATCCATCCAATAAGTTCCATTAAATACCCTTAAATGTGGTTTTCCATCGGCGGTATTCGTGCCATCATCTACATAAAAATCGCCAACACTTATTGATGGGCCACTTGGTGCTACACTTCTCATAATTATAAGTTCAAAGCCCGCAACTCCTTGTTGTCCTTCTGGGCCTTTTGGGCCTTGCGGGCCCGTATCTCCGGCGGGGCAAGGGTAACAAGGTCTTGAAGGAGCGATGTCTCCTGTGGGGCCTTTAGCGCCAGTAGCACCGGCTGGGCCTGGTGAGCCAGTAGCACCGGCTGGGCCTTCTTTGCCTTCTTCTCCTGGTAGGCCCTCTTTACCTGGTGGCCCTTGTGGCCCTTCGGCCGAACCTTGCTCACCTGGTGGCCCTTCAACACCTCGTTTTCCCAGTTGGCCAACTGGCCCTATTGGTCCTTCAGGGCCTGTAATGCCCATTGCTCCAGCAAGGCCCTCAGGCCCTCCCGGTTCTCCCGGCGGGCCTTGTGGTCCGGCAGGGCCCTCTTCTCCAATTGGCCCACCTGGTGGGGCGTCTTCTCCTTTAATACCTTGTTCACCTTGTGGACCATCTGGCCCCACCCAATTGGGATCGTTTTCACAATTGCAAGTTTGCTGCGGCCCAACAGGTGCTGGTAAACCAGGTTCACCTTCTTGGCCTCTTAGGCCTTCAGCGCCAACATTTCCCATAGGGCCTATATTTCCTCTTTCCCCCTTTTCTAATACTGTTGCTGCTTCTAAAGTATGTAAAGCATACGGTACTGAAAGTAATTGAATAGTACCAGCGAACACATAATTTGTGCCTCCAGTTATATCTATTTCCGTTTTAATAAAATGATTATTATTTCCCCAACTAATACCAGCAAAAGTTCCATTTACCGGATTACCACTACCAATTGACAAATTAAATAAACCGCTATTGTTTGTTGTGGTATTGTGTGTTTCGGTGTATAACGCATCGCCTACTGCTGCATTAGCAATTATGCTTGTTTTAACAGTTACATTTTGGTTGGCAATTAAGTTCCCATCTACATCAGTTGCTACACTTTGAAAGGTAAATGCCATTGGTACTTGTGCTACGCCTAAATAAGCAACAAAAACCAAAATTGTTATTATTATCTTTTTCATTATTATTTTAATTTAAATGGTGTTACAGATCAATCCAATTAGTGCCATTATAGTAGCGTAAACCTGGCACTCCATCACTTCTATTAGTACCATCATCTAAATAAATAACTCCTTCAACTGCGTTACTTGGTTCAACATTTAGTAAAGGCAATTTACTAATTCCAGGTGGGCCGGTGTCTCCTGGAGCGCCTGGTGGGCCTATTGGACCTTCGGGCCCTGAGGGACAATCTGGGCCTACTATAGGTGGTGGGCCAGTATCACCTTTTGGGCCAGTTGGCCCTATTGGGCCAGTTGGCCCAATAGGGCCTGTTGGCCCTGTTGCACCATCATTGCCTGGCGGACCTGGTGGCCCTTCTGGCCCTTCTGGCCCTTCTGGCCCACCCGGAGGGCCTGGTTCTCCTTGTGGTCCTTCTGGTCCTTCTGGGCCAGTTGGGCCTGCTGCACCTTCTGGCCCTGGTGGGCCTGCTGCGCCTTCTGGCCCTGGTGGCCCTTGTGGCCCATCTGCTGGGCCAGGTTCTCCTTGTGGGCCAACTGGCCCTGGTGGTCCTGGTGGCCCTCCTGGAGTTCCTGGCTCACCTTGTAAACCTTGTGGCCCAGGTTCTCCTTGTGGGCCCGTTGGGCAAACTAATTGAGGGCCTGGTTCACAAGGTAAGCCTTGTGGCCCTTGTGGACCCGTGGCTCCAATAGGTCCATTTGGGCCAGCTGGGCCAGCTGGCCCAGTGTCTCCTTTTTCACCATTAGCTGCTGTTTTAGCATACATTGCATAAGGTACTGATAACAGTTTTACTTTACCTACTAGTACATAATCGGTTCCACCAGTTGCATCTAATTCTACTTGAACATAATAAGAGTTGCTACCCCAATTTATGTTTTCAAATACGCCTAATTCGGCACTGCCCTCACCAATATTAATGCTAAACAAGCCTATGTTACTTGTTGCAATTGAATGTGTTTCGCTGTAAAATATTTCATCGCTTTCAAAAGCACCTACACTAATTTTGATGCCAATGGTTTCATTTTCTATTGGTAAACCTTCGGTATTCATAGCTATGCCTTGATAGCTGAATGCCTGAGGTACTTGTGCCATTACTATGCTTGATGCACATATCATAGCTCCTAATAATATTTTTTTTATGAATAAATTTCTCATTGCTTTATAACTTTAAATGTTTTATATAATTGATTGTTTTCTAAAATAGATATTGTATAATTACCTGTGGGTAAATTGCTTACATCAATATTTGACGTGCCTTTGTTGAAATTACCATCACTTAATAGCGCGCCATTGGTATTAAAAAGTTGGTAGCTTAGTAGTTGGTTATTTCCATTAAAATCAACAACTAAATTATCAACCGTTGGGTTTGGGTACACCTTAATTGTTGGAGATTTAATTGTGTTAAGATCGGTGGTGTTATTAATAATTATTTGCAAAACACCTTGTGCTATGTACAAATCACCGTTTTCTATAAAGGTGTTTATGGTTTCTCCAATAGCATAGTTAAGTGTAAAATTACTTGTTTTGTAAGAGGTGCCAGCTGGTGTAATGGCTGACGAAATAATACTTTGTGCATTGCAAAACTGGGTTGCAAACAGGCAAGTGAAAGTTAATATTAAATTTCTCATAGTTCTATTGTTTTATAATTATACGTCAAAAGTATTGTAACGGTTAAAGAAAAACGAATACAAATAAACGAATTTGTGCTTAAAAAAGTATCATTATTTTAGTGATTAAGGCTAATATTTAGTTGGTTTTCAATTAATTGTGATTTTTACAAATTTTTATTTTGAGTTGTTTATCTATTCTTTTTTTAAAGGGGGTACTTATTTTTTACTATAATAGTAGGAAAGTATTCGTTTTTTAGATGGAAAAAATATAGTGTTTTATGGTGATTAAAAAATATTTGGGTGTTTGTTAATTGTGGCTTATAAGCCAAACTCAATATTTGGTGATTTGATAAAGTATGGTTATTGGCAATTTGTTAAGGTTTGATATTTTTTTGAGAAATGAGGGCTAATAAAAGATTTACTACGAAGGGGCGAGGCTGGAAAAATAGCCTCGACAGGAGTGGTTATACCATTTTGGCTGGGTATTTGGATTTGGCTTTTAAGCTTTGACAAAATGGTATTTGAACGGATGGCGAGACCAACATTTTTGCGGTGATGTACTGTTTCGCTTCTAAGTTTTTTTTGCGAATGATTATAATAATTTATTTTTATGTGATTGCTTTTGGCTTAGTTTTCTGCCTTTATTTATTGGGCATTAAACTTAGGCTAAAAGACTTAAATGAAATTAGCCACAAGTGGAAAAATATTTGCGGCTAATTTTAATTTGTGCTATAAAAGTATACCATCAAAATTTCTTCAGCAAATCTTTTACGGCATCTTTATGTGTGGTAAACGACATCATTTTTAATTTTACATAATCTTCGTGGTAAAAATAATAACCGGCATGTTTACCATTTCTTGATCCGCTGGCACTGTCTTTTATTAAAAACCACCAACCATCGTCGGCCTCTTTATAACCTATTAAATGGATGGCATGATCATCGGTTGTGGCGCCATTTGAAAAGCGCAACTGCCTGGCATATTCATCAATATTGGCCGAAGGAATATCGTAAGAAGGCACCATGGCTACATCATAAGTGGCCGAATAGCCGCTTTCGGAAACATCGCCACCAATAGACATGGAGTAGCCATTTTTAATTGCCTTTTTAATGGCATTCATAAAATCATCTAAAGGTACATTGTAATACTCGGCACTGTTCCACCAATTATCGGGTACATCATATTCTTCTTTCGACCAATAGGGTTTTTCCATTAGCGACATTACATCTACATAATCATTGGGGTTTAATTTTACTACTTCACTTAAAAAAGTTTTAGGGGTGTAGCTTTTGCCTTCATAATCAAAAGAAGTTGGTGGCTCGCCCATATAATGGTTTAATATAGATTTGATGTTGTTTAAAATTGCGGCTTCATCCCAATAGTTTGTCTTTTTGCAAGTGGTTAAATAGGTTTCAATTTCCTTAAACATGGGTTCGTGGTTATAAAAAGGTTGGTCTTGTGGTTTACCTTCGTAGGCAGAAAACGGAGCTGTGCCATACATCGTCATCATTCGCTGTAGCGCATTGGTTTCCGAACCTTCTCCTAAAAAGGTTTCCCCTCTTGTATTAATGTAGCCTCTTGCTTTTTCAACATATTCGTAATACACCAAATACAGCTCTGATAGGTCAATTGTTTTTCCATGTATTCTTTCAATTTCCGATTCGTAAAACGATGTGGTTGAAAAGCACCAACACGTGCCGGTGTTGCCTTGCGATATTGGGTCTTCTACTTTTACTATGGTAAATTCCTCTAAACTTTGTGGTATGTCTTTACCTTCAAAACTCATTTTTAAAGTTTTTTTAGCAGGTTTCACTTTTTTGTTTTTAGCGTATTGATCGGATTCTTCCCGTATGGTATCGTAAAACGGATTTGAATAATCTTCAAAGTTGGCTTTGTCTTGCGCTTGCAATGCAAAAGCAATTGATAGCAAGAATAACGGTATAATTTTTTTCATCTTAAATTTTTTATAACAGCAAGATAAGTTTTTAATTTGATTTTAGATTTATTTTATTTGATTACAATTCCGTAGCACCAGACTTTAATATTTATTGTCTTTTTTTATGATGAAGCATATATTTTTTTAAAAACTTGTCCTATTGAAAAAACTAATAGGAACAATGATCACTTGGTATTTATAGAGTATGGCAGGCATTTAAACCAAGTCGGCTGCAAATAGATATTTTAAAAGCCGCAAACCTTAGTTCAATTTTACCCACAAATGAAATAGTTGAACTTTGTCGCTTTTTCTATGAGCAATGGATTCTAAGATAATATACTCAGAATTCGTTTCTATATTTGACAAGACTTCATCTTTTTTCCAAAAGTTATCAACTTTAGCTAAATCTTCAATCCAACTATTTATTTCTCTTAGCCAATATGTTGAATCCTCTTTTTCAATAAACCCAAGCAGACCACATTTATTTAAACCTTTACCATGCATCTCTATTTTATAACGCTCAATACCACCATTATTTTTATTACCAATAATATACTCTTTTTCTCTTGACTTTTCAGGGGCTGGTAAGCGTTTACTTTCTACCGAAAAAATTGATTGCGCCGAAACGTTTTGTTCATTTGTGTAAAAGAAAAAATCTGAAAATCCTTTACTTAAATTATAGGCATCTTTATATTCACATTCAACATTAAAAGGATAGTCCTTTTTTCTAATCAAAATTTGAGCCTGCTTTGTATAAAACTGAGTTAATTCGTTTTCATTTAGGTTTTTCTTTTTATGAAAATCAGAATTTAGATAGGATTTGAAATTAGCGATTGTTTCAACCATTAATTTGTTAATGGTTAAGACAAGCTTAGCATTGGATATACTTAATTGATGATTGTTGTTATTAAGTAAATTTTGCTCTGCAATCATTTCACTATTAAATTTGAAATGTCTGCAAAACATTTATCAGCATCGCGATAAGCCGTTAAAGAAATCCAATATCTATATTGGTTTGGTTTAACAAAAACAATAGTATCTTTTTGCGGATATAATTTGATTATTCTGTTTACTGATAAATGAGAAGAAATGTGATTGTTTGTAAGTCCCTCAATTTTCAGTTTGGATAAATCTTTAACAAATTCAGGCTTTGTATTTTTGCTGTCGTACTTAAATATAGTTGCAATTAATGAATTTTTAAGTTGAACAACATCACTTAGTCTAAACTTGCGGTCATTATCTTTGTAGATGACGTTTAGTGTTCTTGAAAATTCTATCCCGTAATTTGATATAACTGATAATAATTTATTTTGTGAAATTTTCTGCACGGCTTTGGATTTTTCGCCGTGCCTAAGAAAATCCTGCATATAGCTATTTACGTCTTTTATTATATTTTTATCAAAAAGTGACACGGGAAAATCGGTAAAAGGTAAAGACATCAAATCCTTTTTTAGTATAACAGTATTAAGATTTACAAATACTTGACCACTACAAGAAAAAATAAGGAATCTGTATAAATCATTATTGTTATCGAACATTTTTTTTATTTGATTGAGAGTCGCCAATGAGCTTGAAATCCCAACAATTTTATGTTGGTAAGAGAAATCAAATTTATTAATGTGAATTGGAATTCTTTTCTTCCCTATATTTTCTTTAATTAAAATGTTCGGTGCCCTAAAGACTAAGCTGTTCGGTATCTTTTCGAATTTTTGATTTTTTGGAATTTCGTTTAATGAGTCTAAAACAATTTCTTCTTCATTTATTGCTTTTGTTGGAAGTGTTTTTATAGTGTAAATAAATTCGGGGTGTAAGTGTCCTTTAGAGCCAACTTTAAAACCTTCTCCAAAAACGCAATTTTGCTCTATTAGAAATTCTTCAAACGTTTTACAATCACTAGCTTTTTCGACAAGATTTTTAATTCTTCCACCACCAAGCAAATTATTTTTCCAAATAAATTCATTGTTGATAGCTGTTTGTCTGGTTACAAAGTGTAAATCGTAATCGTCTATCTCAAAAAGAATTCTTTCTATAGTGGCTTTTGTCCTTCTAAATGTTAAATGTAAAATGTTTTTACTGAAATTCGGCCTTTGATTTTTAATGAAAATTGCTGCTGAAGCTACATCAGCACCATTATCCCAAAGCGATTTATTTCTGGCTAATGCAGTAAAATCAAAAATCTGAACTGCATTATAATTTGAAAATATGACTCTCTTGTAATCATAAGAAGAACTGTTGTAAAGCAAGCTAGATGACTTAATAATCAAACAGACCAGCCCATCTTCTTTTAAATAATTGAATGATTGTGAAAGAAATTTTAAGGCAATTTGACCTTGGGGGATTTTTATTTTCTCATGTTTAAGTTCCCAATGTTTTGAATAATTATTTAGACCTCCAACTTTAAAAGGCGGGTTACCAATAACCAAATCAAATTTTTTGTTTTCAATGGATTTACACTCGAAAAAATCTGAATGAACCAAATTTTCTTCTGTTAAGTCATCAAACTTTAATTCGTTAAGAATTTTTATAGGTTTTAACTCATTGCATAATGCCAAACTTAAACTAAAAGATGCCAATCTAACAGCCTGTTCTTCTTTGTCCACTCCATAAATATTTTTTAATATTGACTTTAAAACATAAATATTAGGAGTATCCATATTGTTTTGAAGTCTCCAAATCTGAACTAATCGTTTAAATGCAACAACTAAAAATATTCCCGAACCACAAGCCGGATCTAAAATTGAAAAGTTCTCAGGATCGATCTTTTTATATTTTTTAAGTGGTAAACATTCATCAACCAACAACTTGACTAAGTGAGAAGGTGTATAATACAATCCTTTTTCTTGTTTATCTTCTCCCAGAAACTCTTCATATAAACGGCTAATCAATTCAACGGGAATAAACTTAAACTCAAAATATCTCCAATCTGAAAAATCAATTTCCATTTGATGTGACATTAAGTCTTTTTTATCAGTATCTAAAAGTTTTGCAAGTATAGATAAGTCAAGTAGCTTTAGCTGTTGCTGTTCTTCTATTTCCCACTTAAAAACATTGCCATTAAATCCAGTTTCTGGATGATTCAAGTCATTTAGCAACTGAACAAATTTCCCCTTTTGTTCTAAAACATCATTAAATGTAGAGGCATCATTATATTTCTTGAAGTACTTTTCCGACAGTAATTTGTTGCCTTTGCTATCAATTCTTTCCTCTAAGTATTTAATAAGAATGGCTTGAACAATAATTTTATTAATGATATTAATAGAAGCATTTGGTAGTTCTTTTTTCAGAGATTTACTTACATTATGGATATTCTTTATTAATGTGTCGTACGAGGAGTTCTGAAACTTAAATTTATTTTTCAGTTCCTCTTGTTCCCAAAAAATACCGCTTTTAATTTTTATGGCAAATTGCTCATTATATAAATGGTGTACTTTGCCAACTAATTTCAATTCTTTTATTAAGTATTCTGGTTTGTATTCTTTTGTAATGTGTTTGGTACAATCTATAATTTTTATTTCAGTATTATAAAAAACACAAGCCAAAGGGGCTTCTCCACTAGTCCAAATTTTTTTTTGAATTTCTGCTATTTCATTTTCATTTTCTTCATCAAAATTCCTATCAGTAAAATCATATAAATATACTTGAGCCTTGTAGCTTCCATTAAGTTGTCTACGCAGATAAACAGCAGAGGCATTAAAGTCATCATTCGCCTTTTCTATATGAAATTGAATCTGTGAGTTCGTAGGTGGGTTTGTGCTGTTTGTTAGAAATAGGCTATCGTCTTCCATAGCAAAGCCAAGTTTTGCCATAACTAACTGAAAACTCTTATTACTAGCCTTGTTCATTTTAATTTTACCTTACAAAGTTAATTAAATCGTTGACTTTTTGAAGATGGTTTTTGTAACTTGAATTACATTGCCAATAGTTTGTTTTTTTAAGCACTTGACTTTAGTAAAAAATGAAATGTCAATTTTCGTTTGTTGTACTTGTTAAATTTCACTCAGTTAAATCCCTATGTATTATCAACGCTTGTACAAAATCCTCAAAACCTAAGCGTTTGCCTTACCTCGCTACTATTAAACAACATGCTCTCTTTTTCATCTTTATAAAAAAAATGTACTAAGTGTTCTTGCCGTGGAAAGTATTGATACAACAAGGTGTTACTGAGTTTAATCAGTTTCCATTTGCGTTTGGTTTTTATGGGTTTAAACTTTAAAATGGTCATTGCATAATCCACCTCTTTTCTATCTAAAGCTAATTCGTATTCTTTTTTATTGTTGATGCTTAAATTGAAATGTTTATTAACATAGGCCATTAGCAAACTATCACAATTGTTAGTTTCATTAGCTTCGCCTAAATGCACATCGGTAGTAAAGGCTTTGTTCAACACATACTCCAAATGCTCGGTTTCAAACTGCATTTGTATTTCGGTTAACTGTGTTTCATCATTAAAAACCACCATAGTTAAACTAGTATGATAATCGTGAGTTGGTAAAAATGAAGTTAAGCCAAATAGTATTGGCAGTATTATATTAAGCATCTTAAAAAAAAGAAATAAATGTGTGTAAAAAATTTAATTAATTAAATCGCCTCTAAGTTTACGGTAATGCTTACGTGCTTCAACGGTGTATAAGCTGCCCGTATAATCTAAAATTACTTTTTGAAATTGTTCCATTGCCATTTCTTTATCTTCTAAATAGTAATAGTAAATTTCGCCCAGTTTAAAGGTGGCGTCATCGGCTAAAATATCTTCCGAAAAATCTTCTAATATTTTATTGAGATACTCAATTGCTGCATCGTAGTTGCGTGCTTTTAAAGCAATGTTAGCACGTTGCATCAAAATATCATCAGTTAAAGCGTGGCCTGGGTATATCTTATTTATAGAATCTAAAGTGGCTAAAGCTTGGTCGTTTTTATTTTGCAAAAACAACAAATCGGCACGGGCATACATTTCCATTGTTGTGGTAGTGGTATCTAAACCTAAATGGTCGGTAATAAAAACCGAAAGGTCTAAAGCGTTGTTGGCAACCAACTCGGATGTGGCTGCTTTTAAAACGCCTAACTGTGTTTGCGCCCACGGAAAATCGCCAATGTAATAACTTAGCTTAGCATTTTTATAGCGAGCTTCTTCGCCTAACATATCGTCTTTCATGGCTTTATCAACTTGGCCATAAATTAAAACCGCTTCCCAAACTTCATTTTGCATTAAATAATAATCGCCTAGCAATAATTTTGCTTGTGATTTTACGCCCGATTTTACTGATGGCATTTTAATAACTTCGTTTAAGGTACTAATGCCGGCATCAATATTATATAAATATTTAGTTTGTAGTTCGGCATGGGCAATCATTGTTTCGGCGCTGGCGGCATTTTTCCCAAACTCATTTAAAAAAGCAACATAGTTGCTATCTAAAACGGCAATATCTTTATTAGTATAAGTAGGGTTGCTCAATATTTGTAAGGTAGCGGCGCGCAACAATTGAGATTGTGCCTGTATATAATAAGTACCAGAACCTTTGTCAACTACATACTGAAAAGCTAATTTTGCGGCCTCATATTGCGCTTCGGTAACTGCTGCTTTGCCCAAATTAAAAACTCTATAGCCGTCTTCACCAAAACGTTTATCTAAAGCTTTTACTTGTATAATGGCATTTTCGAAATCTTTCTTTTGGGTAAACAACCAAATCAACAACTCGGGGTATAATAATTCATTAGGAAATTCTTGTATACGCTTGTATAATTGTTTTTGCAACACGTCATATTGGGCTTCTGTTTTTAAATAACGTTGAAAATAATTTTTTACCGTTTGCACACCACGTGGGTTATATTGACTGTATTCTAAATAATACTCCACCGTTTTGTCAAAATCACCTTTGCGATTGTAAGTGGTTGCCAATTCATATAAATATATATCTGGCCTGTTGCTTTTGGCCCTTGCCATTTCGTAAGTTCCTATGGCGTAATCGTACTCTTCAATTTTGTTAAATGCGTTGGCTACTTTTCGGGCTGCATTTAAATCTTCATCAATGCGTTGTAATGCTTTTTCAAATTCAGCTTCCGCCAAATCATCTTTATCTCGCTGCTTGTATATGTTACCTAAATCTACATAATAGGCAGGGTTTTTAGGGTTGGCCGTAATCTGGTTTTCTATCAATTGCTTAGCAGCATCTAACTCTTTAATAGCTAACAAAGTGCTTAGGTACTGTTGATAATAGTAACTGTTGCTTCGGTTGTTGTTATACAATTTTTCAAAAACCGCTAAGGCTTTTTCGTATTCACCGCTTCTATAATATTGCTGGGCCAACTTTAAATCTTGCTGGTCAGCCATTGGCTTTATAGTAATTTGTTGTGCATCAACCGTAATTGATGCCCAAAAGGTAAGTAATAATAAACAAACAGCTTTAAATTTCATACTTAGGCAATAACGCCACAAATATACAGCTATTGTCAATCAAAATGATGAAATTAGTATAATTGAGTGGCTACTTTTTTAGTTGAACAATAAAAAGAATGAACCTTAGTAAACCTAAGGAGAGCATAATAGCAAAAAGCGACACTAATAATAAGGTAATCATTTACTCAAATTTTAAATTATAAAAAAAAGAGTATACGTATTTCATATTTAAATAATTTAATGCAATAACGTTTTGTGGTTATTAATTATTATACGCACATACTTTACCATTTGTTTTAAATATTTTTTTGTAGCTAACCCAATTATTATTTTGGATCGTAATTTAATAACTTACCAATAGGGGCTAACGGCTTTCTGATGAAATATTTGACTTTACTGTGGCTGGCTGTGGGCTTTCTCCTAAAATGAGGGCTACAATTTTACTTTGCTCTGTGCAAAAAAATTAAACTTGTATGCAACTAAATTTTCAAATAAATAATATTACAACATTAGTACGGGCGTAATACTAAAATATTTTATAAGTTTAACTTAATTTGCAAAAAACTATTAATTACATTTGAGAGCCAAGTTAAATCACAAGTATCACCAATTTATTAAGCAGTATAATAGATGTATTAATTTTAACGCAGTATGAACTTTTTGCAAGGATTAGAAGCCACTTATGGCAACCAAATAAACGATGGTTTAATTATACAAACCTCTTTAAAAGGCAAAACATTAGACAAAGCCAAAACCTTAGTATTAGCATCCTCATTGGCCGGTTTAATAAGAAAGGTAAGTACCGATAGAGGTACTGACTATTTGTTTAAGCTTTTAGAAGATTATGACGATACCATAGTTGAAAATTTTGGTAACGCCAGCGATGCCAACTACGAAAAATGGCAAACGGATGGTGAACAGATAATGCCTGTACTTTTAATTAGTAGCATAGTTAAAGAAAACATTATTAACCAAATTAGTAGGCTAATAAAAGAAAACTACCAAACTACAAAAAAGATATTTGCTTTGCTTATACCAGTTTTATTAAGCTATGTTAGTAAGCAATTTAAAGAAAAAAACTATACTAAAAAAGAACTGGTTAAAACATTGAGGGCTCAAAAATATAATGTTAGAATGCAGGTTGATGATGACATTACAAGAGAACTTGGCATGGGTACTTGGCATTTAAACAAAACTTTTGAAGACGAAATTGAAGAACCTATGTTAGAAGCAATAGAAATTGAAGAAGAAGAAATTATAGTGAAGCAACCACCAGCAGTAAAATCAAAAGCAAAATCGGGTATGCCGGTTTGGTTATGGCCTTTAATGTTGTTGGGCGTTTTAGCCATGCTTATTGTAGGCTTACAACTTGGCCTCAACAATGAAAATACAGCAACAAAAATTACAAAAACCCAACCCGCAAACGAAACATTAGCCGATAACATTGTTGAAGAAAAAAAGGTTGAACCTGAGGTAGAAAATGATGGTAAAGAATATACCAAAGATTATTTTAATAAAGACTACTTTGCAGAATCACAAAAAAACGACCCTAATGGTAAAGACAACAAAGTAGCAGCCAAAGCTGAAATAAAAAAAGAAAAACCTTCTGTAAAAATGCAAGATACGGTTGCTGAAAAAATTGAGAAAAAGAAGATAGAAGCGAAACCGATTGAACTAAAAGAAAACCTTGCTAAACCCATTTTACCTAAAGACAAACCAAAAGAAGAAGATAAGAAACAACCTGAAGCAGAAAAAAAAGAAGAGAAGCCAGCCGAAGAAGAGCCTGTAGTTGAAGAAAAGCAACCAGAAAAACCAAAAAAGAAAAATTATAAAGGACCTTTGGCTTTGTTAGATATGGTTGCTAACAGAACTACCGCTTCTGTGCTTGATTTTGGTAATATTACTGATAGTAGCAGCCAACTAACCACTAAAGGGAAAGATATGTTTAATGATGTTGCTGAAATTATGACCGCTAACCCCAACTTAAAAATTACTATTAGAGGGCATAATAAAAAACATACTGATGATAATAATAATTATACTGCTAGTATTGACTCGGAGGCAAAAGCTAATGCCGCTTTAAGTTACCTTTTAAGCAAAGGCATAGATGCTGGCCGTTTAAAAGCAGTTAGTGTTGGTTATAACGAACCTGTAAATGCCCGAGACCCAGGCAATGACAAAAACAATAGAATAAGCATTAAAACGAAATAAAACATTGAGTTGAAACCCTACGGAAGAATTATAGATTATTCCAAATCAATATCATCTTTAAGTTTGTCCATTTTGCGGCGTTCCTTTTTGGTAGGTCGCCCTTCACCGCGCTTTCGCAATGCAGTAGGAGCATGAAAAACAGAAGGTAATCGATCAATAGTTTTATCTGCTTGAGGAGTTAAATCAACAAATTTGCCAGCTACTTTTTGGGCCGACATTCTTTTTTCAATTATTTCAACCACTTTATAAGTGTATTTAAAAGGCGCTTTGCGTACCACCACAATGTCTCCTAACGAAATCATGTATGATGCCTTTACAGGCTCATTTTTAACCTTTACTTTGCCTGCCTTACACGCATTTGTTGCCTGGCTGCGGGTTTTATATAGCCGTACTGCCCACAACCATTTATCTATTCTTGTTTTTACTAAACTGATACTACTTTTTTTTACAGGTTAAAGTTAGGGTTTTAATCCTTCAATTGTAATTCATTTAAAAATTTAATTGATTTTTCTTTAAAATAATATCTAAACTTAAACGAACAATATTACCCATGTTGGTGCATTTTAAAAATAAAGGATTTTTATAATATACTGCAAGCTCGGCTGCCAAAGTACTCACTTTTTCTTTCTTCGAAATTACATCTTCCTCCATACATTTTAAAAGCTCATCAATTCTTTCATAATCATTATTAAGCCGCTTATTCATTAAAGCCCGTTCTTCTTGCTGATATTGTTCTGCAGTAGTTATGTTTATTAACGAAGTACACATTTTTACATAAGGTAAATTTTCTTTAAAAAACTGCGAAAGATATAAGTTTACTTTTCCTTCATAGCATTGCTGATCAAAATCGATAGCACGAACCCGGTATTGAATATCATCAAAATCTTGTGTAATATCAATTACAAAATTATAGGCTCGCATATCGCCCAATAGTTTAACAAAACAACGTTCATTAAACTTAATAAACTCTTTTGCTAAGCGGGTTCGGTTAATGCCTTTGTGGTTCATATAATCTTTCAAAAACATATCGCCTGGTATGCCTGCAATATGTTCTTCAATTAAAGTATTTTCGTACACCAAATATTGTATGCGGTTTGGCGCCAACAAATGCTCCAACTCTAAACCATAAACTCTACTAGCATCTGCTATTTTAATGTAGTAATAATCATAATTGTCATTATATTTATTAATTATTCTAATTCTAAAAGGCTTACTATTGCCAAAGGTGCAAAAATCAACCCGGTCAACCGAAAGGTGTTTGGTTAACTCCATGGTGCCATCCGACTTTATAATAGAATATATTTTTTTTAGCCCGGTATGAATTTCTTCCATTCTACCTTGATCGAACAATACCGTAAGCCATAAAGTGTCTTCACCATTTGAGTCATAAACAGGTATAGCACTATCAAAAGCCAATAAATCTTGATAACTCACCGGTAATTCTTTAGCTCTTTTGTACTTAATCAAATAATTTCTGAGTTGTGTAATTACGGGGTATTGTTCTTTTTTTTTAGAAATGAAATTGTCCATAATGTACAAAATTAAATAATTTAGAAACTTATTAAACAGTTTGCCGTAAACACTATCTACAAAGCATAAGAAAATGATAGTGGATAATCTCAAAAACGGAACCCCCAGTACAATACCTTACACTCCAAAAAATGAAGTGATTGAATTCGCCTTTCAAGTTTATTTATTAGGCCAATTAGATGAAAGATTGTTTATGTTCTTTTGTTTATTAAACGATCGCTACGAAGCGTAAAATAATTTATTAACTCTTTATAATCAGGTTATGCAATATATCTCAAACAACAATTCCAATCCTCCTTAAAATACTTTTTTACGTGTTCCAACTCTAAAGGGTTAATAAGCGGTTTTTCATCAAACAAATTACTGGGCATTATTTTAGCACCATACAAAATTGTATAGCGAAATATACCATAGTATAGCTTATTGAAATAGCGCAACAATACATTGCTTACTGTTTTACGTTTACGAAGGTCAAACTTAGTAGCCATATATTTTATTGCTTTCAATTGTTTGGTATTATACGATGTATGTTTAGGGTTTAGGTTAATACTATTAATATCAAAAGTTGCCCCCATAACCTTAGCAATTTTATCAATAAATTCTTTAGGTTGATGTTTCATATCATTATAAAATAAAACCAATGGCGGTTTAGTAAAATGCTTTTGCAGCAAACAAATCATATCATAAAATTGCAAATCTTTTATTTTAAAATAACCCGTATCGTTTTCCAAATCAATAAACTCATTAAACGGAAAAGTATGTCCGTTTTTTATAAACCTGCGGTATTGCGATGCAATCCATTCATCTTGCCTTCTAAAAACAATAATTGGAGTAGTGTTTGGAAACACGCTTGAAAAACGCAACACCTCTTCCTCTAACTGCTGGTCAAACTCGTTAGACACAAAATACCTTTGATGCTTAGTGCGCTTTATTATATCAATAGCTTGCTTATAGCGGGTACGCTGTATGTAATGCACCCCTTTAAGTTTAGGAAAAACATTATACTGCAAAAAAGTACTACCCGTTTTACCCAAACCAACGTGAAAATAAATTTCCTTATCATTAACCTGCTTACTCACCCAGCAAATGTACAACTAACCAGTATAATTTAAAGCAAAATAGTATTCATCAAACAAATCGTAGCTTCCTTCTTCCAAAAAACTTACACCGCCCCAAATTACAAACAGTATTTACCAAGCACCAGCATTGGCAATACGTAAAATATTTTTTTTAGAAGCAAAACATCATTTTTCATTTAAACACCCGTCCCGCTTTCCGCGCCAATCTTTTTGTGCATTAAATTTAAATTCAAAACACAAAAAGGATTTCTGCTGCAATCGGGGCTAATTTAAAAACCATCATTTTCAATGAAACCTTTACACAGCAGATTTGAACTTCCAAAACACATACATCATCTCAATTTGCAATCGTGATGGCCTAAGCATCAGCATTTGCAATGCGTTTCATACCCCAACCCTTCCTTACTTTCGTTTGCAGTACAAATTCTTTACCAACCACAACAACCATTACCAAATATCCGTTAAACATTGCTAACAAAAAGCAATCCATATAACTATACTATATTTGCGATTTCTACGATTATAATATTATGGCAAGCCAAAAATCAAAAACAAACCAAAAAAGAGGTAACAGAAAAAATAACAATACTACAAAGCGTTCATTAATAAAATGGGTGTTTCGCTTTTTTATGCTCGGTATGTTTGGTGTATTTTTGATAGCCGTTTTATTTTTAGCCGTTTTACTGGGTGCCTTTGGCGAATTACCAACCGCTAATGATTTAAGTAAAAAGAAAATTCCATTGGCCTCCGAAGTATATGCCAACGACGGTTCGCTTTTAGGCAAATACTATATTGAAAACCGCAGCTTTGTAAGCTACGACGATATTTCACCCTACGTAATACAAGCCCTCGTATCTACCGAAGACAAACGTTTTTTTAGCCACAAAGGCTTTGACCCTATTAGCTATATTAGGGTAATAATAAAAAGTATTTTGTTTAGAAACAAAGCATCTGGCGGAGGAAGTACCATTGGCCAACAAACAATTAAAAACCTGTACAAGCGTAAAAACTATTCATTTTTAACCCTACCAGTAAATAAAATTAAAGAAGCAATTGTTTCCGTTCGCTTAGAAAAAATTTACGACAAAGAAGACATCATTACCCTTTACCTAAATACCGTACCATTTGGCGAACGTGCCTTTGGCGTTGGTACGGCAGCAAACCGTTTTTTTAGTAAAAACGCAGCCGATTTAAGCTTAGAAGAAGCCGCCACTTTGGTAGGTTTACTAAAAGCCACAACATATTACAGCCCTCGCTTAAACCCCCAGCGATCGCGCGACAGAAGAAATATGGTATTAAACCTAATGCAAAAAAACGGCGACATTAGTAAAAAAGAAATGGCAGTAGCACAAGAAAAGCCATTGGTTTTAGATTACAATCGCAAAACCAGCCAAGAAGAATTAGCCCCACACTTTAGAGCAATACTAAAAAAAGAACTCAAAAAATGGACAGATAAAAACCCAATAACTAACGGAAAAAAACATAACATTTTTACCGATGGTTTAAAAATATACACCACTATAGATCCAACCTTACAAAAATACGCCCAAGAGGCCGTTTATGCCCACATGCCAGAATTACATAAAACAATGTTGGCCGATTGGCCCGATGCCAAAGCATTTACTACCGAACATTGGGATGCCATTGAGTCGGCCTGGAAAAGAAGCGACCGATACAAATCGCTAAAAAAATCGGGTAAATCTTTTGATGAAATGGAAACCGTTTTTAACGATAGTAAGTTTAATATGAAAATATATACCTGGGATGGTTATCAAGATAAATTGCTGACCCCTAAAGATTCTATTGTTCATTATTTACAATTACTAAATACAGGCTTTGTGGCAATGGATCCCGAAACAGGGGAAGTACAAGCATGGGTTGGCGGTATTGATATTGAATTATTTCAAGAAGATCACGTAACCTTGCCTCGGCAAGTAGGTTCTACCTTTAAACCATTTACTTATGCTACCGCATTAGCACAAGGTATTGACCCTTGCGCATATTACCCCAACGAATTACGTACCTACGTAAACTGGCAAGACTGGACACCCAGCAATGCAGGCAACGAACCATACCAAGGTTATTATTCTTTAAAAGGAGCTTTAGCACATTCGGTAAATACAATAGCCGCGCAGGTTATTTTTGAAGCAGGTATTGATAATGTGATTTACCAAGCCAAACGTATGGGCATTACAAGCGATCTACCCGAAGTACCTTCTTTAACCTTAGGTACAGCAGATATAAGCCCTTTAGAAATGGCTAGTGCTTATTGCGTTTTTGCAAACGGTGGGCATGTTACCCCTCCCTTCTTTTTAAAAGAAATAAAAAGCCAACAGGGCAAAACCTTAGCCAGTTGGAAACCCGAAGCCAAACAATACCGAGAAAAAGTATTGGATGACGAAACAGCAATAATGATGCAAATAATGATGCGTAAAGTGGTTGACGAAGGCACGGCAAAACGCCTGCGTTGGCAGTTTGGTTTAAAAAACGAAATTGCTGGTAAAACAGGCACTACGCAAGATCAAGGAGATGGTTGGTTTATTGCATATACGCCAAGTATAGTTGCAGCAGCCTGGGTAGGTAGTGAAGACAGGCGAGTGCATTTTAGAACCCTAGCCAATGGCCAAGGCTCGCGGGTAGCTTTACCAGTTGTTGGTGGCTTTTTAAAAAAAACAATGAACAACGAGTTGTTTGCCAAAAAAATTGGAGCCAGTTTTAATACCTCGCAATATTTTGAACAAGAAATGATGGGCTGCGAATTATATGTGCAAAACTTACCAAACTTAAAACTGGAGGATGAACCAGATGAATTTGAAAGTGTTTTCGAAGGCTTTTTTGGCGATCTTATAAAGAAGAGAGGGCAGAAAAAAAGCAATAAAAAAGGGAAATATAGTAATGGCGACTTATATAAAGATAAGCCAACCAGAACGCCAAATAAACCAAGAGCAGTTAAAACAAATAAGGAAGGCCTAGGAAGTATAGTAGAAGGTTGGTTTAAAAAGCGTAAAGCCAAAAAGAGAAAAAAGAGAAAAGATAGAGGTAATTAGTATTGCTTTGCTTTTAGAAAAAACACTGCAATTGCTTTAAGTTTTAAAGGTATAATTATGCATAAACGCTAATTTAAACATGTATTATAGGTTTTTAATAAATGGAAAAGGAATATCATATTCTAAATAATGAACCGCCAATTAAAAAAATTTGCTCCTACCCTTCAGTTTTATTGAAGTGCCAATATTAAGTTTATCCTTACTGTTCAGTTTGTTTATTTTTTTAAGATGATTTAAAGATAAACCATAGTTTTGCGCAATGCTATGCAAGGTTTCGTTGGTTTTTACTTTGTGTTTTTTATGCTTGCCTTTGTAGCGTTTCCGTTTTTTTTGTATAAAAATATTGGCGTTAGTATTAAAACTAAAGTCTGCCTCAACTTCATTGTAATCCATTAATTTTTTTATGCTGATACCATAGTCTCTCGAAACTTGTAATAAATTAATAGGTAAATTATAGTTAATGGTCGCTTTTCCATTTACCGTTTTTATAATAAAGGTTGGCGCAACAACAGCAGTAGTTTTATTTTCAATTA
>Ga0209303_1000402_pt1 | contig 34341 bp, 29 predicted proteins | sample SidtaG_3_FD_187449 | JGI IMG/M metagenome (GOLD analysis project Ga0209303, IMG submission 187449) | Marine algal microbial communities from Sidmouth, United Kingdom - Sidmouth_Asex1 metaG (SPAdes) (version 2) | ecosystem: Host-associated > Algae > Red algae > Unclassified | place: Sidmouth...
CCCTCATCGCCCTCGCAATGCTCTCACTGGGCGGACATCGCCCCGACCTCCCCGGCCGAAACACCGCCGCATGACCCACACAAAGAACAGGAGAGCCATAATTCACCGGACAACGGGCCGGATCGCGCACCGTGCGATCCGGCCCGTGCCGCGTCCTGGTTGCACGCGGTTCCCGCGCCCATACCCGTTGACCTGGTGTTCTACATCCCATCGAACTCCGATACACCCCCTGAGTTAGATGGTCTGCATGACGAACACCGCCACCGACATCGATCGCAACCGGCCCGCTGACACCCAGCAGCTCACGCTGCTGTCGATGCCCACGGCCGCCGAACTGAAGCCGTCTGCCGTGCATGCCCGTTTCCAATTGAGCACGACGACCCGCACGCGTGGCCTCGCCCACGTCGCCGAGATCCGGGCGCAACTCGCCGCCACCAAGGCCGCTCGCGAAGAGCAGCACGTCGTGCGCCTTCCCGTCCGCACCGATCACGCTGCCTGACCGAGTCCGCGCTGACCGAGTCCGCGCTGGCCGTCGACGACGCGTCAGACGGAGAACGGAACATCCGCGAGTGCGATTTTCGCCGCGCCATCAGAATCGTCGGTTTCGAGACGGAGCAAGAAGCAGCACTGGCCGAAGTTGTTCCACAGCCCGGCCGTTCGTTCCTCGGGCATGCCGGTCGAGGTCAGGCCGCGCATGTTGGCGTGCAACCAGTCCATCCAGTGGTCATCGCCCGTGATCTCGTGCAGGAGGAACATCAACCGGCCGGTGCCGGGCGACGCAACGGGCAGCGTTCAGCGATTCCAGAACTCGACGAGCGCGTCCGCTGCAGGGCCCGGAGCCTCGGTCATCCACCAGTGTCCGCGACCCTCCAAAGTCGCGCTGGCGAGCCCGAGCCTGTCGATCATCTCTCGACCGAGGTCGGCCGAGACGTAGGAGTCGGCCGTGGCGATGATGCCCAAACCAGGTGGGAGCGTGGCCCTAGCGAGCTGTTCGCCGAGCTGGGCCATGGCCGGTTGAACGGCATCCCGGTAGAGCCCCAAGATGCTGGACCCCATCGCGACGTCGATGCCCTCGGAGACGGCGGTGAGCACGTCCGCGGGCAGACCGAGATCGCCGAACGCTGTCATGCGGTCCTCGACCGACATGGAGACCATCGCGTCGATGAGCTCTTCGCCGACCTCCGGTGTCTGCCAGGCCTGTGCTGCGTCGTGCCACTCGTAGTCAGGGTGGACGAGGCCGACGACGTCGGTGGCGAACGTCCGGACGAGGTCCGATCGCTGCTGCACGGCGCCGAGCACGTGGCCGGCACCCCAGTCGTGTCCGACGAGGTCGACGGTCGAGCCGTCGGCGGTGAGTCGTTCGAGTTCGCCGACCAACCAGCCGACGTACTCGGCCATCGTCGCGGTCCAACCGTCGGGGCAGGGAGCTCCGAAGCCGGGTGGTGACAGCAGGACGACGTCGTGGACATCGCGCTCGCCCAGCGCGTCGACCAGCGGCCCCCAGATCGCATCGACTTCGGGGTTGCCGTGGACGAACGCCGCAATGGTGGTCATCGACCGAGCGTAGAGAACAGGGCGGTGCCGAGAAGACGTCGTGGCACCGTAATCCTCGCTGGCGCGGCGTACCCGGGCGAGCTGCTAGCTGGCTGTGGGGGCCAGGTCTCGGACGGCTTGCCAGTGGTCCAGGTCGGGGTCGAGCGGAAGGATCGCGAGCGAACTCGTCGTCACGCCGTTGTCGAAGTACTTCTGTATCTGAGCACGGCAGTCGGCCGGCGACCCGTGGACGATCAGGTCGTCGACCACCTCGTCGGGGATCTCGGTGAGCGCCGCCTTGCGGTCACCGGCCTTCCACGCCTCCCACATTCCACCGAGCGCATCGCCGCGCCCCATCCACTCGTGGAACGCTGCGTACACCGGGACGTTCAAGTAGGCCGCGATCGCGAAACGCGCCGCCGCACGCACCACGTCGGTGTTCTCACTCGGGCAGCAGAAGATCCGACACACGATCTCCTTGTCGGATCCGTCGCCTGCGTCCTGCACGATCGGCGCCACCGTCGACACGTCGTCGGCCGACAGCCAATTGATGATCGCACCGTCGGCTTCGCGGCCGGCCAGACGCAGCATGCCCTCGCGCAGCGCGGCGACCAGGATCTGCGGCTTCTGCTCCGGCCGGACGGCGAGGCGGAACCCGTTCACCTCGAACGTGTCGTAGGCCTGCTTGACCTTCTCGCCCTCGAGGGCGTCGCCGAGGAACCGGACGACATCGCGCACCTTCTTGTACGGCTCGACGAAGGGCACACCGTTCCAGCGCTCGACGATGACGTTGCTCGACGAGCCGATGCCGATCGCGAAGCGTCCGGGCGCAGCATCGGCCAGCGACGCCACGCTCTGGGCGAACAGCGCCGGTGAACGCGTGTACGCCGGGACGATCGCCGTCCCCAGTCGCAAGCGAGGCTCCCACGCCGCTGCCATGGCGAGCGGGGTGAACGCGTCGGCACCGTCGGCCTCGGCCGACCAGATGTCGGTGTATCCGAGATCGGCCAGCTCGTGCAGCTTCGCCTCGTGGGAATGCAGGGGCCCGGGAAGCGGGACGGTCATGCCTGGACGGATCGGGAGTGCCATGCGCCGACCGTACCCATCGCGACCTCGACGCCCGAACTCTGAGCCGCTGCCAGCCCACCGCCTGAACGTGCCCCGGACACGGGCGGGGCAGGGGCGGGGAGGCGCCGGGGCGCAGGAGGGCCGGCGGCACCAGAAGGGTGGACCATGCCCGACGGAGCCCTTGCTGCTTTCGGAGCCCTTGCTGCCGATCGATCGGCGACCGGCCGCTGACGCCGCAGTGGCAGCAGATCGGTACGGTTCGAACATGGGCAACGAGACGTGGCAGGGCGATGCGGTCGGACTCGTGGAGGCGTTCCGCTCGGGCGAACGATCACCGGTCGACGAACTCGATGCCACCTACGCGGCGATCGACGCGAGCGACCTCAACGCAGTGTGCTTCACCGACCGTGAGACCGCTCGCGCCGACGCAGCGAACGCCGACGTGAGCAAGCCGTTCGGTGGAGTCCCGATCGGGGTGAAGTCGCTCAACGAGGTCGAGGGCTGGCCCGACGACCACGCCTCGGTCCCGCTGCGCGACAACATCGGCCAGGTCACCACCACGCAGGTCGAACGCATCCACCGCGTCGGCGGCGCCGTGCTCGCCGCACAGTGCACCTCCAGCGAGTTCGGCGGTGTCAACCTCACGCGCACCACCCTCCACGGCACCACGCACAACCCGTGGGAGCACGACACGACGCCCGGAGGGTCATCGGGTGGTTCAGCAGCGGCGGTCGCCGGAGGCCTGCTCCCGATCGCGACCGGCGGTGACGGTGGCGGCTCGATCCGCATCCCGGCCGGATTCACCGGCCTCGTCGGCCTCAAGGCCACCTTCGGGCGGATCCCGCTCGGACCCACCACCGAGTACGGCAACCTGACGGTCACGACCGGCTGCATGGCACGCTCGGTTCGAGACACCGCTCGTTGGTTCGACGTCTGCAACGGTCACGACCCGACCGACCCGCTCAGCCTTCCGAGGGTCGAAGGCTGGGAACGCGGTCTCGGCACGCACCTCGACGCGATCGCCGGAGCGAAGGTCGCGGTCGCCCACGACTGGGGCGGCGCGGTCGTCTCGCCCATCATGTGGGAGTTGCTCGAAGCGGCAGCGACCGAACTGATCGCCGACGCCCGGATGACCCGTGTCGAGACCGACACCGGCCTGCCACGCATGGGCCGGGCGTGGTCGATGTCGGGGATGATCGAGATCCGGGCGCTGCTCGGCGACCGATACCCCGACTGCGCCGACGACTTGACGCCGGAGATCGCACTCGGGATGGCAGCGACCCAGGGCTCGTACGACGAGGCATCCCGAGCGCTGATCGAGCGCAAGCGCACCGAGGTCAACCACGCGATGGCGAAGATCTTCGATCGCGACGACGGCGTCGATTTCGTGATCACCGCGTCCAACCCCGATGTGGCCTTCGATGCCGAGGGTCCACTCGCGTCGACCTTCGGTGGTGTCGAGGCCGGAGCGGCGAACAACGGCAAACTCACGTTCCCGTGCAACCTGCACGGCAACCCCGGGATCTCGGTACCTGCCGGCCAGCTCGACGGGCTCCCGATCGGCCTGCAGATCATCGGCCGCCACTTCGACGAACCGCTCCTCCTCGACCTCGCCCTCACGGTGGAGCGGAACCGCCCCTGGCCGCTCACCTCCGTCGCCACCTGATGCACGGCCGGCACACGCGCGCCAACACACGGACGTGACACGGCACCACCTGACACGACCGGGTCCGAACCGACCTCGTCGTCACCACCTCGTCGTCGCGACCTCGATTCGAGCCTCGGCGTCGCCTCGGCCGGGTCACGTGGGTGACTGACAGGCGCCGTGACACCGACGACTACGGTCGGTCGGCATGAAGGTCGAACTCACCGTCAACGACTTCCTGCAGCGCGCCGAACTGGTCTATCCCGACCGCACGGCCATCGTCGACGAACCCGATCAACCAGCCGAGAGCTGGGGAACCATCGACTACAGCGAGGTCGCTCGCCGCGCGAAGGCGATGGCCGCCGGGCTCGACGAGCTGGGGATCGCCGTCGGCGAGCGAGTGGCGATGGTCAGCCACAACTCGGCCCGGCTGCTCACCGCACTACTCGGCGTGTCGGGTTCAGGCCGAGTGCTCGTGCCGATCAACTTCCGGCTCGTTGCTGCCGAAGTGTCGTACATCGTCGAACACTCGGGCGCCCGCATCCTGTTGGTCGACCCGGAACTGGCCGATGCTCTCGCCGACGTCGAGTGCGAGCGCAAGATGGTCATCGGCGCGCAGAGTGACGCGGTGATGATGAAGTTCGACACCGAGCCCGTGCCATGGGAGCCCGACGAAGATGCCACGGCGACCATCAACTACACCTCCGGCACCACGGCTCGACCGAAGGGCGTGCAGCTGACACACCGCAACGTGTGGGTCAACGCCACGACCTTCGGCTGGCACATGAACGTGTCGGACCGCGACGTCTACCTGCACACGCTCCCCCAGTTCCATTGCAACGGTTGGGGCATGCTCTACGCGGTCACCGGCATGGGAGGCCGCCACATCATCATCCGGAAGATCGACGGCCACGAGATCCTGCGTCGAGTCGAGGAGCACGGAGTCACGATCTTGTGCGGTGCGCCCGCCGTGCTCAACGCCGTGCTCGACGCCGCTGCCGAGCTCACCGCTGCGGGCACGCCCGTTCCCGGCAGCGGCCGAGTGCGCATCGTGGTCGCCGGCGCACCACCGCCCACGACCACGATCGAACGCACCGAGACCGAACTCGGCTGGGAGTTCGTCCAGATCTACGGCCTCACCGAGACGGCGCCGCTCATCACGATCAATCGTGGTCGTGAGGAGTTCGACGATCTCACGCCGACCGAACGTGCGCAGCGCCTCGGACGCGCCGGTGCGCCCAGCTTCGGAACGACGATGGCCGTCGACGCCGAGGGCGAGATCATGGCGCGCAGCAACACGATCATGGAGGGTTACTGGGAGCAGCCCGACCAGACCGACGCCGCCATCCGCGACGGTTTCTTCCACACGGGCGACGGCGGCCACATCGACGCCGACAACTACGTGGTGATCTCCGATCGCAAGAAAGACGTGATCATCACCGGTGGCGAGAACGTGTCGTCGATCGAGGTCGAAGATGCGTTGTTCCAACATCCCGACATCACCGAGGCGGCCGTCATCGGCATTCCCGACGAGAAGTGGGGCGAACTCGTGACGGCGCTCGTGGTCACGGTGGCGGGCAGCGACGTCGACGAGGAATCGCTCATCGCGCACTGCAAAGGTCTGCTCGCCGGATACAAATGCCCGAAGCGGGTCGAGTTCCGAGACGAACTCGCACGCACCGCCACCGGCAAACTCCAGAAGTTCAAGCTACGCGAGCCCTTCTGGGCGAACGTGGAGAAGCAGGTCCATTGATGGAACCACAGCGACGATCGAGCGACCAGCGGGGAATGAAGCCGTTCGAGGCGGTCAACTTCTTCTTCGACCAGGCAGCCGACATCATCGACCTGCCTCTCTCGGCACGCGATCTGCTCCAGACGCCGGAGAAGGAGTTGCGCGTCCGGCTCCCGCTCCGACGCGACGACGGCTCGCTCGACACCTTCATCGGCTACCGGGTACAGCACAACAGCTCCCGCGGTCCGTACAAGGGCGGGATCCGATACCACCCGACGGCCGACCTCGACGAAGTCCGCGCCCTCTCGTCGTTGATGACCTGGAAGACCGCCGTCGTCGATGTGCCCTACGGCGGTGCCAAGGGTGGGATCGAGGTCGACACCTCGACACTCTCGAAGCCCGAACTCGAACGCCTGACCCGTGCCTACACGCGAGCGATCGGCGACGTGATCGGTCCGAGCATGGACATCCCGGCGCCCGACATGGCCACCAACGCACAGGTCATGGCGTGGATCGTCGACGAGTACTCCCAGCGCTTCGGCCACTCCCCCGGCGTCGTCACCGGCAAGCCGATCGAACTGGGTGGCTCGCCGGGCCGGACCGAGGCGACCGGAACGGGCTGCATCATCTGTCTCGACCAGGCCGTCAAGGCCGCCGGGATGGACCGAACGAAGACCACCGTGGCGATCCAGGGGTTCGGCAACGTCGGCAGTTGGGCGGCGTGGGAGGCGTACGACCGCGGCTACAAGGTGGTCGCGGCATCCGACGTCCGAGGCGCCGTCTACTGCCCCGACGGGCTCGACGTCCAGGCTCTCATCGAGCGGACGGCCGAACACGGGTCGATCGTGGATGCCGCCGGGACCCAGGAGATCTCGAACGACGACCTGCTCGCGCTCGATGTCGACGTCCTCATTCCCGCCGCTGTCGCCGGCGTCATCAACCCCGGCAATGTCGACACGATCCGGGCGAAGGTCATCGTCGAGGGCGCGAACGGGCCGATCACGCCCAAGGCCGACGAGCAGCTCGCTGAGGGCGGAGTCCTGGTCGTCCCCGACATCCTCGCCAACGCAGGCGGCGTGACGGTCAGCTACCTGGAGTGGGTGCAGAACATCCAACGCTTCCGATGGCAACGGTCGCGCATCATGGGCGAACTCGAGACCACGCTCACGAGCAGCTACCGGATGGTCGCCGAGCGATCGAGGAAGTACGGCGTGTCGATGCGTCTTGCTGCCTTCGTCGTCGGGCTCGAGCGAGTGCGTGACGCGTCCGATCTTCGCGGCATGCTCTGATCGGGAGGCGCCGACAGGTGCCGCCCTACTCCAACGTCGCGTAGGTGGTGGAACGATCGTCGGTCGTCGTGCCGGTGACTTCGTCGACGCTGTCGGCCAGGTCAGCGAGGTAGTCGTCGATCACACCGGTGTTCGTGTTGCTGACCGTCGAGTGCAGGTTGTCGGGCGGCGTCTGGCGGTCGTGATACCAGCCACGTTTCATGAGAGCGTCGCCGAGGGCGAACATGTCGGGCGGGGCGTCCGCTCCGGTGTCGGCCGCCATCGCGATCAGGTGGAACTGACCGTTCCCGAGGACCCGGATGCCGTCGATCGCCATGATCCCGGCACGCATCTTGTCGGCATTGATCAATGTCTGGCGGGTGAGTTCGACATAGCCGTCGATGCCGAGGTGCTGCATCACGGCCCAGGCGCACGCCATCGGGAGCCCCGAGCGGGTTCCCTGCATGTTGGGTGAGGCGTAGAAGCCGCCGAGCCAGTCGCCGAAGACGAAGGTCTGGTACTTCCTCGACTCCTTCGTGCGGTGCAGGATGACCGACACGCCCTTGGGTGCGTACCCGAGCTTGTGGATGTCGGCCGAGATGGTGGTCACTCCGTCGCACCGGAAGTCCCAGGGCGTGACGTCGCGGCCGAGCTTCTCCGCGAAGGGCAGGACGAAGCCGCCCATGCACGCATCGACGTGACAGTTCGCGCCGACCGATGCGGCGAGCGCAGCGATGGCCGCCACGTCGTCTTGGACACCGTGCGGATACTGCGGCGCCGACGCCACGACGAGTGCGGTCTGGTCGTTCACCATCGCGGCCATCGCATCGACGTCCGCGGTGAAGTCGGCTCGGACCGGCGCCGTGCGAACGGTGAGGCCGAAGTTGTGCGCAGCCTTGTGGAACGCTGCGTGGGCCGACTCGGGAAGCACGATCTCGGGTTCGGTGACCCCTCGCTCGGCAGCCGCGCGTTCGCGAGCAGCCAGGACTCCGCAGAGGATCGACTCGGTACCGCCGCTGGTGAGAAATCCGGCGGCGCCGTCGTCTCCGTGCAGCAGGTCGGCGGTCCACCCCACGACCTCGCGCTGGATCGCTGCGAGCGAGGGGAACGCCTGCGTGTTGAGCGCGTTCTCGTGCAGGTACAGACGGGCTGCCTGCTCGGCCACCTCGTGGACCGAAGGTCCGCCGTCGTAGACCATGCCGAACGTCTTGCCGTCAGCCCATCGGACGTCGTTCGCACGCTTGTCGGTCAACTCGGCGATCACCTCGTCGACCGGTCGGCCCTGCCTCGCCAGCGATTCCATGACTCCAGCATCGCGCACGGAGAGCCAGACGTCACACCGAACGATGTTAGGCATGCTTGACACTCGGCCCTAAGCTCGCCGACATGATCAAGAACTACTCTCGCTTGTCGACCTCGATTGCCTCCGTGATCGGGCTGGTGGTCGTCGCTACCGCGTGCGGCGGCGACGACGACGACAACAGCATCACCCTGTACTCGGGACGCAGCGACAGTCTCCTGCAACCCATCATCGACCGCTTCGAGGACGAGACCGGGATCGATGTGGACGTCAAGTACGGCGACTCGGCCGACCTGGCGCTCCTCATCGACGAGGAGGCGAGCGCTGGACGCACCGAGGCCGACGTCTACCTCTCGCAGAGCCCGGGTGCGATGGGATTCATCGATGACGCACTCGCTCCGTTGCCGCAGTCGACGCTCGACCTGGTCGACTCGACCACCCGTGACGACGACGGTCGCTGGGTCGGGCTGTCGGGCCGCCAGCGCGTCCTCGTCTACAACACCGATCTCGTCGACCCCTCCGAACTCCCGACCTCGGTGTTCGATCTCGTCGCCGACGCACGCTGGTCGGATCAAATCGGCGTCGCAGGTGGGAACGGATCGTTCCAGGACTTCGTGACTGCGATGCGTTTCACGGAGGGCGAGGACGCGACCGCTCGGTTCCTCGGCGACCTCGCAGCCCTCGACCCGGTCCCGTACCAGAACAACAGCGCCATCGTCGCCGCGATCGGGCGAGGCGAGGTGGAGGTCGGCCTGACCAACCACTACTACAACTTCCGTGCGCTCGACGAGGCCCCGAACGACGACGACGTGGCGAGCGCCAACCACGTCTTCGCCGACGGCGATCCGGGCGCAACGCTGATCGTGTCGGCAGCCGCGATCCTCGACGGAACCGATGATGCCGACCTCGCCCAGCAGTTCATCGAATACCTCTTGAGCAACGACGGCCAGACGTACTTCGCCGAGGAAACCTTCGAATACCCGCTCGTGCCCGGTGTCTCACCCGCAGGCAACGTGCCTCCGATCGAGTTCACCGACGTCGGAGCGATCGATCTCGAGGACCTCGACGGCGGTCTCGGCCGAACCCGCGAGATGATCGCCGCTGCCGGCCTCGAGAGCTGAGCCCGGTCGGCGCCGAGCTGACAGACTCTGGCGATGACCGATCTGGCGACGCCTCCGCGTCTCCCGACCCCCCGTCGAACGCCGATCGCGAGCCCGACGCCGCTGCTGGTCGTCGGGCTCGCGATCGGCGCGGTGTTCGCCGTCCCGGCGGTCTATGTCGCGATCCGTGCGTTCGACGTCGACCGGCCGCTCGACGACACGTACCAGGAAGTCGTCGGGCCGCTCTGGCGAACCGTCCAACTCGGCGCCCTGGTGTCGGTGTCGGCGGCTGCGATCGGCACGCTGCTCGCCTGGGCGACGGTCAGGACCGACCTCCCGTTGCGACGGTTCTGGCGCATGGCGCTCATCTTGCCCCTCGTCTTGCCCTCGTTCGTCGGCGCAGGCGCATTCATCGCCGGGCTGGCACCAGGCGGCATCATCCACGACGCGCTCGACCTCGTGGGCATCACGCCGCCACGCCGTTTCCGAGGCCTCGGAGCGAGTTGGCTCGTCCTCACCGTCTTCACCTATCCGTACGTACTGCTACCCGTGTCGGCCCGGCTCGTGGCGTTGCGGTCGAATCAGGAGGAGAGTGCCCGGATGCTCGGCTTCGGGCCGCGCCAGGCGTTCATCCGAACGACCTTGCCGGCGATCCGACCAGCGATCCTGGCTGGCGGGCTGCTCGTGTTCCTCTACACGCTGAGTGAGTTCGGCGCCGTCCAACTCCTCGGTTACGACACCCTCACCCGTGTGGTCTTCTCCACCCGGCGAGATGATCCATCGACGTCGTTCGCTGCGGCGGCGACGCTGCTCGTGCTCGCCGTCGCCGTGGTCGCTCTCGAACGTCGACTGCGCGGTCGCTCCTCTCCCGACGGGCGGGTCGCGGGAGTCGCGCACCGGCCGACCGAACTCGGATGGCGCAAGGTACCGGCAACACTGACGTGCATCGCCGTGCTGGGCCTCGGCCTTCTCGTCCCGGTCCTCAGCCTGGCCACGTGGGCGGGCCGTGGGATCCAGAACGGCACCGTCGGGTTCGGCGAACTCGTCACCCCGGCACTCAACACCGCTGTCGTCGCAGTGCTCGCTGCCATCATCACCGTCGCGGTCGTTCTCCCCATCGCTGTCGAGACGACTCGGCGCCCACGGGTCGCCTCATCGGTTGCTGCCGGCGCGGTGCTCGGGGGTTTCGCGATCCCCGGCCTCGTCATTGCGCTCGCCCTCGCCGTCATCGCCCTCCGGGTGACCGGGTTCGGCTGGTTGTACCAGACCCTCGGACTCCTCGTCATCGGCTACGTCATCCACTTCGGATCTCAGGCGCTGGCGAGCAGCGAACAGGCCGTTCGAGCGGTCCCCGATCGTGTGCGCGAGCAGGCTCAGCTTCTCGAGCCGAATGCGTGGCGGCGTGCGGCCACGGTCGAGTTCCCGCTCATGCGTCCCGGTCTGGTCGCGGGTGGCGGGCTCGTCATGCTCGCGACCCTCAAGGAACTGCCGGCCACGCTTCTGCTCGCACCTCCCGGTTTCGTCACGTTGGCCACCGAGATCTGGGGCGGCTTCGGCGAGGGCTTCTACGCCGAGACCGGTGCGGCGTCGTTGCTCCTGATCGCACTGTCGACCGCACTCACCTGGCTGCTCGTGCTGCGACCGACCGCTCGGCGTTGAACGACGCCGACAAGGCCGGCGTCCAGAAGATGTATGGCAGCCTTGACAACTTGTCGAAGGGTCGGTGATTCCGCATGATCGTGCAGTTACGCTGACACACATGGCACGAGACCGCGCCGCCGTGGGCGTCAGCTCCGTCTCGGTCTCGTACGTCGGCGCCCGACGGGCGGTCGACGACGTGTCGTTCGTCGCCGAGCCCGGCAGCATCACCGCTCTCCTTGGACCATCCGGCTGTGGCAAGACCTCGCTGCTCCGTGCGATCGCCGGCCTCGAACGACCCACCGACGGCGCCATCACGGTCGCTGATCGGGTCGTGTCGGGACCGCGCGACTGGGTCAAGCCCGAGCATCGCAACATCGGCATGGTCTTCCAGGACGGCGCTCTCTTCCCGCACCTCACCGTCGCCGACAACATCGCGTTCGGCCTCAAGGCGGCAGGGGTCAGGGCGTCCCGGTCCGATCGTGATGCCCGCGTCGCCGAGTTGCTCACCCTCGTCGATCTCGTCGGCCTCGGTGACCGGCTCCCCGACACTCTGTCGGGCGGCCAGCAACAGCGTGTGGCCCTCGCCCGCTCGCTGGCCCCCAATCCTTCGGTGCTACTCCTCGACGAACCGTTCTCAGCGCTCGACGCCGGTCTCAGGATCCACGTCCGCGCCGAGGTCGTCCGGATCCTGCGTGAGGTCGGCGTCACCTCGATCTTCGTCACCCACGATCAGGACGAAGCCTTCGTCCTCGGTGACCGGGTGGCGGTGATGCGCGACGGCAGGATCGAGCAGATCGGATCACCCGACGAGCTCTACCGGTTGCCCGTCGATCGGTGGGTCGCCGGATTCGTCGGTGAGGCCAACTTCGTTCCGGGCACGTCGAGCATCGACGCATGCTGCGCCGAGACGTCACTCGGCCAGATCCCGCTGACGACCGAGCCCATCTCGAGCGGCTCGGCGATCGACGTACTCGTCCGCCCCGAGCAGATTCTGATGTCGCCGGGTGACGCTGCCGAAGTGGTGAGCGTCGAGTACTACGGCCACGACGTGCGCTACGAGCTGCTGCTCGACGACGGTACCCGGCTCGCCGCACGCACGCACCCCGACCGTCTCCTGACTCGCGGTGATCGAGTCTCGATCGCGTTCGACGGCGACGCCGTTGCGACGGTGTTCCCCTCACGCTGATCGGTCCCGATCCGGCGACACCGGCCGACGGTCCTCGGAGCAAGAGGCCTCGCTCCGAGGACGTGGTCGGCTGCGGGTTACCGTCGGCAGATGACCGAGACCACGATCTTTCCGGCACGTCGGATCGTCACGATGGACCCGTCGCAACCCGTCGTCGAGGCGGTCGCGGTCCGCGAGGGACGCATCCTCGCTGCCGGATCGCTCGACGAGTGCAAGTCGTGGGGCCCGCACGAGATCGACGACCAGTTTCGTGATCACGTGCTCACTCCCGGGATGATCGAGGCGCACGCCCACAGCCTCGAGGGCGCATTCGCACTCCTGCCCTACGTCGGATGGTTCGATCGCCATCGTCTCGACGGGATCGCGGAAGGGATCCGTACGTACGACGCTCTCATCGATCGGCTTTCGCGACTGGACCGGGAGATGCGTGACGCCGGTGCCGGCTCGCTCGACCCGCTCGTCGTCGCAGGGTTCGACCCCATCTACTTCCGCAGCGAGGATCGCCTCACGGCCGACCACCTCGATCGCGCCTCGACCGAGCGACCGATCTTCGTCTTCCACGCCAGCGCTCACCTCGCCACGGTCAACACGGCGATGCTGCGCGCCCACGACATCACCCGGGACTCGACGACGGTCGGCGTTGCCCGTGACCAGCACGGCGAGCCCAACGGCGAACTGCAGGAGGTGCCGGCGATGGTCCTCGCCTCCTCCGCCATGCACCGCATCCTGCGGGCGATGAACGATCCGGCGTCGATCGACGCGCTCGGTCAGATCTGCGCCAACCAGGGCGTCACGCTGCTCACCGACCTCGCCTCGGCCGGGCTGCAGCGACCCGAGTCCGAGGAATTCTGGCATTCGGTCGTCGATCGCGACGACTACCCGGCGCGCATCCTCCAGCGCCACGTCGCGGCGATTCCGCCGGGAGCCACCGGCTGGGCCGAAGCTGCCGATGCCGTCCTCGATCTCCGACGCACCGACACCGCGAAGCTGCGCACCGCCGGGATCAAGGTCATCCTCGACGGGTCGATCCAGGGGTTCACCGCCAAGATGGATTGGCCGGGCTACTACACGGGCACCGATCACGGCGTCTGGATGACCGCACCCGAACAGCTCGTCGAGATGTGTCGGCCGTTCCACGAACGCGGCATCAACATCCACACACACTGCAACGGGACGCTCACGATCGACCTGTGGATCGACGCCGTCGAACAATTGGTGCTGGAGCACCCGTGGCTCGACCATCGCCACACCACCCAGCACTGTCAGCTCACGTCGCCGGCCCAGTACCGACGGATGGCGAAGCTCGGGATCTGCGCGAACATCTTCACCAACCACATCTGGTACTGGGGCGACGAGCACCACGACTTCACCGTCGGCCCCGAGCGTGCTCGACGGATGGAGGCGTGCCGGACCGCCGAGCGCACGGGCGTGTCGTTCTCGATCCACTCGGACGCGAGCGTGACGCCGCTCGGCCAACTCCACACGATGTGGTGCGCGGTCAACCGGGTCACCCCGTCGGGCCGGGTGCTCGGCCCCGACGAGCGGATCAGCGCGCAGTCGGCGCTGCACTCGGTGACGATCGGCGGCGCCTACCAGTTGCACCTCGACGCCGAGTTCGGGTCGATCGAGTGCGGGAAGGCGGCCGACTTCACCGTCCTCGAGGACGACCCTCTCGAGGTCGACCCGCTGGCGATCAAGGACATCGGCGTGTGGGGCACCGTGATCGCGGGTCGCCCGTTCGCCGCGACGGTCCGCTGAGCCCGACGAGGCCGGCTGTTCGGGGCGGGTCAGGCGATCGTGCCGGGCTCCCAGCGCAGTCGGGCGCGCCCATCCTGATGATCCAGCGCGTGTTCGACTCCGACACGTTCACGTCGGGGCGCTGCGTGACGGTGCTCGATCAGACTGGCATAGATCTCGTCACCGAGCGGACCGGCGATGTCTCGCAGATCGGCGCCGGTGACGTGCGCACCGAGGGCAGGAGTCTGACGATCGAACATCGCAGAACAGTGGCCCTGCGGATCCTGCCCACGAGCGCCGAGTAACGCCCCGGGTCTGCCCCGGGGCGTTACCTTTCGGGCGCTCGAGTCAGGTGGCTCTGGGCGAGACGGTCCAGCTCGGTCGACTCGACGAGGTCGCGTACGCCGATCGCCTGGAGGCGTGAGGTTCCGGCGGCGTCGGGCATCGGGGTCACCGAGATCGACGAGCCGACGACCTGGACGAGCACGGTCTGGTCGCCCCGACCGGTGTCGGTTTCGGCGAGGCGAACGATCCCCTTCATGCGGAGAACACCGGCCGGCACCGCCGCGAGGAACGAATCGAGTGACGTGCGGTCGATCGGATCGGGCCAGGTCGACCGCCAGACCGTGTAGCGGGCCAGGTGATGCGGTCCGTGGTGCGCTGCGTCATGCGGGATCGGATCGGTGACTCCGAAATCGGCGTCGAGGACGACCCCGATCGGCACGTCTCCACTCGCCGACTCGATCATCGGAGCGTCGAACGTCGTGGTGAGCCACAGTCGGGCCGCCGCGCCGCCGTCGCTGCACAGGTCGATCTTGGTGAGTACGACGAGGTCGGCGCCGGAGAGTTGGCGGCGGACCTCTCCGCCGACGTAGCGATCGTCGACCTGTCGGCGGACCGAATCGGCTGCCGCGAGCACCACGACGCCACCCGGAGCGAACGGAGGCACCGTGCCCCACGCCGCGGTGGCAGCCGGGTCGGCGACGCCGCTCGCCTCCACCACGATGTGGTCGAGCGGTGGGTCCTGTGCAGCGAGTTCGGTGAGCGTGCTGTGCAGGTCGTCGCCGAGCGTGCAGCACACGCAGCCGTTGGCGAGGTTGGCGACCGGAACGCCCGACGACGATTCGACGATCGCGGCGTCGATCGCCATCTCGCCGAAGTCGTTCACGACGACACCGATGCGTCGACCGTCGCTGCGGGCCAGCAGCGAGTTGAGCAGCGTGGTCTTGCCGGCGCCGAGGTACCCACCGATCACGGTCACCGGGATCACGCCCTCCACCGTGCCCGTCGATGCGCCGCTCGGTGTCGTGACGATCGGTGTCGCTCTGCCCGCTGTCGCTCTGATCGCTGTCGTGACGATCGGTGTCGCTCTGCCCGCTGTTCGACACGGGTCGCCACCGGGCTGCCGACGAGGGTCATGCGGCGACGAATCCGCCGGCGACGAAGGCGTCGTTCATGATCCGCTCGAGGTCGGTCGACTCGCTCGGCGACAGACCGGCGACCGTGATCGCCCACGTGACGCCGTCTCCCCGGTCGAGCAGCATCGCATGGGTGGATTCGATCGTGCCGGTGTGGCCGAATCGGCCGTCGCCATAGGAGATGATCCCGAGCCCGTAGCCTCGCTGACCGAACTCGGATCCGGCGGGAACGAACATCGAGAGGACACGCTCGGTCGGCAGGGGGTGGAAGCCGGGGTTGTCGGCATCGAGGGAGTCCCAGATCGTCACGAGGTCCGACGGCGTGGCGACCCACGCACCGGCGGCACCGAGGGTCTCCATGTAGTTCCGACCGGGTGTCGTGATGTGTTGCGTCTCGTCGGGGCCGGGGTCGATGGTGGGAGCCAGCCGCATTCCCGAGATGCCGAGCGGAGTGAGCAGGCGCTGGTACACCGCCTGCTCGTACGAGAGTCCCGTGACGGCTTCGATGACGAGACCGGCGAAGCAGTAGTTCATGTTGCTGTAGACGTAGCCGCCACCCGTCGCCGTGCGCGCCAGGCCCTGGGCAGCCGCGTCCTCGCAACTCGTCGCACCACCCCGGAAGAACGCCGAGTCGAACGTGGCGAGGCCCGATCGATGCGTCAGCAATTGGCGCAGAGTCGGCCCTGGTGATCCGGAGGCGATTCCAAGGCGTTCGGAGAGCAACTGCCCGACCGGATCGTCGAGGCCGATCAGGCCATCCTCGACGAGTTGCAGGGCGACGATCGCGGTGATCGGCTTCGAGATGCTGGCGATGCGAAACCGGTCGTCGACGTCGACGGGGTCGCCGGTGAACGGCTGGCGGACGCCGAACGCGGCGGCGTGGACGATGTCGCCGCCGATGCTGACGGCGACCGATGCGGCCGTGTTGCCGGGGCCGAGGAGGACCGATGCGAGATAGCGGTCGACTCCCGCCCAACCGGTCGGGTCGATCGTCGGGTCGTTCGCGTCGTCTCCGCCGATTCCGGCGTCGTCGCGTGGGAGATTCGCGGCATCGACGTCGAGGACCACGTCAGGGCCGAGTTCGAACGACGGCTCCTCTCCCACCTCGTCCAACGGAGGCGTCAACCCATCCAGCTCCGGTGCAGGAGCGTCCGGGTTCGGTGACGGAACGTCCGGCGCGATGTCGCCCGGAGTCTCGTCAGCGACCAGCGTCTCGTCAGCGACCAGCGTCTCGTCGACGACCGGCGTCTCGTCAGCGACCGGCAGATCGTCGGTGACGCTGACGGCCGGAGCCGCGTCGCCGACAGCCGTCGAAGCGGTCGGCACGGCGTCGGCCTCGTCGCGATCGTCCTGCTCGACCGCCAACTCAGCAGCGGCGGGGTCGGTGGCGTCGATATCGACCGGACCGGGAGTCGATTCGGCGGCGTCCGACGACTGTGCCGCGTTCGACGCACTCCCTGCGCACGACGCGACCACGACCGATGCCACCAGCAGGGCGACGAGAATCGAGTGGTCGGACATCGCCCCCATCATGACCGTCGAAACGATCTGAGCCGCAGCATCCCGGCAACGTCCTCTGGCTGATTCGCCGAACGTCGTCGTGCTCGGAAGATCGTGATCATCGATTCTCGGCATCCGGTGCGCCGCCGCGTAGGCGCCGTCCTGGTCGTCGGAGTCACGATCGCAGCGAGCGCGAGCGAAGAGGTCGCGCATGAAGCGATGGCAATCGAGCGGGTCGGAGCGATCGAGACCGTCTTCGCGCCGAATGGCTACTTTCGCGGTGCCGGGAGTTCCTGCTGCACGGAGAGGACCTCGGCGAAGAGGTCGCCGTGTTCGTCGATCCTGGTCAAGACGTCGGGCGCCTCGAACACCAACGGGTCGTCACCTGATGCGCACGACTCGACTTCGTCCCACGTGACCGGTGTCGACACGGTCGGGCGCGATCGGGCGCGCAGCGAGTAGGGAGCGATCGTCGTCTTGTGATGAGCGTTCTGGCTCCAGTCGACGAAGATCTTCCCGGGCCGAGCCACCTTGGCCATCACCGTTGTCACCCGCTCGCTCATCTGGCGCTCCAGGACCTGTCCGCATGCGAGCGCGAAATCGGCGGCGGCCTGGTGCGTCGCAGCGTCGTCGTTGAGCGGCACGTACATCTGCAGCCCCTTCGATCCCGAGGTCTTGCACCACCCGCGCAGCGAGACGGCATCGAGGATGGTCTGGGTGGCGAGTGCGATCTGGCAGCACTCGACGACCGACGTGTCGGGCCCGGGGTCGAAGTCGAACACGAGCGCGCGCGGTGTGTCGAGGTCGGAGGCCAGCGCCATCGGAGCGTGCAGTTCGATCGCCGCGAGGTTGCCCGCCCACGCCATCGTGGCGGTGTCCTCCACCCGGCAGTACTCGATTCCGCCGCGCCGGTCACCGGGGCCGAGTGCGACCGGCACCCAGTCGGGTCGATGTCGGTTGCACCGCTTCTCAAAGAACCCGTCGCCGTCGGTGCCGTCGGGGAAGCGACGGAAGGTCATGCACCGGCCGGCGAGGTGCGCCACGGCGGTCGGGGCGACGCGGACGTGGTAGTCGATGACTTCGGCTTTGGTGAACCCCGACGGGTAGAGCACCTTGTCGAGGTTCGTGAGGCGAACTTCGTGTCCCTCGATGTCGACGATGGTCGGCGCGCTCACGCCGACTTCTTGACCTCGTCGGCTGTGTTGTTCGCCGATCTTCGGCTCGTCTTCTTCTTCGTCGCCGTCTTCTTGCTCGCCACTTTCTTCTTGGCCGGAGCCTTCTCGGCCGAAGTCTTGTTGCTCGCCGCCTTCTTCGGCGAAGCCTTCTTCTTGGCCGGAGCCTTCTTTTTGGCCGAAGTCTTCTTGCTCGCCGCCTTCTTCGGCGAAGTCTTCTTCTTCGCTGCGGCCTTCCTCGGCGAAGTCTTCTTCTTCGCTGCGGCCTTCTTCGGCGAAGTCTTCTTCTTCGCTGCGGCCTTCTTCGGCGAAGTCTTCTTCGGCGGAGACTTCTTCTTCGCTGCCGGCTTCGTCGTCGTCTCGCTGGCGGAGGCGCTCTTCGCAGCGGCCTTCTTGGCGGGGTGGTTGGAGCGCGATGCCTTGGCAGCGGCCACGCTCGCCTCGAGCGCCGCCATGATGTCGATCACGTTCGTCTCGACGGTCTCGCCTTCGGGCGGCTCGACCATCGCCTCGCCGTCCGCCTTCATCTGGATGAGCGTCATGACCTGCTCGCGGTATTCGTCGTGGTACTTCTCGGGCTCGAAGTCGGCGCTGAGCGACTGGACGAGCGATTCGGCCATGATCACTTCCTTGTCGCTCACCTCGATCTCGTCGAGCGCAGCGAGTTCGTCGATGTCAGCAGGGTCGATCACCTCGTCGGCGTACGCGAGCGACGACATCACCATCCGGCCCTCTTCGGCCCTGATCGCCGCCGTGTACTGCTTGTTGCGCATCACGAACCGGCCGATCCCGACCTTGCCGCTGGCCTCCATCGCTCTCGCCAGCAGCGCATACGGCTTGGCGTTGGCGTCGGGGGCGAGGTGATAGGCGGTGTCGAAGTAGACCGGGTCGATCTCGTCGAGGTCGACGAACTCCTCGAGGTCGATGGTCTTCGTGGCGACCGGCATGAACGGTTCGAGTTCGTCGGGGTCGACGACGACGTAGCGGCCCTTCGAGATCTCGTAGCCCTTGACGATGTGGCCGTCGCTCACTTCCTCGCCGGTCTCGGCGTTCACCTTGCGGTAGCGGATGCGGGCGAGGTTGCGTTCGTCGAGTTGGTTGAACGAGACCGACTTGCGCCGCACGGCATGGAACAGCTTGACCGGGATCGCGACCAATCCGAACGAGATCGTTCCACTCCAGACCGGGCGTGCCATCTTCAGAGCATGCCACAGGGGCCGCCGGGTCCGTCGGGAAGACGTTCGACGCCTCGGTGGCCACGCTTCGGAGAGAGGCGGCCGATCGGCGTCGTCAGGTCTGGTCGAGGACGGCGCGAGCCACGATGTCGGTGCCGAAGGCGGTGAGGATCGCCAGGTAGAGCAGCCCGGTGGCGGCCATCACCGCCGAGTAGTAGCGCTCCTTGAGCGCCGCCTTGGTGATCAGGACGAGCACGATGGTGGTGACGGCACACATCCCCCACATCCAACCGAGCAGGCCGCCCCACCCGTCGTCGACGTCGCCGAGCCAGACGCTGATCATCCCGGTCGGGAGCAGCAGCGCACCGACTTCGAACGGCCACAGCCAGGCGAGCGCGGTGACCATCTCGTTGAGTAGTCGGCGCGGCAACCCGGGCTGGACGAGGTACCAGTGGCCGAGCAGCATGCCGTCGCTGATCGCCCCGATGAACGCCGCTCCGATGAGTGTGCGCAGCAGCGCGACGGCGGTGTTCCCACCGGCGTCGAACGAGGCTGCGAGCAGGCCGACGAAGCCGATGACCGCCGGGACCAGGTCGAGGATCGGGTCGAACTCCTTGCCGCGACCGGACGGATCGGTGGTCGACGACCCACGGACCGACGTGACATCGCCCGAGGAGGCGTCGGTCGGCTCGTCGCTGGTCGTCGTGTCGGTGAACGGCTGGTCGGTCGGCGTGTCGGTCGCAGGGTGGTCGACCTGGCGGTCGATGCCGGTCATCGCAGCCACGCGCTCGGAGCGCCGATCGAACTCCTCCTGCTGGCCCGATACACCGGCCTTGCGACGGATCACCGACACGACGAGGCCGACGAGGCAGGCAGCCGCGACTCCCGCCGACGCCGCCTCGCGGATCGGGTCGACTCCGAAAGCCAGCCCCGCCGCCAACGCGCCGGCGGCGAAGCAGAAGTAGGTCCCGCGCAGCAGCCAGCCGTAGCCGATTCCGACGATGCGCCGGCGGGTGGTGAACCAGCAGAACAGCATTCCGCCGGTCGCCCACTGCAACAGCACGGTGGCGACGTCGAGGCGGATCACGTCATCGAAGGGTAACGCCGGGCGATGGATGTGTCGTCGCCGCTCCACACTCCGACGACCTCGATCCAGCCTCGTTCACGGGGAGGTCCGCAGCGATGGTCGATGCGCAGACCCGGCACGTAGCCTGACGGGCGATGTCAGCCCCCACGTCATTCCTGCGATCGTTCGCAATCGCAGCGGTCGCGGCGATCGCACTGATGGGGTGCGCGACCGGCCAGAGGCCGACCTTCGAGGACGAAACCGAGTTGGCGCCGATCGACAGCACGGGCAGCGTCGAGATCGACGCAGTGCTCGAACTGCTGAACGGCGTCGAGCGATCCGACTTCACCGCCGGCTACCAGATCGAGACGAAGTTCAACTCGGTGTCGTCGACCGGCCTGGTCGTGCAGGCTCCGGGAGGGCGGCTCTCGGTCACCGTCGAGAACGACGAGCGCACCGTCCGGTTCATCGTCGAAGGCCTCGACGAGCGGACCTGCGACATGCGGACCGGCGAATGCGAGACCTCGCTCAACGACGCTCGCATCAGCGACACGCAGTTGCCGCACACGTTCTACGGGCCGGCCTTTGCTCGGCGCCTTGCGGCCGACGCTGAGCGGCGCATCGGTGATCCCACGCTCTACGACAGGGAGATCGCGGGGCAATCGGCGACCTGCGTCGACGTCGTGGTCACCGGCGGGACCAAGACGTACTGCGCCGTGGAGTCGGGCCTGCTCGCCAGTTTCGTCGGCGCCGACGTCACCATCGAGCTCACCAGCTACTCCCCCGAACCCGACGACACCAAGTTCGCCTCCCCGTAACGCCAGGTGCCAGACCCGTAACGCCCGGGGTCTGACCCGGGGCGTTACTCGTCGGGGAACCAGGAGCCGTGGAAGCCGTGCGGAACGCGCTGCGGCAGTGCGATCTCGGCGATCGGACCCGAGGCCATGTCCTGGGCATCGAGGACGACGAACGACGACGATTCGGTCGCGCGGTCGTACACGAACTGCATGAGCCAGCCCTCGTCTTCGCCCGAGGCGTCGGCTGCCGGCACGAAGACGGGTTCGGACGTCGACTTCGCCTCGCCGAAATCGTGGAGCCACGACTCGCCGGTGGTGACGTCGTACTTCACGACGTTCGTGGCACCGTCGGTGATCGACGGCTCTCCGGGTCGTCCCATGACCGCCCACGTGTAGCGGTTGGGGAGACCGGTCCGACGGTCGTCGATGCGCGGGAAGGCGTGATCGACCTCGTCGAGCTGTTCCTCGCTGACGGCTCCGGTGCGGAGGTCGAAGCGCCAGCGCCACAGGTGGCACGGCTCAAAGGCGTCGGGCGTCGTGCTCCACATCGACGGATGCCGACCGGCGTCGAGCACCACGACATCACCGTCGCTCTCCTCCCAGGCGTTGACGACGTGGAAGACGTAACACGGATCGACGTCGAACCATCGGGGCTGCGCCGTCTCGCCGGTGCCAACCATCCGCCGGTCCAGCAGGCCGATCCGAGCTCCGTTGTCGGGCCGCCACACGAACGGCATCCCGGTCCCGGCGAGTGCGATGTCGAGGTCGAAGGCCACCGGGAGGTCGAGGAAGATGGCGTGGTTCCGACTGAGTGCGAAGTCGTGCATCATCACGCCTGCCGGGATGTCGACGGGCTGGGAATGGACGATCTGCCCCGACGAGTCGGCCACGTAGTAGGTGACGAAGGGCGGGGAGACGACGTCGTACCCGAAGAAATGCATCTCGCCGGTCTCGGCGCAGACGTGCGGGTGTGCGGTGACGGGAGTGGTGACGGCGCCGCCCATGTCGGTCGGGCCGAGCGTGTCCATCTCGGGTGAGATGACGTTGGCGAAGCTGCCCTCTTCGAGCGCCATGATCGTCCTCGCGTGGCGCAGGACGTGCGTGTTCGCCCGACCGGCGGTCAGGTCGAACTCGAAGGTCTCGGGGTCGAACCTCGGCTCGCCCGCCAGCAGCTTCGTGCGCACCCACCGGTTCTTGTACCACTCGCCACGGCCGTCACGCAGACGCATCCCGTGGAGCATCCCGTCGCCGTCGAACCAGTGGCTCGGGACCACTCCGTCGGGCGGGTTGGCGCCGTTGCGGAAGAAGCGACCGTTCAGCTCGGGGGGCAACGTGCCGACGATCGGCAGGTCGAATGCTTCGACCTCGTCGCTCACCGGCGCATAGTTGCCGCGCATGTAGAACGGCTGCTTGGTCGTGGGCTCCTCCGTCGTCGTCACCGGGCCAGTCTCCCACGCAACTCGTTGCATGCTCGACCCGTTTCGAGGGGGCCGTCTCGTGACGGGTCTCGTCTCACTGTCTGACCTGTGATGAGACAGATCCGGTCTGTGCCGGACGCCGATCGTTGCTCAGACGGAGATGAGGTGGTGGTCGGAGTTGTTGAGCGACACGGGACCATCGGCGGTGGTGACGGCGATGTCCTCCAAGCGCATCCCCCACTTGCCCGGCACGTAGATGCCCGGTTCGATGCTGTACGCGTGGCCGACCTCGATCGGCTGTTCGTTGCCCTCGACGATGTACGGGTCCTCGTGGGCTTCGAGCCCGATGCCGTGGCCCGTACGGTGGATGAAGTACTCGCCGTACCCGGCGTCGTCGATGACCTTGCGGGCCGCCCGGTCGACCTCCTGACACGGCGTTCCGACGGTTGCGGCGGCGAGGCCTGCGGCCTGTGCTTCGAAGAGGACCTCGTACGCGTCGGCGACGTCGGGGGCGATCTCGCCGGTGAACACGCAGCGTGTCGTGTCGGAGCAGTAGCCGTTCATGGTCCCGCCGAAGTCGGTCAGGACGATCTCGTTCTCACGGATCACGCGGTCACCCGGATGGTGGTGCGGACTCGATGCGTTCTCGCCGGCAGCCACGATCGCGAAGTTGACCTTCTGATGACCCTCCTCGACGATGCGGCGCCCGAGGTGCGCCGACACCTCGGCCTCGGTCTTGCCGACGAGCGGGATCTCTCCGCGCTGCAGTTCGCCTGCGATGGTGTCGACCGCTGCGCCGGCGGCCGCCAGCGCGTCGATCTCGGCCTGGTCCTTGCGCATCCGCATCGCGCCGACGACGTCGACCGATCGTTCGAAGGTCACGCCCGGCAGATGTGGGAGCAGTTCGACGAGGAAACGTGCCCACATCTGATCGCCCACGGCGACCCGTTTCGCGCCCGTGACCAGGTTGCCGATCATCGCGGACGGGTCGTCGGTCTCGGCCCACGGCATGAGGTCGAACACGCCCGGTTGCTCGACGACGCGTGCGGCTTCGAGGCCGGGGATGACGAGAGTGGCGGCGCCCTCTCGCGGAACGACGAGCATCGTGACGCGCTCGAGCGGCATGGCCAGGTATCCGCTCAAGTACGGCATGTCCTGGCCGACCGAGAGCAGCACGGTGTCGATGTCGTGCTCGCCCATCGCCGCGCGGACCTTGCTCATCCGGTCGAGGTAGACGGAGGTGTCGAGAGTCGGTGCGCTCATGGTCTGAGTCTGCCACCCCCACCCCGTACGTGAACGTTCGTGAAGGGTCTGTCCCCTCACGTATGGGACGCTCACTCCTTTTCGGTGCATACGTGAGGGGACAGACCCTTCACGTATGGACGATCAGGTGGTGCGTTCGATGCCGGAGCCGGCCGCGGGGATCGATCCGAGGCGGCCGGCCTGGTAGTCGTCGACGGCCTGCTGCAGTTCTGCGTTCGTGTTCATCACGAACGGGCCGTAGCGGGCGATCGGTTCGTCGATCGGTCGACCACCGAGGAAGAGGATCTCGGAGGCTTCGGTCGCGTCGGTCGAGACCGATGCGCGCACGATTCCCGACGAACGTTCGAGCACGACGAGTTGACCACTGTCCGCCTGCTGACCGTTGACCTCCGCAGCACCGTCGAACACGTGGGCGAGCGCGGTCTCTCCGTCGGCCGACTCCCAGTCGATCGTGTCACCTGGCTGGAGCGTGACGTGGGCGTAGGTGATCGGGATCGACGTCTCGACCGGGCCGGTGAACCCGGCGACCGTGCCGGCCAGCACGCGCAGCGTTCCACCGTGTTCGAGGTCGGAGCGGGTGAACTCATCGGCCTCGAAGCCCTGGTAACGGGGCGGGGTCATCTTGTCGGCTGCGGGCAGATTGATCCAGATCTGGAACCCGTGATTGAGGCCGCCCTGCGCCATCATGTCGGCGGTCGGCAGTTCGCTGTGGACGATGCCGGCGCCAGCGGTCATCCACTGGACCGCACCGGGTCGGATCACGCCGACGGCGCCGGTCGAGTCACGATGTTCCATCGCTCCGTCCAGCATGTAGGTCACGGTCTCGAACCCTCGGTGAGGATGCTCGGGCGCGCCGATCGCCTCGCCGGGGGCATAGCAGACCGGACCCATCTCGTCGAGGAGGAGGAAGGGGTCGAAGTGGTCTGCCCCGGCAGTCGGGAACGGTCGGCGGACGATGAAGCCGCCGCCTTCTTCCTGACGATGGGCAGTGACCAAGCGTTCGATCGGTCGGAGCGTCGCTGTCGCTGTCGATCTCGCTGTCGATGTCGATGTCGATGGCGATGGCGCTGTCATGGCGACAGCGTACCGATTGATCCTTGCGCTCGCAAATAACCGCGCGAGTGTGAGCGGTCGATCATCCGGTTCCCCGCCCAGAGGTCGCCGTGCAGGCGTGCAGGCGTGCAGGCGTGCAGGCGTGCAGGCGTGCAGGCGTGCAGGCGTGCAGGAGCTTCGTCGGCGGCATCGATGCGATCGAGGTGCGACGCCAGTTCCTCGACACGTCGCACCGCCACCGAGTGGAGGGCGCCGGTCGGCCGCCATCCGGGCGAGCGGGACGAGACGCTACGAGGCGAGGAACCCGGACCAGGTGGTGCACGACTCGTTCGGGAGGCGTCGACCACCCGTGGTCATCCGATCCGCTCGCCCGAAGGCGAGAGCGCCGCTGCAGTGGAGTCGGGCCAGCCGCTGTCCGCCGTCAGCCGGGGCCGGAGATGGTCTCGATGAGATCCCAACGGTTCCCGAAGAGGTCGGAGAAGACGGCGACGCGACCGTACGGCTCGTCACGCGGCTCCTCCTCGAAGGCGACGCCACGCTGGCTCAGCACGGTGTGATCCATGTCGAAGTCGTCGGTGTGCAGGAAGAACGAGACGCGTCCGCCGGTCTGGTCGCCGATGCGGGCGCGCTGCTCGTCGTCCTCGGCTCGCGCCAGGAGGATGTGCGTGGCGCGGAGATCGCGTTCGGAGCCGGGCGGCGAGACGACCACCCATCGCTTGTCGCCCTGCGCCGTGTCGCTGATGAGCGAGAAACCGAGGTCCTGGACGTAATGCTGGATGGCGCGGTCGTAGTCGTCGACAACGATGGAGACGAGACCGAGGTGTGCCATTGCCGCCGACCCTACAGCCAGCTCGTGCGCTTGTTCGCCAGCGCCCCGACCCACGTCCAGAACGTCGAACCCGCCCCGGTCACACGAAGGATCGGACCCCAGGCGAGGCCCACCAACAGAAGAGATCGGACCCCAGGCCTGGCCCACCAACAGAAGAGATCGGACCCCAGGCCTGGCCCACCAACAGAAGAGATCGGACCCCAGGCCTGGCCCACCAACAGAAGAGATCGGACCCCAAACGTGGTCCACCAACAGAAGAGATCGCACCCCTGACCTGACCAGATCACACGAAGGGTCGGACCCCGGCGTGGCCTCGGTTGACGACTGGGGCTGGCCGGTGAAACGGCAGGAAAACTCGACGGCGCCCCCGGTGGCGTCCGCGGCGGGCTCGTTAGCGTGTCGTCATGGCACAGGACACCACCCCCTCCCAGATCGACCTCTACTGGCGGCCCGGCTGCGGGTTCTGTTCGTCGCTCCGAGGCCAACTCGACAACTTGGGCATCGAGCGGGTCGAGCACGACATCTGGGACGAACCGGCCAAGGCTGCGGTGGTGCGTGAGCATGCGAACGGCAACGAGACGGTTCCGACCGTGGTCGTCGGCGGCGCATCGTTCGTCAACCCGTCGGCACCTGAACTCGCTGCGCATCTTGCCGAGCACGCGCCACACCTTCTCCCCGAGGGTTTCGCGATGCCCGAGCAGGGCAAGGTCGGCCGAGCAATCGGCAAGATCTTCGGCTGACTCAGGCGAGAACCTCGGCCAGCGCATAGCGTCCTCAACATGACCGAGCCGGGAACCCGCCATCCGCAACTCGAAGGAACCGAGATCCGTGACTCGGTCATCGACCTGATCGGCGAGACTCCGATGGTTCGCATGAAGCGGGTCAGCGAAGACCAGGGCATCACGAATCTGCTCGTGATGAAGCACGAGGTCACCAATCCTGGCGGTTCGTCGAAGGATCGTCCGGCGCTCGAGATGATCCTCGCGGCTGAGGCGAGTGGCGAACTGGAGCCGGGCGGGACGATCGTCGAGCCGACGTCGGGCAACACCGGTGTGGGCCTCGCCGTGGTCGCCGCGCAGCGTGGCTACAAGTGCGTGTTCGTGATGACCACGAAGGTCGGCAAGGAGAAGGTCGACCTGCTGCGGGCCTACGGCGCCGAAGTCGTGGTGTGTGACGTGGCGGTCGCTCCCGACGACCCGAACAGCTACTACTCGGTCGCCGAGCGGCTCACCCACGAGCGCAACGCGTTTCGTCCGAACCAGTACGCCAACCCCCACAACCCCGAGGCTCACGTGAAGACGACGGGCCCCGAGATCTGGCGTCAGACCGCTGGCAAGATCACCCACTTCGTCGCCGGTGCCGGCACCTGCGGATCGCTGACGGGAACCGGCCGCTACCTGAAGTCGATGAACCCTGACATCAAGATCATCGCTGCCGACCCCGAGAAGTCGGTGTTCTCGGGCGGGTCGGGTCGTCCATACCTCGTCGAGGGCGTGGGCGAGGACTTCTTCCCCGCCGCGTACGACGCCGACCTGTGGGACGAGGTCATCCCGATCAGCGACGAGGAGAGCTTCCTGACCGCCCGCTACGTCAGCGAGACCGAAGGCATCCTCATCGGCGGCTCGGGCGGCACGGCGGTGGCCGCAGCGATGAAGGTCGCCAAGGCGGCCGACGACGATGCGTGCATCGTCGTGTTCAATCCCGACTCGGGGCGCGGCTACTTGTCGACGGTGTTCAACCAGGACTGGATGACGAACTTCGGCTTCCTCAAGGAGTGCGAGCAGTGCGTCGGCGCAGTGCTCGACACGCGCAACGCATCGATCGAGAACCTGTTGTACGTCAACCCGCACCAGCCGGTGCGTGACGCCATCGAAATCATGCGGTCGAACGGCGTCAGCCAGCTCCCGGTCTGCAAGAACACTCCCCCGTTCGCGAACGCCGAGGTCTCCGGCTCGGTCGATGAGCTCGAATTGATGGAGGTCATCCACCGCGATCCGACGGCGATGGACACGTCGGTCGAGAAGGTGATGAGCGCGAAGCTCCCGACGATCGGAGTCGGACAGAAAGTGGAGATGGCCGTCGGAATGCTGGAGTCGGCGCCGGCGTTGTTGGTGCTGTCGGGAGGACAGCCGCTCAGCGTCCTGACGCGTTCCGATCTGCTGTCCTACTTCACGTCGATCGCCACCGAGAAGGCCGGAACGGAGCACACCGATGGGTGACATCGACCAGGAAAACGAACTCCAAGGGTTCTCCACTCGGGCTCTTCACGCCGGCCAGGAACCCGACCCCGCCACCGGCGCCGTCGTCACCCCGATCTCGCTGTCGACCACTTTCGCGCAAGATGGCGTGGGCAACCACAAGGGCTTCGAGTATTCGCGTTCGGGCAACCCGACGCGAACCGCTGTCGACACCCAACTCGCCTCGCTCGAACAGGCCCGCTACGGCATGTCGTTCGCCAGCGGGCTCGCAGCCGAAGACAACATCCTGCGCGTGCTCACTCAGGGCCAGCGGGTGCTGCTCGGCAATGACGCGTATGGCGGCACGTTCCGGCTGATCGCCAACGTGTGGGCACCGATGGGGTACCCGTGGAGCGCCGTCGACCTGACCGACCTCGACGCGCTGCGGGCGGACTGGCCCGACGACACCGGGATGATCTGGTTGGAGACGCCGACCAACCCGCTGCTCACCTGCTTCGACATCGAGGAGATCGCCGCGATCGCCCACGAACGCGGGGCGATCGTGGTGGTCGACAACACGTTCGCCACGCCGTACCTCCAACAGCCGATCACGCTCGGCGCCGACATCGTCGTCCACTCGGCGACGAAGTACCTCGGTGGCCACAGCGATGTGGTCGGTGGGTTCGTCGCGACGAGCAACGACGAATTGGCCGAGAAGATCTCGTACACGCAGAACGCGGCGGGCGCGGTGCCGTCTCCGTTCGATTCGTACCTCGTCCTGCGTGGCGTCAAGACGCTGGCCGTGCGCATGGATCGCCACTGCCAGAACGCCCGGGCGATCGTCGACCTGCTGGTCGACCACCCGAAGATCGAGAAGGTGCTGTACCCGCAGCTGCCCGATCATCCGGGTCACGAGGCGGCTGCGAAGCAGATGAAGGACTTCGGCGGGATGGTGTCGTTCCAGGTGAAGGCAGGGCGTGACGCAGCGATGCGTGTCGCCGATGCGACGTCGATCTTCACGCTCGCCGAGTCGCTCGGTGCGGTCGAGAGCCTGATCGAGCATCCGGCTGCGATGACGCACATGTCGGCGGCGGGTTCACCGCTCGAAGTGCCCGACAACCTGGTCCGCCTGTCGGTCGGTATCGAAGACGCGCACGACCTCGTCGACGACCTCGCCGCCGCCCTCGACACCATCTGAGCGCGGATGTGGCCCGGGCGTCACGGGTCTGTTCGTGACGGGCCTGTCCCCTCACGTATGGGTGAGTCGTCTGGCCGTCGGGTCGTCGCCAATCGTCTCGGTACTGCGTCGTCGCGTACCTTGGAACGATGGGAACCGACGCCGCCGAACCGACCGTGACTCATCAGCGACAGTGCCCGCTCTGCGAAGCGTGCTGTGGGCTCGAGATCACGACCAAGGGCAGCGCCGTCGTGCGCATCCGCGGCGACATGAACGACCCGCACTCGAAGGGTTTCATCTGTCCGAAGGGGTCGACGCTCAAGGATCTGCACGAGGATCCCGATCGGCTCACGTCGCCGCGCATCCGCACCGACGACGGTTGGAAGGACGTGTCGTGGGACGAGGCGTTCGCCGAGATCCAGCGTCGCCTGACTCCGATCGTCGAGGCGTACGGTCGCCAAGCGATCGGCTCGGTGCTCGGCAATCCGAGTACGCACAACATGGGCGGCGCGCTCTACGGGCGCCACGTGCTCAAGGCAGCCGGAAGCACGAACGTGTTCTCGGCGTCGACGGTCGATCAGATGCCCAAGCACGTCAGCGCCGGGCTCATGTGGGGGCGCCAGGACTGGTTCCCGCTCCCCGACATCGAGCGCACCGACTACATGCTGATCCTCGGCGGCAACCCGTACGTGTCGAACGGGAGCCTGGCCACGATCCCCGACTTCCCCGGCAAGCTCGATGCGCTGCGTGAGCGCGGCACGTTCGTCGTGGTCGACCCGCGTCGCACCAAGACCGCCGAGAAGGCCAGCGAGCATCTGACGATCGTGCCGGGCACCGACTCGTACTGGCAGATGGCGCTGATTCACACGCTGTTCGACGAGGGGCTGGTGGACATCGGCCGCCTCGAAGCGCACGTCGATGGCGTCGACGAGGTGCGTGAGATGGTCGCGCCGTACACCGCCGAGGCGGTCGCCAGCCGGTGCGGGATCGACGCCGAGACGACGCGCCGGATCGCACGTGAGCTGGCCGCTGCCGACAGTTCGATCGTGTACGGGCGCATGGGCGCGCACACCGTCGAGTTCGGCACGATAGCGAGCTGGGCGTCGGACGTGTTGAACGTGCTGACCGGCAACCTCGACGAGCCCGGTGGCGTGATGTTCAACTGTGCGCCGACGCAGAGCATGGCGCCGACCGAACCGGGCGGGAAGGGCTTCCAGCTCGGCCGGTGGAACGGTCGGGCGTCGGGTCGGCCCGAGGTGCGCGGCGAGCTGCCGGCGGCGACGTTGGCCGAGGAGATCACCACACCGGGCGACGAGTCGATCAGAGCGTTGATGGTGCTGGCGTGCAATCCGGTGCGCTCGTTCCCGAACACCGATCGGATCGATGCAGCGCTGCAGGAACTCGACCTGCTCGTCGTGGTCGACCCGTACGTGACGGCAACCGCGCGGCACGCCCACGTGATCCTCCCGCCGACCTCGGCGCTCGAGCGGAGTCACTACGACTTCGTGTTCGAAGGCAACATGGTCCGCTCGTTCGCCAAGTACTCCCCCGCGGTGTTTGAGACCGATGGGCTTGACGAAGCACAGATCCTCAGTCGGCTCGCTCTGGTGCTGCAGGGCATGCCGAGCGACACCGACCCGATCGTCGTGCACGACGCGATGATCGAGGGCATCGTCGACCACGAGATCAGCAAGGACTCGTCGAAGATCCATGGGCGGGATCGTTCCGAGATCCTGGCGGAGTTGGCAACGTGGGAGTGGGCCGACCAGCTCGTCGACCTGCGGTTGCGGATCGGGCAGTACGGCGACGGCTTCGGCACGGATCCCGACGGGATCACGCTGCGCAAGCTCATCGACGAGAACCCGAGCGGCAAGGACTTCGGTCCGCTCGTCTCGCGATTCCCCGACGAGATCCAGACCCAGTCCGGCAAGGTCGAACTGGCGCCGCCGCCGATCGTGGCCGACATGGAGCGATTCGGTGCGCACTGGGACTCGCTCGGTGAGGCGAACGAGCAGCTCGTGTTGATCGGTCGGCGACATCTCAAGACGGTCAACTCGTGGATGCACAACGTGAACGTGCTGATCAAGGGCAAGACCGACTGCACGCTGCAGGTGCACCCCGATGACGCGAGCCGTCTCGGCCTGGCCGACGGTGGTCAGGCGAGCGTGCAGTCTCGTGTGGGCACCGTGGTCGCTCCGGTGGAAGTGACCGACAAGGTGATGCCCGGTGTGGTGTGTCTGCCGCACGGGTGGGGGTACGACGAGGACGGCATCGAGATGAACACGGCCAAGACGAAGCCGGGCGTGAACTCGAACGTGCTGACCGACGACATGGCGCTCGACGACCTGTCGGGCAACTGTCAGCTCAACGGCATCCCGGTCGACGTGACGGTGGCCTGAGTTTTCGGGTTGCGGCCGGGCTGACGCTGGTCGCCGTGTTGTCCGTGCGGCCGGGCTGACCGTCCGAGGTCAGACGGCGTAGATCTCGTACTCGACGCCGTCGGGTGTGGTGGTGCCGAGGGCGACGCAGAAGAGGCCGTTGAGCCATGCGTAGCGTTCGTCGCCGGTTTCGAATCGGGGCGAGGTGCGGATGCTGGCCGTGCCGTCGTCGCCGGGCGTGCCGTACCCGGTGTAGGTGACGTAGATGTCGGCGCCGTCGTCGGTGCGCAGCGAGCAGCGGACGTCGAGGGAGAACTTGCCGTTGTCGAGGATGGTGAGCCAGTCGGCCGCGGCGACGCCGTCGACGGCGGCTGCGTTGATCTTCGGGCCGACGAAGGTGGCGGCGGTGACCGTGGCGACCATCTTCGTTCCGAACGGGCCGCCCGCGACCATGGGCCGCTCGACGTCGTTCGTGCGGGCGGTCAGGGTGCCGATGTGTTCGGCGGGAAGTGCGTCGAGAGCCATCTGCCGAATGTAGGTGAGCTAGCGCTGGCGGCCTGCGTCGGCGTCTCGCTCGCTGCTCGCTGCTCGCATCATCAGCTCGGAAGTTGCGGCGAGCCGATTTCGTCAAAGGTGTCGTGACCTGCGAAGACATGCTGTGAGCAGGCGTTATGTGGATTGGATTGCTACCAAATGTATCCGCTGGCGACCGCTGTGTCCGGTTGGTATCAGCTGTTCCGGGCACGATGTAGGCACGAACAACGAACTCGTGACGACTCGACCCGAAAGACCTCAGCCCAATCCAGCGTCGCTTAGCAGCTGGCTGCATCGTGCCTGATTCTTGAACACGTTGCCTGGATAGGAAGCGTCAGGAAAGACCTCAACGATCTGATCGACGATGGCTGCGGCGTTTCCCTGCAGCGACGCAAGTTGGGCATCGAAATCGATCTCGGGATCACGAAGATGGGCTGAGCCGATGTCGTTCAGGATGCAATATGCGACGATCCTCCGACCGTGGACGGCAACTCCGGATCGTGCGCCTTCCGAGGCTTTCTCGATGTCGTCAAGGGCAGCGTCGACTGAACGCACAACCTCGACCGCCCTCGCCATGAGGAGCACGTCGGTGTTCGGATTGAAGAGAGCCGAGTATGTACTGGTATCTGTGAAGAGTCGTGAGATCTCCCGCTTGGCCTGAACAGCGTGGGCGATGGAGGACGCACATGCGAGGCTGATCGCTGCTTGTCGGACATCAATCACTTTCGAGGGATCGGTCGAGCGCGGCTGCTCAGCCGACCGAATGAGGTATTCGTACCCGATGACGCTGAGTTCTCGGCGAAGCCTGTGTTGCTCGTCGTCTAGGAACGTGAAGTCTTGTCCCGAGACCTCATTCTGGGTGTTGGCGAACCTTGTGATTTTCCGCCCGACGTCATCGTTGTCCTCAGGCACTTCGATGCATCTCACGAGAACAAACCCGTTTCCGAGGTTCTCCTCAGCGGTTGATCCGAGTACGCGCCCGAGCGTTGAGACCGTCTGTGCGCCGTTGACGATGCTCGCTCCCGTGAGTTTGAAGTATCCGACGTCCCGATTCAGGAGACCGCCCGGGCCGATCTCAATGCTGCGAGCCAGGATCGTAATCCCGTTGTTGTAGTAGCCCAGATACTCGGCTGATTCGGTGACCGTCTTCAGAATCCCCTCATTGATGTCGGACCGAGGGATCACGACGCGAATGTTCTCGGCGAACAGGTCCGAGCCGTACTCGGCGTGCCATCCAGCGATCTCCGCTGCACTCACCCTCCCGTAGAACAGCTTGATGGGGTCGTTTGTCTTTCCCCAGTCCTGAATCTGAACATCGAGATTGACAGCGGCAGCGGGTTCCTGGGCAAGAGCGTTGAAGAATTCCACCTGGCCCAAATGAAGATGCGTCGCAAGCGGTTCAATGCCCTCCAAGTCATTCAGTTGGCCCAACAGTTCCTCGATCGGTGCGCTCACGGCTGGCGCGAGCGGCTCCGACGCAGTCGTCGCTGTGACCATTCTGACCTTTGCACCAGGAGTCTTGAGCACCTCGTGGATTAACTCTCGTGTCTCGGTCGATGCGTGTACCGGCTCCTGGGCAGCCTGCATCCCCAGCAGCGAGCGCACCCCGTCCAGGAACTTCAGAACATCTGCAAGAGACATCGAGCCGGTCCCGTCGTGTCGCCACTTCGACTGAACAAGCACGACCGTGTTCGTTGCAGTATCAACGCCGATGGCGTCGATACCTCGATCGTCCGCTCCGTCAGTGATCTCGATCGTCACGTTGCCGGTCTCATTCGCGCCAACCACCAAATCGACGGCGCGCCGGCCGAGAAGTCGCGAGAGGTTGTTTGGGGTGTCGAGATCGTGTTTCCAGAACTCTTGCTCGTACTCCTGCCGAAGCTGAGTCTCGATTTGGCTTACGTGAAACTGGCTCATTCTGTCTCCAAGGTAGGTCAACTTAGCCGGGAGGGGGCACATCACAGCCGCTACCAAACCCGGGGCGCTTCAGCAGCTTGTTGTTGTCGAGCGCTGTCTCGCTGCTCGGGTGGGGGCCAGAGGGCGACTGAGGCCGCCGAGCAGTCGCATACAACAAGGCCTACGCCGACAGTCTCGATTGGATCACCGGGCTGCGGCCGTCGACGAGCCCAATTAACCCTCGATTCACCGTGTAGGTGAGCGGGGTGGGTTGGTCG
>Ga0209303_1000405_pt1 | contig 34246 bp, 26 predicted proteins | sample SidtaG_3_FD_187449 | JGI IMG/M metagenome (GOLD analysis project Ga0209303, IMG submission 187449) | Marine algal microbial communities from Sidmouth, United Kingdom - Sidmouth_Asex1 metaG (SPAdes) (version 2) | ecosystem: Host-associated > Algae > Red algae > Unclassified | place: Sidmouth...
TATGTTGTCCGTACACTTCCATTAACGTATCATACAACTGAGGCGTGTTTTCCATTTCCTTCTTCTCCTTTTCATTTGAGCGTGATTAGAGAAGTTTAGACTATTTTGTCGGGTTTGGATAGACACGTCTCTTCACGTTTTGTCAGTCAATCAGGTCCGTTGCGGTATATCTTTTCAATAAATGGCGGTGACCACTTCGGCTTCGACTGTTTGCACTGCGTGCAAAGGTCAGCCTGCACTATCTGCTCCTGAAATATTGAGAAGATACGTTGCGGTCTACTAACGTATTGAACTTGAAATATCCGGTTTACCCAAACCATACCGCTAGTAACAAATGTAACCGTTCACTCTCACCTTGATTTCGATACGCCCACAAACCACAGTGGGCTCTCAACCATCGGGAAGAATTTAACAGTTACTTAATTATTAGAGAACTCACTTGATCACCCGAACTCAAGTTTTCAGCCGTGCAGCAATTGCCGCACTTATAAGCTGTGGCCTACTATTTTATTTACTACTTAATACTGCACCCTACCAAATCAATGCAGAATTAAATAGACCAATTGTGGCTCTATTTCTGTTTGGCCTATTTGTGCTGGCGGCCAGTATTGGCAGCGCCATAATGCTGCCGATGCACTCTCGTTGGCCTGGATTAGCAGGCACAACAGAGTACGATCCAAATCCACTTGTGGCTGTAAGGCAAGGAATTTTGTTTGGTAGCGCAATCGTGATCATCGCGCTGCTTGCCCTAACGCAGCTATTAGACATTGTCTTTATTGCGTTTGCCTTATTAGTGGCTGGACTTATCGAGGCATTCTTGCAGAGTCGCTCGCAATAGCTTCCGCAGAATAAAACAATAAAGTCTGGACGGATGAACAATCCAAATATTAGCTCAATACCCAGCAGACGCACGAGTGATACCCACATTTTCAAAATGATTACTCTGCGACTGTACTCTTTTGTATTCGTCGCGGACCAATATGATTTAGTTCTGCCCGAGAATGCACCTCATGGCGTTTATTTTATGGAAATTGGACTCTACCACGCGGAGAGTGGGAGACGCCCCGATGTCGATTTTAGCGATAAGGGCATTGCTCTAGACCAAATTCGGGTCGGGAATTAATCATGAAACTAATTATCCAAATCCCTTGTTTTAATGAAGCCGAAACGTTGCCCGAAACCGTAGCGGCATTGCCGCGCTCGCTATCCGGCATCGATCAGATCGAATATCTGATCATCGACGATGGCAGCACAGACGAGACCGTGGCCGTGGCCGAGTCAATCGGCGTGCATCACATTGTGCGGCAAACAAAAAACAGTGGGCTGGCACGCGCTTTTTCTACAGGCATCGAAGCGTGCATTCAGCGCGGGGCCGATATTATTGTTAATACTGATGCCGACAATCAATACCGGGCGGATGATATTGAACGGTTGGTTGAACCAATTTTGGCTCGGCGCGCGGAAATTGTTGTAGGCAATCGCAATGTGGCAACGCAGCCACATTTTTCACCCACTAAACGCTTTTTGCAAAAGCTGGGTAGCTGGGTGGTTTCGCGCGCGTCGAGCAAAGAAATTCCCGATGCAACCAGCGGCTTTCGCGCGTACACAAAATCGGCAGCAATGCAGACAATTGTTCTCAGCGACTACTCATATACGCTAGAAACATTGATTCAAGCGGGCGTGCGCCGTCGAGCGGTCGAACATGTGGTGATCCGCACAAATCCGCCAACTCGACCCTCGCGCCTGATGAAAGGGATTCCCCAGTTTATATCTCATTCGGGCGCGACCATTATTCGGGCTTATGCAACCTATCGCCCGATGCGCATCTTCTTTGGGGTGGGCATGATCATGTTGCTTGTTGGGGTATCGATTGGGTTGCGCTTTGTTTACTTCTATTTTAATGATGGTGGAGCAGGGCATATTCAATCTCTTATTTTGGCTGCCGCCCTCTCGATTACGGGCTTTCAAGTCTGTGTGATGGGTTTAATGGCGGATTTGATTGGCGCAAACCGTAAAATTTTAGAGGAAGTGGTTTTCCGCCTGCGCAGGATAGAGTCAGAAAATTCTGTGGAAAGCATATTTTCCGACCAAGAATATCCGTAAAGTGCAGCAAATCGGTGAGGGGCACTGCTGTTAAGTCTAGCTACCATACACCTCGTCGAACAAAGATACCTCATTGTCATTCTCGCAGGCCTTTAGCGGGAATCCATGAATACTAAACGATATAGGTGCCCAGCAGAACTTGTTCTCACGCAGGCGGGGAGCATTTGGGCATGACAAAATCGCGAGAATTTTCTTCTTACCTCAAAATCTAAGGAAATTGTATGAGTACGCATCAGTGGCCAACCATCGCCTTGCCAGCAGCAAACATATATATAGTCGGCCTGGGGCCAAGCGGGATGACCGATATTTCGTTAGCCGGTTGGCAGGCGCTGCAACAAGCAACGCACGTTATGCTGCGCACAGAAAGGCATACATCTGTGGCCGAATTGCGCACCTATATGGAGTGCATCTCTTTTGATCATCTCTACGAAGCGCACGACGAATTTGCCGATGTCTACGCCGAGATTGCGACGCAAGTTGTGGCGCAGGCAGAAGCAGTAGCAGAGGGAAAAGACGTTTCTGGCTCAGTTGCGTATGTAGTGCCCGGCCATCCGTGGATAGGCGAAATGACCACACTCTTGGTGAAGGAGAAAGCCGCCGCTGCGGGATTAAGTGTCTCTGTTCTGGGCAGCATGAGCTTTATCGAACCATCATTTGCTGCGGTGGGTGTCGATGCAATGGATGGCAGCCAAATTGTCGACGGCATGTTGCTCGCACAGCAGCATCATCCCCAAATCGAGCCAGCGCTCCCGCTCTTGATTGCACAAGTCTATGCGGGCTGGCTTGCATCGGACATCAAGCTGGCGTTGCTCAATGTGTACCTACCCGAGCACGAAGTCACGGTGATTCACGCCGCGGGCAGTGCGGATGAGCGGACAGAATCTGTTTTCCTCCATCAACTTGATCATGGCGATGACTTTGATCATCTAACCAGCCTTTACGTGCCGCCGGTTGAGGCGTACGGCAGCTTTTCTGCCCTGCAAGAAATTGTGAGCCATTTGCGCTCGCCCAAAGGCTGTCCTTGGGATCAGGAGCAGACGCTTCAGTCGTTACGGTACGATCTGTTGAGTGAATGTGCCGAAGTGCTCGAAGCGATTGATATGGAAGCAGACGGCCAAGACAATACCGACCACATTGTGGAAGAGTTGGGCGATCTGCTCTTGACGCCCGCAATGATGATCCAGATTGCTGCCGAGGAAGGGCGCTTCCAACTTGCGGACGTGACGCGCGGCATTGTCCAAAAATTGATCCGCCGCCACCCGCATGTTTTTGCGGACACCTCAGTCTCTGGCGTGGATGAAGTATACGCCAATTGGGACGAGATCAAAGCGCAGGAACGAGCGGAAAAGGGCAAAGCGCCCCGCGGCCCATTAGATGGGATCCCCGCGGCGCTGCCCGCGTTGGAAAAAGCCCGCTCGCTACAATCCAAAGCCGCAAAAGCCAATCTGCTCGACCGATCCCAAGTAGCAGAATCGATAACAGAACGCATGACCAACTTTCGTGAGGCCGCGTCAGAAGAGTCATTGGGCGCACTCCTATGGAGCATGGTTGCGCTGGCAAAGCAGGCAGATCTCAACGCAGAAGACGCGCTGCGTGCCTACACCGTTCACTTTCGTCACAAACATACAGCGTGATCTCGGGCATTCACATTTTTGCCGCAGGCGTATTTGTTGTGGACGCAATAAAACACCCTAGAAAATCTGTCCTATTTCTGCTTCTTGAACTGTGGTACGGAATTTTTCTGGGCAAGTAATAGTATCCAACATTGCGGATGAAATTTAGAGAAGATTGCACAATCAAGGATACGCAAATTTTTCACAGACGGCTTTTGATCCAACCTACCGTTTATCTTAGACAAACCTATCTTTTGCCCTAATGCCAATTCAAAATAAGAGATGCCGTTTTTTCTAGCGCTAAAAGAAATTTCGAATAATAAAGGTCGATTTATTCTTATTAGCCTGCTCGTTACCTTGATCACCGTTTTGGTGCTCTTTATTGCTGCATTAGCCGAAGGGCTTGCTGCCAGCAATAAAGAATATATTCAGGATCTAACGGGCGAGCTACTGGTCTATCAGGCTGGTGTCGAATTGTCGATCCCGTCTAGCCGCATTGGGCGCTCGCGCGTCAATCAGATCCGGCGCGTTGACGGCATTGCAGACGTTGGGCAGGTCGGCTTTTCGACCGGCACCGTTGTCTTTGATCGAGTGCTTATCGAAGGTGATCCGCTTGGCCGCCGCAGCAGCAACGGCGTGATCATCGGGCAGAATGTGGCCTTGCGCCGCGATATTGTTATCGGCGATATGATCATGGTAAAAACGACGCAGCAACCAAAGAGGAATTCTATCGGCTGACGGTCATTGGCATTGCCGGAAAGTCGCTCTATCAGTTCCAGCCCGCAGTCGTGCTCCCCCCATCTAACGTGGGAAAAGGTGCGCCCGCAGGCTAATCCTGGATAGGTAGAAGGCGATTTGGTTTCAAACATTGTGGCTATGCGCTTGCAAGACAAAACACAAGCCACACTAGTCGCGGCGCAAATCGAGCGCCAAGTTTCGGATGTGGAAGTGGTAGATCGAGTGACAGCGTATGAATCGCTGCCGGGCTACTTGGCCCAACAGAGTACGCTTACTACACAGCGCTATTTTACACTCCTTATCGGCCTGTTGATAATCGGCGGATTTTTCCAGATCCAAACGCTGCAAAAAGTGGCGCAGATCGGAATGCTCAAAGCCATTGGCGCATCGAATTTTACCGTTGCAACGGCTGCCATTTCGCAAATTGTCATTGTAAATATTATTGGCATTGGTCTTGGGGCAATCGGCGCATTAGGGCTTTCGCTTAGTTTCTCGCCAACGGTTCCCATCATTTTCGTCGGACAATCGGTTATCACAGCCGTTGCGACACTAATGGCCATCGGCCCGATCAGTGGCCTGCTTTCCGTTTAGTCACTGTTAAAGATCGAACCGCTCACCGCGTTGGGTCTCGCACAGTAAAAGCTGACAAGGTAAGGTTGGCCGTGAGTGGCGCGTCGAGGTATGTGATCGGGTTGATTGATTATGTGATACAGCCTTAGAAATGACCAGGTGACAAGGTGAAGTAATCCATCTGATTTCTTCGGACTGTATTTGATTGTTTTCCATCATGTGGTACAGCCTTTGTTTATGAAGAGGTGACATTGTTAAGTGCAATAACTGTACCTAACGAAGTCACCTATTTGCCTTGTGAGCAGTTTCATCAATTTAATACATACTATCTACTTACAGAACGAAAAATGTCTGTAATTCTACAAGCAGAAGCAGTAGAGAAAATATATGGCACCGACGAAAATGCGGTGCGCGCGGTAGATAACGTCTCGTTTGGCATTCAGCCGGGACAATTTGTCGCGCTTGTTGGCCCTAGCGGTTCGGGCAAAACAACCATGCTTGCCATCCTTGCCGGGCTGCTGACGCCAACAAATGGCAGCGTTTTTATCGGCGGCGAAGATGTGAGCAAAATGAACGATGCCAAGCGCGCACAATTCCATCGTCGCTCCATCGGGTTTGCCTTCCAGTCCAATAATCTAGTACCCTATCTCAACGCACGCGAAAATGTCGAGCTCATGCTGCGGCTAAACAATCGACTAGACAAAACTGGCAAACAGCGCGCCGCCGATCTGCTCGACAGGCTTGGCCTTGCAGACCGCATGAAAAATCTACCCGGACAGCTATCGGGTGGTCAACAGCAGCGTGTGGCCATTGCGCGAGCCTTAATTCACGAACCAAATCTCGTGCTTGCGGATGAGCCAACCGCCAGCCTAGATACCGAGCGAGCGTTTCAAGTGGTCGAGACCTTCGCACAATTGATCCACGAGCAGCAGCGCGCGGGCATCATGGTTACCCACGATCTGCGCATGATCCGCGGCGTCGATCGCGTCGTCAAAATGGTGGATGGTCGTCTAGCCCAAATTATTGAAGAGCGAGCTGAGATCGAAGCCATGGCAGCAGCCAGCAGCGCGAATTACGCACTATAAAACAAACACCATAGGTGTAAACTTAAGCCGTCCAGTGAGCACGCCCCGCGCGGGTTCATTGCTGAAAAGAGCCGCACAGGGCGTGCTTACTAGACTTGATTTAACAATGTTTGTTCTTAAGTTTACATTTATGAAACAAACATATACACAACAAACCCGAGTAATCATGACCCAAACAGTAACAATCATCGGCGGTGGCCTAGCCGGAACAGAAGCAGCATGGCAACTTGCAAATCGCGGCATCAACGTGCGCCTGTACGAAATGCGGCCCGAACGCGGCACAGAAGCTCATATTACCAACAACCTTGCTGAACTTGTATGCAGCAACTCAATGGGCAGTCTCTTACCCGACCGTGCGCTTGGCATCCTAAAAAACGAAATGCTCCACATGGGCAGCATGATCGTCCGCACCGCAATGAAAAACGCGTTGCCCGCGGGCGCAGCCCTCGCAGTTGGCCGCGACGATTTCGCCGAAGATGTGACTGCCCTCATCAGCAGCCATCCGCGGATTGAGCTGATCCGCGAAGAGGTGACCACCATTCCCGATGGCCCTACTATTATTGCAACTGGCCCACTAACCAGCCAGGGGTTGACCGCGCAAATTCAGCAGCTTGCGGGCCAGCAACATCTCTACTTTTATGACGCAATGGCCCCAATCATCCAAGCCGAAAGCATCGATCTGTCTATTGCCTTTCGCCAAAGCCGCTACGATAAAGAAAGCGAATTAGGTGGCGACGAAGGTGACTACATCAACTGTCCCTTCAACAAAGAAGAGTATGAAGCATTTGTCAACGCGGTGGTTGCCGCCCCCAGAATCGAGCTTGGCGCTGCGGATAAAGAATTGGAACGATACTTCGAGGGGTGTATGCCGATTGAGGTATTGGCCAGTCGCGGGATCAAGTCGCTTGCATTTGGCCCGATGCGTCCAGTCGGGCTAACCGATCCTCGCACCGACCGGCGCCCATATGCGGCCGTTCAATTACGGCAGGATAATGTAGCGGGTACACTCTATAACATGGTCGGCTTTCAAACCAACTTAAAATGGGGCGTACAGGCAGACATTCTGCGCATGATCCCGGGGCTGCAAGAGGCTGAATTTATACGCTTGGGGCAGATGCATCGCAACACCTTTGTCAACAGCCCGACGCTGCTGCGCCCGACCCTGCAATGGCACGACCGCGACGATCTGCTTTTAGCCGGGCAAATTACCGGAACCGAAGGCTACGTTGGCAGCACAATGGGTGGCCTCCTCGCGGGGATCAACATGTCGCGGCTGCTTGCAGGCAATGAGCCAATCGCACCGCCGCCAACCAGCATGATGGGTGCGCTGCTGCATTATATAACCCACGCAGAAGCGAAAAACTTTCAGCCAATGAAAGCCAACATGGGCCTCTTCCCACCGCTAGAGCAGAAAATTCGCGGCAAATTTCAGCGCTACGCCGCCTATGCCGCGCGCGCCAAAAGCGACTTTGAAGCACACTTGCAAAAAACAAACTTCAATTCGCTCGACGCAAAGCTGCTGCCCGAGTTTACGCCGCTCGTCATCCCCGCGGCAAAATAAGCGCATCAAACTAAACCCAATATATTTGGTCTAACTCTGCAAGCCCTTTAACGTTCGCTCGATGCGCCCGAATGCTTCATCGAGCACCTCCTTTTCTTGACCGAACGCAACGCGCAGATGCTTCTCCATGCCAAACGAATCGCCTGAGCCTACAAAGACGCTGGCCTCGCGGCACAATTTTTCCATGAGCGCATTCGAGTCGATATCCAAATGGTAGTTGATAAATGTGACCGCAGAGGCTTGCGGCGGCACATAGCTAAAGAGCCCATCTTGGTCTTCCATCCACGTTTCCAAAATTGGGTAGCCACGGCGGATATAATCCCGCGTGCGTTTTAAAATGCGGGGGCGCACCTCAGGCGAGAGGGCATGTGTCGCCAAGTAGTTGCTGAGTACGGAGGCCGCGATGGTGGCGTATTCATGCCGTCTCCAGAGCTCCTCAATTGTATCGGGCGGACCAACTACCCAGCCCACGCGCAGTCCTGGCAATCCATAGGCTTTACTCATGCTGCCCAGCGCTAATACTTTGTCGTAGCGGCCAAAGAAAGAAGGCGTCTCATCCTCGCGCAACCGCTCGGCCCCACGATACACCTCGTCCGCGAGGATCCACGCGCCGACGCTGTCCGCTGCGTTGACGACCGCGTCCATCTCGGCTTTGGTCAGAATAGCGCCCGTGGGATTATTGGGGTTGACGAGCGCAATGATTTTCGTGTGCGCGCTCACATTGGCCGCGAGATCATCTACGTCCAGCGCCCAGCCTGCCCCGGACAGCAGGCGAAATGTTTTGACTACGTGACCCGCGTTCAGCGCCAATCCCCACACTTGTTTATAAGTAGGGGTTTGGGTCAACAATTCGTCGCCCGTCTGCATCAGCGTCTGCACAATGAGCATGTTCGCCTCTGCCGCCCCCACGGTGACGAGCACATTCTCGACGCCCGCACCGGGGTAAAGCCGCGCAATGTTTTCGCGCAGCGCGGGGATGCCGTTGACGTGCGGATAGTTAATCTCGGTGGCGAGCAGTTCATCGATTGACTGCGGAGAATCGGCCAGCAATTCGTCGAGCCGCATGGGGTGGACGCCACTTTCGGTCAAGTTAAAATCGACAATCTGTTCCCAGTTGGATTGATCCTGTTCGAGCGCAAAAGGTTTGAATTTCATCACTTTACGGAATCCATTTGATATCTGAAAAGTCGGGTTTGCGTTTCTCTAAAAATGCGTTTCTTCCCTCTTTTGCCTCATCTGTCATGTAGGCCAAACGGGTTGCCTCGCCCGCAAAGACTTGCTGCCCCACCATGCCGTCGTCGGTGAGATTGAACGCGAATTTCAGCATTTTGATCGACGTTGGCGACTTGGCCAAAATTTCCTGCGCCCATTCGTATGCCGTCTCTTCCAACTCGTCGTGTGGAATCACTGCGTTGACCATGCCCATTTCGTATGCATCTTGCGCCGAGTAGTTGCGCCCAAGGAAGAAGATTTCGCGCGCCCGTTTTTGGCCCACCATCTTCGCCAAATATGCGGATCCGTAGCCGCCGTCAAAGCTTGTTACGTCGGCGTCAGTCTGTTTGAAGATTGCGTGCTCTTTGCTGGCAAGCGTCAGATCGCAGACGGTATGCAGGCTGTGGCCGCCGCCAACGGCCCATCCCGGCACAACGGCAATCACAACTTTCGGCATGAAGCGGATCAGTCGTTGTACTTCCAAGATATTTAGCCGCGGCATTCCTTCTTCGTCCACATAGCCTTGGTGACCGCGTGCATTCTGATCACCACCGCTGCAAAAGGAATAGACGCCATCTTTAGTTGATGGCCCTTCGGCAGAGAAGAGCACCACGCCGATGCGTACATCTTCGCGTGCATCGAGAAATGCTTCGAAGAGTTCGCCCACGGTTTTGGGTCGGAATGCGTTGCGCACGTTGGGTCGATCAAAGGCGATGCGCGCTACGCCCCCCGATTTTTGATAGGTAATATCTTCGTATTCTTTAACGGTTGTCCAGTTTGCTTGGCTCATAATTTTGCTCTTATTTTTTATGTGGAAGTTTTGGGTTAGGTGCAACTTATACTCTTAATCATATCAGGCGCAAAGAACTGCAAAAGACTTAAAACAATTTTCTGGTTCTGACAGAATTAGTGGGGATGCATCTCTACCAGTTTTTGTCACCTTGCCAGCAGTTTCATCTTGTCACCTTGTCAGCAGTTTCACCCTGTCAACAATTTCACTCTTTCCACCGCGTTGGGATCTCGACAAACGTTCGCGACACCGACTCGTGATCGGCCATGTTATCTCGTTGGAAAATATAGTTGCTCACCGGATTATCATACATATCTCGATCGACTTCCATGCTCGTAAAACCCGCATGATTGCCATCTTTGTCCAGCGAAACCAGGCTCATACGCGAGACGTACGGACCACCTAAATCGCGCAGATCCTCCATTGCACGACGTGATGCCTCTGCCAGCGACAGCCCCATCTTCATGTAGAAAACAAGACTGTGTGCCGTACACGCACGGATCGCCATTTCGCCCATGCCGGTACAGGCAGCCGCGCCATAGCGATTGTCCGCATAGTTGCCCGCACCGATAATGGGCGAGTCACCCACACGACCGGGAAACTTCCACGCCCAGCCGCTAGTGCTGACACCGCAGCAAATATCGCCCTTTGCATCCTGCGCAATAAAGTTGACCGTGCCGTACTTCTTTTCTGGATCTGTGGCTACCTGCACCAACGTCCACAGATCGTCGCGGTCGTTAATTGTATCGAACGCGCCATCAGGCAGATGCGTCGCAAGGTGGCGCGAACGGATCGCCATAACCTCGTCCGAGACCATCTGCTCGTCGCGGTCAAAACCCATTTCGCCAGCAAATCGTTCCGCGCCCGCGCCGGTCAACAGTACGTGGGGTAACTTCTCCATTACCTTGCGCGCGACCGAAATTGCGGCTGGCACGTTGGGCATCCCCGACACTGCGCCGCTCTCCAGCGTGCGGCCATTCATAATCGATGCATCTAGCTCTAGATCGCCCAAAATGTTTGGATAGCTATTGCGGCCCACCGAATGATCAGCCTCGTTATCTTCTACCAGACGGATACCTGCTTCGACTGCATCAACGGCCGTTCCGCCTGCTTTAAGCACATCAATCGAAGCTTGAATGCCTACGTCGCCATTGGCGCTTGCTACGACTATCATAATATTGGTTTCCTAGTTTCTGTGATTTTTCGGATCTCGGGGTGACAAGTATAGCGCCGGCTGAGTGCCCGCCTCTACGCTATAGCACTTTGTGAGTGTATCGAAACCAAAGCGGATTTCCCCCCGAGTTTGTGTAGAGCCAATTCTTTTTTGGACAAGTATAATGGTACAGTCTGCACCCCTTTGACGCCAAACGAACTAGAGAGTAAATTGTGTAATGAAGATAAATGCCATGGCACGGCAGAACCAACTCCCTCTTCGTTACACACACACTCCATAATCACTCCATATTTCCGTGGTATAGTAAAATTACAATAACGTACGCAAAACACGACTTAAGTGGAGTACACTTTTCTGGAAATCTATACGATGATACAGACAACACAAGTAAATAAAATATTGGTTGTTGATGATGACAAAGACATTGTGCGCCTTGTACGCGCCTATTTGGAGCAGTCGGGCTTTAGCGTAGACACGGCTTACGATGGTGGATCGGCGATGCAAAAAATTCGTGCCGAAACGCCCCAGCTTATTGTGCTTGATCTGATGTTGCCCGACACAGACGGCTGGGAGATCACGCGCACCGTACGAGCAGATCCCAAACTTGCCGCGTTGCCAATCATCATGCTTACGGCACGAGCCGACGATGTGGACAAAATTGTTGGCCTCGAAATTGGTGCTGATGATTACATCACAAAACCGTTTAACCCGCGCGAAGTCGTAGCCCGTGTGCGCACTGTTCTGCGCCGGATGCAAACAAACGGACAAACAACCGAGAACTTTAAGACGCTCCGCTCCGATGCACTGATTATGGACATTGGTCGACACGAAGTTTTGCTAGACGGGCAGCCGATAGAATTAACGCAGACCGAATTTAAGCTTTTACAGCTCTTGATGGAAAATGAAGGCTATGCGTTTACCCGATCCGAATTAGTTGAAAAGGCGCTGGGGTACGAGTACGATGGGCTAGATCGAACGCTCGACAGCCACATCAAAAACTTACGCAAAAAAGTCGAAACCAACCCCAAAGAACCACGCTACATTCAGACCATCTATGGCGTCGGTTATCGGTTTACGTAGGCTAATCCAGAAAATGCAATATATATTTTCGTGCAGTTCTTTTTAGCTTTTCTTTGCGTACCTTTGCGTCTTCGCGCCTTAGCGGTAAACAGAGCGTATATATGCGTACAATTTAATTTTCTGGAACAATCTTAATAGGTTCACGTAGGATAAACACATGTGGTTAAACCGTTTATGGGTCCGCATAACGCTGGCTTTTGTCGTAATGATCCTCCTCGCCGCCGCAGCAATCGGCCTCGCAGCGCGCTATATAAATGACGATACCGTGCGCGACCGAATCGTCTACCAGCAGTTAGATAGACCCGGCGGCGTCATCGAGCGACTCGCCCGCTATCACCGCCGACACCCCGATTGGGCAGACATTGACACCTTCATGTCCGGTGTGCAAAGTGCGGGCGGGGCAAGCCGATCCGGCCTCTACTTTATGCTGACCGATGCCAACAACCAACTCTTGCACGACTCACGGCCAAGCGATCTTCTACTTGAGCCGCAGCACAATGATCCCACTGAAATATCCATCAAATCACTTGAAAATGGCGACACCATTGGTTATTTACAAGTCTACTCCAACAGGCACGGGCAAGCATCAGGCGGGCCACCGCCACCGCGCCTAGACGGAGATCCGCTCTCTAATCTGAGCAGCGCGCTGTGGGTCGCACTACTCGTCTCGGTACCACTTGGGATCCTCGGCAGCGTCTGGATCAGCCGCACGCTTACTTCGCCCTTGAACCAACTTGTTGACGCGGCCCGCGACGTCGGCTCTGGGAACCTAGACCGCCGCGTGGCACTCTCTGGCACAGTCGAAATACGAGAAGTCGCCAACGCATTCAACGAAATGACCAGCGGCCTAGAAGAATCAGAGCAACTGCGGCGTAATCTCGTTGCCGACATTGCCCACGAACTGCGCACGCCCCTGACCGTTGTTCAAGGCAACCTGCGCGCAATTCTAGACGACGTCTACCCGCTTAACAAAGAAGAGATCGCGCGGCTCTACGACCAAACGCGCATTCTGGCTCAGCTTGTGCAGGATCTGCGCGATGTGGCCCAAGCCGAGGCTGGTCAGCTCGAGTTGAATCTAGCCACCACCAACGTGGGTCAACTTGTCGAAACAACCGTTGCCACCTTTAACAGCTTGGCAGAAGAGGAAGGTGTGGCGCTGCACGTCGCCACGCAAGACGATCTGCCCGCTGTGCAGTTAGACAGCACGCGCATTGCGCAAGTCTTACACAATCTGCTCTCGAATGCCGTGCGCCATACCCCAACCGGCGGTTCAATCTCGGTGACTGTTTCGCCCGCGCGCAAAGCCACCGAGGAAAAAGTTGCTGAAAGTCGATTCATCGCGATCGCGATCAGCGACACGGGTGCAGGGATTGCGGTCGAACACCTCCCTCGCATCTTCGACCGTTTCTACCGCACCGAACGCGCGCGCGATCGCGACAGTGGCGGCACCGGCCTGGGGCTAGCTATTGCACAGGCGCTCGTTGCAGCACATGGCGGCTCCATCCATGCAGAAAGCAAGGGCGTTGGCACGGGAACAACCTTTACTATTTCGCTGCCAGTGGGTTGAGGATGACCATTATAACAATCTCACGTCTCTGGCACAGACTATCTTTGCCCCTTACTATCACCACTGCTATTCGACCCATCCGCCGTTGCTTGTGGAACTGCCGTTGCCGTAGCTAGAACCGCCGTTGGTTCAGACGAATCTGGCGTTGCTGTTGGCTCAACTGTCGGCTTTGATGATTCTGGTGTTGATATTACTGACACTGATGTTGATTCAGGTGTTGATTCATTCTAGCGTTGGCCCCATTTCGTGGTTCCGCTCAGAGACTAAACATTAAAGCACTCTTTTGTGCCTAGCCTACAATTACCTAACGAAAGTGAGTAACAATACAGATAAATAACACTTCGTTCTGTAGGGTGGTATGTCGGATACCCTCAAAAGTAGGTTCATCCCAACTACTAACTAATCAATCCAAAATCTTTTACACCACAAAATACCCATCACTTAAAAATTTATTATTAATACAAAGGAGAACTATATTAATGCACCTTAAAAATTCTGGCATCAGTAAACAACCCGATAGAAAATCTACCGAAAAGGTTTTTGTTAAAAAGAGCCTGTTTTTCTATATAACCATTCCTACAATCGTAGCCTTTTTTGCGCTGTTAATGCTTGGCATGCTGCAATCGGCATCGGCGGAATCTGGTCTTCAGCGCGTTACGGCTGAGGCTAGCAATGTCATACAAACCCCATCCGCAGAAATCGTCTATACAGTCGTACTTTCAGGCACCTCAGAAGTACCAGGCCCAGGCGATAACGATGGAACTGGCACGATCCAAATTTCGATCAACGAATCGGCTGGCGAAGTATGCTATTCACTTGATTATGAGAACATTACCGCGCCTTCGGCAGGACACATTCACACCGGTGATGCGGATGCGTCTGGCGGTGTGCTTGTTGGGCTCTTCTCTGCCGCAGCCGATGCAGCAAATGGCTGTGCAACGGGCGTTCCTGCCGCTGATATTGCAGCGATAGTTGCCGACCCTGCTGGGCACTATGTCAACATTCATAATGCAGATTTTCCTGCTGGCGCAATTCGCGGCCAGTTAGGCGGCCCGGCAACGGTGCTCTATGCAAGCCTAACAGGTGCCGCAGAAGTGCCAGGCCCAGGTGATGACGATGGGTTCGGTGGCGCGATGATTTCAGTCGATGCCGTGCAGAACATGCTCTGTTATGAAATTGCATTTGACCAAATTGATGGCCCTAGTGCAGGGCACATTCACACCGGCGGATCGGATGCAGCCGGGGGCGTATTAATCGGTCTCTTCTCTGATGTCAATAATGCTGGTCAAGGGTGTGTGACGAATATTCCAGCAGCTGATGTGACGGCGTTACTTACCGACCCTGCCGGACACTATGTCAATTTGCACAATGCAGCATTTGCAGCAGGTGCTATTCGTGGTCAATTAAGTAGCCCGATTACCATGTTTAATGTGGCGCTATCTGGCGCGGCAGAGATACCAGGCCCAGGGGATGACGACGGCTCTGGCACAATTCAACTCGCTATTGATGCGGCCGCAGGTGAAGTCTGCTATTCGCTTGACTTTGCAGATATTACCGATCCATCAGCTGGTCACATCCATACGGGTGCAGTCGATGAATCTGGCGGCGTCCTTGTTGGGCTCTTCTCTGCCGCAGCTGATGCAGGGCAAGGGTGTGCAATAGGCGTTTCTGCTGCTGACATCGCAGCGATATTGGCCAACCCAGCTGGACATTATATCAATATTCATAATGCAGATTTCCCCGCTGGCGCAATTCGTGGTCAGATGGGCGCTCCTGCAACGGTGCTTTACGCAACGCTAACTGGTGCGGCAGAAGTTCCTGGCCCGGGCGATGAAGATGGTAGCGGCAGCGCAACAATCTCGATCGATGCGGCGCTCAATATGGTCTGCTACGAGCTTTCATTTGATCAGATCGATGCACCAAGCGCAGGACACATTCATACCGGTGGAGCCGATGCAGCTGGGGGCGTTTTGATTGGGCTCTTCTCCGAGGCAGACGACGCAGAACAGGGTTGTGTGGTAGACGTTCCTGCCGCCGACATTGCTACGGTACTTGCCGATCCCGCCGGACACTACGTCAATTTGCACAATGCAGCATTTGCAGCAGGCGCTATCCGTGGTCAGTTGGGTAGTTCGGTTACCACGTTCGACGTGGTACTAACCGGCGCGGCCGAAGTACCTGGCCCAGGCGATGAAGATGGTAGCGGCAGCGCAACAATCTCGATTGATGCGGCGCTTAATACAGTCTGTTACGATTTGGCGTTCAGCCAGATTGATGCACCAAGCGCAGGGCATATTCACACCGGTGACGCAGATGAGTCGGGCAATGTTCTGGTTGGGCTCTTCTCGGATGGGGCTAATGTATCACAAGGTTGTGTAACGGGTGTTTCCGACGCAGATATTAGCACGATGTTAAGCGATCCAGCTGGACATTACGTCAATATTCACAATGCCGCTTTCCCAGCTGGTGCCATCCGCGGTCAGCTAGTTACGGCTGGTTCAGCGACGGTTACGGTTGCCCACTTTGCACCGTTCTCTGACTCAATTGATGGTACATCGGTGACAGTGCGCGTAAATGGTAGTGACGTGATCACTGACCTGAAGTTTAGCGAAGTTGTCAACGATCTCACCTTACCGGTTGGAGAGTACTTGATTGAGGTGTTGCCAACGGGTACATCCACCGTTGCAATTAGCACTACTGTTACGCTTGTAGATGGAGAAGATTATACAGTTTCTGCAATTGGCAACAGTACAAATCAACCGCTTGAATTGTTTGCACTAGTTGATGACAATGAGCCATCCTCTGTTGCGGCAAATGCCAAGATCCGCATTGCACATTTGGCACCTTTTGCCGACACGTTGGCGGGTACAGCTGTTGACATTTGTACAGATGCAGGCGTCGCTATCCAGTCGGGTGTTCAGTATAAAGTTCACACAGACCCGTATCTTGAATTGCCTGCTGGCGATTACGATTTAAAGATTGCTCTTTCGGCTGATGGTTGTGCCACAACGGCTCTTGATATCGCGCCCATCACGTTGGAGGCTGGCGAGGTTTACGATGTCTTTGCGATTGGCGATGTTACAAACCAACCGCTAAGAACTGCAACCACCTCAGGATTGACGCTTGCCGCAACACCCACTGACTTAGGCACTATTCCAGAGCCAGGGGCAGCTGTACTGGATCACCAATTGTTCTTACCGATGATGAATCTTCAGTAGTTTCAGTAGTTCACAATTTGGCGTTAGCAGGTAAGGGAATGGCCATGACGACACCGTAAATCTGCTCGACAGCCCGTCGCATTAAGTTGACGAAGGTCTGAAACTGGAAGAGCTCAGGGTTAACGCGATGGGGCCCAGGCCCCGAAATACGTGCGACAATCCAGCGCAGAAGTGCCCAAAGATTGACTAATAAGAGTGCGAAACCGAGCAGGAAAAAGCGCAAGGCCGGATTCTGTGCCGAAGTTTTGACGCGAACCCGTCGCAGGATGCGATAAGATGATTCGATGCCAAAGCGGAAACGGTAGCATCGATAAACCGTTTTGGGTTGCCAGTCGAGGCAAACCAAAACAAAAAGGAGCCATTTCCGCCGTCGTTTCTTGTCTTTACCCGGTACGAGGGTGGCGACAACAGCCATATCCACGGTGAGACCAGAGGTGAAGGTATAGCGGGTGCGATAGCTCTTGCGGCCACGACAGAGTTGCCGTGTTCCACCCTTTTTGCCTCGAATTGTGCAGGCTAATGCAGATGGTTGTTTGATTGTTTTGAGCCAAGTAATCACCGAAGTCGTGCAGAAGCCCCGGTCCATGTACAGAACATCAATTTTTATTTTGAGTTTTTGACTGCGATCCAGAAGTTTCTGAACAATCTCCACTGTTTCGTCTTCTGGACGGACAAAGGCTACAGCAACCGTCAGCCGCATCTGGCGGTACACCACATAGAGAGTGATAATTCGGAAAAAGTGCGTTGTTCCCGCTTTGGCCCGACTGCCGCAGGTGTATTCAAGAGCTTCTTCGCTCTTTCCATAGAACGGTTCATCATGCTCATCTATGGCTGCAGTCACGCCATGCTCCAACAAGTGGGTAGGGATTCGGGTTGCCAGCGCTTCATTCATTGCTTTTTCTTGGATCTCTAGCTCTTCTTTTGGCAACTGTTGGTTGAGCAATGTCCGTATCATGTTCGCACTGACTGTCTCTTCTAAGTCGCGACAGGCTGCGTCAATGCTGATCCCTTCGCTGGCTGCTTTCATCAACACATCGAAGAGCATCGCACTACTACTCTTGTAGCCGGAGGCTTCCACTGGCAGATGTTCTTGCGCTGTTTCTTGCATCAGGTTGCGCACATCATGGGCGGTTAGTTCTTTTTGCGGTATCATATCTTTGTCCTGTGGGCTTATGAATGGTTGTTTCGCAACTCTATTCAAACAGCTTCACAGGACTTTTCGCAACTCAGGCCACCCCTTTACTTGAAATTGTGAACTACTGAATTAGGTTGAAGAAGACGCCCCCAACAAGCGCAAATCCGGCACGCTGGCTAAACCCGAGCATACGGCGCTGTGCCCAACCGATCATAGGGTTCCCCATAGCAGTTTCGGCGCTTTGGTGGTTTGCCCAGATCCAAATGAAAACCATAAAGGCCAAGAGTAGCGCGTAGGTTATGGCTAGATAGAGAACCTTAGTGGAGAGAACGACATCTGGTATAATGTCAACGCCATACGCGACTGCGATAAGTAGAATAATGCTTAGGAGATGTGCGATTTGGTCCCATACAAAGCTGCGCAACGAGTCAGTACTCATGGCGATTTTGGTCCAGTCGATTATCCAGTGAACAGAGCAAAGAAGCAAAAGTAATTGCCAATTAGCAAACGGGTCCTTAATGAGAAAGCTGGCAACAATTAAGTGTATGAGTACATGAATAAAAATGCCAAGCGAGCCCTTCTTCTTCAAAAGGATAAGACTATTTGTTTGTAATGGAAAATCTGCTATTAGGTGCGCAAGCAGAAATGTTAGAAACACTTCTAGCACTTTGCTTCTCCTACACTATGGCTAATCCAGAAAAGTAAATTTACAGATTTCAGAGCTTTTCTGGGCTAGCTAGGGCCATGCTAAATATCTTATTTCTTATAATGGCCCGGGACGACTTGTTGTCGCTATTTGGGTTATGTTTTTATCAGCGGGTGTGTTTCGAGAGATTATGTATTTGGCACGTTTATCGGTTTTATGTGAAATGAGACGTGTGATATGTTTTTAGATAATTAGATGGCATGTAGAATATATGACTGATTGTATGTTTTGCCACATGAATATAATACAGTCAAATTGGGAATTATGGCTATAAACATATTATATTATGACATTAAATGATTGACGAATAAAGTAAACAATTTTTGTTGTGTTTTTGTAACCATTCAGCTCCTTCTTGGTTTTGAGAAAGCGGCTGCGCTCCTAAGCTCACAAAATACTATAGCGTTCGCGGCGGGCATAACCGGCAGGGAGCTGAACGGCTGCTGATTATATAGTGGTTATGCGTATTGTATAAGGCTTTCCAGTAGACATAATGATAAATAAAAAATAGGCACAAAAGTTATATTTGTATTTTGATAGTCTATCAATCACCTACATTTATCATACGTTCACTCAATGATAACACTTCATTTGGCTGGCGACCCGTCAGATATGACGGATATACATTATTCATTAATTGACGTATGGCTACGAGGCATTTGTCTTGAACCGCCCACTCTAGGCCACTGTAGAATAGTATTTATAGAACAAAAATATTTTAATATATGCCTGTATGAATGATACAAATGTTGATAAAGAGAAAGTAATCGTCATTGTAAACCGCCTGCTTGAACGCTCAGGGTTGAGTATCGATCAGGTGGTTGCCCGTATGCAGTCTGCAGGCATTGATCTATCGCGCAGTATTTTTGAAAATCGATTTACAACACGTATACAGCAAAAGCCAAATATAACGCCAGAATCCTTAATTGCTTTGATCGCGGCCTTTACACAACGCCTAAAACCAGACGAGCGTTGTACGGCTCAAGAGGCATTAGGGTTGGCGAGTATTGCCCGTTTCCCCTTTGAACAGCTCCAAGATCTGCGACAGTTTTTCCCTGAAACAGAATTTGCTACTGCATTTGAGCAGATCATTCTACCAATTTTTGATGGCACGAATCGACTTTATGAGATAAGTGCTTTCGCTGGTCGTAATGGGCTAGCCCAAGCTGATGCGCTCACCAAGGATGAATGGGGAGAAGCGCCCGATGTTGGACAATTTTGTGGCCGTGAAACCGAACTGAGTAAGTTAGATTCATGGGTACGCGCTGATCGGTGTCGCTTAATTACAATTTTGGGCATGGGGGGCATTGGCAAGACGACGCTTACAAAGAAGCTAGCGGAAGAAGTGCGTGCGGACTTCGACTATTTATTTTGGAAGTCGTTGCGCAATGCACCACCAATTGACGAAGTTGTAGATGAAAGTCTACGTTTTTTATTTGGCGATCAAGAAGTAGAGCCGCGTTTTAATGTGAGCCAACGTATTTCGTTACTTGTACGTCGTTTGCGCAAGCGACGTTGCTTAATCATTATCGATGGCGCTGAAGCGATCCTTAACGAAGGAATTTCTGGTAATTATCTTGTCGGTTATGAGGAGTACCAAGAATTTTTTCAGCAGATTAGCGAAGTTTCGCATAATAGTTGTCTCTTGCTGACTAGCCGCGAAAAACCCGATGGCATTGCGCTATTCGAGAATCCAACATCAGCTGTCCGAACAATTCGACTACAGGGCATTACTGTAGAGACCGCTCGCCAGATTCTTGATGGCAAAAACTTAAGCGGTAACGACGAGACGTGGCAGCAATTTGTCAATGGATATTCGGGCAATCCGATGGCGCTCAAGCTTGCGTCTGAGCCAATCGATGAGGTATATAATGGAAATATTGATGCTTTCTTAAAAGGTGCGACGCCGATTTTTACGGGGGTGCGCGATCTGCTCGACGCCCATTTGAGCCGGCTTTCAACTGTATTAGAGCGTCCGATCCTTTACTGGCTTGCAATCGAACGCGAGGCTGTTTCCCCAGATGTTTTGCATGCGAATTTTCTCGGTGGCGCATCGGAATCAGATCTGCTAGAAGCATTAGGATCATTGCGCCGTCGTTCGCTGGTAGAAAAAACCAGCAGTGGATTAACGCAACAGAATGTTATTATGGAGTATATGACCGAGCGTTTTGTTGAGTTGATTAGCAATGAAATTGAGATGGAAATGAATTTCATGCTGTCGGACTTTCCAATAATGAAAGTGCAGACAAAAGAGTACATTCGCAACAGTCAGAATCGGTTAATCCTAAAGCCCATTGTCGAGCGTCTATTGTTAAAGATGAGCAAAAAAGAGTTAATTGACCAGCTTTTTTTAATGCTTCGCAGGCTTCAACAGGAAGATTTTCAACATCCTTCTTATGCCGCTGGAAATATTGTTAACCTTCTCACCTACTTAGGTGCGGATCTGCGTAACCGGAATTTTGCGGGATTAATCATTCGTCAGGCCGATCTACGCGGCATACAATTACAAGACGTTGATCTTTCGGGAGCAAATTGCTCGGATACGCTCTTTTCGCAAACGTTTGGAAGCATCACATCAGTTGACTTTAGTCCGGACGGGACGCTTGTCGCAGGCGGTATTGCAAATGGCAATGTGCGTGTATGGGAAGTTCAGGATCAGCGCCAGTTGATGAACTTTACAGGTCATACGGATCTTGTTTGGTCTGTTGCATTTAGTCCAGATGGTAAAATTTTGGCCAGTAGTAGCCAAGACCAGACCGTTCGCTTATGGAATGTTAACTCCGGTGAGTGTATCGCTATTCTTTCTGGGCATAGTGGATGGGTTAAAGATTTAGCTTTTAGCAATTCGGATACATGGCTGGCAAGCTGTAGCAATGATGGCACAGTTTGTATATGGGATTATGAGCTGGGCGAAATGCTCACGAAAGTAGAGGCCCATAATGGTTGGATTTGGTCCATTGCATTTAGTCCAGATGACAGGATTCTTGCAAGCGCAGGACAAGATGGATTGATTAAATTGTGGGATACGGACACAGAGGAGTGCATTCAATCCACCGTCGGGCATAGTGGCCCAATCCGCTCAATTTCTTTTAGCCCCAATGGTCAAATGTTGGCCACCGCTAGTTTTGATCATGCTGTTCGTCTTTGGTATTTGAATGATGATAGCTTCTTTATTCATCAACATAAAACGCTGGCCCGTCACGAAAATCTTGTTTGGTCGGTGACTTTTAGCCCAGACAGCATGATTTGTGCCAGTGCTGGTGATGATCAATGTATTCGTCTTTGGCGTACCGACACTGGGGAATTAATTCGAACACTGCATGGACACAATAATCGAGTGTGGGCCGCTGCATTTAGCCCAGATGGACGTTTGTTAGTAAGTGGTAGCGATGATCAGACGCTGCGATTTTGGGATGTAGCTACAGGGCGTTCTATGCATATACTGGAGGGATACTCCAACCAAATTTGGACGGTTGATTATCACATTGGGCGTGAATTACTTGCTGCGGGTGGTGATAATAATCAGATCTATCTTTGGGGAGGCTCTTCATCTTTAGACTCTCAGAAACTGAGTACAAAAGAGGCCGATAAATTAAGGCCATGTACTGTGCTAACTGGGCATTCAGATCGTGTGCGTTCTGTTGTATTTAGCTCTGATTCATCTTTACTTGTTAGCGGTGGCGATGATCAAACTGTGCGCGTTTGGAATGTGGAAGCAGGTACGCAAACCGCGGCGCTACAGGGACATATAAGCCGGATATGGTCTGTGGCTATTAGCCCCGATAATAAGATTATTGCCAGCGGAAGCGAAGATAATACAATTCGTCTTTGGCGTACGCAAAGTGGACGCTGCTTTCGAATTATTGAAACCGAACAGCGTGTTTGGTCGGTTGCGTTTAGCCCAGCTGACCAATTGCTGGCGAGTGCAAGCGATGACCACGACGTTCGTTTATGGAACCTAAAAAGCGGTAAGCACGACGTATCACTTCATGGTCATACGGGTAGAGTCTGGTCTGTTGCATTTAGCCCTGACGGGCAGCATATTGCAAGTGCAAGCGATGACCAAACGGTGCGTATTTGGAATGTTAAGAGTGGCAACTGTTTAAAGATATTTGCGGGCCATACTGCGCTCGTTTGGTCCGTCAGTTATAGCAGAAATGGCAAGTATCTGATTAGTGGAAGTGACGATAGAACGGTAAGGTTATGGAATATTGAAAGTGGTAAGTGTAAGAAAATTTTTCAATCTCACGAAGGGAGTGTATTAACTACTGCATTTGGAGAAGATGGAACATTCTTTAGTGGTGGCTCTGATCAGGTAATTCGTCAGTGGCACACTTCGTCTGAAAAAGCTGTACGCAAATTGTGTGCAGATAGACCATACGAACGCATGAATATCTCGGAGATAAAAGGGTTGTCGCCCGTTCAGATTTATACGCTAAAGGTGCTTGGCGCGATTGAGAAATAAATGTGGTTCTATGAGGAATTGTGGGGTGGCCCGCAGAATGAATTCTGCGTCTGCTATGGGAAACCTGTTAAAACAGGTTAAATGCCGTAACTTTAACGTGATTTATCACGTTTTCCGTATCAGGCTGGAAATTCATTTCTAGTTACCCACTATACCAATTTTTTAACCAAATAGAAGAAAACAAATATGAAACCATTCGTTGCACTAGAATCTACCGTAATCTCTCACGGACTGCCTTATCCTCAAAATCTCGAACTCGCAAAAGAGATGGAATCGATTATCGAGATGCATGGTGCGCAGCCAAAAACGATGGGAATTGTTGATGGTGAACTTATTGCGGGCTTAGATGAAGAGCAGCTTATGCGCTTTGCCACAGAGGATAATGTATATAAAATCAGCCGCCGCGATTTACCTATTGCTGTTGCGCGTGGGTGGAACGGTGCGACGACGGTTGCAACGACCATGTGGATTGCGCATCGGGCTGGCATTGAAGTTTTTGCTACTGGTGGTATCGGTGGAGTGCATCGCGGCAGTGGTTCCTTGGGTGACGGAAGCAGCGACATAAGCGCAGATCTGCAAGAGCTAGCACAGACGCCCGTTATTGTTGTTTGTGCAGGGGCGAAAGCAATTCTGGATCTGCCCGCAACGCTGGAATATTTAGAGACTTTTGGGGTTTCAGTTATCGGGATGGGAACAGATGAGTTTCCTGCTTTTTACAGCCGTACAAGTGGACTACAGGTTGACACACGCTGTGATTCCGCCGCCGAAGTAGCCAAAATATGGCAGGCAAAGAAGTCATTAGGGCTGCCGGGTGGTTTGCTGGTTACAGTACCGATTCCCGAATCGGATGAGATACCGACTAACAAAATTGAACCAGTTATCGAGCAGGCGCTGGGCGATGCCATCCAAGCGGGATTGAGATCGGCCGAGGTAACACCATTTTTGTTAACAAGAATTGCAGAACTAACTGGTAAACGTAGCTTGACAGCCAATTTAGCACTATTAAAAAATAATGCCAGAGCGGCGGCAGAAATCGCCGTCGCTCTGGCATCATCGTAATAATCAATTAAATGGCCTTAAAATCAAGAGTACTTAAATGAGTTCTAGTCGGTCTTGGCCTTAAACTATTTTGGCTCTACTCATAAGTAGCTTCGTTATACGACTACCTTCTTAATCAGCCGCACCTTGTGCTGGTGAAGTTGTGCCGTCGAAAATTTTCAAAAACTCAGTTCTATCCAGCACTTCATGCTCTAGCAACGCATCTGCCACTTGACGCAATTTATCTATTTTTTGTAGAAGAATTGCTTCGGCCTTTTCATAAGCGGACTCAATAATACGGCGCACCTCACTATCAACCTTGCGCGCAACTTCTTCGCTATAGGAGCGTTGTTCGCCAAAGTCCATGCCCATAAATGGATTGCTGTCACCCTGTTCTAACTGTAGCAGACCAATCTCCTCACTCATGCCATAACGGGTGACCATTGCCTTGGCTAACTTTGTCACACGTTCAATATCGTTGGTTGCACCAGTAGTTATCTCTTTAAAGATAATTTCTTCGGCCACACGACCAGCCAACAAGCCCGCAATCTCATCCTCGTACTCAGCTTGGCTTTTCATGGTTTTGTCTTCCTCAGGCAGCGGCATGACATAACCGAGCGCCTGACCACGGCTTACAATCGTGATCTTGCCGACGCCATCTGTATTCTTTAACGATTCCATCACAATTGCATGACCAGCTTCGTGATAGGCAATTGTATCGCGATCCTGTTTTGCAATCACACGACCACGGCGGGCGGGACCGGCCATCACGCGCTCAATGGATTCGATAATTTCATCCATGCTGATCGAGCGCTTATCGCGGCGTGCAGCCAGAATAGCTGCTTCGTTGACTAAGTTCTCGAGATCTGCACCAACCATGCCTGGTGTTTGTGCCGCAACAACATCCAAATCGACATCCATATCCATTGGCTTGCCGCGAGAATGTACGCGTAGAATTGCTTCACGTCCTTTACGATCGGGTCGATCGACAATTACTTTCCGATCAAAGCGTCCTGGGCGCAACAGTGCTGGATCCAAAATGTCTGGCCGATTTGTCGCAGCAATGATCACGATATTTGTTTCCGTATCAAAGCCATCCATCTCAACCAGAATTTGATTAAGCGTTTGTTCACGCTCATCATTGCCGCCACCCATGCCCGCACCACGATGTCGACCAACCGCGTCGATCTCATCAATAAAGATAATGCAGGGTGCATTCTTCTTGGCCTGTTCAAAGAGATCGCGCACGCGGCTTGCACCAACGCCCACAAACATCTCTACAAACTCCGAACCAGAGCTACTAAAGAACGGAACGCCTGCCTCGCCTGCAACAGCTTTAGCCAGCAATGTTTTACCCGTTCCGGGTGATCCGATCATCAGCACACCGGTGGGGATGCGTGCGCCCAGCGCTGCGAATTTTTCGGGTTCGCGCAGAAATTCTACAACTTCTTCCAACTCTTGCTTGGCTTCATCGGATCCAGCCACATCATCAAATGCAATGGTAGGACGGTCGCCCGTATCCAGCTTGCGCGCTTTGCTGCGCCCAAATTGCATTGCTCGGTTCTGTCCGCCCGCACCGGCTTGGCGCATGATAAAGATGAAAAATGCAAAGATCAAAATCATCGGCAGCAGCATAATCAACCAGTTGAAGATAGCACCGCTATTTGGTGCAGGCTTCACATCGAGCGGCAAGTCGGTCAATCTAGATTGAGAGATACCTAGTGCAATTAATGTAGAAGGCAGACTTTCGCCCTCCTCTTTGCGGCTCTGTTTTATGCCGCCATTATTTGCAAGCTCAATATATATGACCTCACCCTGTACGTTGAGCTCCTTTACCTCACCATCATTAATGTATTGCGCGACTTCGTCAAGCCCGATTATATTTTGACTGTCGGTTGCGGAATCAAAAAATTGACGCGTACCAAAGATAATCAGCAACGCTAAAAGAATCCAAAACCAGCTACGATTGAAAAAGTTGCCTAAATTTGTTTTAGGGCTTTTATCTTCAGAGCCATTCTGCTCCGGGCGTTTTTGATTTGAAGATGTTTCATTTTCAGACATATTTTTCTCGATTTAGTTAACTTAGATTGAGAAAAATTTTTCTCAATCTAAGTTAACTATAGTTCTTACAAAATGTAGGGGTCTTACTCGTACATCGCTTACGCTCTATCCAACCTCAATAGACTTTTCAGGCGACTTCTAAGGTACGCAACTTTCTGTAATCATGCCATGTTTGCATCAATATTTCAGTAAGAAGGTGTGCCTTTTCGCAACCATCGCACTATACTATAAATATATAATATAACTGTAAAGATGTGACGAAGCAATGCTTCAATCCGACGAATACGGATTGAGAAATTGCGGCGGGTGTGCAACCGGCAAATTGGACTCAACGGTTACGCGTATAATTTTAGTACTGTACGAGCGTTGCGCCTCTAAGCCATTAAAGCGCCTTCAAGATCTTCCCGATGTCTGTGCCAACGCTATGTGTACGAATTTGATGCAAAGGCAATAAATCGCTGGTAACTTGAGGATCAGGACAGGCCGATTCACTTGGCTTGTCGCTGATACAAAGAATAAGACAACCGCGTGCTTGCAGCCACTCCGCAAGCTGCATCAACTCGTATGTAATAACAATCTCCTCATCAAGCATATCTACCACAGACATCGAATCGGGAACATTGCCCATATGCGCGGCCGTAGCAATAAACTCTTTCTCGCGCAGCCGCTTAAATGGCGTCGGATCACCAACGTGAATCCCTGTCATAATCGACTCATGCACTTGGCGCAACCGCTCTCCTGCACCAGATTTGATCATCATCGTGGAATGAACCCAACGCGCAAATTGAGCAAAATTATCGATGCTTCCACTTTCGACTTGACCAATCAGCTCATCTAACTGGACAAGCTTTGCATTTAAGGTTAAACAAATGTACACAAGATAATCGAGATTGTCTTCTGTGAGGCTATTATATTTTGATTGACTTAACTCGGTAAATTGCCGCTCGAATGCGGCCTTATCAAATCCACTGCCAAGCACCGAATCCATTGTGCTATAAATACCCTGCAGCCGAGCCTCGTTGATCATACTATCGTTGCGTCCACGTGCGCCGATGAGCGTCTTGTCAATATCTATGATGATAGCTGTCTCTTCGCCAACTTGCAGCCCATTTTCTAATAAGGCCGCCATCCAAGTTGTTAAAGCTGCCCATCGATTCGACTCGTAAATATTAGTCTCCGCATCAAGAGTCCCCGACGCCTTCTCTTCTAAATCTTCCGAACCAATAAAACAAGAACCGTACCATCGACTTAGCTCACGAACATTTTGAAACGCCTGCCCATCGTTATAAAGCGAATCACCGATAACAAGAAGCTCTTTAATGTTTTTGGCTGCACCGCGTAATCGCTGTGCTTCTTCAATAAACCAAACAGTTGCCGCAGCATATTCATCATCATGTTTCCGAGGAATCGAATTCCCCGATATCCCCATCTTTCCAGCAGCTTTTTTAAGACCCTGTATCTGTTTATCTAATGGTTCAAGATTGCGATAAATAAACAAATCACCAAATCGATCTGCGAGCTTTGCCTTTTTAGCAACAATCATCTTTGTCGGCAAATCACCTAATGCAGACGACGAAGCCTTTACTTTTCGAGCCACTGGTACCTCCTTGAACATGGGCTAATAACTTTTTGTAGCGTACAACATTTTCTTTAAATACAGTATAACGCACCCTGTCAAAAATAGGGATAGCTAAATGCATATGCACACGTTAATAAAAGAGCGATCACGCAAATATGTGCGTTTTTTAAGAGCAGAGCAGATTAAAAATGTGGCTCAACCGGATCTTATCTGGTTGAGAGTGGCACCAATCATCGCGGGTCCTCTATGTCGAGTGCGTCGCACTGTTCACCAATGGGTTCTGGCTCGAATTACTCTCCGAACAGTGCGACGCACTCTGTCAACCATATGAGACTTCGAAGAGCCAAAAATGTTTTAAATTACACTAAAGAGTACCGTACAATGTTCATGCAACAATAATTGTTGCATTGTATACGTTACACAAGCAAATAGCAAGATGAATGCCGATTCAGGCGTAAGCACGATCTTGTCGTGACAATCTTTACATGCGCCCACTGATACCCGTTAGCTTATCCCCAGTCGCGGGCATCGACCATGGCTGAATCGGCCGCGCTTAGATCGTCGGACGAAACAAATTCGATTTCATTTGCGCGCACGCGACACGCCTGCTGGATTGCGGCGTGCAGCGGCTCGACAAGGGAGCTGGTCTCTGCGGTGCTGTCATTGAGGGCGATTTTCACTAAGAAATGATCTTTGTCATTTGGACGGGAAACAATGCCTTGCACTGCGCTCGCCCCGCCGCTTTGGCCCGTTACGGCTGCCACGGCAAAACGTAGCTGGTTGGGGTGGACAAACATGCCGCGTACTTTGCTCGCTTCTCCGCTGCGCCCGACCAACATGATCGCGGCCATTTCTTGCTGGTTGGCGTCGGGATTCTCGTTCATGTAAATGGCCATGTCGCCCGTGCCTAAACGAATAAGCGGATATGCCTTGCTATAGTTTGTAACGACAACCTCCCCCGCCTCGCCCGGGCCTACGTGCTGACCTGTTTCCGGGTCGACAACCTGAATAATTGGATCCGCCATTAGCTTCATGGGGCGACTGCCGTCGAGATTAATCGCCAAAACACCTAGCTCGGCTGTGGCGTATGCGTTGCAAATCGTCAGGCCATAAGTATCCACGAGCAGGCTGCGCTGTTCGGGAAAGAGCGGCTCGGCGCTGACTAATGCTTTGGTAAGCTTGAGATCGCTCTTTGTGTTTAGTCCCATTTCCTCGGCTTTTTTTAGCAAGCTGATCAGAAAGCTGGGCGTTCCAACATATGCGGTTACGTTTAAATCCTGCATGATCTTGATTTGCAACTCGGTGTTGCCTGGGCCAGTCGGCACAACCGTGCAACCCATACCCGCCAGCGCACCATCTAGCAACATGCCTGCTGGCACCAAATGATAAGATAGCGCATTGATAACCACATCGCCAGGTTCGAACCCAGCTTGACTCAGTGCAGATTGTGTGACGGATGAAGCATCTTCCTCTTCTCCGGCATCTGGTTCATAAATTGGGCCGGGCGACATAAAGATGTGGCGTACCTTGCTCAGTGGCACGCCCAACATGCCGCCAAAGGGTGGATCCGCTTGCTGCAAAGCGATGATGCTATCTTTTGGCAGGATTGGTACGTTGGCCAGATCGGCTTCACTCTGAATATCGCTCGGTTGGAGGCTGTGCTCATCAAAACGAGCGCGTACGGCGGGGGCGTTGTCATATGCATGTTGGATCAGGTCACGGATACGTTGGTCGCGAGCCATGGAAACTCCTTTATTTCTATTAGGTAGATGGCAGATCTATTTCTTTGTCGGGAGTGTATCACTGGATTTAATCGAGGTAAAGATTGGACGGGTGAGGCTAACGCCTAGACGATAATTAAGTGATTTCGCCATCGCTAGCCATGGGGTGAGAATGGGAAGAAATTGAAATTACGAGGACGAAAATAAGGGGTAGCTAGGAATGAATTCCCAGCCTGATACGGAAAACATGATAAATCACGTTAAAGTTATGGCATCTAACCTGTTTTAACAGGTTTCCCATACTAGATGCAGCGGGCCGCCCCACAATTGCTCAAAGAACCTGTTGTATTTTTGGAATGACCTAATTTTTAGCTTACAGCGAGTGGCGTATGGAATAGGACATTTGTTGTATAGGTCAAATGACTAACCGATGATACTGCATTCGGTAGACGTAATTATTTTTGTATCGTGATACCATTCTTTCACCGCAAAAACTTTAGTTCGTATTATAAGAAGGAAAAATAATTATGTTTGGCACATTTGGTTTATTTGTTGCAGGTTATGCTGTAGTTAGCCTGCTCGCATCGGCTTTTTTTGTGGCCGCATGTGTTGTCTCGGGTAGAGCATCTCATGTCGGTGATAAACTATTTCATGCGTCTCAGTTAGCACAGCAAGAAGCTGCTGCCGCTCTTCAACCTCGTGCGGTGATTTCCAAGGGTAATCACCGCAACCTTACTATTGATGATGCTGATAATACTGAAGACGATAAAGAAACAAAAGAGAAGCTAGAGTATAAACGAGAGGTGATTGAATCAGTTATGAATGTATTGAATGGGCAATCCGAGGAAGCTTCTTAATATCAATGGTTCCCTCTTACCCAAGCCAACGCTTGCGCCGTTTGTAATGTTTTACATCTCGATAGCTTTTGCGTTCTCCACTTGAACCTAACCCTAAGTAAAATTCTTTAATATCTGCATTTTGGCTCAATTGCTCGGCGGTTCCGTCGAGCACGATGCGGCCATTTTCCATAACGTACGCCTCGGAAGCTGTCTTGAGCGCAACATTAGCATTCTGCTCGACGAGTAAGATCGATACGCCTGTCTCTTTATTTACCTGACGGATGATGTCGAAGATTGTCTGCACTAGAAGTGGTGCCAATCCTAGCGATGGCTCATCCAGCAGCATTAGTTTCGGCTTTGCCATTAGCGCTCGACCGATGACCACCATCTGCTGTTCGCCACCTGACAGATAGCCGCTTGTGCGATCACGAAAGTCAAGCAGACGAGGAAAAAAGTGATATACCTCGTCCAAATCTTGGCGGATGGTTGCCGCCGATGCCCCGCGAAAAAGCGCGCCGGTACGCAGATTTTCTTCTACGGTCAGATGTTCAAAAAGTGGTCGCCCCTCTAGCACCTGTACAATTCCCATCCGCACAATTTCATCCGGATCCATATTGTGGATCGGCTCACCACTCCATTCGATGCTGCCGCGCGTTACCTCACCCTCTTGCGAATGTAGCAACCCCGAGATTGACTTAAGTGTGGTCGATTTGCCTGCGCCATTAGCACCCAACAGCGAAACGATTTTACCATCACCAACGGTTAGAGTTACGCCGCGCAGAACAAGGATAACGTCGCTATAGACTACTTCGATATTGTTTACTGTTAGCATGTGGTTAGAGAGTTAGAATTAGGGATTAGCAACTGGGAATCGGGATGGGCTATAAACCCAGTCCCTGATCCTCAGTTGCGTTATTTAGGCCATTCCAAAAATTAATAATGTATAGTATGGCCGCAAGCTACTCCAGAAAACTGTTAATATACATATAATTATTTTTCTGGTTTAGCCTTATTCTCTCGTATCTGGCAATCTGAAAAGTCTTGCACTACAGTGTAATCCATGCTTTCACCATTCCACTCCCACTGGCGAACCTGTGAAGAGTGCGTGGCGCGGCTACCATCAGCTGTATCCAAACGGAGAACGCCAGCGCCTGTTACGGTGCCCATTGATTCCATAGTTGCCTTGACATTCGCACCCGTCAACCCATCAGGTCCATATTCGTTGAGTGTGGCTTCCATGACGTGATCCATCATGAGGAATGCTGAAACGGTCGTAAGATAGGTTGTTGCTCGTTCGCTTTCTGGGTGACCAGCCGACTCGAATAGCTCCATGGCAATCTGTACGCCCTCAAGATCGGTATCGCTCCACCATGCATAAGGGAACATGCCATACGTGCCGTCGGCAATCGCAATATTGTCGCCCAGAATGTTTAGCACATCGGTGTTGAAGCCCCAGTTAACCGTACCAACAACCACCGAATCCCATAGACCCAGCGCCCGCACCGTACCGATGACCTGCGCCGTGCCAAATGAAAGTGCCTGCGAGTAGATCACATTTGCACCATTCAATGCAAGTGTCTGCACGCTGCCCGACACGTCTGCATCTGGCGAGATCGCCTGCTCTTCAAGTGGCAGCACCGTTACGCCCAGACTTTCGGCGTAGGCAATGGCTTCTGGCGTAGTTGCACCGCCACCATATGCACTGGCCCAGCCAATTACACCTACGATAATCTCATCGCTTGCGCCTTCGGGCTTAATATCGGCCCAGTTTTCTGAAAGGAACTGAATAAAGCCAGCAAATTGATCTGAGTAGATCGGCCCCGAGCCAAAGGTATACCCATCGGCTGGGTTGTAGAATGCTTCGGCATTTAAGCCCGCGGCAAGGTTCACAATCTCATCTTCAACCACGCGATCTTTTAGCGCAATGGTTGCACCGCTACCATACGTAAAGAGTACAACCGGCTTTGGATCTGCTGCGCGGAAACCTTCGTAGCAGGTCACCTCCATTTCAGGATTGTAGTTCGTTTCGCAGAAATCAAGGGCCATGGTTGCACCACAAACACCGCCATTATCGTTGATGTAGCTGATAACGTCTTCTGTTGCCAGCGCAAAGCCTTGCCCCAAAATCGAAGCCAGTGGACCTTCGCGACCGGCCTGCTGATACATGACAATTTCTTCGCCTGTTAAGTCATGCGCACACTCAACCGCATCCATCGAGGCCGTCGAGCCCATTGCCGCGGAATCATCGTCGGCCACTGACTCGCCCTCTGCATCTTCGGCAGAGGCAGAAGAGGTCTCTGGAGCTGATTCGTCTGCGGCTGATGCTGGTGCCTCTGCCGCTGGGCTGGCACATGCTGCCAGCAGACCGATCAGCGCCAATGCGAGTAGATAGTTAAACCACGTTTTTTTCATCTGTTTTCTCCTTGAATTATCGTTAAAAAATGTAGGCTAATCAAACTGTAGAAGTAGAGGAGTTTATCGCGCAAAAGGTCGCAATCGCCACGCCGCCAAAAATTGTCCCCAACGATGGGCTAGGCCGCGTGGCTCGAAGATTAAAAATAAGATCAACACCAGCCCAAAGAAAATTGGCCGAAATGAAGTAAGCAACTGCGCCGCCTGATCGGGGAAAACATGTGCCAGTAGCTCGCCCATCCAAATGGCCACATCATCCAGCAGAACAATTGTGATCGCGCCTAAAAATGGCCCCAAACGTGTGCCCATACCGCCGATGACCAACATGCCCAGAAAAAAGATCGAGTCTTGCAGCCCGTAGCCAAACTCGGTGCCAACGCCACGCTGATAGTGTGCTTTGAGCGCACCTGCTACGCCAGCCAATGCAGCCGCAATAAAGAAGGCCCGCAGCTTGTACCCATATAAGTTGACGCCCAAAAGCTCAGCGGCTAGATCGTTGTCGCGCACTGCTACAAAAGCGCGCCCCAGCCTCGTCCGTGTGATATTGTTCGTCAAAATCGTGGTAATAATCAGCACCGCAAACGCGATGATGAAAAAGTTCATCGGCTCTTTCCACGCAATGCCAAACATTTCGGGCGACGGCACGTCAATCGCACCGTTTGTGCCACCGAGAATCGGCTTCCACAAATTGCGTGTTGCCCATGGAATAATAAATTGAGCAGCCAATGTTGCCATGGCCAAGTAAAAACCCTTTACACGCAGCGACGGCAATCCGAAGATCAACCCGATTGTGCCAGTCGTCAACGCGGCTAGCGGAATTGTCAACACGATTGGCAATCCCCAGTGCGTTGACATCAACGCAGACGAATAGCCGCCCACGAGCATAAATGATGCTTGCCCTAGCGAGATTTGACCGGCCAACCCAGTCAGAATGTTTAGGCCCTGTAGGGCGATGATCGTATAGGCAATTTGGTTAAGGGTTGGTGCCCAGTAGCTCTGATTAAAGCGTGGGGCAATCAGTATTGCGATAATTGCCAGCACGGCCAGAACCGCCTGCTGTGGTTTGCGCAAAATGCGCATATCTTGTTCGTAATGGCGGTCAAAGTCGCCTGCTGTTCTTATTGTCATTGAAATTTCTGAATATGTTTTTCGATTAGCGAATGATAGTAATTTGGGCCATGGCTATAGACTACTTCAAATCTATTTATATCAATCGCAATTTCTTTCGTCGCTGGATGTAGCCATCCAATCATTTCGATTAATTCTCCGTATCTGGTCTGCAAGTCGTAACCTGCGTTCTGATCCTCAAAACGAAGAACAGATTCATGATGCGAAATTAAATTACGCAAATCTCGAATGCGTTCTACATGGGCCTTCAAAATATGATATGCTGGAGGCTTCGCACCCGAAAAAATATTATTACGTAGTCGTTCATCACGTTGCAAAATTACAAGCCAGATGGCTTGATAATACCTCCTGTTAAACAGAGACACCCAAAATCCCAGTGATAACTCTGCAATGATTTTGCTATCTGTGATTTGTCCTCGTCTTTGAAGAAAATTTTTCGCTTTGTCTATCT
>Ga0209303_1000410_pt1 | contig 33953 bp, 28 predicted proteins | sample SidtaG_3_FD_187449 | JGI IMG/M metagenome (GOLD analysis project Ga0209303, IMG submission 187449) | Marine algal microbial communities from Sidmouth, United Kingdom - Sidmouth_Asex1 metaG (SPAdes) (version 2) | ecosystem: Host-associated > Algae > Red algae > Unclassified | place: Sidmouth...
TTTGAAATTTATACGTCGTTATCGTATGTTCGAGTAGCTAGCTACACTTCACATACTCTGCCTTGTCTAAATATCAAACACCTTGCTGTAAAAATAACCTCGAAAGATCAACAGACCCTAGTTGTAGCGTGCTGTGGCGATATGTATTTAAGTAAACTGCTCATATAAAAACAAACTCATTTATATAACTCTACTTGATGTAGAGCTATAAATATTATCAATGAAAATACGGGTGTTAATATTGCCTAAAAACAGTCCTTATAAGCCGTATTGACTATATTCTAAAAGTTCACGACGTAAGCGTTGATTTTCCTTAAAGCTTTCTATTTCTCGCCATTTTCTTTTTGTGATTTTAGTGCTGGGTTTACTATCTAAAGCTTTGTTATCATCAATTAAAAACTCTTCAATTTCATATAAATCGTAATTAGCCATATCTAAAACCTTATTAAATGTTGTTAGTATTCTGCTTACAAGCGTTAAATGAACAAATTGATAAACTGGTTTGATAACATCATTTATCAATGTACTTAATGTAAAAGTAAAATATGACTAATTCTTTACACGACTATGACAAGTTAAAGAAATTAAATAAAGGTGATCTAGCGCGTAACATTGCAATTTATGCTGTTCAATAAAGCTTGATGAACACATCTATTTAGTTAGCTCTTTTAATTTGCTAAAATCCTCACACGGGTAATCACCAATATTTACGGTAATTATTAATCTAAAGCACCAGATTTACGATCTGGTTAGTTCAATGGGTAAATTAAATGAGTCAAGTTACAGTTTGTGCGTTATATAAGTTTGTTCGCCTAGAAAATTTTGAGCAGTTAAAGCCACCACTTTTAGCGGTAATGGAAAAAAACGAGGTAAAAGGTACGCTATTGCTTGCAGAAGAAGGTATAAACGGCACCATTGCTGGTTATCAAACCGATGTTGATAATGTACTTGAATTTTTAGAACAAGATAGCCGTTTATCTCCCTTGTCATCTAAAGTTTCCTATAATACTGAAAATCCTTTTCAGCGGACTAAAGTAAAATTAAAAAAAGAAATTGTTACTATGGGAGTAGAAGGTATCGACCCAACTCTTAGCGTGGGCACCTATGTAAAACCTAAAGATTGGAATAGCTTAATATCTGACCCCGAAGTTTTACTCGTTGATACGCGTAATGATTACGAAGTAGAAATTGGTACTTTTAAAAATGCTGTAAACCCTAATACTGAAACCTTTCGAGAATTTCCTGATTATGTTGAAAACCACTTAGATAAAAATAAACACAAAAAAGTAGCTATGTTTTGTACAGGCGGTATTCGTTGTGAAAAATCTACCGCTTATTTAAAAGAGCAAGGGTTTGATGAGGTTTATCATTTAGAGGGTGGAGTACTTAAATATTTAGAAGAAATCCCCCAAGAAGAAACGTTATGGAAAGGTGAATGTTTTGTTTTTGATAGCCGTGTTGCTGTTAATCATCAATTAGAGCAAGGTCAATACGATCAATGTTTTGCTTGCCGATTTCCCATCACAGAAAATGAAAAACTTAGCGAATTTTATGTAAAAGGTGTGAGTTGCCCAAGATGTATTGATAAATACACTGACGAGCAACGTGCAGGTTTTAGAGAACGAGAACGACAAGTTAATTTAGCTAAAGCCCGTGGTGAAAACCATATTGGTGGTGATGTTAAGCAATTAATTAAAGAAAAGCGGAAAGAAAAAACGCTTCGTAAAAATAATGAAAAATAGAATTTATATACCCGTTATCATTCAAGATGCATGTTTCAGAGTGCTTTGAATGGTAACGGGTATAACCATCACACGTCAAGGTGAAGGTTCAGAACCAACCCAAGATATTTAAGGCGAGTTGGTTCAGTTTTTATCTTTCCTGTTTGTTTTTAGGCACATAATTTAAAACAGACAACGGTACTATTTTTTTTACTGGGAAAGGCTCAAATTCTTTACGTTCAATAATATGCCCTAATTTGCTTTCAATCGCGCATAAATTTCTAAAGTTATCTTTTGCTACAAAAGATATCGCTTCTCCGCTAGCTCCTGCCCTACCGGTTCTGCCGATCCTATGAATGTAGTCGTCGGCTTTATCTGGTAAATCGTAATTAATAACACGTGTTAAATTATCTATATCAAGGCCTCTAGCTGCTACGGCTGTTGCCACTAAAAATTTAATTTTACCTGTTTTAAAATCAGCAAGTATTTTTTCTCTAATTTCTTGAGTTTTACCGCTATGAATACATTCGGATTTAATGTTGCGTTTTTCTAATTGACTTACTAATTTGGCAGCGCCATGTTTAGTTTCAATAAAGATAAGAGCTTGTTGCCAATTATTTTCTGTTATTAAATAACTAAGAAGAGCAGATTTATTTGTTTTATCAACCGTCACTAGCCATTGTGCAATATTAGGTTTTGATGCTTCATCTTGCTTTGTTGATATTTCTACAGCGTTTGAGCCAATAGCACGCTTTGCTAACTGACGAATATCATCAGATAAAGTAGCAGAAAATAATAAATTTTGGCGTTGCGCAGGTAAACGTTCAATTATTTTGTTAATGTCTTCTCTAAAGCCCATATCAAGCATTCTGTCGGCTTCATCAAGCACCAGCACTTCAAGTTCATCAAAGTATAAAGCTCGTTGATGTGCCATATCTAACAGTCGTCCTGGTGTAGCAACAATAATATCTACACCCCAAATTAATTGCTGCTTTTGTGCTTCAGCATCAATGCCGCCATACATTGCCACAGAGGTTAATTCTAAGTATTTACTGTAGGCAGCAACGCTAGCTTCAACTTGCTGCGCCAGCTCTCTTGTTGGCGTAAGGATCAACGCTTTGATGCGCTTACCTCTTAAGGTGTAACCGGTATTTAGTAAAGCTAAAATAGGCAAAGCAAAACTTGCAGTTTTACCAGTGCCTGTTTGAGCAGCAGCAATAAGGTTTTTTTTGGCTAAAATTACAGGAATGGCACGCTTTTGTATTTGAGTAGGTTGCTGATAACCTAATTCCGAAACCACTTTTAAAAGCGGCGCTGGTAAACCTAAAGATGAAAATGACATGCGAGCCTCTAATAAAAAATGGCTAAATAACTAATGGCGCGCAGTATAACGTTTAACTTCAATGCATAATACTTGAAGTTAATGTAAAATTTTTATTAAACTCTTTATTTAACTTTTTACCACCCCAAACTTTTACACTACACATTGCTGACACTAGTATTAGTAAATTTAAAATAAGACGACCATTATGATCATAGATTTTTCAAATTATTCAGCGAGTCAACGTTATCATTTAATGACTCAAACGATTATTCCTCGCCCTATTGCATGGGCTCTCACTGCCTCTACTCTCGATAATTTACTTCATAAAAATAATCACGAGATAAACCTTGCTCCTTTTTCATATTTTACTGCGGTATCAAGTGAGCCTGCCATATTGATGATTTCGGTAGGTAAAAAGCCGAATGGCGAGGCAAAAGATACGTTAATTAATGTGCTAAAAAATAAAAAGATGGTTATTCATATATCGTCTGAGCAACAATCTGAACTTGTTACCCAAACAGCAGCAACATTACCTTACGGACAATCTGAACTTACATTATTAGAAACAGGAGTAAACCTAACTCAGTTTAAGGGTTTCGAATTGCCACGCCTACAACAGTGTCATATTGCTTATGGTTGTGATCTTTATGAAATTAAAGAGATGGGAAGTACTCCTCAAACACTCATTTTTTTAGAAGTAAAACAAGTATTTATTAATGATGAAGTAACCCAATTAGATGATAAAAATAGAATTAAGGTAAATGCTGCACAGGTAAAACCTTTAGCCCGATTGGGCGCTAGTGAATACGCTGGCCTTACCAAGCCATATATTAATAAGCGCCCTCAATAATAGCGACGCTTAAAAGTATAGAACATTCTCAAAAATAGGTCTTATACCCATTGAATTAAGCTTTTTTAAGGTAACCAGCAACTAAAACAATACGGGTGCCGTTTACTTTGCCTTCAATATGCTCAGGGTTATCGGTTAAGTTGATCCCTCTAACCAATGTGCCCTGTTTAGCCGTGAAATTTGCTCCCTTAACTTTTAAATCTTTAATTAGGGTAACGTCATCTCCATCTACTAGCTCAGCACCGTTACTATCTCGAGTTGGCCCTTCACGCTCTGCAGCGGCAATACCTTGTTCTGCCCATGTTTTAACGGCATCTTCCATATAAATCATATCTAATGCATCTTGAGCCCAACTCTCTGCCGATAACTTATGTAACATACGATATGACATCACTTGCACAGCAGGTTCTTGGTTCCACATACTGTCTGTTAAGCACCGCCAATGATTAACATCTAAAGCTTGCTGACCTTCAATCTGTTTAAGGCAGGTATCACACACCAAAATACTTTGTTGAGCGCTTAAATCACTGGTTGGTGGCACAGGGTATACAACTATAGCTTCACTTGTTAGGCATAGTTCACAACAATTATTACTACGTTGTTCTAGTGCTTGTTTAGCTACCATTTTTTTTCCTAAATTTAAGATATACCCGTTACCATTCAAAGTGCTTGAAACATGCACCTTGAATGGTAACGGGTAGAATAAGCATACTTTTAATGGCGATAATTATACGACTCTAGCTAAAAAACAACAATTGTAATGTTAAATAATCATTTAAATACGTTACTTGATCGATTTAAAGTAGACAACTCGGCAACAATAATAAAAACTAGCCAATCAATAACCTTAAACGGGTATAGCAGCGCTTACTAGAAGGAATTGTTTAAACATTTATTCAAAAGCTAATTCAAAAATTAATAAAATTTTACTCAACAAATAAGAACAATAACTTAGGCTTAATTTATGACTTTACATAATAATAACAACTCTTTATGCAACAAAATAAAACCTATTGGGCTTGTAAGCCAAATCATAATAGCCATTATTTTAGCGTCAGTTTTTGCGACAATTGCGCCTGAAACTGCGCAATCGTTTTCAGTGTTAGGTCAACTTTTTGTAAATGCATTAAAAGCAGTAGCACCAGTGCTTATATTTGTTTTAGTGATGTCTTCAATCGCCAATCAAAAACCTAATAATAATGCCAATATAAAACCTATTATTGTGCTTTATTTAATAGGTACGTTAAGTGCGGCTTTTGTTGCGGTTGTATTGAGTTTTTTATTTCCAATCACCATGACTTTAGATATTGCTAGTGCTGTGGCTAATCCGCCTCAAGGTTTAGGTGAAGTGATAACGACTCTAGCTTTTAAAGTGGTTGAAAACCCAGTTAAAGCCATTATAACTGGCAACTTTATGGCTGTTTTAGTTTGGGGAATAGGTTTAGGATTTGCGTTAAAACATTCAAGTAATTCTACAAAATCGATGATAAATGACTTAAGTAACGCAATAACCAGTATTGTAAAACTTGTTATTCGCTTTGCCCCTTTAGGTATTTTTGGCTTAGTGGCTAATACGATAGCCAGTACCGGTTTTGCTGTATTTGCAGAATATGCTCAGTTATTGTCAGTATTAGTCGGTTCAATGTTAATCATTGCTTTATTAGTTAACCCTTTGATCGTTTACGTTATAACTAAAAGTAATCCCTACCCATTGGTATTCACTTGTTTAAAAGAGTCTGGTATTACGGCTTTTTTCACTCGTAGTTCAGCAGCCAATGTACCGATTAATTTAGCGCTTTGTAAAAAACTTAATTTACTTGAGGACACTTATTCAATATCAATCCCACTGGGATCGGCTATTAACATGGCTGGCGCAGCTATTACGGTAACCGTACTAACATTAGCCACTGCTAATACTTTAGGTATAACGATTGACTTCCCTACTGCATTATTATTGTGTGTAGTGGCATCTATTTCGGCTTGTGGATCATCGGGTGTTGCAGGAGGTTCGTTATTACTGATCCCGTTAGCATGTAGTTTATTTGGCGTGCCTAACGATGTAGCAATGCAGGTTGTAGCGATTGGGTTTATTATTGGTGTTATTCAAGATTCTGCTGAAACAGCTTTAAATAGTTCAACCGACGTTGTGTTTACTGCAGCTGCCTCTCATTATTTCAATGAGAAAATTAGATTTTAGAAGCACTAGTGGCTGATTTATTTTATACCCATTGAATCCAAGTAATATTTAAGCGTTCATCTGTATTGTTAGGTATAAATTCCTTACAAACAAAATACCCCATTACTGCAACAAGTTGCTCGTTGTAATAAACAAAAGGTAGACGTTTACGTTGCCACGGGGGGATAACTAATTCTTGTAATATTTTTTTTAATGTACGCGAGTGTTGTCGAAAATCTGGCGTACAAACAGGGTTGTTATGTTCAAATCGAATAGTAACTTGTTGCGCTAACGTAGGTGCTAATAATGTACTGGTACAAGTTTTTTGAAGAATTGAATCATTTAAATTTTTATTATTATTTGGCTGCTTATAAAAAGCTTCGTCCATACTTTTATTAACACATTTCTCAATACTTTCCTTAATGACTTTCTCGGTAATTACATCAGTATAACTAAAAAACAATTCACCTAAATTATCAGGTAATGTAATCACTTCTTCGACCTTTGAGTCTGATACAGGCTTTATTAAACTTGAAAATTCAGATACCGATTTAAAATTAGAGGTTAAATATACGTGTTGCTTATAGCGTCTTAACCAATGGTCGCCTACTTTTACTTCTGGTGTTTTATTTTTATTGGCAAACAATTGCTTATTTAATTGTAATAATTGAGCCGCACTTGGCATTAAACACTGATTTAACGTTAAAAAATAACGGATAACATTATTAAACCGTGCTTGGGACAATCCTTGTAATTTAGTTAATAACAAAGCGTTGCTACTGCTTAGTATGCTTTCTAGATCAAGTGTGGCTAGTTCAGTTAATAATTGTTCAGCTTCTTGACAGTGCTCTGCACTTCGATTAATTGTTTTTAAAAAGCTCGGCCATCGCTTAGTTATTGTAGGCATAATTTGATGACGCAGGAAATTACGATCAAATTTAACATCTTCATTTGATTCGTCTTCTATCCACAAAAGTTCATTTAAGCGTGCGTAAGCTTCAATTTCACTACGTGGAATGTTTAGTAAAGGTCTAGCAAGTATTGCTTGACCAAAAGCCATTTCAGGCTTCATAGCAGATAAACCTTTTACTCCTGAACCTCGCTTTAAGGCAAGTAAAAAAGTTTCCGCCTGGTCGTCAGCATGATGCCCCGTAAGTACTAAAACATTATTAAGTCGTTTTGTGTTAACGAGAGACTTTATTGCGTTGTATCTAGCATCTCTGGCAAGTTCTTCTAAGCTATGTTGCGCTTTAGCTTTTACCTTAACCCTAAAAATATCTAACGGAAATTCAAATAAAGCACATTGCTGCTGTGCAAAATTTTCCCATTCAAGCGCGTTACTACTTAATCCGTGATTAACATGACACACACTAACGGTATAATTGAGTTTTTCGCTTTTAAGGGTAGATAAACAGTGCAATAAAACTTGAGAGTCAATGCCACCACTGTAAGCAATAATGATATGAGTATTTTGATGAGTTTGAATATGATGATAAATATAATTCAAGAGTGTTGATTTTAATAACATCAAGGTGACCTTACTCTTTAATTGTATTTTTGATACGGCGCACTTTTATTAAATGCGTTTGGCTAAATATGGATTGCTAATGTGATTAAATAAACCTGAATAAATAAACCTGAATAAATAAACCTGAATAAATAAACCTGAATAAATAAAAGTGTTCAGGCTACATATTAATAAGCCTAAACTTTTTTATTTTATTCTATTCATTTTTCTAACAATATAATTTCATCTTAAGCGAGTAAATAATGCTATAAAATAACTCGTTGCTGTAAAGTTTTAATTCCTCAAATTTTAGAAATTTTAAAGAGGCTAAAATTTATAATAACAACGATTTTTAAAAATAAACTACAAACTTAACAATAACCAAACGACATTAAACGATCGTAACGTTTTTCAATCAGTTCATCTTTAGGTAAATCAGTTAATTCAGCTAAGTTTCGCTTAAGTTCTTGTTTTAAACACTCCGCCATCAAATCCATATCTCTATGAGCTCCACCTAACGGTTCTTCAATAACATTATCAATAAGCTCTAACTCTTTAATGCGTTTTGCTGTAATACCCATAGCTTCTGCGGCAACCGGAGCTTTTTCTGCTGTTTTCCATAAAATTGAGGCACAACCTTCTGGTGAAATAACTGAATAAGTAGAATATTGCAACATGTTAACTCTATCGCCAACACCAATAGCTAAAGCTCCACCTGAACCACCTTCACCAATAACAGTACAAACAATAGGAACGGTTAAACGTGCCATTACTTTTAAGTTAGTCGCTATAGCTTCTGACTGACCACGCTCCTCGGCTCCAATACCAGGGTAAGCACCGGGAGTGTCAATTAAGGTAATGATAGGCATATTAAAACGCTCTGCCATTTTCATTAAACGCAAGGCTTTACGATAGCCTTCAGGGCGAGGCATGCCAAAATTACGTTTAACTTTTTCGTTGGTTGAACGACCTTTTTGATGGCCAATAATCATCACCGGCATACCGTCTAATCGAGCTGTACCACCTACAATAGCTTTATCATCAGCATAGGCACGATCACCAGCAAGTTCGTCAAATTCGGTAAACATACGTTCGATGTAATCAAGCGTATAAGGTCGCTGTGGATGACGAGCAACACGTGCCGTTTGCCAAGGATCGAGGTTGGCAAAGATCTTTTTAGTTTGCTCTTTGTTTTTCTCGTGTAATTGGCTAATTTGTTCTTCAAGATCTAAATCAAGCTCTTGACCAGAGTTAACTGACTTTAATTCTTCTATTTTCGCTTCAAGCTCTGAGATTGGCTGTTCGAAGTCTAAAAAATTTAATGACATGTTGATGTTTACCTAAGTCCTTGAGCTGTAATACACAACTCTTTATTTAAATTGTAACGCTAAGCACTCTTCACCCAATAGGGTTCTTATTTCATGCAGCAATGCATCTTCTGGAGTTACTCGCCATTGTACACCTAATTCCAACATTCCTTTCGCTTCTTCACGCTGATAAAATACTCGAACCGGACAAGTGCCATCTTTATATGGAGTAAGCACTTGGGAAAATTGTTCTATAAAATTATTACTGGTAGCAGATTTATTTATATTTATATCAAGAGAGGTTACATAGTTCTCTCTAGCAGCAGCAATAGTCATTATATCTCGGGCGGTCATTGTAATGCCACCAGAATATTCATCAAAGCTGACCTGTCCGCTACACACTAAAATGGCATCGGTTACAAGTAGCTCGGCAAAGGTATCATAATCATCAGGAAAAAGTCGAATATCAATACGGGCACTTTTATCATCTAGCGTAACTAATGCCCAACGTCGACCTCGTTTATTTACCATAACCCTTACACCCAGCACTAATCCAACAGCAACGGTGGTTCTATCTTTATTGGTGGGCTGCATACTCACTAAGCGACCCGTAGCATAATGTTTTATTTCAGCTAAATAACGATTTATTGGATGACCCGTTAAGTATAATCCCAATGTTTCTTTTTCACCATTTAACCAAACTTCTTCGGCCCATTTTTTTACCTGTTTAAAGACTTGTCTGGTATCTTCGGGCTCTTCGTTAATTAAACCAAATAAATCATCTTGTCCTAATGCTTGTGCTTTAGCATGTTGATCAGCTGTTTTAATTGCTTCGGGTAGGGTTTCGAATAGCGCAGCGCGATGCGGACCTAAGCTATCCATGGCTCCTGCTTTTATTAACTTTTCTAAGACACGTTTATTGGTTTTTTTAAGATCTAAGCGTGCACAAAAATCAAATAAATTAACAAATTCACCACCGGTTTTTCTCGCTTGAATAATGGCATCTATTGGACCTTCACCCACGCCTTTTATCGCCCCTATTCCATAAACAATTTGATTATCTTCATTTACAGTAAATTTGTAGTGACCGGCATTAACATCAGGCGGTAAAATGTCTATTTTCATGTTTGCGCATTCATCAACTAGCGTAACAATTTTATCGGTGTTGTCCATGTCTGCCGACATTACCGCAGCCATAAATGGTGCGGGGAAATGGGTTTTCATCCATAAGGTTTGATACGAAACTAACGCATAAGCCGCGGAATGAGATTTATTGAAACCGTAGCCGGCAAATTTTTCTACTAAATCAAAAATTTTCATGGCGAGCTCGCCATCAACCCCCCGGTTTATTGCGCCTTGTTCAAAACCTGCACGCTGCTTTGCCATTTCTTCAGGTTTTTTCTTACCCATGGCACGTCGAAGCATGTCGGCTCCGCCCAATGAGTAACCGGCAAGTACCTGTGCTATTTGCATCACTTGTTCTTGATATAAAATAATACCGTAAGTCGGTTCTAATATAGGTTTTAGATCTATATGTTGCCAAGTTTCATCAGGGTAACTAACGGCTTCACGACCGTGCTTACGCTCAATAAAGTTGTCTACCATACCTGATTGAAGCGGACCTGGTCTAAATAAGGCAACTAGTGCAATAATATCTTCAAAACAATCTGGTTTTAATTTGGCAATAAGCGATTTCATACCGCTTGATTCAAGCTGAAAAACGGCTGTAGTTTCAGCTTTTAGTAAAACTTTAAAACTCGCTGGATCTTCAAGGTGAATACGGGTTATATCAATCGGTTCTTTGCCCGCTTTTAGTAGTTTTTCATCTGCAATTTCAATTGCCCATTGTAAAATGGTAAGAGTTCTAAGTCCTAAAAAGTCAAATTTTACTAAGCCAGCATCTTCAACATCATTTTTATCAAACTGTGTGACCGGATTTTTCCCTTCTTCGTCACAATATAAGGGAGCGAAATCAGTAATAGTGGTTGGTGAAATAACAACACCACCAGCATGTTTACCGGCATTTCTTGTGGTGCCTTCAAGAATACGGCACATATCAATAAGATCTTTTACGTCTGGGTCTTGTGCGTATGCTTCAGGTAATTTTGGCTCTACTTCAAACGCTTTTGCCAAGGTCATGCCCGGATCACCTGGAATTAATTTTGAAATACGATCTACAAAACCATAAGGATGACCTAATACACGACCAACATCACGTATAACCGCTTTAGCCGCCATCGTGCCAAAAGTAATAATTTGAGAAACAGCATCTCGACCATAAAGTTCGGCAACATGATCTATAACTTCGTCACGGCGATCCATACAAAAATCAATGTCAAAATCGGGCATTGATACCCGTTCTGGGTTCAAAAAACGTTCAAAAAGCAAGTCGTATTCGAGTGGATCAAGATCGGTAATTTTTTGTGCGTAAGCGACTAACGATCCAGCCCCTGAACCACGACCAGGACCAACAGGAATGTTGTTATCTTTACTCCACTGGATAAATTCCATTACGATTAAAAAGTAACCGGGAAATCCCATTTCGTTAACGACTTTTAGTTCTATCGCTAAACGTTCATCATAAGGTTTACGTTTTTCTGCAAAGTCGGGCGCGTTTTTATCAAATAAAAACTCTAGGCGTTCTTGAAGACCTTCTTCTGAAACTTTAACTAAAAAGTCTTCAATGGATAAACCTTCCGTAGGAAAATCGGGTAAAACATACTCTCCTAAGGTAACCGTTACATTACAGCGTTTAGCAATTTCTACACTGTTAGTTAATGCTTCGGGGATATCTGAAAACAGCTCACACATTTCTTCTTCAGATCGCAGATATTGTTCTTTACTAAAACGCTTGGGTCGGCGTTTATCATCGAGCGTAAAGCCATCGTGGATGGCGACACGTATCTCATGAGCATCGAAGTTTTGTTCTTTTAAAAACACTACTTCGTTTGTGGCAACAACGGGCAGTTGATATTTTTGTGCTATTTCAATAGCTAAATGTAGATAAGTTTCTTCATTTTCTCGACCTGTTCTAATTAACTCTACAAAAAAGTTATTATGAAAATGTTGTTGATAAAACTTTATCATTTCATCAACTAAACCCATATTGCCTTTTGTTAAAGCCTTACCTATATCACCTTCGCGCGCACCTGATAATAATATTAAACCTTCGCAATAATCTACCAACCATTGCTTATCAATAACGGCTCGACCTTGAACATGTCCGCGCAGATAAGCTTTAGAAATAAGCTCAGTAACATTTTTATAGCCGTTATTATTAGAGGCGAGAACAACTAGCCTAAATAACTCACCTTCTAACTCATCACTTTGTACCCAAAAATCACAACCAATAATAGGTTTTATACCCGCGTTTTGTGTTGCATGATAGTATTTAACTAAACCGCATAAGTTAGTTTGATCGGTAAGGGCTAAAGCAGGCATACCAAGTTCTGACGCTTTAGTTACAATAGGCTTAACTTTATTTAGCCCATCGCACATTGAATAATCACTATGTACTCTTAAGTGGATAAACTTAGGATCTTTAATTTTAGGCGTATTTAATACTGACACCGACGATGGCGTACTTTCAATAAGTGTATTTTCGACAAGCGTATTATGTGGCATTAAGCTTTATTAACCCCTTGGGCTTGAATAACTCTTGCAACAGGTTTAAAGCTAGCGCGGTAACAATCAATAACACCGTGCTCTACGATTTTTTCTAAATGGACTTTAGTTGGATAACCTTTGTGTTGGGCAAAACCGTACTCCGGATAAATTTTATCTAAAGCGATCATTTCTTCATCACGAGCGACTTTTGCTAAGATAGACGCAGCACTAATTTCAGCTACTCTATCATCCCCTTTTATTACGGCTTGGCTTTCAATATTGCCAGCTTCACCTAAAAATACCGGGCATCGATTACCATCAACGAGTACATAATCTGGGGTAACATTAAGCCCTTGAACAGCGCGTTGCATTGCGAGCATGGTTGCATGTAAAATATTTAATGTGTCGATTTCTTCAGGCGTTGCTCTTGCTACAGACCATGATATAGCTTTTTGTTTAATTTCTTGAGCTAAAATAGGTCGTTTTTTTTCTGATAGTTTTTTAGAGTCTTTTAGCCCTTCAATAGGATTATCTGGATCAAGAATTACTGCAGCCGTTACAACATCTCCAACTAAGGGACCCCGACCCACTTCATCAACTCCAGCAATACAGTAAGCTAAAGGGTATTCAAACGGTGGAAATACAATTTTAGATTTTTTAGCTGAGGTTTTTAGGTTTATATTTTGTGTGTTGTTAACCATTATTTCAGTCATTATTTAACTCATTACTTAATTTACTGCTTAGTAAAATTGATGTTCAGTTAACTTGTTTTTTAAGTAAAGCAACAATTGCTTGGGCAGCTTTCTCACTAGCATTTTGCTTAAGGCTTTGATGAATTTTAATAAATTTATCGTTTAAGTTAGATTGATCTTCATATAAAAATTGCTGTAATAAGGGCACAATTTTCTCTGGTACAACTTCATCTTGTAGTAATTCAGGCACAAGCGTTTCATTTGCTAATAAATTAGGTAAAGAAAACCATTTAAGTTTAACTAACCATTTCGCTAATAAATAAGTAATGAAGTTAAATTTGTAAGTAATAACCATTGGGCGTTTAATTAAAGCAGCCTCTAAAGTTATTGTACCTGATGCTGTTAACAAACAATCGCTTGCTGCTATAACGGTTTGAGTTTTATTAATAATAATTTCAACCGGTAATTGCGGTGCAATTTCATTTTTAAGTGCTGTAAATTGTTCTGCTCTTTTTTCACTAACCATAGCTGCAACAAATAATAGATTTTTATCTTGCGCTGCTAGCGTTATTGCACTGTGTAAAAAGGGCTCTACAAGTTTAGCTAACTCTCCACCACGACTTCCTGGCAGTAACGCTAAAACTTTGCAATCAAAGGGTAAATTAAGTGATTGCCTTGCCTCAACATTACTAGACATTAACGGAATATCGTCAGCTAACGGGTGACCCACAAAGGTGCATGGCACATTATGTTTATCATAAAATTGCTTTTCAAAAGGTAACAGTGATAACACCATATGTGTTGCGCGCGCTATTTTAAAAATTCTTTTTTCACGCCAAGCCCAAACAGAAGGACTAACATACTGAACCGTTTTAATACCCTTTAGTTTTAATTTTTCTTCTAAAGTTAAGTTAAAATCAGGCGCATCTATACCGATAAAAATATCAGGTTTGTTTTTAGTAAAGTAATTAACAACGGTTTTACGCACATATATTAAACGCTTTAAACGGCCTAATACCTCAACAATACCCATGACTGAGAGTTCATCCATCGCAAATAAACTGTCAAAGCCTTGCTCAAGCATTTTAGGACCACCAATACCAACAAATTTGGCATTAGGGTAAATACATTTAAGTGCAATAATTAAGCCTTCGCCTAGTGTATCACCTGAGTGCTCGCCTACCACTATGCCAATTACAGGGCTTAAGGGTGTAACAGGAGCCAACCCCTTAGCCGAACTTTTATCAGTAACACTGTGCGCTGTATCATTAGTAATATCTGCCATGGGTGTGTTCGCAGTATTTAATGTGTGACTTCTCGGATTAACAAGCGAATTAACAGGCGAATTGATGTGTGAGTCAGTAGAAGAATGACTTGGCTGTGTAGATTGGTTAGTAGGTTGCTTGCTGGTCATAATTTTATCATGCTGCTGGGTCACAAACCCTTTTATAAAAATAGATTATAAAATAGAGTTATACGGTAAGGGTAAAAAACGGTATTTAACGAATAATACCGCGGCTTGAATCTCGAATAAAATCTGAAAACAGTTCGAGTTCTGGCATCTTACCAGACAACTCTTTTATTGATGCTATCGCATCATCTGTTGATAAGCCTTTTCTGTATACTTCTTTGTAGGCACGCTTAATGGTTAAAATGGTATTTTTATCAAAACCTCTGCGCTTTAAACCTTCTGAATTTAAACCAAAAGGTTTCGCCGGTTGCCCCGAAGCCATAACATACGGTGGAACATCTTTTAATACTAAGGCATTAGCAGCAATGAAACTGTGCGCACCAATATTACAAAATTGATGAACCCCTGACATACCACCTAAAATAGCATGATCACCTACCTTTACATGCCCAGCAATTGAAGCATTATTAGCAAGAATACAATGATCGCCAACAATGCAATCGTGAGCAACATGGGTATACGCCATAAATAAATTATGACTACCAATTTTTGTTAGGCTATTGTCTTGAACCGTACCGCGGTGAATAGTGCATGATTCTCTAAAAGTATTACTATCACCAATAACTAACTCTGTAGACTCGCCGGCATATTTCAAATCTTGACAATCTTCACCGATACTAGCGAATTGAAATATACGATTTGCTTTGCCAATTTTTGTAGGACCATTTATAACTACATGTGAACTTATTACACAGTCGTCACCAATAACCACATCTTTACTAATAATCGTCCAAGGACCTATTGTTACATTTTTACCGATAATGGCACCAGGCTCAATAATAGCTTGCTCGTGGATCATTTTGTCACCATAAAATACATATTTTAAAAATTGTTTATAACTTACGTCTAGCACACATCAAGTCGGCCGAACAAACCACTTTACCGTTAACTTTTGCTTCGCCATAAAATTTCCACATACCACGACGCTCTTTAATAAACTCAACATGTAAATGCATAGTATCGCCAGGAACAACAGGTTGTTTAAAACGCGCTTTGTCGATAGAAGCAAACAGATACATTTCACCTTCTTGTCGGCTTTCACTCGATTTAAAACCTAAAATACCTGTAGCTTGGGCTAAGCTTTCTAAAATAAGTACCCCTGGAAAAATAGCGAGCTCAGGAAAATGCCCCATGAATACGGGTTCATTAAACGTAACATTTTTTATTGCATGCAAGCTTTTGCCCGGTACATAATCAAGTACACGATCAACAAATAACATGGGATAACGATGAGGGATTAATTCTTGAATTTCATGAACGTTTAACTCATTTTTTTGAGGTTCCAATTCATTATTCCTTATGGAGGTAATTTAACTAAAATAATTTTATCAAAAAAATGATAGAAATTACTTATCTTTTTCCAATATTTCAGATTCTAGCGCGCTAAGTCGGTTTAAAACACTCTCTAACTTACGTATACGAGCATTCATTTTATTCCATTCTCTATTGGGTGTAATTGGCATACCTGAGGAATATACGCCTTGTTTTTCAACCGATTTTGTAACCATTGACATACCGGTAAAAACACAGTTATCAGCAATATTAATATGACCATTAATACCGACTAATCCGGCAATGGTACAGTTTTTACCAATAACCGAACTGCCGGCTATTACGCTACATGCAGCCATTGCTGTACCAGAGCCTATAACAACGTTATGTGCAATTTGAATTTGGTTATCTAATATAACGTTATCTTCAATTATGGTGTCATCCAAAGCACCACGATCTATCGTAGTACTAGCGCCAATTTCAACACTGTTGCCAATAATAACGGAACCAAGCTGAGGTATTTTTAGCCACTTATCTTTAACAGGAGCATAACCAAAACCATCCGAGCCAATAACCGTATTAGCTTGTATTAAGCAATCGCTACCTATTTTAACTTCGTGATAAACGCTAACATTAGCCCATATTGAGGTATTACAAGCAACTGCGGCATTCATACCAATAAAACAGCCGGCACCAATTGAAATATTATCTTCAAGCTTGACGCCAGCTTCAATCACTGTATTTGCGCCAACTGATACATTATTACCTAACTTAACACTAGAGTGAATAACAGCAGACGGATGAATCGAAGAGGAAGGTTTTGGTGTAGTATCAAGTAATTGCGCGGTAAGTGCATAACCTAAATAAGGATTATCCATGACTAAAGCATTAAATGGAACATCATCAACAAAATCTTGATGAATAATAACCGCACTTGCTTGGGTTTGATTTAATTGTGGTCGGTATTTTTTATTGGCTAGAAAAGATATTTGACCGTGTTTAGCGTTAGCCAAAGTGGCTAAACTGTTAACAGTAAAGTTTTTATCACCGATAACAGTTGCGCCAATTTCATTAGCTATTTCAGCTAGCGTGAAGCTTTTTTTTGTCATCGCTATTTAAGCTTACTAACTTTCTCTATCACTTGGTCGGTAATATTAGCTTTAGGCTTTGAAAATACAACGGCTTTTTGCTCTAAAATCAAATCATATTTACCCGAATCAGCGATACTATTAATTGCTTGACGAACTAAACCAATAATTTTAGTTGTTTCTTCGTTTTGACGAACACCAGTTTTTTGTTGAAAAGCCTTACCACGGTTTTGATAATCTTGATATTTAGCGTTAATATCTTTATCAATTTTATCTTTTTCTTTTTTACTCATCAGGCTGCCATCACGTTGCAGCTTCTCTTGAAAATATTTAATATCATTTTCAAGTTGGGTAATTTCAGCTTTCTCATCTTTAAATTCAGCTTCAAGCTTTTGCATAACTACCGCAGTTTGCGGAATTTTACCCATAATTTCTTGAAAATTAACAACACCAATTTTTTGCTCTGCAGCCATTACTGAACCGGCTAATAACATACTTGATGCTGCTGTACTAATGACTAAAGATTTTATAAATTTATTCAATTTTTACTCCTAGATATCTTACTATTTTAGTTAATTACAGATCATTATATTAATATAGGGATCAAATTATTTTTTAAAAGGTTTGACCGATATTAAACGTAAAGAATTTCGTGTCGTCATCAAATTCTGATTTTAGCGTTTTAGCAAAACTAAAAATCATAGGCCCCATTGGAGAGAGCCACTGTACAGACATTCCCGCAGAAGCTCTATACGTATTTGGCTCTGAAAAATCTCTAATTTGAGCATACTCTGCTGGTGATAAGTCACGATAATCGTCAAGATTAAATTCAGTATCCCAAACATTACCCACATCAACAAAAAAGCTTGAGCGAACACTATTCGAGAAACCTTCATCTAAAAATGGCGTAGGTACAATGAGCTCAACACCTGCTAAAACTAGGGCGTTACCACCAATTGAACGACGTGATAAATAAATTGAGTCGTTATCTACACTGAAACAACAACTAGCTTCACCCGATGGAGACGGAATGCTTCTTGAGCCACGAATTATAGCTCTTGGACCTACTATGTTTGTTTCAAAACCACGTAAGGTATCTGCGCCACCCGCTCTAAAGTTTTCTTGGAATGGAAATATTTGATCATTGCCGTTAATGGTTCCGTAACCATTACCATAACCTGCTTGAAAACGTGTTAAGAAAGTCCAACGTTGATCTCGAGATATAGGAAAATACCATTTTGTATCTAAATTTAGTTTAAAAAACTGTAAATCAGAGTTGGGGGTAGTTATTTTAAACGTTAAACTTTGGTTTGAACCATCAGAAGGAAACGTACCTCTGTTTAAGGTATTACGTATGATAGCTGCTGATAAATCAAAGGTCTCAAAATTTAATTTTGCACCTGGGTCATTAGGATCTGAGTATAAATCGTAAAATGTTTCTAATTGCTCGTAAGATTGTAAACGAGTAATAGTTTCATTTTTGTAATTTATACCAAAATTTAATCGAATATATTCATTAATGGGAAAGCCTAAATTTGCGCCAACACCAAACTTTTTGCTGTTGTATTGCTCAAGATTAGCTCGACCCGCGTCAAACTCTGAATAAAAGACTTGCCCACCTAACGATACACCGTCAGTAGTAAAGTATGGGTCAGTGTAAGACAAGCTAGCACTACGCTGATAGCTTACTGTATTAAGGTTTAAGGCTAAACGGTTACCCGTCCCTAAAAAGTTATTTTGCTGTATACCCGCATTTAAACTTAATTTAGTGGTGTCACCATAACCAATACCGGCAGTAAATGAACCTGATGGCTGCTCTTTAACGGTGAAATCAATATCAACTAAATCGTCTTCACCAGGGAGCTTAGTAGTTTCAAATTCAACTTCTTCCATATAAGGCAAGCGCTGTAACCAAGCTTTTGAAGATTCAACATTGTTATTTGATAACCACGAACCTTCCATTTGACGCATTTCTCTGCGCAATACACGATCGGCAGTTACATCATTACCTTTAAAGTTAATACGATTTACATAAACACGTTTTCCGGCATCTATAGAAACCACCAATTTAACGGTTTTGTCTTCTTCGTTAATCTCTGGAATGGTAGTAACTTTGGGATAGGCGTAACCAAATCGACCAAAAAACTTGCCGATCATTTCTTCGTTGTAAGTAACAAGTGCACCGTTGTATAGTTTATTTGGCGTCAGCGGAGAAATAGCTTTGATAGTACTTTCAAAACCCACTAGCTCACCTATAAACTCAACTTCACTCACCGTATATTTTTCACCTTCGGTAACGTTTAAAGTAATGTAAACGCTCTTTTTATCCGGTGTCATTGATACTTGCGTAGAATCAACCTTGTATTGCAGGTAACCACGGTCTAAATAAAAACTCTCAATAGTTTCCATATCACCTTGTAAGGTTTGTTTTTGATAGCGATCTTGCGCCATAAAATCCCACCAAGGCGAGTCGTAGGTTAGTTCTATATTTTTTAGTAACTCTTCGTCAGTAAAGAGTTCGTTACCTACCACATTAATTTGCTGAATAGCGGCGGCATCACCTTCTTTGAAAGTAAAATCAATTTTCACTCTGTTACGCGGTAAATGAGTTATTTTAGCTTTTACGTCAGCGTTGTATTTACCTACGCTGTGGTAAAAATCTTCTAAGCCTAGTTCAATACCAGTAAGAACAGTTTTATCTAAGGTTTCACCAACACGAATATTACTATCGTCTAAGCTTTGGGTGAGTTGTTCGTCTTTTAAGTCTTTGTTGCCGTCAAAGGTCACTTCACTGATCGTTTCCCTTTCTTGCACTCTAAATATAAGTGAATTACCGTCACGAAATACAGCAATATCATTAAAATGACCTGACTTATATAATGACTTTATTGATTGAGAAATACGGTAATCGTTTAACGTATCTCCAATATTGAAAGGAATATGAGTTAATGCAGCACCTACAGCAACACGTTGTAAGCCTTTCACTTGTATATCTTCGACTTTAAACGCTTCTATAGCTGCTGCAGAATGAACACAACTAGCGAGCAAGGTAGCCAATGCAATTTTTTTTATCTTCATAAAATATAAACTTTATTTCTTCTTTTATTAAATAGTCAGTGTCGAAATATTACTAAAGTCGAGACAAATCATTAAACAGAGCGATACTCATTAAACATAAGAGTGTAATAGTACCAAATTTAAACCCAACCTCTTGAATTTTTTCAGGTACGGGTTTCCCAGTGAAGAGTTCTATAATGTAATAGAGTAAGTGCCCACCATCAAGTACTGGCAGTGGTAATAAATTTATTATGCCTAAATTAATACTGATCAACGCTAAAAAACTTAAAAAGTATACTAATCCGATATTGGCACTTGTTCCTGCTCCTTGAGCTATTGATATAGGACCACTTAAATTTTTAACAGAAACATCGCCAGTGAGTAACTTACCAATCATATCAAAACTCAGTACAACTAAATTCCATGTACGATTAATACTTTGTTGTACGGCATCAATAGGTCCATAAGCGATATTTATTTTATATTTTTCAGGATACGGGTCTGATTTAGGTGAAACTCCTAAGTATCCTATATTATTACCGTTAACCTTTTTTACATCAGGCACAGCAGTTAAAATTTTAATTTCGTCTTGTCGTTGTATTTTAATATCAACGGACTGTCCTGCAAAGGTTTTAATTGTATTAGAAAATGTAAACCAATCCCCTGCTACTGATTCTCCATTTATGGCAAGCAATACATCGCCTTTTTTTATCCCTGCCCGTTGGGCGGGACTATCCGATTGCACTAATGCAATTTCATTATAAACTTTCGCTCTAAATGGTGTAATACCTAAACTCGAAATAGCTGATGTGGTACTAGGTGAAAATTCCCAAGCGGTTGTATCTAATAAATGCGTTGTTATATTAACACTATTTTCTTTTCTGGTTTTTATTTCAATCGATTGACTACCAATTTCTCCTACTAATGCCAAATTTACATCTTGCCAATCGGTTATTGGCATTCCTGCTACTTCAACAATTTGACTTTGAGCAGGTAAATTTGCTTTAGCAGCAATAGACGCCTTTTCAACATGACCAACAATCGGCTTTATACTTGGTACACCCATTAAAAACATGATGTAAAAAGCAACAATAGCAAAAGCAAAGTTAGCTAAAGGCCCAGCGGCAATAATGGCGATGCGTTGGTAAACCGATTTACTGTTAAAGGTTTTATTTACATCTTCTGGTGATATGTTATCAACACGGTCATCTAACATTTTTACATAACCACCAAGAGGTATTAATGCAATAACGTATTCAGTACCGTCTTTACCCACTTTACTCCATAATTTTTTACCAAAACCAATTGAGAACTTTTGAACTTTGACACCATTTTTACGTGCTACCCAAAAATGCCCGTACTCATGAACCGTAATAAGAATACCTAAAGCGACAATAAATGAAGCAAAATTCCAAAAAAAATCAAACATGTTTACTGTTCAGCATTGATGTATGCATTGTTCTATTGAGCATTGAGGTTATCGTTTTATTTTTTTTCAAGTGGTTTGGCATCTTTATGTAAAGTTTCAGGGGTTAAATTATCAATCTTAAAATATCGTTCTAAAATATGTACCTTAAAAAATAGGTCTTATATTATTAGCTTTAGTTATCAACATTAGTTATCGGCTTTAGTTATCAGAAACGACTTCTTGAGTAACAGATAACTGGGCAACCAATAATTGAGTAAATTCTCTTACCCGTTTGTCTAATCTAATAACATCATCAATCGAAGTTACCTCTTCTGAGACAAAATTATTCACAGAAGTTTCATTTATTTTATATATATCGGTAAATTTTATCTTTTTGCTCAAAAAAGCATCAACCGCTATCTCGTTTGCAGCATTAAGGGCAGTACAAGCTCCTTGTCCAATCTTACAGGCTTGAATAGCTAATTTTAAATTAGGGTATTTCTCGTAATCAACTTTTTGAAATTCGAACGAAGGAGTGCTAAAAAAATCGAGTGGTTCAACACCTGATTCTATACGCTTTGGAAAAGCCATGGCATGGGCAATAGGAGTGCGCATATCAGGGTTACCCATTTGCGCAATAACTGAACCATCTTTGTACTGCACCATAGAATGTATAGTGCTTTGAGGATGCAAAACAACCTGAATATCTTTAGGTTCTACATTAAAAAGCCATTTTGCTTCAATAAACTCTAGCCCTTTATTCATCATGGTGGCTGAATCTACTGATATTTTTTGACCCATGTCCCAGTTAGGATGAGCGCAAGCTTCTTCCACAGTTACATTGTCTAATTGCTCAATGTCGTATTCTCTAAAAGGTCCACCAGAACCGGTTAATAATATTTTACTAATACCGTTGGCGGAAAGATCGCAATAACCTGGTTCGTTTTGAGCTTCGATGGGGAGACATTGAAAAATAGCATTATGTTCGCTATCAATAGGGATAAGTTGAGCACCACTGGCTTTTACTGCAGCTATAAAAATAGCACCAGAAGTCACTAACGCCTCCTTGTTGGCCAACAAAACTCGTTTACCCGCATTGACCGCGGCCAATGTTGGCATTAGACCTGAGGCGCCAACAATTGCAGCCATAACTGTATCATTATTGTTATCACTGGCTATTTTATTTAACGCGTTTTCACCGCCAAGCACCGTAATATGACTTAAGCCTTTTTCAAGCAAAGCTGCGGTTAATTGCTTGGCATGTTTTTCTGAAACCATAACGACTGTTTCAGGTAAAAAATCTTCACACTGAGTCAGCATCACCTCAACATTCGTATTTGCGGATAAACTGACTACATTGAATTTATCAGGGTGTCTGCGTACAACATCTAATGTACTTAAGCCAATAGAGCCGGTAGCGCCTAATATACATATGTGTCGTACTTGGCTTTTGATTTGTGACACTAAAACCAACCTATTAATGCATAACATAAGGCGTAAATAGGTGCAGTAGCCGTTAAACTATCAATTCGGTCTAATATACCGCCATGTCCGGGTAGAATTGATCCACTGTCTTTTATACCAGCTTGTCTTTTAAACATACTTTCATTTAAATCACCCAATACAGATACTGTGGTAATTAACATGGTGATAGGAATAGCTAGGTAAAATTGCTTCGCTTGCCACCCCATAATAATGCCGGTAATTGCCACTAATATGCATGCGACGATAACTCCACCTATAAAACCTTCCATTGTTTTACCGGGACTTACATTAGGCATTAATTTATTTTTACCAAACGCTTTACCAACAAAATAAGCACCAATATCGGCGCTCCATACCATCAGAAATAAAAACATAATAAGTTGCGCACCATGGTAACCGTTAGTTTCATATTCACTACTGCGTATTACCACAAAAGCTAACCATGTAGGTACCAGCGTCAACCAACCAAAAACACCTCTGATAGAGCGATGACTTGACCAAAATTTACTATAACGGGGATAAAGGAAAGTTAATGTGGCTGATAGAACCCACCATGCTACTGCTAACCACAGTATATATATTATAGGTTGCTGTAATTTAGCCTGACTCCACAGGGTTAATAACGGAAAAAAGTACCACAACGAACAAATTAAAGTAACGGTAACCATAACAAAAGCGATTCGCCTTCTTTTATTTGCGAAGCCCATTAAAGGTCCCCACTCCCATGCCCCTATTGCCATAACCACTAGCATCAACGCTGAATAATAAGGTAAAGGTAGGTAAAATATACTCGCTATTGTTGCCGGAGCTAATACAAGTGCAGTTATAATTCTATGTTTTAACAAATTCCAACCTTTTTCTGTAAAGTAATTTTATTATTTATGTACTATTTTATTGTTTTTACTGAGTTGTTTTTATTGAGTAATTATTAACGACAACACGTTATTCAATATTATTTTTTAATTTGTTCGCCAGTTAAACCAAACCGTCGTTCTCTTTTATCAAAAGAATAAAGTGCTGTTTCAAAACATTCAGTAGTAAAGTCAGGCCATAATACCTCAGTGAAATAAAACTCAGCGTAGGCAGCTTGCCACAATAAAAAGTTGCTGATCCTGAAATCCCCACCCGTTCTGATCAATAAATCTAAATCAGGTAAGCCACACAATGAAATATGCTCATTCATTGTTTGCTCAGTTATATCGTCAAGATCTAGTTTTTTATTTTTTACTTTTTCAGCGATTGCCTTGCTCGCCTGTGTAATATCCCATCTTCCACCATAATTAGCGGCAATGGATAACACCATATCGGTATTGCCTTTAGTTAAGGCTTCTGACGCTGTAATTTTTTTCTGTAGTTTTTCAGAAAAACGGCTTACATCACCAATAATTTGAAAACGAATACCATTTTTATGTAACCGTTTAACTTCACGCGTAAGCACAAACATAAACAATTCCATTAATACACTAACTTCTGATTCAGGGCGCAGCCAGTTTTCACTACTAAAAGCAAAAAGAGTTAAGGCTTTAACTCCTAGTTTTCGAGCTGTTGTAACAGAAGATCGCACTGTTTCAACGCCAGCTTTATGACCTAAAACTCTGGTTTTTGAGCGAGATTGAGCCCAGCGACCATTGCCGTCCATAATAATTGCAACATGTTGAGGAATTACGCGACTTTCTTCTGACATTTATGCTTAAAACCTTTATTAAATCTTTATAAACTTATCTTCAATAACACAATCTGACTTTATATATATAATATAAAAAAGCCGTAGAATTCCCCTAAGGTATTATCTACGGCGTTTTCAAACAAGCTATAGGGCGTTAAATCTCCATCAACTCTGCTTCTTTCGAAGAAAGAATTTCATCAACTTGCTTGATATAAATGTCAGTAATTTTTTGAATTTCATCTTCGGCTTGATGATGTTCGTCTTCACTGATTTCTTTGTCTTTTAATAAACTTTTAAAATCAGAGTTAGCATCACGGCGAATGTTACGAATAGCAACTTTACCGCCTTCAGCTTCACCTCTAACCACTTTAACAAGGTCTTTACGACGTTCTTCAGTTAATGGTGGTAAAGGAATACGAATTAACGTGCCATTTGATTGAGGATTTAATCCTAAATCAGATTTTAAAATAGCTTTTTCAACGGCACCGATCATACCTTTGTCAAATACAGTAATGGCTAAGTTTCTAGCGTCTGGAACAGAAATATTGCCCACTTGATTTAATGGCGTTTCCATTCCATAGTAATCTACAGAAATATTATCAAGTAATGATGCATGAGCGCGACCCGTTCTTATTTTAGCCAAGCTACCTTTTAATGCTTCAATACTTTTACCCATACGATCTTGAGCATCTTTTTTTATTTCATTAATCACGTTGATATTCCTTAAAACTAATCTAAATTTTCTGCGTGGTCGATAATTGTGCCTTCTTCTTCACCTAAAATAACAGATTTAAGCGAACCAGGTTTATTCATATTAAAGACTCGAATAGGCATACTATGGTCACGGGCTAGAGTAAATGCAGCTAAGTCCATCACTTGTAATTCTTTATCAAGAACTTCAGCATAAGTTAAATGCTTATAAAGTGTCGCTTCTGGATTCTTAACTGGGTCTTCAGAGTAAATGCCATCAACTTTTGTTGCTTTTAAAACAACATCAGCCTCAATTTCTATTCCACGTAAGCAGGCAGCAGAGTCAGTTGTGAAGAAAGGATTACCCGTACCAGCACTGAATATAACCACTCGACCTGATTTTAATAAACTAATTGCTTCAGCCCAGTTATATCGATCACAAACACCGGCTAAATCAATCGCCGACATTAAACGGGTGTTTACAAAAGCACGATGTAAAGCATCACGCATTGCCAAACCATTCATTACGGTTGCAAGCATACCCATTTGGTCGCCTACAACACGATTCATACCAGCGTCAGCTAATCCTTTACCGCGGAACAAGTTACCACCGCCAATAACTAAGCCAACTTGGATACCCATTTCAATGAGTTCTTTAATTTCTTGAGCCATGCGATCTAAAATTTTCGGGTCGATACCGAATCCTTCAGAGCCCATTAAGGCCTCACCACTGAGTTTTAATAATATGCGACGATATGTTGGTTTAGGGTTAACGCTCATATAACTAACATTCCTGTACTTTTCTTAAGGTGAAAAAAAATAGCCGTGACCAAATTTGGTCGCGGCTATTCTAGTACGTTTAGCTAACTATCGGAAGTATATTTACAAAATAAGACGTTCTTAAGTTAATTTAACATTAAAAATGTTTAAAAATTAAGCTTTTGCAGCCGCTATTTGTGCTTCAACTTCAGCAGCAAAATCTTCTTCTTTTCTTTCGATCCCTTCACCAACTTCTAAACGTACGAACTTAGAAATAGTAAGACCTTTTTCTTTCAACACAACACCAACAGTTTTCTTTGGTTCCATGATGAAAGCTTGACCCGTAAGAGAAACTTCACCTGTAAATTTCTTCATACGACCCGTAACCATTTTCTCAGCGATTTCTTGAGGTTTACCTTCATTCATCGCAATTTCGATTTGGATTGATTTTTCTTTTTCAACAACATCTGCAGGTACATCTTCAGGGTTGATGAACTCAGGCTTACTTGCAGCAACGTGCATTGCAATGTGTTTAAGTGATTCAGCATCACCTTCACCTGCAACAACAACACCAATAGTAGCACCATGGCTATATGAAGCTAGTGTAGCGCCATCAATGTATACAACACGACGAACGTTGATGTTTTCACCAATTTTGGTAACTAAGGTAATGCGTTTTTCTTCAAATTGCGCTTGTAACTCTTCAATCGTAACTTTTGATGCAAGAGCAGCGTCAGCAACTTCACTAGCAAAAGTTAAAAAGTTTTTATCTTTTGCTACGAAATCTGTTTGACAGTTTACTTCAACTAAAGCAGCTGTACCGTTAGCTTGTTTAATTAAAATAGTGCCTTCAGCAGCGATGTTACCTGCTTTTTTAGCGGCTTTAGCTTGACCAGACTTACGCATGTTCTCAATTGCAAGTTCCATATCGCCATCAGCCTCTTGTAAAGCTTTTTTACAATCCATCATGCCCGCAGCTGTGCGTTCACGTAATTCTTTAACCATTGCAGCAGTAATTGCCATGAGTTAATTCCTAATTTTTTTAGTTATCCCCACTACAAGGAAATGTTTTGGGCATAAAGTAGTAAATAAGTTGGCGATAATAAAACATTGTTATTACCGCCAGTTGAAATAAACGTTAAGAGCTAATTACTCAGCTTCAACAAAACCGTCTTTTTCAGCTTGAACAACGATATTTTGCTCACGACCTTCGATTACTGCATTAGCAGCAGAATCTAGGTATAAAGTTACAGCACGGATCGCATCATCGTTACCTGGAACAATGTAATCAACACCGTCTGGATTAGAGTTAGTATCAACTACTGCGATTACTGGAATACCTAAGTTGTTAGCTTCTTTAATAGAAATGTGCTCGTGATCAGCATCAATGATAAATAAAGCATCAGGTAAACCACCCATGTTTTTAATACCACCAAGACTTTTTTCAAGTTTTTCCATTTCACGTGTACGCATTAAAGCTTCTTTTTTAGTAAGAGCTTCAAATGTACCGTCAGAGCTTTGAGCTTCTAAATCTTTTAAACGCTTGATTGATTGACGTACTGTTTTCCAGTTAGTCAACATACCACCTAACCAACGGTGATTAACGTAAAATTGATCACATTTGATCGCAGCATCTTTTATTGCGTCGCTTGCAGCACGTTTAGTACCAACAAATAAAACTTTACCTTTTTTAGATGAAACATTGTTAACAAAAGCAAGTGCTTCGTTAAACATAGGTACAGTTTGTTCTAAGTTGATAATATGAACTTTATCACGTGAACCAAAAATGTAGTTTTTCATTTTTGGATTCCAGTAACGAGTTTTGTGACCGAAATGAACACCGGCTTTAAGCATGTCGCGCATTGAAACGTTTGGCATAGTTTTTCCTTTAGGGTTAAGCGTTCATACATCCAATATACAAGACCCTTTGTTGCTTATTCATTTCATGATTAAGCTGAGCACCCCAGTATATCTTTGCTAGATGTATGTGAGTTTATAGTTTAAGTTAACAGTCGTTGCTAACTCAGTAAGGCTTAATAATACACGCTATAAGCATGTAAATTATTAGCGGCGCATTTTATACCATAAAACAATGGTTTTTGCTAGAAATGAGTAATAAATATCTTACACCAATTGAATTAATGAATTGATCACTTAGCGATAATTTAAAGGTTTATAAGCACAGATTTTACGTTCCAAACAAAATCTACGTACATACATCCATGTATGCAAGGCATTGAGAGAATGGTTATTCTTGGTAACTACATCTCCTGCGTTACCCTAATATCCTACATCCGTGTAGGAACCTTTTCAATATCAATAACGACGCTTATAAGCCTTTAAAAATCGCCCTTGGGAGCTCATTAGATAACTGATAACTGCACAAAATAAATAAAACATAGCTCACTATGCTTGAATTATTTCGTTTGTTTTAAGTATTCTAATGCAGCTCTAAGTGAATAATTCATTATATTAATTGGTATTGCTTATAAGTAATTCTTAAACCGACTTAATAATATTCTATGCTAATGCACCATTGCACGTTAAAATTAGTACAAAATAAACCGTAAAATAAACGAATTAAAACCATTATGTCTGCTCAGCTATTTTATATATACGATACCCACTGCCCTTGGAGCTATGTAACGCTTCCTTTAGTTAACGAAATTACTGCTGCACACCCAGAGTTTACCCTTAATTTATTGCACTGTGCTCGTTATGAAGGTGACGAAAATATTTCAAAGAAAACTCTAGAATTGATAGAAGACGAAAGTACAACCACTTTCAGTAAAGAATATATTGCCCATCTAAAACATGCAAAAGACTCAACCCTAACAGCCAACATAATGTCTTGGGTTGTAAATAAAGTACCGTATGTTGGATTGCCATTACTTAATACTTTATTTAACGCTCATTTTGAACAAGCGAATGAACTACAAAGCTATGACGATATTAGTGAATTTATTAACGAGTTAAAGCTTTCTCCTCCAAATAAAGTATTTTCGATTGAGAAGCTCACTAAAGATGCAGAAATTTCATTACATAATTTAGAAGAGCTACAAGAAATAATGGGCACAAAAGCAATTCCAGCATTGCTATTAGCGATTGATGAAAAGCTCATATTATTAAACCATAATTTATACCTTAAACACCCTAAAGCAATTGTAGAAGCGGTTCAACTTGAACTAAGCAACACCAATTAACATTAAACCCGTTAATCTGTATATACAAAAATGTAACCGAGCAATTCAAGATAGACATCACAAAAGCAGTTAGGCAAAATAGTTACCTACTCTTTAAGTTAGTTATTTTTAAATCACTTGTTTTTAATAACAGCTTGTAGACAAATAATTGCAAGGCACTTGAACACTCCATCAAAATTTAATGAGGCATGAATGGGCATCAATATAAAAAGTCAGGAAGAAATAGAAAAAATGCGTATAGCAGGCAAGTTAGCTGCAGACGTATTAGAAATGATTGAGCCGCACGTAAAAGCGGGTATTACCACTGACGAATTGAATACTATTTGTGCAAAGTACACAGAAGACGTGCAAGGTGCAATTTCAGCCCCTTTAAACTATCACGGTTTTCCAAAATCCATTTGTACCTCAGTAAATCATGTGGTTTGCCACGGTATACCAGACGAAACCACATTACAAAATGGCGACATTATCAATATTGATATTACAGTCATTAAAGATGGTTTTCATGGTGATACCAGTAAAATGTTTTTTATTGGTGAAGTAACACCTGAAGACAGTCGCTTGTGTCGTATCACCCAAGAAGCCCTTTATGTTGGCCTAAAAAAGGTCAAACCTGGTGCAACTTTTGGTGAAATTGGAACAGCAATACAAAAATTTATTAAAAAATCAGGTCGTTATTCTATTGTTAAAGAATATTGTGGGCATGGCATTGGTCAAGTTTTTCATGAAGAACCACAGGTGGTGCATTACAAGAATAATGACAATACAAAAATGCAAGCCGGTATGTGTTTTACTATTGAACCCATGATTAACTTAGGTCGTGCGAATACCATATTAGATAAAGTAGACAACTGGACGGTTTACACCGCTGACGGTAAAAAATCAGCCCAGTGGGAGCATACCATTGTGGTAACTAAAACGGGTTGTGAAATATTAACCTTAAGAAAAGAAGAAACTCTCGCTAAAGTCTTACATAATTAACGTTAACGTATTAAATGTTTTCTACGTTAATTAACTACTATAAGAAGAAAAAAGTGAATATTGAATCTACCCTTCCTAGAGAGTTTATAGAGCCTTTAGCCGTAAGTGCGCCTTTTATTACCAGCGCAGATATATGCGCGCTAGGTAAAGTTTTTCACCAATGGCAAAGAACTATTTTTCCTGATGAAGACATTACCGCCATTGTAAATGCCAGAGCTGAATTTGTTGATAATATTTTAACCAAGCTTTGGTGTCAGCATGCACTAGATGAAGAGCAAATTAGCTTACTCGCAGTGGGTGGTTATGGCAGGGCTGAATTACATCCATATTCTGACGTAGATATTCTATTACTAACGCAGCCAAAAACCGACAAAGCCTTAGAAGAAAAAATTTCAACTTTTATCACGCAATTATGGGATGTAAAACTTGATATAGGGCACAGTGTTCGTAGTATAAAAGAATGTTTAAAACAAGCGGTTAATGATGTAACCATCGCAACAAACTTAATGGAAATGCGCCATGTATGTGGCAATGAAATACTCACCGAGCAGTTACAACCACTGCTAAACCAAGATGTTTTTTGGACCGCTAAAAAATTCTTTATCGCCAAACGTGATGAACAATATCATCGTCACCAACAATATCATGGCGCGTCTTACACACTGGAACCTAATTTAAAAGCTAATCCCGGAGGTTTAAGAGATATTCAAACCATTGGCTGGGTCGCTAAACGTCATTTTGTTGCAGACTCGCTTGAAGAGCTTGTAGAGCATAAATATCTCACCAGTAACGAATATTTTGAACTTGTAGAGTGTCAAGATTATTTATGGCGCATGCGTTGTGCATTGCACTTTGTAGCAGGCAGAAGTGAAAACAGATTGTTATTTGATCATCAAGCAAGTGTAGCTGAATTACTTGGCTTTGGTGATGGCGGTAAACTTGCCGTTGAGCGTATGATGAAACGCTTTTTTAGAATTATTGGTCGCGTTGCTGAACTTAATAAAATGCTTTTGCAACATTTTGAATACGCCATTATTAATGATAAAAAATACAAAAAAATAACCACCATAAATGATGATTTTATTATTGTTGATGGTCAAATTAAAGTGACTAATAGTCGCATTTTTACTCGTTCAATTAAAATAATGGAAATGTTTCTGCTAATTGCAGAGCACCCAGAAATTACTGATTTACATCCAAACACTTTACGTTTAATGAGAAATGCGCGCAGACGTTTAGTTTCCGGCATGATGGATTATGCCGGCTGTAGAAAAACATTTATTAACTTAATGAAACACCCTAGAGGTTTAGGTTTAGCTTTTACGCTTATGCATAGACATTCAATTTTAGGGGCTTACTTACCTGAATGGCAAAATATTGTTGGTCAAATGCAATTTGATCTTTTCCATGCTTATTCGGTTGATGAACATAGCTACCGTTTAATTAAGAATCTTTATCGATTTAGTCAAAAAGAACACAATCATGAATTTCCGCTATGTAGTAAAATAGTACAAAATGTAAGAAAGCCTGAACTACTCTATATTGCGGGTATTTTTCACGATATTGCGAAAGGTCGAGGTGGAGATCATGCTAAATTGGGCGCTGTAGATGCGCTAAAATTTGCGAAACTACACCAATTAAGCGATCACGATGGTCGCTTAATATCATGGTTAGTTAAACATCATTTATTAATGTCTGTTACGGCTCAACGTAGAGATATATCAGATCCAAACATTATTAAAGAATTTGCCCATATTATTAGAGATGAAACACATCTCGATTATTTGTATTGCTTAACCGTTGCCGACATGAGAGCAACCAATGAAAGTTTATGGAATAACTGGAAGTCGAATCTACTTGAAGAACTTTATTACAACACCAAACGAGCATTTTTAAGAGGGTTAGAAAAACCTGTAGATTTACGCGCTAAAATTCGTGAAAATCAACAGTTAGCAGTTGAGCGGTTACTTTTGGAAAATGTAACCCTGCCTCAAGTAACTAAAGCATGGAAAGAGTTTAAAGCCGATTACTTTTTACGTTATGCGCCTGAGCAAATTGCTTGGCATACTAAAAACATCATTAACCATGATAGAAAAAAACCACTTGTTATCATTAACTCTACACCTTATAGAGGTGGCACAGAAGTTTTTGTTTATACCAAAGAGCAACCCAATATATTTTACAATATAGTGGCTTTATTAGGGTCTAAACAATTATCAATTCATGATGCAAAAATAATAACTAGCAACAGAGGTTATACCGCCAATACTTTTGTTATTTTAGATAATCAAGGCAAACCTATTGATGATATTAATAGGATCCACGTCATTGAAGAAGCACTGACTAAAATTTTATCTGAAAAACAATGCGCTATAAAACCTAAGCCGCAAGCAAAACGCTTAAAGCAATTCAATATTCCAACGCAGGTTAATTTTATTGAGTCTAAAGCGAAAATAAAAAACACCACGATGTTAGAAATTATAGTATTAGATACACCAGGTTTATTAGCTAATATTGCTGAGGTTTTTCAAAAATGTGAAGTGCAAATACATACGGCGAAAATCACTACCTTTGGTGAAAAAGCTGAAGATGTATTCACCTTATCTAATAAAAATAATCAAGCGCTAACTTTAGAAGAGCAAGAAGCTCTAACACTTATGTTATGCGATAAAACTTTTACACCAAATACACCTTAAAAAACATTAGGAAATATAATGTCTGAATTACAAAATATTATTGTACAAGCATTTGAAGATCGTGCTGAAATTACCCCATCAACCGTATCACCACAAATAAAAAAAGCAGTATTGGATGCATTAGACGCATTAAATAATGGTTCAGCCCGCGTTGCTGAAAAAGTTAATGGCGAGTGGGTTGTTAATCAATGGCTTAAAAAAGCAGTGTTGTTATCGTTTCGTATTTGGGATAACGAAACTTTAGACGGCGCGGAAAGTAAGTTTTACGACAAAGTTCCAATGAAATACTCTGAATACGGTAACGCTGAATTTAAAGCTGACGGTGTTCGGATTGTGCCGGGCGCTTCAGTTCGCACGGGTAGTTACATTGGTAAAAACGTTGTTGTTATGCCGTCTTTTGTTAATATTGGTGCATTTGTTGACGAAGGAACAATGGTTGATACATGGGCTACCGTTGGTTCATGTGCTCAAATAGGTAAAAACGTACATTTATCTGGTGGCGTTGGTATTGGTGGAGTTTTAGAGCCATTACAAGCGGGCCCAACCATTATTGAAGATGATTGTTTTATTGGCGCGCGTTCTGAAATTGTGGAAGGTGTTATAGTTGAAAAAGGATCTGTGATCTCGATGGGCGTATTTATTGGTCAATCGACTAAGATTTTAGATCGTGAAACTGGTGAAGTAACTTATGGTCGTGTGCCTGCAGGTTCGGTAGTTGTTTCAGGTAACATGCCATCTAAATGTGGTACTCACAGTTTATATTGTGCCGTAATTGTTAAAAAAGTTGATGCCAAAACATTAGGAAAAACTGGATTAAACGACTTATTACGTTCAATTGATTAAGTGATCAGTTAATTTATTTCAATCGTATTTAGGGTCTGTTGATCTTTCAGGGTTAAATTTTATTCAATTTAAAACGAATTTAATCGCGATGTGAGCTTTGTCTAATAGTTATTCTATTAAAGAAGCGAACAGCAATGAGTAAATTCGTTTT
>Ga0209303_1000413_pt1 | contig 33815 bp, 14 predicted proteins | sample SidtaG_3_FD_187449 | JGI IMG/M metagenome (GOLD analysis project Ga0209303, IMG submission 187449) | Marine algal microbial communities from Sidmouth, United Kingdom - Sidmouth_Asex1 metaG (SPAdes) (version 2) | ecosystem: Host-associated > Algae > Red algae > Unclassified | place: Sidmouth...
TTTTTTATTTGTACATTTCAAGAGCGGCCACCGAGACTCGAACTCGGGATAGCAGCTTGGGAAGCTGCTGTGTTACCACTACACCATGGCCGCAAAGAGCAATATCGTTATTCGATAACTAAGATTGAATATATAGTATACGTAACGTAGATCGCTCTGTCAAACTACTTACGGGATCAAATTATCTGGCACGCCATTTGGGAAGATAGCGTTAATTGTTTCCTGAATTTCACCGATTCGATTTACCGGATCGGGATGCGTGCTGAAGAATTCTGGCTGACGTTCGCCACCCGATGCGCTTTGCAATATCTCTTGGACTTCGATCATGGCGCGCGGATCATAACCAGCGTCGACCATAAACTGTACGCCTAAAGTATCTGATTGCAGTTCATCTCCGCGGCCATATTTCATATTGACCATGTTGCCGATCATTGCCGCCATGCGCTGTGCGCCAATATCACCTGCGCCAACGGCCACCGCACCAATTAGCCCGTTAGTTAGATCAGACTTGGCCATACGCTGTGCGCCATGACGCGCGACGACGTGCGCAACTTCATGTCCTAACACTGCGGCCAGTTGCCCCTCGGTTGTCATTCGGCCATAGAGTGCGGCAGTAATGAAGACTTGACCACCGGGCAGAGCAAACGCGTTGATCGTGTTTGGATCGTGCAGTAGATGAAACTCGTATTCATAATCTGTTTCAGACGCATCGCTCATTCGGACAATTTTAAAGCCAACCTCATCGATATAATCCTGTAGCTCTTGATCTGGGTATAGGCCACCGTGTTGTTCCATCATAGTCGGAACGGCTTGAAGACCCATTGCAATTTCTTGCTCTTCGGTTAAGCTAACCCGCTGATTTTCACCCGTAATCGGATTAAATTCTGATTTACCCATATACGAGAAGACAGCAAATGCAGCAATTGCCAGCCCGATCAATAGGCGCATTTTCAAACCATTGCCAAACCCACTCTTGGGACCCATGCGGCTTGTTACAGTTCTTCTTGGTTGTCGATACATTGGTACATTCCTTAAATCTGTCTAAAAAAGTATTTACAAAGGAGGCAGCACATCATTCAAATATTTATTGTCTAGTTATTATGTAGTTATACCGCAAAAACGTATAGATGAGAAGAATTTCTCCTGTTTATCTAAGTAATTTATTTTTGTCTATGGCCTTGCGCAGTATATTCCTAACAACTGAATCTATTTTCATTAGACAAGCTCTCTAGATTTATATCAGAGAAGGCGTAATTCTGCGAAATCTCACAATGCCCGATTTGCGACATATGATACTACAGGTAAATGAAAATAGTAGATAAATTCCTTACAAAACGCTAAATTCTATTCGCTGATTTGTCAGTGACCTGTCACACCAATTTCGTTATTTCTACGTTATGCTATTCATTCAACTCAATTATCTGCTTATCAAAATATTTTAAAATTATATCAATTTTTCTCTGTTAGATCATTCAAAAAGTAAAAAAGAGAGCATAACCGCAAGTTAATCCAGAAAACCTCTAAAGTCCGTATTATTATTTTTGGGATTAGCCTTAATCTTGCAATATTCGTATCTCTCTCTGCTTTATGACGTATTAATTTTAGGTATATTCTGCGAATATGCTTCTAAAATTTGATCATTACATAACGGCAAGCACAGACATGTGCACGATCTATTACTGAAAACAAACATGTTGGTTTGTCATTTTTATATTTGTCATTGGTTTATACTTTGTCATCATCTATACGGAGAGTAACTATGATGTCCTATCTCACGAACAAAATAGGACCCTTTTTTGCGCGTTCGTCGATTGGCTCTACGATAGCACTTACGCTGCTCGTTTGCACTGTTATGGCCAGCAGTCTTTGGGCTATACAAGAAAGTCCTATCGTCCAGGCTCAGGCAGCGTGTGGCGCTGGCAATATTCTGTTTGTTACAAAATTAAATGCTAGTGGTGGGGTATTCCAACGTGATCGGGCGCAAGTTGAGCGTTTGCAAAGTCAGGGATATTTTTTGACATTGATCCAAGATACCGATGTGACGGCATTGGACGCAGTGGGCATGAGCTTAATTATTGTGTCCGAAACGTCAGACTCGCCCAACATCGAAGATAGGCTGCGAGATGTGGCGGTCCCCTTTATGACGTGGGAAGGATATCTCTACGACAACATGAGGATGACGCGAGCTGTACTGGATACCGACTACGGTCTAGTGAACGACCAAACCAGTATCGATGTAATAAATAGCGCCCATCCTTTGGCGGCTGGATTAAGTGGCATTACCGTTACGCAGAATCAAGATGTGCCGTTCCAGTGGGGTCGACCCGACACAACCGCGATCAAAATTGCGACGTTTGTCGGTGAGCCAGATAAGGTTGCAATTTTTGCATACGAAGCGGGAGCCAGCATGTTCGGGTTTATTGCGCCAGCACGCCGCGTTGGGATCCCGAGCGCAACGGGTGGAGCATTAAACGATAACGGCTGGGCTTATTTCGATGCGGCTGTAAAATGGGCGCAAGATTGTGCCATTATCCCGCTGCCTACCTCCACTACTATCGAGATACTAATCCCGACGAGTACAGCTGTTCTCACGCCAACGGTCACAAATACCCCCGTTATTACAAATACCCCCGTTATTACAAATACCCCCATTATTACGAACACACCGCTTATCACGAGCACGCCAGTTATTACGAGTACACCTGTCTTGCCTGATACGCCAACACCTCTGCCTGATACGCCAACACCTCTGCCTGATACGCCAACGCCTCTGCCGAACACACCGACACCTCTGCCTGATACGCCAACGCCTGATTTACCTCCAGGCAACCAGTTATTGATTTTAGAGATGGGCAATAGCTCGGATGATGCAGAAGAGATCCTGGCAACGGGCGCAGTTTCGGTGAGCAGTGCAGATCTTGAGTTAGGTCAACCGGCGCAGGGTTTTCAGTTAATTGGTATTCGCTTTGCTGGTGCTGTAATCCCAGAGGGAGCAACAATTACTGATGCATATATTGAATTCACAGCGGATGAAGACAGCAGTCAAACGGCAATTTTTGAAATTTCAGGGGAAAAGTCAGTTGACGCTATGCCGTTTAATCCGTCTCAAGGCAACATCTCTAGCCGTCCTTCTACCTTCTCATCTGTGCCGTGGGGGGTCAGCGCTCCATGGAGTATGGGGCGCGATTATCGGACTGAGAATATTAGATCAATCATTCAAGAGATTATTGATCAAGAGGCTTGGGTTAGCGGAAACAGTATTGCTGTAGCACTTTCTGGGATAGGCACACGCAGCGTCGCGTCGTATGATTACACGAATCCAGTCAATAGTGGTCCGCGTTTAATCATTATTTTCGATCCAACTAGCGGACCAATACCGGTGCCAACATCAACTTTAGTACCTACATCGACAGAAATTCCAACAGAAGAGCCAACTGTCGCACCAACAGAGGTTCCAACAGAAGAACCAACCGTCGCACCAACAGAGGAGGCGACGGAAGCACCGACTACTGCGCCAACTGCAATATCAACGGAAGCACCAATTAGTGTACCGACTACTGCACCGACTACTGTACCGACAGTTGCCTCTACAGAAACACCGATAGAGATACCGACTACTGCACCGACTACTGTACCGACTACTGCACCGACAGTTGCCTCTACAGAAGCACCGATAGAGATACCGACTAGCGCACCAACAGAAGAATCCACGATTGCGGCAACCAATACGCCAATCGAAGCGGCCACTCCAAACAGTACACCCGCGGCAACCTCGACCCCTGAAGCGCTTCTACCAACTTTGACCGTTGAACTAGTGGATAATTTGTTAGTCGATGCAGATAACGATGGCATTCCAAGCCCTGGCGACACAATAGGCTATTCGGTTCTCATAATTAATAGCGGGGAAACGGCTGCAACGGGTGTCCGCTATAGTAGCCAAATTGACGAAAACATGACGCTATTGGGGATTGACTTAATGCAGGGTGACGTACTGTCTGGATTCGAAGACGGAGCCACAGAGCTTGTGTTAGCGTTAGATGACATTCCAGGTGGGAATGGTCAAATCGAATTTTCGTATAGTTCTGTGCTAGACAATCCATTATCGGCTGCGGTGACAGAAATTATACATGTTGGCGTTGTTAGCACGAACGAGCTTCCGGACAGAACATCAGATGATCCAGACATTGGTGGGTCTTTTGACGCAACGCTAATTAGCATCAACGCAAATTCACTCCTGCGCGTTTCAATGAATGATCTGCTTTTGGTTGATGCTGATCAAGATGCAGCCGTTTCATCTGGCGATGTTTTGCTATTTACGATTGAGATTGTGAACATCGGGAATGTAGAGGCAAACAATGTTTTGGTCACAACTGAGATCGATCCCAATACTACGCTTGTTCCGAATTCTGTTAATACGATGCAAGGCACCATACTATCTGGAAATTTGGAGAACGAAAGTATTATTTCTGTTAATTTAGATTCTTTAGCTGGCGGTGGCGAGCGTACACGAATCAGTTTTCAGGTATTTGTGAACGATAATCTAGAAACGCAGCAGATTGTTCATCAAGCGGTGATCAGCAATATGGGCAGTGGTAACCTTGAGGGAGCCGCTACGATTTTCTCTGATGATCCAGATACGGAAGAAACGTCTGATTCAACCATTACGCTACTCTTGACTGAAAAGAACACCAACTTTGCGCACCAAATTTATGTTCCACTAATTAACCAATAATCGGTAAATTTCATTAAGTTAAGAAAGCCATTCCAAAAAAATAAAATATACAGTATGGACGCAAGCTACTCCAGAAAGTCGCTAAAGTCTGTATAATTATTTTTCTGGTTTAGCCATATACTTATCCAGACAAATTTTCTGCCACGTCTCTTCTTTTTAAGATGTAAGCAAAATTTCTGAGGAATTATAAGGTAGGAGCACCCTAAATGAAGGAACAGGTTCAATTATCGACCCGAACCCAAGGTCGTATCGCAGTACTTTTTGGTTTGTTGTTCAGTTTGGCAACATTTGTCTTTTGCATCATTATACTGGCAAATGTAGAAGTAGAAGCCGGTAAGGTCCAAGCACCGCAATTTGCATTTGCCAATGTAGCAAATGCGCAAACGGTTTGCGGGACTGAAAACATCTTATTTGTTGGCGGTAGCGTGCCACTATCGTCAGAAGATCAGCCTGTTGTTGATTTCCTTACGGCGAAAGGGTATAGCGTAAGTGCTATCGACGCACCTTCTGTTATGACTAGTGATGCCATGGGTAAGGATTTAGTGCTGATTTCTGAAACAGCTTTATCTGAAGACATTGCGAATAAGTTCACCAACGTGGCGGTTCCGGTTATTTCATGGGAAGCATGGACCTTTGATAATCTCCGAATGACCGAAGTAGTATCAACCACGCACTATGGTGAAGAGACGAGTCAGACCGATATTGTAATTGTCAATGCATCGCATCCGCTGGCGGCTGGACTCTCCGGTATCGTCACGACTCACTCCATCCCGTCACCCCTTCAGTGGGGAATTCCAAATGCGTCTGCAATAAAAGTCGCAACGCTGGTAACGGATCCAACAAGATACACCATTTTTGCATATGATACAGGCGCAACTCTCTTTGACGGCTTTTCGGCACCTGCACGACGCGTGGGTTTGACTAACGTTAATGGAAGTCAGTTGAATGCAAATGGATGGTCCTATTTTGAGGCTGCCGTCATCTGGGCCATTAACTGTAGTCCCGCAGCAGTCCCGATAGCAACAGCGATTATTATACCGACTGTTGGGCTCACGCCGACTGTTGGGCTCACGCCGACTGTTGTTATTGCGCCGACTTTCACGCCAACGCTTACGCCGACGGTTATCATTACGCCGACATTCACACCGACATTTACACCGACGGTCATCATTACGCCGACTTTCACACCGACGTTCACGCCGACTGTTGTTATTGCGCCGACTTTCACACCAACGTTCACGCCGACGGCCATCATTACACCGACGGCCATCATTACGCCGACTTTCACACCAACGTTTGCGCCGACGGCTGTTATTACGCCGACGGCAACGTTTACGCCTATTCCACCAATTGATACGCCCATTCCAATGGAAAGGCCCACACCAACGGAAACATCCACACCAACCGCAACGCCAGTTCTACCGCCAGGCAATCAGCTATTGGTCATCTCAAGCGGTAGTGGATCGGACGACGCAGAGGAGATATTGTCTACTGGGGCAGTTAGCATTAGCAGTGCCGATCTTGAAATGGGCAATCCATCTCAGGGTGAACAACTTATCGGTATCCGCTTTCCTAATTTAGCCATCCCAGCAGGGGCGACAATTACAAACGCGTATATTGAATTTACGGCAGATGAGCAAGGAATAACGCCATCCATCTTCCAAATAGTTGGCGAGCAAGTTCTAGATGCAGCCCCCTTCAGTTTTGCCAGTGGGAATATTTCCAGTCGTCCATCTACCAGTGCAGTGGTAACGTGGACGCCGGCTGCTGTCTGGTTGGAGGATGGCGTCTATGCATCGGAGAATATCGGGCCAATTTTGCAGGAGCTTATTGCTCAAGATGGATGGAACAGCGGAAATAGCATCGCCGTAAAGATCTCGGCTACAAGCGCATTTGGTATGCGTAGCGTTGCTGCGTACGATTATAGGAACCCTGATGGAATTGGGCCGCGCTTAGTCGTTATGTTTGACCCAACCGGCGGACCAACGCTAATAGAGACACCAACGCCTACGCTGACACCTGCGCCCACAGAAACGTCGGTTCTTTCTATTGCTACCGAAGTTCCAACTGAGGCTCCAACTCCTTTGGTATTGGACACACCTACAGCGGTGCCAACGGATGTGCCAACAGCGGCCCCAACTGATGCACCGACTGACGTACCGACCGGTGTACCGACTGACGTACCGACTATGGCTCCAACAGATATGCCAACCGAAGTGCCAACAGATATGCCAACAGAGACACCAACTCCTAATGTGGATTTAACCCCCACAGATGAGCCATCCGCTGCAACGGCCACGCCAGTAAGTGCAATGGAAACGGCAACTACGGCTCCGCCTGTTGAGACACCCACTGAGGCACCTGTTGAGACACCTATAGAGACGCCCAACAGGCCATTTAAAACACCAACTCCTGCCCCAACATCAACACCTGTGCCAGCACCGCCTGCGCTATCGGTACAGTTAGCGGATGAGCTGTTTGACGATGTTGATGGTGATGGTATCCGTTCTCCGGGGGACATCATACGGTTCAATGTACGCATTGTAAATAGTGGTGACTTACCTGCAACGGGTCTTATATACAGTGGCACTGTTGGCCCGTACATGTTCGCTAACCCGGCCTCGATATCAACTTCTCAAGGGACAATTATTCAGCCAACTATCGATAATCTGTTGGATATAGAGTTTGATCTAGGGACGCTTGATGGCAATGGTGCGGAAATCAATCTGTTTTACGATGTTGTGATAAATAACCCACTTGCCGATTCGGTTGGAGAGATTGAGCATTTTGGTACGGTCAGCAGCAACGAATTAGCAGATCGCGTAACGGATGACCCTAAACTGCCCGGCCAATTTGATAGAACGGTCATGAGCATAAGTGCATCTCCCTTATTGCGGATTTCAATGGACGACCTTCTATTGATTGATAGTGACAATGATCAGGTTGTCTCGTCGGGGGATGTGCTAATTTACGTGGTCAATGTAACGAATTTGGGCAATGCTGTCGCTCGTGATATCACTATCCAAAATTCGTCGAATAGCAATATCATGCTGATTCCTGGGACTGTTGCAAATGAACAGGGTACTGTTGTAAGGGGCAATTCAGCAGAAGACAGAGAGGTCATTATTGAAATTGATAGTTTGGCCGGTGGCGGCGGCAAGGTCACAGTTAGTTATCAGGTTATTGTGGTAGATAACATTGACGGTAATGAGATAGCGAACCAGATCATGTCGACCTATCAAAATACAATCGATCCGTCGGGAAAGTCTGTCATACTTTCAGACGATCCAGATACGGAAGAGGCATTCGACATCACGCTTACACGCCTGATTTCAGACAAACCACAAGCAAGGTTATTCCAAACATATGTTCCGCTGATTAATCAGCAGCTGAGATAAAGCCAAAATTTTTGAACAAAGAAGCATATACGTTCTGAGACTGTCCCAAATTGTGTGTAAATGGCATTAGATTACTTAACCCAACAAAGTCATTTACACACTTCGTGGTACAGCCCTTACTTTCTAAAGAATCTCGACTGCCTAAGCAGCCGAGATTCTTTTTAAGTCTGTCCCTTTTTTTGCGATAAACTGTTTGTTGATAACTAATTGTAACGCTATTAAGGGCAAAATCTGCTATCCTAATTTTGTACCTCATCGCGCCTTCGTTGATAGTCTATTCCAAGCTGCTTTAGCAACAATTACGCAGATCACAGACCTATTTACGATACTCTATTCTTCTGTTTACTTTTCTGTTTACAAAACAGAATGCCGACCTAATTTGCTATGAAAATTCAACTATCTTCTGGCTTCCAATTAGCCTCCAAGCGTAACCCTATCCATTCCCATTTATTCTTCGCCGCAGCACAACGATCCATTTTTGTTCCAAGTAAACCATTAAAGAGAAAATACCCCTTGGTGGTGCAGTTAGGTATATGCGCGCTGATCATCATGGTCGCTGGCGCAGCCGTTGCGCTACCGCCCGCCCCCATTGCCATAGCCAATGGATCGTGCAGCACCATTGCACTTGAAAACCAAAACGCTGGCACCGATGCATGGATCATCACCAATCCAGCCAATGACAGCGACCATCAAATTAAGGGGTATGCTTCGGCTACTAGTGTTGATGTTGGCGGTGATCTTGCGTTTCACGTTTCTACCTCTCCGGCACAACGTTATAGTATCGATATCTATCGGTTGGGGTGGTATGGTGGCAGCGGCGGACGGTTGATGCACCAAAGCGGCACAATAGATGGAAGCGTGCAGCCACCTGTGCTTATTGATCCACACACTGGGTTGATCGAGGCACCGTGGAGCGCAGATTATTCGTTGACCATTCCATCTACGTGGATTAGCGGGGTGTATTTGGCCAAGCTGACGAATGTAGAGGGCTTTGAGAATTATGTAAGCTTTGTGGTACGGAACGAGGGGCGTGATGCCGAGCTGCTCTTTCAACGATCTGTCACGACCGATCAGGCATATAACAATTACCCAAATGATGGAGTAACGGGAAAAAGTCTGTATAGCTACAACAGCTATGGTTCGAACACGGTGTCAGGCAGCCGCCAAGCAGTAAAAGTGTCGTTTGATCGTCCATACGCGGGAGATGGCGCGGGGCTTCTGTTTGACTGGGAGATTCACCAATTGCGCTGGCTAGAGCGCGAGGGATATGATGTTGTTTATTCGACAAATATTGACACGCACGAGAATGGCGCAGAGTTACTGGAGTATGCGGGCTTTCTTTCGACCGGACACGATGAGTATTGGTCGAAAGAGATGCGAGATGATGTCGAGGCGGCACGCGATGCTGGCGTAAATATTGCTTTCTTTGGGGCAAATGCGGCATACGCTCAAATTCGACTGGAACCCTCGATGAACGGTATACAAAATCGAACTATTGTCAGTTACAAAAATTGGAATATTGATCCAACTACTGATACGTCGCGCAAGACAGGTTTATGGCGCGAGATTTGGCAACGCGAAGAGCAAAAATTGATTGGCATACAGTACGAATCTTATGGGCGCGAGAATGCCAATAGAGATTATGTGGTGAATAATAGCAGCCACTGGATTTATGCTGGTACTGGGTTTAGTGACGGGGATCGGGTGGCTGCTATTGTTGGCTATGAGGTTGATTCGTATGATCCTAATGTTGGGGCAGCAACGAGCCAAAGCCAAACAATTCTCTCTTCTTCACCTTATTTGGATACATATGGAGAGTGGATTACGGCAAACTCATCGATCTATCAAGCACCAAGCAATGCGTGGGTCTTTGCGTCGGGTACCATGTCGTGGAGTTGGGCGTTGGATAAAGCTGGCTATGAAGATACGCGGATCAAGCAGACGACGGCCAATCTGCTAAATAATTTCATCGGCTCAGCGCCAAGTGGATGCGATCCTGTCCCGCCAACGCCCGTCCCGCCAACGCCTGTCCCACCAACGCCTGTTCCGCCAACGCCTGTTCCGCCAACGCCTGTCGCGCCAACGCCTGTCACGCCAACGCCTGTTCCGCCAACGCCCGTTCCGCCAACGCCTGTTCCACCAACGCCTGTTCCGCCAACGCCTGTTCCGCCAACGCCTGTTCCACCAACGCCCGTTCCGCCAACGCCTGTTCCACCAACGCCTGTTCCGCCGACAGATACAGCAACGCTTGTGCCCACAGAGACACCAACGATGTTGCTCACAGATACGCCGACTTTGGTGCCGACTGTTACGCTGATCCCGCCGACGCCTGTCCCGCCAACTGATACACCGACGATAACGCCTGTCTCCCCGACTGCAACGCTGATCCCGCCGACGAGTACATTAGTAAACACGCCGACAGTGGTTGCGACGAGCACATCGACTTTTGTTTCAACGGAAACGCCAACTTTGGTATCGACGAGCACATCGATCTCGCCAACGGATACGCTGAGGCCCGTATCAACTGACATGCCTACGTTGATACCGACAGGTGCGTCAATTCCACAGATCAATAGGCTAATACTTATGCCGACAGACACGCCTGTCCCGCTGACTGATACACCGACGATGATACCAACGGTTAGGCCAACTTCCGTGCCGACAAGTACGCTTATCCCAGCAACAAATATGCCCGTGATAAGCAGCATACCCACGTATATAGCGTGGGCGCTGACTAGCACGCCAACTAACGCAACGGTGACTCCTGTTCCGCCGATGATTACGCCGATAGTGGTGCCCACAGCGACACCAATTGAAAATTTTACTGCATCTAATAAATCAGACAGTAATCAATTTTATTTGTATATACCGTTGATCAATCGGTAAAAAGCAGGACATAAAAATAGAGCAAATTGAATAAAGTGTGCTATAAAGAATCTCGGCAACGCACGTTGCCGAGATTCTTTTATTTTAAGTAATACAGATTTCAGTTTGGACTATTTATGACGAGTTTACGAAAAAGCCTCTGGGCCGCGGCAATTATTGTGATTGCACTGATTGCATTGCTGTCGCTGACGATTTTTACAGAGCGCGGCGCAACATTATTACAGCGCATACTCGGTCGAGCGGATCGAGTGGTTTCGCAGGCAATGTCGACGCTGGTTGAGCAGGAGCGCCCAAGCACGGATGCGCCAACGTTGGCGAACTATTGGAACGGTGAGGCAGAGTTTGTCGTTGATGTGGCGGTGACGGGCCTGCCCATGGGCGAGTCGGAGACTATTGTAATGGGTAATGGGGAATTGTGGTCATACGTCCACGCCAGCGACCGCTCGATTGGTACCGTTGATCGCTGCGGCGATCCGGTTGAATTTCCCGGCTGCGTGGTGAGCTATCGCAGCACCGATGGCGGTATAAGTTTTACGCACGATGATGCGCCGGTCTGTGATTTTATGTGTAATCAGTGTCCGTGCGAGTCGCAATTCGATCACACCGATCAGCAGCAGTATCCGCGCGTGGCGTTCGACGGCGAGCGGCTCAATATTGTCTACGAGTACCGCGGCATGGTGATGTACCGCAACTCGTTTGACGGCGAGCTTTGGTCGCACCCCGAATTGGTGCCGCTCTCTGGCATGTGGGATTTGGGCTTTATGGACTGCACGCCCGACGGCTCGCAGATCAACGAGCACCCGTTCACGCCCAAACCGTCGGACTGCCTAATGGGTGGGCCACCAGGAATTTATGTGGAAGATGGTCTAATGTATGTCTTCGTCGGGATGGGACAAAATCCGAGCGCCATGGCCTGCTTTGTGGGTCCAGCGAATGGAAGTGTGACAGAGATGAAGTATTGCAGTACGACTCCCCTTTTCGCAGGTGCGACCACATACGGCCCGATGGATACAAAAGGGGCAGAGGCGAGATCTTTCTTTGATTTCCGCACAATCAGTTCGGCGGATGTGCAAAAAGTGGGGGCGCGCTACTATATGCTGTACGAGGGGGTTCGCGGGCCGGGCAAAGATGACCCGGGTGACACACAATTTGCGCTAGGGTTGGCCCGCAGCAGCACGGATCAGATCGATGGGCCGTGGGAGACCTTTGACGCAAACCCAATCCTGGTCGAGATGCCGGGCAACATCGGCGTGGGTCATGCCGATTTGGTTGTGATGGAGGGTGAGACTTATCTGTACACGTCGTTGGATGGTGAAACGCGCAGCCGCCTAAAGTTGGAGTGGCGCTAATGGCACGGATTCGACGTCCAAAACGGCTTGATGATGGCGGTCACTTTGGCATTGGTGTTTATCAGGCAAAACATACGCACAATGTGGGTACGCTCTGGCGCGGGGCCTATCAATTGGGAGCGGCGCATATCTTTACAATTGGCCGACGCTATCAACCGCAGAGCAGCGACCCGTGGAAGACATGGCACCATATTCCGCTCTTTGCGTACAAAGATCTGGACGAGATGATCTCGACTTCGCCATACGATTGCCCTATCATTGGCGTTGAGTCGGGTGGGATTCCGCTGCCTGAGTTTGAACATCCGAAAAAATGCGTCTACCTTTTAGGGGCTGAAGATAGCGGTCTCCCGCATAACGTTGTGGCTCGCTGCCATCGGCTGGTGTCGATCCCTGCGGTGCGCGTGGCGACGTATAATGTCGCGCAGGCGGGTACGCTGGTGATGTATGATCGGATGATGAAGCTAGGCGGGTAGGATGTGGGGTGAACTTATTTGTCGTTTGTTCGTTTTAGTTTCAAAATTTGGCTATATAATTCGGGATATATTTTAGTTTCAACGCAGAGGCGCAGAGAGCGCAGAGAAAAACCGTTAATCAAGTAAATTAAGGAATAAAGTCCCCATGCGAATTTTAGTAACAGGTGGAGCAGGCTATATCGGTAGCCACACGTGCGTCGAACTGCTTGATGCGAAATACGATCTAACCGTTATTGACAATTTTGATAACAGCAATCCAGAAGCGCTCAAGCGAATTGGCAAGATATCAAAGAAATCGATTGATTTTTTTGAAGCGGATCTGCTTGATGTAGAGAGCTTAAACAAAGCATTTGCCGCACACAAAGTTGATGCGGTGATCCACTTTGCTGCCTTTAAGGCGGTAGGCGAGTCGGTAGAAAAGCCGCTGAAATATTATCAGAACAACGTGGCTGGAACCATCAATCTGCTCAACGTAATGGCCGCACATGGTTGCAAGAATCTAGTCTATAGCTCGTCGTGTACCGTTTATGGCGAGCCGCAGCAGACGCCCATCACCGAGGATCACCCGACCGCGGCGGCAGAGAGTCCCTATGGATGGAGCAAGCTAATGACGGAGCAGATCATGCGTGATTTGTATGCAAGCGATACGGAGTGGAATATCGCGCTGCTGCGCTACTTTAACCCCGTTGGCGCACACCCAAGCGGCGAAATGGGCGAAGATCCAAACGGGATTCCCAACAATTTGATGCCCTACATTACGCAAGTGGCAATCGGCAAGCTCGAATCGCTGCGAATCTTTGGCGACGACTATCCCACGGCAGATGGGACGGGCGTGCGCGACTATATTCACGTAGTCGATCTGGCGGATGCGCATGTGCGGGCTGTCAAAAAGGTGATAGATGTCTCGGGTTTGGTGACCTACAATCTGGGCACAGGGACTGGATCCAGCGTATTAGAGGTGATCGCGGCCTTTGAGAAAGCAACGGGTGTGAAGATTCCATACGAAATTGTGGAGCGGCGTTCGGGCGATGTGTCCGCTGCATTTGCGGATCCGAGCAAAGCGGCAAAGGAATTAGCGTGGGTGGCGGAGAACGATCTGCTGGATATGTGCCGCGATGGCTGGAAATGGCAGCAGCAGAATCCAAACGGGTACGAATAGATGTTTCATCATAAGTGTAAATTCGAGCCGTCTAGTGAGTGCACCCCGCGCGGTCCGTTGAATATTGTATAGGACCATAGATGATGATGAGGTTGGGAGTGGTCAACTAGCAGAGAGGTTAACGCTTACTGCACGCGCGAAAGGGAGATGCCTTCGATAAAGTAGTTTTGCGCCACAAAAAAGACGATAAGTACGGGCAACATAGTCACCAAGGAGGCCGCCATTAGGTAAGCCCAGCTAACCTGAAAAGAGCTGCGAAAGAAGCTTAGCCCGAGCGAAACGGTGTAGAGTTGCTGATCATGTAAGTAGATTAGTGGGGCCAAAAAATCATTCCAGGCGAATTGAAAGGTGAGAATGCCAACCGTCGCCATGGCTGGCAGCGAAAGTGGGAAAATAATGTAACGTATGATCTCAACCACACTGGCACCGTCTATCCGGGCCGCATCTTCAATATTGCGCGGAATGTTTAGAAAGAACTGACGCAGCAAGAAAATATAAAAAGCGTTTCCAAAAAAGGCTGGCACAACCAGCGGCAAAAACGTGTTGACCCAGCCAATCTCATTAAAAAGCACATAGAGCGGCACCATCGTCACCGGATAGGGCAACATCATAGTGGCTAGCACAACTACGAAAAGGGTATCCCGCCCCGGCGCGCGTAACCGAGCAAACCCATAGGCCACAACTGTACAGGACACAATATGCCCGATAATGGTAAAGAGGGAAATAATTGCCGTGTTGACGGTATAGCGGCCAAAGGGGACGTAAGTTAACGCTTCTCTATAATTCGCCCAGCGTGGCGGTTGCGGAAAGATGATCGGCGGCATGGCAAAGATCTGATAGTCTGGCTTTAAGGAAGATAGCACCATCCAGACAACGGGAATCAGAAAGAGCGCGGCAACGGCCCAAACAATTCCTGTAATCAGCCACTCTTGTATTGTTAAAGGTCGCCGTTGCTTTTCTACGCTTTGGGGCTGCTTATCTGTTGAGAGGTCAATGGCTGTCATGGATTACGTTGCCTCTCCTTCGTAGTAGACCCAGCGACTCGATGAGCGGACCACAATCAACGTTAGCACCAGAATGATCACAAAGAGGATCCAAGCCATCGCTGATGAATAGCCCATGCGGAATGAGCCAAATGCTTGCTGGTAAATGTAAAGCACGTAGAAGAGAGTAGAATCCAGCGGCCCGCCATTTGTCGATACATAGGCGCTAGTGAATGTCTGGAATGTTGAGATAATACTGAGGATCAGGTTGAAAAAGATGGTTGGGGTGATGAGCGGCACTGTAATATTCCAAAAGAGGCGGCCCGCCCTAGCACCATCTAGCGAGGCTGCTTCGTATAGCGCTGGTGGCACACCCTGTAGCCCGGCAAGATAGATGATAGCCGTACGCCCTAATCCCCAGATGCTCATTAGCCAGATGGCATAGAGTGCCGTATCCGGGTCGGTCAGCCACCGCGGCCCTTGAATACCAAAGACAGCCAGCGCACCATTCACCAGCCCGCCTTCTGGGTTAAGCATCCACATCCAGACAACCACGTAGGCCACGCCTGCCAAGACCGAAGGCAGGTAGTAGATAGTACGGACAATCTTGATGCCGCGGATCTTTTGGTTCATCAGCAGCGCCAATCCTAAGCCGCCAACTAGCTCTGTTGGCACATAGAGAAGCGTAAAGAGCAGCGTGACGCGCAGCGATTGCCAAAACTTTGCGTCGCGCAAAAAGAGGCGCTCGAAATTGGCCATGCCAACCCAACGCGCCTCCTCTATTAAGTTCCACCGCGTGAAGCTTATATAAAATGAGGCAATCATCGGCCCAACTACAAAAAGCAGAAAGCCAATGAGCCACGGCGAGATACAGAGGTAAAATGCCCATGTTTCTCGCCGTACTTTTTTATGCATTTTATTCTAGGGAAAATTCAAGTTCATCCTGAGCGATGGTGGCTGCTTGGCTCATCAGTGCTGCCACATCTGCTTCAGGATCAAGAATAGCAGCCTCTAACGCGCTGCGCAGGGCTGGATCTGCTGAAGAGCCCCAGTAAGGCGTGGACATGTAAGCCCGCGGTGCCAGATGATCCAGTTCCTTAATCCAGACACCGTTAATCGAATCAGTCATCACGCCAGACTCTTCTGCAACGGAGGTAACTGCCGGCAGCGCCCAATCTTTCCAGACCTCTGCGCCGTCAGGACCGGCATAGAACTGCAAAAAGCGCCACGCTTCATCTGGATGTTCGGTACCGCTGAAAATGCCAAAACCACCCCAGAAAAGAACGTTGGCTCTTTCCGCGCCAGCAGGTACACCCACAACGCCGAGATCAATATTAGGGTTTTCCATCATGCCGCTCTGTGGCCAACGACCAAAGATGCGCATTGCAGCTTGCCCGTTGTCAAACTCGGCATTGCCGCCGCCAAACGCGCTCATATCTGCCGGTGGAGGGGCTACGCCAAATTCGGTGTAGAGAGATTGATAAAATTCTACGGCACTGATGACCTCTTCGGAATCCATATAACCAAGGTAGGTAGAGCCATCATCGCTGATCAGTTGACCACCAGCTGCCGCGACCCAGTATTCAAAACCGGTTGTCCAAGGACCTGGCAGTTGGATACCCCACGTTTCGGGCGTGCCGTCGCCGTTATCGTCAATGGTCAAGGCTTGGGCAGTGGCCAAAAAATCATCCCACGTCCAGCCATCCTCGGGATAATCCACGCCATTCTCGTCAAAGATGCGCTCGTTGTAATAGACAGCCAAGGGAGAGTAATCTTTGGGCAGGAAATAAAGTTCGCCATCGAAGGTTCCTGGGTCAAGCAAGCCAGAGAGATAAACGCTGGTGTCAAAATTACTATCGTCGATGAACGACTGAAGCGGGATAAAGGCGTCGCTCTCGACAAATCGCGGCACTGCGTCATCACCGATATTCATGATGTCCGGTGCATCGCCAGCGGCAATCTGCGTAAGCAGGCGGGCGTAATAATCATTACCAGAGACCGGTTCAAGCTGTACCTTAACATCTGGATTCGCCTCTTCAAAGCGCCGGATGATCTCCTGATGGGGTGCCAGACCTTCGCCACTATCGCCGGTTCCCACGCGAATGACTACCTGTTCGGCACTCGCCTCAACGGGCGCAAATGGATCGGCTTCTTCACCTGCTGAATTTTCGGTAGAGTCGGTTGTTGTGTTTGATTCGGCGGGCTCAACAGGGGCAACGGGGGCAGTACACGCACCCACAACTAATAACAATGTACAAAATGCGGAAAGCATACCGAGATGCTTTATGCGCAACCAAACGTAAAGTGGATTCATAGGGTTCTCCTTTTTGTGGTGGCTTGAGTCTCTTCAAGTAAAGTATCGACACTTTTGACGCTTTTTCCAAGTAGCCACCTTACATTTGTGCTAATTTATAAGGGCTCGAGATATAAATTTGCGACTGCGCTATCATTAAGCATGAGTTTACACCCATATATCGTTGAGATACTCTATCCCAACCACCTATTCGTACGCCAGCACTTCGCGCACCGTCAAACGCGATGCATTCCACGCGGGGAAAAAGCTGGCCGCAGCAGCCAAAATAGTCACAATCGCGAACCAGACAAAGACACCGGTTGACGAGAAAGTGTAGGGGAGTGGTGTGCTAAAGAGCACCTGCCCCACGCCAGAACTGATGGCAGCCCCAATCGGATAGGCTAACGCCGCACCAATAATCCAGCTGATCAATCCGATCAGCACCCCTTCGACAATTACGATCCACTGCACGGCGCCGTTCGACGCACCAATTGAGCGCATGACGCCGATCTCACGCGTGCGCTCCAACACATTGGTGCTCATTGTCCCCATCAGCCCCAGCGACCCAACGGTTGCGATCAACACACCCATTCCAGAAAGCAAGTAGACAATAATATCGAAAAAGCCGCCCGAAATCTGGCGAATGCGGTCTGCGGTAAAGGTCGACGCGACGCGCAACCCCGACGCGGTGAGCGTTTCTTCAATTCGTGTTGCGGTCTCGCCCGCATCTAAGCCGGGCTTGATCTTCATTTGCACGCTGTTGGCCTGCCCCACGCTGCGCGAGTAACGCGCAAAGTATGGATAATTGGTATAAATTGGAATCTGATTCGGCGCACCACCTAATACTTGCGCAACCCCAACCACCGTCCATGGCGATTCGCGATCACCATCCTCTAGCAGCAAGGTATCGCCTACTTTTAAATCGGGCACCTGCGAAAATATGCCTTGACTTACCACCACAGCATTTTCATCAGTGGGCAGAAGCCAGCGCCCTTCACTCAGCGTTGGTTGCACCATCTCGCTATCGGCTGGCAGTGCCGTCACATTCAGCGAACTGCTGTCTGTACCGTCATCCCGTTTTGTTGTAAAAGAACCGGAGCCCCAACTTTCTGCCAAAATCACGCTGGGAATATCGTTGATAACGGCGTCGATCTGCGCAGTGCGATAGGTGCGCTCAAACTGCACTTGAATATCGAACTGATTATAGGCTAGCGCTTCTTCAATCAAATTGCTTAACGAGATGCGCACACTCCCGATGGTCATAAAAATCATGCCGCCCAACACCAACATGATTAGCGTCGAGACGAGACGCGCGCGGCGGCGGAAGGTATTACGCAACGAGAGTTGAAGCGGCCGGCCCAATCCACGAATTTTCGAGAGCAGAAAGGTCACCATGTCTGTGCCGATTTTGCCAGCACCAACGTCCGAAAGCGCTTCACGCACGGTGATGCCCGTCCCCCGAAAAACGGGATAGAGCGCGGCGAGTAGTGGGACCAATAGACCCACGATTACTTGGATAATCAGAACATTTATGGGTAACGTCCACAGCGGGAATTCGATATTAATAAAGCCACCAAGCACCCCAGTGAGTAGGCCACCCACCATGACGGTTAACGGAATGGCGACGGCTAATGCCAGCAAGCTATAGATCAGGATGGCACCGAGGTACATGCGCACCAGTTGACCACGCCGCGCGCCGATGGATTTCATGATGCCGATTTGACGCACCTGCTGTGCCATCAGCGCCGAGATTGTGTTGATTACCAAGAAGCCACTAAGAAAAAGAGCAAGCCCACCGAGGGGGGTCAAGAGAAGTGAAAGGGTTTCAAAGAGGTCCTGAAAGATCAGCTCGCCCGGTTCGGGCACGCGAATAAAGCCAACGGTGCGGCCACTTTTTTCGATCTTTTTGCCAACGTTGGCCGCCACACTCGAGATATAATCTTTGTCGAGCAGTTGTTCGGGCGTGCCATTGACCAGTATGTTGATCTGCGAATAGGTGCGACTGCCACCAAGGCGCTCGAATGTTTGAAAGTCGACATAGCCAGTTGCGGTGCCGGTAAACGCAGCGGGAAACGAGTTGGGGTCATAGACAGCGCCTACAACCGTCACATCGCGCTTTTGGCCCGCTTCATTTTCTATCAACAGCACATCGCCTACAGCCACGTTTGGTGGCAGAGCATCCTGCGCGCTAAGTGAGCCGCGTTCGATAACAATCTCGCCCTTCTTGGGCCAACGTGTGCGTTCGGCTCCAAACTCCGGATACCCACTAACCTCGCTAACCTGACGAATTAAGTTGATGCGAATGTCTTCAAAATCATCGACAGCGGTGATATTCATGGCTTCCCACACACCGGGTTCGATCTGCACGTTGACGCTAATCGACGCGCGGCCATCTGCGGCGGCCACTTCTGGCGTACGCCTAATGCTGTCGATAAGCGCGTCGTCCATATTACCCGCGATGATTGTGGCGTGGGCAGCACGGCTTTGGTTGTAGACGTTCTGCATTTCGTTGAGGATGACGGTGCGCAGTTGTTGAACCGTGCCCACGGCAAAGATGCCAACGGCAATCGAGGCAATGACTAAAGCCGTGCGTGTGCGGTTGGTGCTTAGATCGCCCCAAACTTTTCGCCACCGTGGACCAAACATAGACAACTCCTTTGTAGAATAGAAACTGGTAGAGGATAGAAACTAGCAAAAAGACAAGTTTTGTAGAGAATTTGTACAACAGAAGTACGGTTTTGTCAATGGTGGGCAATTTAGGGGGAGAAAATATTGGCATTAGGTTATCGTGAAAAAGAACCGCTCAGCGTAGATGCGATTTCTATATCATGCAATCTATATCGCACAAATATAGAAGTGATCATCATGGTCGCTGGAGCAGCCGCAACGCTACGCCCGACTATGGTCCTCACTGCCAACGGATCGTGCAGCCCAACCGCGCTCGAAAGCTAGAACCCCGACGCGTGGATCATCACAAATCCTGCCAATGATAGTGACCACCAAATTGAAGGATATGCTTCGGCAAGTAGCGGAATGTTGGCGACACAATTGTCTTATTTTTCGCATGGGTTGGGCGGGCGGTTGGTCTGGGGCGGTGGGGATTATGTCGGGGCTGAATGCAATGCACCCAAAGCCCGTTCTCTTGACAAAAGTTGTGTATACGAGCAGCAACGGCGCAGCCACCACTCCGTAGTATACGGGCTGATTTAGTGTCCCCGATCTAAAAAATCAGGCTGACGCCTATCAGCCGGTCTACAATATTTTTGGCAGCGAGCCATGGTTTCTCGGCACAATTTGGTGGGAGTGATCTTTTGAGAGAATGGCGAGCAGCCCGTGCAACACGCATTTTATGCCCTACAACAACCTCGCAGAAAACGCGAAGAAATGGTTGAAGCCGAAGCGGTCACCTCCATTTATTGAGAAGGTACATAACAGACAGTCTAAATAGAACCATTTATAGCGCCTACTCTTTCAATTTTTATATAACCGCACAATCTCCCGATGCTCTGGCACTTCTTCTAGCGTATAGCGGCGAGCTGCCTCATCCTCAACAAGCTGTGTTCGCGCCTGTAGTGTATCATACGCTTTTTTCAGCACAGCGTCGGCACGACCATCATTAGCGGCTAAAAGAATATGATAACATTCGGTCGCCACGCGCATGCTGTGCCAGCCGTCTACCAGTGGTTCATTGAGTAGATATTCGATGGCTGGCTCAGCCCAGATAAGCGCTTGTTTGACATCTCCTTCGGCTAAATGAACGGACGCTAAGCCACTATGTGTCGACACGAATAAGAATTGCTCTTCTTCCTTTAAGCAAGCGATTAAATCAACATACAGCGCGCGGGCAACAGCCCAGTGCTGTTGTTCATAAGCCATTCTGGCCTGGTTGAAGCGCAATCTATCAGTAGCTCTCGACTGTTGTACTTTATTTAATAGTAGCACATCGGCTTGGGCAAACAGCGTCTCAGCCCGCTTAAATTGTCCTTGCTGTTTATAGACAAAGCCCAAATAGACAAGGCGCTCTCCTACCTCCTTCGTCAAATTTAACGTTTTGGCGCTGTTAATACTTTCTTCAAGAAGCGTTTTAGTTTCCGCGTAATTCTTAAATCTTTCGGCCACAAGGCTGAGGAAAAACATGGCTAACGTTTCTCCCCAATGGTTATCTGCCTGACGAAAAATGTGCGCGCTACTTTTAAGATGATTGACTGCTTGCTGATAGTCGCCAAAGCGATAGAGGTCAATACCGCTATTGACGTAGAAAATTCCCTCCCCCAAAAACTCACCGATCGCTCGATAAATCTGCAGCGCTTTTTTTGCATAGATTTGTGCTTGTAAATCGTCACCTTGCAGATTGGCGCTAATGCTGAGGTTGGTGTAAAGGTGGGATTCGAGTCGAACATTATTGATCCGTTGTGCAATTTCTAGCGCTTCAATATAGCACGCTTTTCCGTCATCGAGTCGGCCTATATCTTGATAAACTGCTCCTAAGCTTTTTAATGCATACCCCAGCTCCTTTTCCCTACCAAACTCCCGATTTCGCTCGACACTATACTTTAGATGTTCTTGGGCGACATCAAACGCTTTTAATTGATTGGCGGCATGGCCCCACTCTGTGTGCCCCTCGAGCTCTAGACTCTCATCGTTAGCCAGCTTACTCTGCTCAATCACCAACTGTGCCGCTAAAATCGCTTCCTTAAACCGAGAAGTATGGTTGTACAGATGTGACTGCCGTAAAGCAACGGTTGCTCGCTTGGCTGGATTATCAAGCGCCTCTGCCAGCTGGGCTAAGATGGTTAGATCTTCTTGCTGCTGCTTTCGATCCGCGGCGCTGATAGCATACACTGCTTCACGCGCCAGCAGAATTTCGTATCGTTTTTCGACTTGAGCGGATGCTCTTTTGGCGAGCGCTTGGCTAAAGAAGGCGATAGCCTCTTGATTAGAGTAGCGCTCCGCGGCGTATTGACCGGCTTGAAAGGCGTAAGCAGCTTCCTTTTCAACCTGATTGGCTTTGCCCCAGTGATAGGCAAGACGAGCCGCTTGCTCAGGCGCATCAGGATAGATGGCTTCCAGCGTGGTAGCCACTTGTTCGTTCAGACTGACTGTCTCTTCTGCCGTTAGCTCTGCCAGCAGCCCTTCCCGAATTTTGTCATGATTAAATTGCCACTGCTCTTGCTGAACCTCCAAAACGGCCGTTTCCGCACAGAGCGTCAACCACTCATTTCTGATGTCTATTCCATTAGACAGTTCCTGCATCAGCGGTACATCAATCGCACGTCCCGATACTGCCGCCAAATTCAGTAGCTCACGAGCCTGTCTGGGCAAACGACTCACCCGTCGCTGCACCACATCTTGAATGCCATTAGGTAGTAAGGTATCGGGCAATACCATGTCGCCGATGCTGTCTAATCGCCCTACGGCTTCAGCCAAAGCCCGAACCACTTCCACGGCAAAGAAAGCGTTCCCTTCGGTTTCCCGTTGGAGCAGCGCAACCACTTCTGGCTGTTTGCCCACCTCGCCCAACATCGCTACGCTCAATTCTGTCATCATCTCATCAGTCAAGCGATTAAGTATCATTAGCTGCATGGTGGATAGCTGTTTCGGTAAATCTGCTCGCTCATCATTCCGGTAGCTGCCGACGATTAGCCATGGGTGCTGGCCGACTTGTCGAGACAGGAAGGGGATCGGCAACAAGCTTTCTCCACTCCACTGTAAATCTTCCAAAATTAGCAGAATGGGCCGCTTTGTATTCTGCAAAACGGTGGCTAAGGCATTAAAGAATCGCAGCTGTGCCGCTTGGCTAGTAAGCTCGGAGGCTGGCTCGACCACATTCCCAAGTAATTGCCCAATGTCTGGCACAAGGGGTAGTAATACGCTGGCGGTTAGATTATCAACCTCTGAAGCGGCGACCAAAGCATGGCGCACGGGCTCTCTCCACAGTTGGAACGGCGAGCCGCCCCCTTGTTGCTTAGCTTGACTATTTAGCACCAAGAAACCATCCACTAATGCTTGCGTGCGTAACTCACTGAGCAAGCGTGATTTACCAACGCCGCTCTCGCCCCCAATCAACCATCCAGAACCGTTTCCGTCGGCTGTTTTTTCTAGGGCAGCGGTCAATTGTGCTAACTCGGCATCCCGCCCTACAAATTTGGCGGCTTGCAGATAACTTTCGCGAATAGCGCTGCTTTCAGCGGGTAAAGGTAGATCGAGGGCAACGGCAAGTGCGACAAGGCTTTCGTTGGCGTTGACAAAGCGTTCTGTAGGTTGCTTGGCAAGAAGCTGGACGAGAAATGGCCGTATCCGCTCATCGACATCTTCTAAATCTGGCTCCTCTTCCAGCACCCGATCCACAAATTTGTAGTCAAATGGCGCAAAGGGATGCTTACCCGTCAATAGCTCGTAGAACAGCACGCCAACGGCGTAGAGATCGGCGGTTTCGCTGTACTCATTTCCCTTAAAAAGTTCGGGTGCTATATACAGCGGTGTGCCCATCGAGTCGTTTCCACTAGCCTGACCGGTAGCGGCAAGTCCAAAATCTAGCAGGCGTACGCCACCACTGTTGAACAGCACATTGTCGGGCTTGATGTCGCGGTGCAGTACGCCGCGCCGATGTAGGTAAGCCAATGCCTGTAGCAATTGTTGAGTCAGCTCAATTTTTTGGTCAAACGACCGTTCTTGCCCAGCTTCCAAAATCGTCATCGTTTTGGGCAGATAGGTCATGGTGAAAAACGGCCGTGTCTCCCCATCAAAGCCATAATCCAGCACGCTGATGATGTGCGGATGGCGCAATCCGGCCAGCGTTTGGAACTCATGCGACAGCGCTAGGCGATACGCCTCATCATTTTTAGAGGTGTTTGTGATTATCTGCTTGAGAGCAATGGTGTCTCCCGTCAGTCGGTCGGTGGCACGATAGACAGTACCCATACCGCCTTGGCCTAATTTTTCGTGGAGTTGATAGCGGACGTTGATCATTTCGATGACCGATTAAATAGAAAGAGCTGTATCTGCTTTTTCAGCCTGCATCGCTTTATAGAGCCGAATAATTTCCCGATTTTCGGGCACGCTATGCAAGAACGTGGCGTGAAGTTCTTGATCGGTAATTTTGTCTGCGAAGGTTTGCAACTGTGTGTGGGCAAGGTCAAGAATAGTTATTTGCCGTGGGTCACCTATATAATCAAAAACATGATAAATATACAAAGAGGATTGCGCCCATTCCCATTCACAATTAAATATTTTTTCTTCAATAAAATGCCATGCATTGTCAGCATAGCTCCTCGCTTTGTCCAACTCATCTTTTTTTGCAAAAACGTATGCCAATCCTGCCCATGTTTCCGCCTTTGTTGGCGTCGAATTAGCTGTTTGCAAGAGAGAATCGGCCGTTTGGAACGCCTTTAATGCCTCCTCGTACTCACCTTGATCGACCAAGAGGATACCTAGCTTATTCCAACTATATGCTTCTGACCACCCATCCTGCACGGCTCGCTTCTGGTCGATTGCTTGGACAAAATACGCCTTGGCCTTCTCATAATTCCCGCTCTTGTGATAGGCTACAGCAATGTTGTTTAGCCCGTAGCCATACAAAATAGTGCTCCCTATTTGTTGGCTGAGAAGGATACCCCGTTTTGAGGTTTCAATCGCCTGCTTATACTGTCCTATCATCGCTTGTGAGAGCCCCAAATTGTTAAGCACAGGCATTTCTCCAGCCACATTACCTGTTTTCTCGATTAATTCCAGTGCATCTAGATTCAGGGCATTTGAAAGATCGTGTCTACCCATAACTAAATAGCTGAGCGCCAAACTCCTGATGGCCATAACGCGTTCAATAAGTGTTCCTTCTGCTTGAACAAGGTGATACGCTTCAAGCACGTAAGTCAGCGATTTTTGAGCGTCCCCAGTAAGTGAATAGAGGGAGCTCAACAGTCTCATAATAGCAGCTTTCTCTTTTTTTAACTCAGCTCCTTCAATGATTATTTGGGCTTCTGTGGCAAACTGAAGCGCAGCCTCTAACCTTCTTTGGGCGCCTAAACATTGCGATAATGCACTAAGCAACTGAGCCCTCTGCCGGGGAACCACTATATTTTTGTCAGGTGCTAGCGCTTCTGTGAGCATTGCCTCTTGCTTTTGGGTCTGACCAATTTCTAGGTAATAATCACTCAAGCAGAGCCACGCCCGCACGCGTTTACTGTTATCATCCAATGTATTGGCAATTTCGAGCATTCTTCGCGCAGCGTCATGTGCATTTTCCATTTGAATAGATTTATAAGCGCCAAAAGCCAGCGTGTACAGCTCAAAAAGCTGTTCTAACGCTGCTTCGGTTGTGATGTCGAGGCTGCGGTTGACATAGCGCAGCGTCTCCCTGTGTGCATATCGTTTTGCCGCTTGCTTAGCGGCAATGATCAGATAGGATCGCTCTTTTTGTTGGTTGTTAGCAGCGCGCCAGTGGAAAACTAAGCGAATGGCGTGACTGTCATCATCAGAGTAAAGTTGTTCGATCGTTTCAGCAACCTTTTGATTATAGGCAATAGTCTCAGCGGCCGATAATTGAGCCAATAAACCATCCCGTATTTTGCCGTGGGCAAATTGCCAAACCCCATCTTGCACGGCCAAAATGGCTGCATCGGCGCATAGCGTTAGCCATTCATGTTCAACTCTAATATTTCCAGCCAGCGCTTTGATCAAAGGAATATCGAGCGTACGTCCGGCAACGGCCGTTTGGCAAAGCAGCGTAAACGCTTGCGTAGGCAGTTTGCTTATGCGCCGCTGCACAATATTCTGAATGCCGTGCGTGAGCAGTGTGTCTGGAAAGGCATCTGTACCGATTTGTGCCAACTGTCCCGCTTCTTCGGCTAAGGCGCGTACCACCTCCACAAAAAAAAAGGCGTTTCCTTCTGTCTCTTTTTGCAACATGTCAAAAACGCGCTGATCTCGTCCAACCTCATTCCCTAGCATGGATGCACTCAACTGGGCCATAGCGTGGCTAGAAAGCCGTTCTAAAGTAAGCTGATTTATTTCTTCGGGCAGTTCAGCCGCGAGTGTTGGCCGCTCGTCGGTACGGTAAGTTGCTATAAGAACCACCTGACATTCGTTGATGAAGCGGGTGAGGTAGGGAATGGGCAACAGGCTAGCCTCGGCCCAATGCAAATCTTCAAAAATCAGTAGCAAAGGCCGTTTCGCCTGCCAAATCAATCGGGCAAGCGTTGTAAAGAGCCGAATCTGTGAGGCAGACTCCTCTAATTCGGGGGCGTCTACCACTGAGCGATTGAGCAACTGCTCAATAGTCGGAACAATCGGCTTAATAATGCTAGCCGTCAAATCATCAATAGGGTCGAGTGTTACGACAAGTCGCTGCAACACGTTGCGCCAAAAATGGTAAGGTACGCTTCTACCACCATCGGTGCCTCGACTATGCACCACTTCAAATCCCTGAACAAGTGCCCATATTCGCAGCTCGTCGACAAAACGACTTTTGCCGATGCCGCTTTCTCCACCAATCAGCCATGCAGACCCCTTTTTAGCCATTGCACCGTGTAACGCCTTGTGCAGCGTGGCTATCTCTACATCTCGGCCCACAAAGGTGGCAGCTTGAAGATAACTTTCTCGAATAGCGGGCGTTTCTTCAGGCAATGGTTTGCCAAGCGCCTGTGCCAGAGCAGCGAGAGTGTCTGGCGCGGAGGCAAAGCGATTATTTGGCTGTTTGGCCAAGAGTTGGGTAAGAAACGGCTGCAATCGTTCATCTACACCTGCTAAATCTGGCTCCGCATCCAGCACCCGATCCATAAATTTGTAGTCGAAAGGCGCAAACGGATGTTCGCCCGTCAGCAGCTGGAATAAGAGGACGCCCACGGCGTAAAGATCGGCGGCTTTGCTATAATCCTGCCCGTCAAACAGTTCCGGCGCCAGATACAGCGGTGTTCCCATCGAGTCGTTTCCGCTGACCTGATCGGTAGCGGCAAGTCCAAAATCTAGCAGGCGTACGCCACCACTGTCAAATAGTACATTGTCGGGCTTGATATCGCGGTGCAGCACGCCGCGCCGATGCAGGTAGGCCAATGCCTGTAGCAATTGTTGAATCAGTTCAATTTTTTGGTCAAACGACCGTTCTTGTCCAGCCTCCAAAATCGTCATCATTTCGGACAGATAAGCCATGGTGAAAAACGGCCGTGTCTCCTCATCAAAACCGAAATCCAACACGCTGATAATGTGCGGATGGCGCAGCCCCGCAAGGGTTTGGAACTCGTGGGCCAAAGCAAGGCGGTATGCTTCATCATTATCGGGCTGCTTCTTTATTACGTATTTAAGCGCAACTGTGTCACCCGTTAATCGATCGGTGGCACGATAAACAATGCCCATACCACCCTGACCAATCTTTTCCTCTATTTGATAACGACCGTTGATGGTTTGAGTCATAGCCAGCTAATATATTTTTGGTTACATCACTAAAAATCAGCGTACTGTGGGGAAAAAAAAACCGTTTAACTGATCTTGTCGGTCTCTCTTAATGTAGCTAGTTTCAAAATGGCCTGTAATTCTTTAACAGAAACTGGCTTGCTGAGATATTCATTCATATTGGCTTTCAAATATTTTGCGCGCGAATCCGACGTAGCATTTGCAGTCATAGCCACAATATATGGCTGTCTATCGGCTGGAATCTCGGCTCGGATTATACGAGTCGCTTCAAGACCGTCCATTCTGGGCATCTGTACATCCATGAGAATAACATCATATGCTCTCTCGCGAAGTGCTTCCACCGCCTCCACACCATTTTCCACTAAATCAGCTTGATAGCCAAAACGTTCAAGCATACGTAACGCCACCTTCTGATTGATAATATTGTCTTCCGCTAGCAGAATACGTAGCGGAAAGCGGCCGGACATTGTTCCATCAAAAATAACAGGATTCTCTTGGTTCGGTTTTACTTCCATTTTGCTACCCATAACCGTTGCCAGTTCATTCCGCAATTGTGCACTTTTGATGGGAATGGGAATAGAGGCCATCGGATACTGGCTCTGAATTGACGGGATACGATCGCCCCAGTGGGTAAGTAAAATTATTGGCTTTATTTTTCCTATAGTGGCAAGGTTTGAACGCCATTCGGTTGATATGGGCGCTACTTTATCTGTCCCTGAGATAGCATTCTCATGAACGATTTCGCGTCGATTCTCACTTGAGGTATCTTTCTGTTCCAATACTGAGTTATCTTCCCGGTCAGCCGTAACAGCCGCCACAGAAACCGTCGCATCAATAATAACTGCATCAAAAAAATTTAATTCAAAGACACTTGTAGTAATTGTGGTTCGATTGGTCAAAGTGACTTGGTAATTCCGTAAACTCTGCTTAACAGAACGCTGCATAAGATTACTAGATGTAATTAGAAGTATCCGTTTTCCAGCTAGCAAATCATAGGGGAGGTCTTCTGACGCTGGGTTAACTTTTGCATTGATAAAAAATGAAAATGAAGTGCCAACGCCCACTTCACTTTCCACCTCTATTTTTCCACCCATTAATTCACATAGTCGCTTGCAGATAACCAACCCCAAGCCGGTTCCACCGTAGTGACGATTGGTTGAAGATTCGGCCTGACTAAAGGGCTGAAACAGGCGCGATATTCGCTCGTCGGGGATGCCGATTCCGGTATCGGCTACGGTAAATTTTATTCTTCTCTCATTTACACCGCGCTCATCAGGAGCGATGAGAGCGGGAGAATCAGCCAGAGAAACATGAACTGCTACCTGCCCTTGATCCGTAAATTTAACCGCATTGCCAAGCAAGTTCGTTAAAATTTGGCGTATACGTGTAATGTCCTGCACCAAATTCAGAGGCACATCTTCATCAATTGTATAAGCGAGGTGCAATCTCTTGCCTGCCGCAGTAGCCATAACTAAAAACATAGCTTGTTCTATACAGCTCTCTAGCCGGAATGCAACAGGATCTAGCTCTATCTTCTTTGCTTCAATTTTAGAAAAGTCAAGAATGTCGCTAATTAGAGTCAACAGCGTATCACCGCTGATGCGAATTGTGTCGATCAGCTCCTGCTGTTCCTCATTAAGCGGCGTATCCATTAGCAGGCTGGTCATCCCTAATACCCCGTTCATGGGTGTACGCAGTTCGTGCGTCATCGTAGATAAAAAGACACTTTTAGCCCGGGCAGCAGCCTCGGCGTCGTCCTTGGCGGCAACAAGCGCACTTGTTCGTTCTTCAACTAGCGTTTCAAGATTCTCATTGAGATAAGCGTTTTCGATAGCGACCGCTGCGTGGTTGCTAAAAAATTCTAGGGGCACTGCATCCTTTTTGACAAAGCGTCCACTCTGCGAGCGATTCTCAACATAAATGGCACCAATAATGCGGTTTTGGACAATTAATGGGCTACACATGATAGAGCGAAGTTGCATATTCATCACAGACATGGCGTCACCAAACGTCGGGTCCATTAGCGCATTTCGTACAACCACAGATTCCTGTGTGCGAATCACCTCATCTAGCACCGAACGGCTGATTGCATCAACATCAAAGCGGATATTGCTCCCATCAACATGTCGACGAACTTTAAAATTGAGAGAGCCATCATCATTGATTAAAACAATGTACCCCCGCTCTGCACCCACTAGCGCCACAACTTCATCTGTGATGTAAGAAAGCAATGGGTCAACTGAACGCATACCCGCCATTTTATGGCTGACTGAAAGTAAGCGCATAAGGAATTCCTCACCGCTCGATTCTTCCACTAGTACTATGTTATTTTGGCTATTTTTATTTAGCTCGCCATTCAGCATAAAAACTCATCCTTTGCCCAGTTACCTATGTCATTATAATACCATAATTATAGTGGGTTGCAATCCAAAAGACAATAGGCAGATTGACCTATAAGAGGCACTTTTACTTACGCGGTATTATTTATTTATGCCAACTGTAGTTTTTCTATACTAAGCAGCGCCATAAATCACTCTGTCTTCCCATTAATAAACTATCCAAACAGAAATATTATTTTGTGCTGCTGCACAGGGTATGGTTCTGGCGATTCACATCACCTTTATTTTGATTCATCTGCTATTCAATCCAATCTAATAAAAGTAACAATTTTTACAAAATATACGCATATTTGCGGATGTTTATACTATTTAAAAGTGATATGATAAAACATATAACTATTTGTTAAAAGCAATTCAAAAAACAGTTCAGATTTGTAAAGAACAAAGTATCTCTTGATGCGAGCTTTACAAAACCCATTTCATGAAAAGAAAAATTTAGCCTCTTGTTTGAAGCGATTGATTCTCGCCGTGAAATGGTTGCTTGTGCTGCCTAGAAATCGTCTACTGTAATTATATATATTTAGCAAACATACTGTATCTTCTCAATAAATTATCGGTAATTACATGGCTTCACCTCGACTGTGCTCAGTACAGACAACTATTTGCGCTTCCTTCGACATGTTCAAGGAGCAGCAAAGCGCAGCCTGTGCCATCTGTACCTCGAAATATTGAGCAGATACAACATAAACATTAACGGAGCTAACAATAATGCAAAAATCTCATTGCTTAATTAGATACCTTCATGTAAAGAAGAGATTCTGGCTTCTGAATAGAGCATCTCTTATTTTGATGCTCATCGCCTCAACCCTCTTCTCATTTGCCTTATCTGTGCCAGTTTATGCACAAAGCGTGGCACCAGATCCATTTGCTTGCTACGGCATAGCAGATGAATACAATGGTTCTGGCGCCGCAGATGGACTCGCGCTCATCAATCGATTGGATGGTACTGCACAAGTAATCGGTTCGGGTACAGGAACAGGTGGCATCGAAGCGCTTGCCTTTGTACCAACAGAAGTAGATGGTGCGGTGCAACAGGTGATGTTTGCGGTTGCAGATCCGACAAATCCGAACACAGTATCATCCAACACCCTTGGTACAGTTGATTTGACAACCGGCGTCTGGTCGCCACTTGCCGGCACCATTGGTAGCGGCACGGGCCCAGATGGAACTACTTTTGACTTTTCAAATTCTGGTGACATTGACGGTCTTACATGGGATGTACAGCGCGCCATTCTGTGGGCCACACAGCGTAATACTGGCGATGGGAATCCAGATTATCTCTTGCAGCTTGATCCCGCAACGGGCCAAATTGTGCCCGATGCATTTGGCCCGGGCATCGATTGGGTGCCTGTTCCAATAGCTGATCTGAGCGTTGTACCCGATTGGAACATAGATGGTGACGCCTACGATGATATGGATGATCTAGCAGTCGATCCGGTCAGCGGGCGCATGTTTGTAATTTTAAACAAAGGCGGTAGCGGCGGCGGGTTCGTCGAGATCAACCCAGCAGATGGCACAGTTCTCAATTATATTGGTCTCTTCAATGGGACAACCTCAGCCGATGGGCTTGTGGACGATATGGAAGGGCTGACCTTTTTTAACGATGGGCAACTTTATGGCAGCACCGGCAACAATGGGCCAGATCCAGCCGACCTGAATCAGCTCTTTACAATTGACATCGATACAGGGGCCGCAACACTCATTGGTGCATTCCCCGCAATTACTAGAGATATCGAAGCATTGGGCTGTCTAACCGCCCCAGCTTTCATTACGCTCGAAAAAGCAACAAATACTGTAGATGCCGACCAGCCTACGGGTCCAAATATTTTGATCGATGGCGCTGTTACGTGGACTTATGTAATCGAAAATACAGGCGCGGTGCCGCTACTAAATATGACGCTCACCGATGACATACTGGGCGATATCTCGAATAGCTGTGCAGAAGGCGCGCTTCCCGATCCATTTAATGCTGGGGAGACATTTACCTGTACCGTTTCAGGCACAGCCACGACGGTTGGGCAATACGCAAATCTTGGTACGGTCGACGCCGATTTTGAAGCGCCTGCCGAGGGTGGCGTTGTAATCATCCCTCTATCAGCGCAGGATCCGAGCCACTACTTTGGCCTCTCTCCAGCCATTAGCATTATCAAATCAGCGGGCGATGCAGTTGATGGTGAGATCTATACGGCATCAGGTCCAGGGCCTGTTACCTTTACCTATGTTGTAGAAAATATGGGCAACACATTCCTAAGCGACATCACAATTAGCGATGACGCAGGTACAGCAGATGATCCCAGCGATGATGTGCTTCTAACCAGCGCAGAGTGTGCCGGTCTTGCGGGGCCGCTTGCGCCAACTGCAACGGTGATCTGTACCGCCGACATAATCGTTAGCGGTAACGCAACCAATGTAGCCACAACAACGGGCAATCCAACCGATGAGAATGGAACCGATCTGCCCGACGTGGGCGATCCAGTTGCAGATGATCCAGCGGAGGTTGCCGTACCCCAACCGGCTATCGAAATCATCAAGACAGCAGGCGATGCCGCTGATGGCGAAACATTCACAATTAGTGCGCCAGGTATAGTTCCCTTTATTTATACGGTAACAAATAGTGGCAGCACCTATTTAAGCGATATTACAATTACGGATGATGTTGGCACAGCAGATATAAGCGATGATGTGCTGCTAACCAGTGCCGAATGTGCAGATTTAGCTGGCCCACTTGCGCCAGGCAATAGCATACTCTGCATGGCAAATATTTTTGTCAGTGGCGATACAGTCAATGTAGCAGGAACCACTGGTAATCCAACTGATGCAGACGGAATCGATCTGCCTGGTGTGCCAGACCCAATCGACAATGATCCGGCTGATGTTGTTTATGTACCCGGCACACCCGGTATAAGCATTGTTAAAACAGCGGGCGATGCCGAGGATGGTGGCGTGTACACTGCGCCAGGTCCGGGGCCAGTTACCTTTACATATGTAGTAGAGAATACTGGCGAAACTCATTTGATCGATATAGTGATTACAGATGATGCCGGTACAGCCGATGACGCAAGTGATGATGTCACCATTACCAGCGCTGAATGTGCTGACTTGGCTGGACCATTGGCACCCGGTGCAAGCGTTACCTGTACAGCCGAGATTGTCGTGAGTGACGATGCCACGAACGTTGCAGCGGTTACAGGAACGCCAAGCGATCCGGGTGGAAATCCTCTGCCCGGTGTAGAGCCACCAATAGCAGACGATCCGGCCGATGTTGTTGTGCCAGAAGCAGGCATTCAGATCATTAAGACAGCAGGTAGTGCCGCGGATGGCGAAGTTCTGACTATCGGTGCGCCTCAACTTGTTACCTTTAATTATGATGTGACCAATACGGGCGGGACTTATCTGAGCGATATCTCTATCAGCGATGATGCTGGAACGCCAGACGATACAAGCGATGATCTGCTGCTAACTAGCGCCGACTGTGCAGATTTGGCCGGTCCACTAGCGCCGGGCGACAGCGTGATCTGCACAGCCGACATTTTAGTCGACGGCAGTGTCACAAATGTGGCCGAGACAACTGGTACCCCAACCGATGCAGATGGCAACCCGTTACCCGGTGTGGAGCCACCAACTGATGATGATCCAGCTGAGGTGGCGTATGCTCCAGGCACGCCCGGCATTCAGATCATTAAGACAGCCGGTAGTGCCGCGGATGGCGAAGTTCTGACTATCGGTGCGCCTCAACTTG
>Ga0209303_1000416_pt1 | contig 33699 bp, 36 predicted proteins | sample SidtaG_3_FD_187449 | JGI IMG/M metagenome (GOLD analysis project Ga0209303, IMG submission 187449) | Marine algal microbial communities from Sidmouth, United Kingdom - Sidmouth_Asex1 metaG (SPAdes) (version 2) | ecosystem: Host-associated > Algae > Red algae > Unclassified | place: Sidmouth...
ACGGCTTTCGACGGTTCGACAACTACCGGCTCCGCGTGCTGCTCCACACCGGCGGCGTCACCTGGCCAGAACGACCCTCACCGCCTCGCATCCGAACACGCCAGTCCCCACTCAGATGAGAAGAGCCCGATATCCCTCGGCGCCTTCGGACAGCGGCATCCGGTGCGTGAACACTTGGATGGACTTGTCGTAGTCGACCTCGCCGATCGCGTCGCCGTGATAGTGGGCAGCGCCGACCGGTGTTGGGCCTGGAGCACGCTGCAACGTGATGATCGGCATCCGTCTGAGGACAGCTCGACCGGCTGCTATCAACGGTTGAGATAGGTGACCTGTCGTGCGGTCTCGCGGAGTGACGGGACGGGCGTGGCCAGCGCTGCCGCTGGGGCCCTGATCAGCGACGAATCGATCGGAAACGACATCGCGAACGTGTCAGATCTCGGGGAGTTCGATGCCTCGATCGTCGAGGATCTGGCCTGCTCGGTCGATGATGTCGACTCGCATGAGGGCGAGTGTGTCGAAGAGGTCGGCGTCGTCGCCGAGAGCGAAGCGTTGGTACTCGGCGTACACCTCGGACCAGAGGTTCTGGAGCCCGAGATCGGCTTGGCAGCGGGCATCGGCAGAGGCGATGACGATCTCTTCGTTGCTGGTCGCGGGTTCGAATGCGAAACGGCGTGCGAGTTCGTCGGGGGTCTCGGCTGTTTCTCCGGTTGCGTCTTCGACGCAGCTCCGCCAGCTAGCGAGTGCTTCTTGGAGCCGGGGGTCTCGTTCGGTGTCTCGAGCGACCTGTTCCTGGTCGATGCCGGTCTCGTTGACGATCGTTCGGTAGCCCTCTTGGTCGACGGTCAGGTTGTCGAACGCGGCTCGTGAGGCACCGAAGCATCCGCCCAGGTTCACTTCGCCGCTCGACGTTCCGTCTGGAGCAGTGATCGGCACCAAGCCGCTGTCGTCGCTCCCGGTGAGGTCGTCGTAGAAGTCCTGCTGCTCGCCGGGCGGCAGAGATTGGCCGAACGCCCCAGAGCCGAGAAGTTGCCGATCGTCGAGGTGGTAGCCGTTCGATTCGGCGGCGTCGATCGTTCCGATGCCCAGGACCGGGTGCGGTGACCACAGGCCGAAGCCAGCGGCAAAGGCGGACGGGTCCGCAATGTCGTAGTCCCAGCCGGCATCGGCCATGCATTCCTGCATCAGTGTCTGTTCGGCGACGGTGAGGGCGAGGCTGCCTTCGGGTGTCCACTCGACGCCCGTTCGGGGCAAACCCGGGGGCAACGGCGGTGGGCTGCCGTCAGCGAGCGGCGTCGCGGGCAGGATGGCGTTGGTGGTGAAGGGTTGCAGGACCATGTTGTCGATGCGGACCCGGCTCGTGACTCCATCCTGGATGGCGTCGAGGTCGACGTCCCCGCTGAACGGTGTGCCGAGCGGGGTCCGGAAGAACTCACCGTCGAAGGTCACCCAATCGCCGTCGGGGTCGCCGTTGTAGGTGCGGAATTCTTCGACCCACCAGTCGGTGCCGTCAGACGCGAAGTACACATACCAGCGCATCTCGACGCCGTTCTCCATCCACGTCACTTCCAGCGTCTGGAACTCATCGTTGCCCGGATCGCCATCGAAATCGATGGCGGGGTCCGAAGCAGTGAAGGTCTGTCCGTTGACGTCAATCGCAAAGCTCGATGCTGCGAAGGTGACGTTCTCGGTCGACCAGTTGATCGCAGCGAACTGATCCGCAACTGCCGGAGGACGTTCCTCTGGGGCGCGGGTCGCAACGACGAGCCCGCCAACGGTCACCGCCGCGACGGCTGCTGCAGCGGCAACGGGCCGCATCCGTGAACGGCCGTTGGTCGGAGGCGCAGGCCGCAGAGTGGGGACTCCGGACACGACGTCGTCGAGGCGGAACTGGGGTGTGGCGTGCTCGCCGTCGGCGTGCATGTGGTTGGTGAGTTGCTGTTCGAGGTCGTTCATGAGAGTTCCTTCCGAAGTGCGGTCAGACCGCGGTTGATCCAGGGGCCGACCGAGCCGGGGCGACAGTCGAGTGCCTCGGCGATCTCTGCAGTCGTCGAGGCGGCGTAGTAGCGCAGCACGAGTGCGGCGCGTTGGTTGAACGGCAGTCGGGCCAGTGCTCGGCGCATCTCGACGGATTCGGATGCGCCGTGCGGTTCGGCGAGCTCTGCAGCAGTGACCATGCGCAATGTTCGGTCGGCGACGTGTTCGCGTCGGCCGTGATCGCGGCATCGATTGAGCACTGCCCGGTTGAGGTAGCCACCAGGATTGTCGAGGGTCGACCAGCGTCGATACACCTCGATCATGGCGTCGTGGACGATGTCGTTGGCGATCTCGTTCGACCCGGTCAGCACGAAGCATCGCCGGACCTGACCATCGAGTTCGTCGGTGTAGAACTGCTCGAAGGTCATCAAGGGATCTGCCACAACTGAAGCTGATTGTTGTCACACAACCCCTTCGACGAACAACTCACTCGAATTAATAAGAGATCCTTCCTGCAGGGATTCTCGAACCTCGTCGATCAGTTCTCCACCGGCACGATGCTGTGGCTCAGCCGCAGCAGGTGTGTTCGAGTGACTCGGCCCGGAACGTGCGCACGGCCATCCAGGCTGACACGCCGGCGATGGTGAGCCCGGCGATCGGGTCGGCCCACCACCAACCGAGCACGGCGTTGGCCGAGAGTCCAACGAGCAGTGCGGCGGACAGCATCGTGCAGACGTTGGTCTGAGCCGCTTCGGCAATCGCCGCCTGCGAGCCGAGCGACACCGCGAGCCGGCGCTTCGCCGCTGCCAGAACGGGCATCACGATGAGCGACAGCGCCGCAATCGCGATGCCCAGAGTCGACGCCTCTGGTTCGTCGCGGCCGACGAGGTCGATGGTGGCCATGACCGAGACGTAGGTGGCGAGGGCGACGAACGACCAGGCGACGAGGCGGCGGGCGCGGTCGTCGGCAGGGAGTTGGCAGCCGCTGCGCCGCTCCTGGTGAAGGCGCCACGCGAGGACGAGGGCGGCAGACACCTCGATGCCCGAGTCGAGACCGAATGCAACGAGGCTCACCGATGACGCCGCAACTCCTGCCGCGATGGCGACGACCCCCTCGACCGCGTTCCAGCCGATCGTCAGCCGATTGAGCAGCGTGGCGCGGCGGACGATGTCGGCGCGCTCGGTCGGTTGTGGAGACGTATCGACGCTCATCGCGAGTTCCCTTGCTGCGCGTTGGACTCGCCGTCGCAGGGCGGAAGGGTCGCGGCGACCTCCACGAGCGACTGCAGAGCCGCGGCGAAGCTGTCCGACGCGAGTCGATAGTGGAGGCGGCGACCGGCCCGTTGGGCGGTGACGAGCCCACATCCGCGAAGGCACGCGAGATGATTCGACAGGTTGGAGCGCGACGTACCGATTGCTTCGGCGAGGTCGCTCGGACATTCAGAGCCCGAGCCGAGTCGTACCAGGATCTCCCGTCGAATCGGATCGGCGAGCGCCACACCGATGCGGTCGAGTCCGTCGGCGATCGCGCTGTCGGGACAGGCGGCGGACTCAGGACGCTCGATCAACAATTCAGGCATTGCTGAATCATCACAGCTTTTCGTGCATATCTCAAGGAGATGGACGGCAGCAGCACGATCACACCTGCGAGATCGCGGATGGTGCCGAACACATCGTCGGCCACCTCATCCCACCGCTCAGCGACGACAACCGCGCGGCATCCGAGGCCGATCTCTTGGAGTTCGACCAGTGAGAGGCGTTCACATGGCGAGCATTCCGCCGTCGACGGACAAGGCGTGCCCGGTCGTGAAAGATGAGGCGTCGGAGCACAACCAGAGCGCGGCGGCGGCGATCTCGGACGGTTCGCCGAATCGGCTGAGCATGCTGAGCCGGCTGGCAGTGTCGTCGGCGTCGCGGCCTCGTCGCTCCATCGCGCCGCGAAGCATCGGGGTGTCGATGGCGCCCGGACAGATCGCATTGACTCGCACATCGTGCGCTGCGTACTCTATGGCGCCGCTTCGGGTGAGTCCCAGCACGGCGTGCTTGCTCGCGGTGTAGGCGGGCTGGTCGCGCTGAGGTCTGAACGCGTTGGTCGAGGCGATGTTGACGATCGAGGCGCCGGCGCCCTGGCGGGCTTCGGCGCTGCCGAGGATGGCGCGCAACTCGTGCTTCATCGAGAGAAACACGCCGCGGACGTTCACGCTCATCATCTTGTCGAAGTCGTCGTCGGCGCAGTCGGCGAGCGGCACCGTCTCGAACTCGATCGCCGCAGCATTCACTGCGCAGTCGAGCCTCCCGCTGATCGAGAGCGCCTTATCTGTGACGGCGGAGATGTCCTCCGCCTTCGCGACGTCACCTGCGAGGAACTGCACCTCGGCAGACGGATCGACGAGTCCGAGGAGGTCGTCCGCTCCATCGTCGGTGAGGTCCGTTGCGACGACTGTCGCACCTGCACCGGCCAGGGCGACGACGATGGCTCGTCCCATCCCGCCGGTGGCTCCCGTCACGACGGCCGTTCGACCCGCGAGGGGCTGTCCGTTCCGGACGTCGTCTCTGTCGTGTGCTGAGGTCATCGTCGTGCTCCTGTCGTTTCGCAAGCTGCATGGCGGCCTGCCGCGAAACCGAAGACCATTCCGGGTCCGAGGGTTCCGCCGGCGCCCCCGTAGGTCATTCCCATCGCCGACGCCATCACGTTGCCTGCTGCGTACAGCCCGTCGATCACGTCGCCGTCGAGGTCGAGCACCTGGGCAGCGGCATTCGTTCTGGGCCCGCCCTTCGTCCCGAGCGCGCCGGGACGGACCTGCACGGCATAGAACGGGCCCGTGTCGATCGGGCCGAGCGTCGCCGCGGCGGTACGCGTGCCGTCGCCCCAGTGGGTGTCGTTCACGCTGCGACCTCGCCCGAAGTCGGGGTCGTCGAGGTCGGCGACCTGTGCGTTCCAGCGGTCGACCGTCTCATCGAGTTGCGCCGCGTCGATCCCGAGTTGTTCGGCGAGTTCACTGAGCGTGTCGGCCGAATCGAGCCAATCGGGCAGCACCCCTTCGCCCCGATAGTGGGCGATGCCCGACCGAGTGAGGTACGGGTGGTCGAAGAGCAGCCAGGCCGGCATGTTCTCGTACTCGAAACTCCCGGCGTCCATCCGGTGGAATGCTGCGCCGAACGCGTTGTAGTTGGAAGCCTCGTTCGCAAACCTCCTGCCGGCCTTGTTGACCATGATCGAACGAGGCTGGACGCGCTCACGGTTGACCATCCACGGGCTCGCTTCTCCCGCGTCGTCCTCGATGTCGATGACGGGAACCCACCACGCTTCTTGCATGTTTCCGAGCGAGGCTCCGACGCGCATCGCCATCGTCAAGCCGTCGCCGACGTTGGTCTCGATCGAAACCGGTCGCTCCATCGGCCCACGAACGAAGTTCCGGATCAGGTCGGGGTTCCACTCGAAGCCCCCGGTCGCCAGGATCACACCGCCGGCCGCCGACACGGTGAGCGGCCCGTCCGTCGTCTCGAAGCGAACACCTGCCACTCGACCGTCGACGACGTCCAAGCCCACCGCACGACACCCCGTGCGCGGCTCGATGCCGCGATCGAGGCATGCCTTCAGCAGCCGACCGATCAACGCCTGACCGCACCCGCGCAGGTCGTCCGCTTTGCGTTCGGCCGCCAGCTCGCTGCGGACCGCCGTCGTCGCCCCACGCCCGAGGGTGGTCTCGTTCATCAACGTGTGGCGACCGACCTGCCGGCTCTGCGACACCCGATCCTGCCAGTCGCCCAATTCTCCGTATGCGAACAGCGGGCACTCCAGGGACCGACCACCGGTCACGCAGCCGCCGGGGTGCTCGGGGTGGTAGTCGGGGAAGTTCTCGACGATCTCGAAATGCACCGGTGTGTGCTCTTCGAACCACCGCAGCATCTCGGGGCCGGTGTCCACGTAGGCCTCGGCGAGTTCCGGGACGATGCGGTCGTGAGAGAGCGATTCCAGGTAGCGCAACGCATCGGCTCGCGAATCGGGCGCTCCCGACTTCTCCATGTGGTGGTTGCACGGGATCCAGACCATCCCGCCCGACATCGCCGAGGTCCCGCCGACGACATCGGCTTTCTCGAACACACCGACACGACGGGCCCCGTGCCCGTGCGCAGCCACCGCAGCAGCAAGCGCCGACGCACCCGAACCCAGAACCACGACGTCGAACTCCTCGACCATCACTTCCCCTTCCCCATCGATGAATATTGTACAACACACGTTGTACAACGGTCGTTGTCTAACATGTGACGGACGACGATCGCAAAGCGAAGGAGACGCCGGTGCCCAAGACCGTCGACCATGCGGAGCGACGCCGCCAGGTCACCGCCGTGGCCGCCGAACTCGTCGCGACCAGTGGCCGCTCGGCGCTCACGGTGCGCAACGTCGCGGCCGCCACCGGACACTCGACCACGGTCGTCTCCCACTACTTCGACGATGTCACCGACCTCCTCCACGCAGTACACGGATTTGCCGCCGATCGCGCCCGTCACCGCATCGACGCCGTGATCGCTCACGACCCGAGCGACGTCGAAGGGCTGATCGAGTCCATCCTTCCTCTCGATCATGAACGTCAACAGGACTGGCGAATCTGGTTCGCCTTCTGGAGCGAGGCGATTGCCGTGCCGTTCCTGGCAGGCGAGCAGCGCGAGCGGGCCCGGACGCTCACGAGACGCATCCGCGCCTGTCTGACATGCCTTCGGACCGCCGACCGACTCCCCGCCGCCACCGACATCGGTCGTGCCGCCGACCGCCTCGCCGCGCTCGTCCCCGGAATCGCCGCAGACGCGACGTTTGACCCGACCCGCTGGACGGCCTCACGTCAACGCCGGGTCGTGCGCGACGAACTGCACGCACTCGGCATCACCGACCGGTAGTGCGTAGCCGGCTGCCGCAGACGTTCACCCCCGACCACCACGGCCCCGAGGAGAACCGTCACGCAATGCCGTCGACGGACATCCGGCGCCATCGACACCCTCCCTCCTCCGCGCGAACGCCGTGGCCCGACCGACGGTCCAGCTCCGGGCATGATGGCGCGCCATGCCATGATCGGCTCACCTCGACAGGCACAGGAGTGGGCGGATCGATGACATCTCGGCACGCGAAGACGACGAAGGCGGTTCGTCCGGCTCGAGCCGGATCGCTGGCGGCCGCGTTGCTGCTGTTGGCTGCGTGCGCAGGCAGCGACGACGGTCGAGATGACGCATCGCTCGACGCGACTCCGGCAGATTCGCAGACCTCGGACGACATCTCGGACGCAACCGACGTCACCACGACCACCGCTTCGATGACCACGACGACGTTCGCGACGCCTGTGACTGCGACGTCTGTGACCGCGACGCCTGTGACCACGACGCCAGTGACCGCGACGCCTGTGACCGCGACGACGAGTGTGGCGCCGGCCGAGCCGGTGCGGCTCAACCACATCCAGGTGATCGGGTCGCACAACAGTTACCACCTCGTGCCGCAGCCTGCTCTCTTCGACGGCATCGTTGCGGTGTCGGCCGAACTCGGGCGGGACATCGAGTACTCGCACCGGACGCTCACCGAGCAGCTCGACGACTTCGGCATCCGTCAGTTCGAACTCGACGTGTTCGCCGACCCCGACGGCGGCCTCTACGCCGATCGAGCGGCGAACGCGGTCGTCGGACTGCCGGTCGAGTCCGGCGAGCCAGCGCTCGACGAGCCCGGCTTCAAGGTGATGCACACTCAGGACTTCGACTACGAGACGACGTGTCTGACCCTCGTCGACTGCCTCGGCGAGATCAGCGCGTGGTCGGATGCCCATTCGAGCCACGTGCCGATCGTGGTGCTCGTCGAGTTGAAGTCGCTGTCGGTGCCCGAAGCGGCTGCCGAGGAAGGGCTCGAACTCGACATCGGTCTGCCGTGGGCGGTCCCGGTCGAGACGACCGCCGACGTTCTTCGCCAACTGGACGACGAGGTCCGTGCGATCGTCGGTCCTGACCAACTGCTCGAACCCGACGACGTGCGAGGCGATGCCGACACCCTGGTCGAAGCCGTCGAAGGTGTCGGGTGGCCCGACCTCGACAGCGTCCGCGGGCGCATCATCGTCGCTCTCAACGACGAGGGCGCACAACGCGACCTCTACATCGCAGACAGTCCGGTCCTCGCCGGCCGACCCATGTTCACCAGTTCGACACCGGGCGCGCCCGACGCAGCGTTCCTCCGCTTCGACGATCCCACCGATCCGGAACTCGCGGCTGCCGCTGCGGATGGCTACCTGATCCGCACTCGCACCGATTCGCCGACCGTCGATGCACGAGAGAACGACGTCGACCGGCTCGAGGCTGCGCTCGCCAGCGGAGCCCATCTGCTGAGCACCGACTACTACGAGCCATCGATGTTCTTCGACAGCCCGTACGTGGTCGCACTGCCCGACGGCGCCGTCGCTCGATGCAACCCGGTGACCGCACCGGTCACGTGCACGCCAGATCGACCCGCCGAAGAGCTCGAACCCGGGGGAACCTGACCATCGGTCGGGTTTCCCGGTCTGCACGAGAACAGACCGGGTCGACACTCGGCCGGCGTCGATGCCGACGTCAGCTCAGATGCTGCATGATCTCGTCGGGCGGCATCGGCCGAGCGAAGTGGTATCCCTGCATGAGATCGCATTGCGCACGCTGCAACCAGTCGTGCTGATCGGGTTCTTCGATCCCCTCGGCAACGGTCATCAGACCGAGCGCGTGCGCCATGGCGATCACCGCGCCCGTCACCGGTGCCAGCTTCGATCCACTCAGATCGCTGACCAGTGAGCGGTCGATCTTGAGGATGTCCACCGGCAATCGATCGAGTGTGCTCAGCGACGACTGGCCGACGCCGAAGTCGTCGATCGCGATCCGGATCCCGAGGTCGCGGAGTCGGTGCAATTGGCTGGACACCATCGCGGGGTCGCCGGAGACGGCGGTCTCGGTGACTTCGATCACGAGATCGGTTGGCGAGATCCCGGAGTCGGACAGGGCATCGGTGATGGAATCGACGAGCCCTTCCGAGCGGAACTGGATCTGGGAGAGATTGACCGCGACGTGCAGCTTCTCGGCGCGTGGGTCGGCGGCACGCCACGCAGCCAGTTGTCGGCACGCTTCGGCGGTGACCCACTCGCCGACGGGGACGATCAATCCGGTTTGTTCGAGGTAGGGAAGGAACGTCCCGGGCGGCTGGAGGCGTCGGCCGTCCTCGCTCGGCCAACGGATCAGCGCCTCGACGCCGACCATGGTGGTTCCGGCCATGTCCCAGATCGGCTGATAGTGCAGGATGAACTGCATCGATTCGACTGCTCGGCGGATCCGATTCTGTTGCGACAGGGCGCGGTCGGCGTCGTCGCGCATCGAGGGTTCGAAGACCCGATGGCACGACTTGCCCGCTGCCTTCGCCCGATACAGGCAGGTGTCGGCGTCGCGCATCACCTCGGAGGCCGTCTGGTATCGGTCGTCGATGTGCAGCACGCCGATCGACACGCTGGAGTACATCTCCAGCCCGGCGATCTCGAACGGCTTCGTGAACTCGCCGACGATGAGGTCGGCCAGTTGCTCGGCTTCGGTCGGGTCGAGCCGGTTGCTCAGCACGGCGAACTCGTCGCCACCGACCCGAGCCATCGTGGCGGCGTCGTCGTCGACGACCGCACGCAGCCGCTCGGCGACCGCAGCCAACATCTCGTCGCCGACGTGGTGCCCGAGCGAGTCGTTGACGATCTTGAAGTGGTCGAGGTCGAGGTACAACATGCTTGCACGGCGCCCGCTCGCGAGGGTCTGCTCGGTGATCTGGTTGAGCGACCAGCGATTGTCGAGGCCGGTCAGGCTGTCGTGTGTGGCGCGGTGTTCGAGGTCGCGTTCGCGTTCGACGTCGTCGGTGATGTCGGCGAGGGATCCGACGATCCGCTCGACGACGCCGTCACGTTCGACCGGCACTGCGAGGATCTGGACCCAGCGTCGTGTGCCGTCGTCGAGTTCGACCGGCACCGTCTCCTCGATCGGAAACTCGCGTCGGTCGAAGGCCGCACTCGTCCAGCTGGTGATCGTTCGTACCTCGTGGAGCCCGAACCTGGCCATCACATCGACGGCTCGGAGGTTGAGGGCCGAACTCGGCAGGCCGAGCAACTCGGCGCATCGTGGCGACATCTCGATCTGGTCGCTCGCGCGATCCCAGTCCCAGATGCCGTCGCGAGAGGCCTCGGCGACCAACTCGTACCGCTCTTGTGAGCGCAGCAGCGCAGCTTCGACCTCGACCGCCGTGGTGACCTTGCGAAACGCGCCCACCAGGCCGACGACGACACCGTCGTCGTCGCGTATCGGCATCTTGGTGGTGTGCAGCACGTCGACCGTGCCGTCGTGGCCGAGGATGAACTCCTCGAGGTCGACGATCGCTTCACCGGTGTCCATCACCAGGCGGTCGACGGCCCGAAATGCATGTGCCATGTCCTGCGGGAAGAAGTCGAGGTCGGTGCGACCGAGCACCTCGTCCACCGAAGTCAATCCCAGCATCTTCAAAGACGTCTCGTTGGCTCCGACGAAGCGGCTGTCGAGGTCCTTCCAGAACACTCCGGCCGGGGTGGCCTCGATCGCCTGACGCAAGAGCCGGTGCTCGTCGACCCCCGGCAGGTGCGCGACCAACTCCGACACGACTCGTGGCATCTCGGCGTCTGCACGAGCCTCGAACTCGTGAGATGGGCGGGTCGCAGGAGCGGTGACCACGTGCGCAAGGTCGTGGCGCCCGATCACGTCGATGGGACACGCGAGGAACGCCTTCGCCGTGGCAGATGCGACGTCGTTCGGCTCGATGGTGGTGCGATGTGAGGGGCTGATGTCGTGCATGACAGGCGTTGTTCTCGGTTCGTCTGGTGAGTGGCCGATGGGCTCTCAGACATCGGCGCCCGCCGCATCGCACTTGAGCTGAGCTCGACCGAACTCGGGTCCATCGAGATCGTGTCGACGTCACGACCCACGCTCTGATCGGATCTGCGGCGGCGACGAATGAACTGTGTCGTCGCCGGGTAGCCCTTGCCATGGCGCACACCCGGTCCGACACCGACACCGACGAGACAGCACCGTCGGTCGACACCGACGAGACAGCGGCGTCGGTCGGCACCGGGCGCGGGCGAGCAGCCGACAGTCCGACCGAGATCCCGGCTGCCGGCTGGAAGGACGTGCTGCTCCGGGTCAAAGACGAGTTCCGCAACGACCACGTCACGCTGTCGGCGGCGGGGGTCGCATTCTTCTTCTTCCTCGCACTCGTCCCGCTCGTCGTCGCCGGCGTCTCGATCTACGGTCTGTTCGCCGACCCGTCCGATGTGACGTCGCTGGTCGATCGACTGGGGTCGAGCGTTCCCGAAGCGGTACGCAGCCTGCTGTCGCAACAGCTCGACAGCATCGTGTCGGCGAGTGGCGGCTCTCTCGGAATCGGTGCCGCGATCGGTATCGGTGCCGCATTGTGGTCGGCGTCCAGCGGTTTCGGTCACCTCATCGAGGGGTTGAACATCGCGTACGACGAAAAGGAGTCGCGCGGCTTCGTGCGCGTCCGGGCGACGGCACTCGCGTTCACGCTCGGCTTCCTCGTTCTCGTCTTCGCGGTGTTCGGCGTCATCACCATGGCCTCGGGCGTGGGGTCGGGAGTCGCCCGGGTCGCGTCGCTGATCGTCGGCTGGGTGGTCGTGGCCGTGCTCTTCGGTCTGTTCGTCGCAGCGCTGTATCGGTACGGGCCGAACCGTGACGACCCCGAGTGGGTCTGGGTCTCACCCGGATCGGTGTTCGCGGTCGCAACGTGGACCGTGATGACGATCGCATTCGGCTTCTACGTGTCGAACTTCGGCTCGTACAACGAGACCTACGGTTCGCTCGGTGCGATCATCATCACCCTGAACTGGATGTACTTCACGGCAGTCATCGTGATCGTCGGCGCCGAGATCGCGACCGAACTCGAGCGCCAGACCGCCGAAGACACGACCCAGGGGCGCGAGAAGCCGATGGGGGAGCGCGAGGCGACGGCCGCCGACGAGATCGGGCGCGCGACCGACTCCTGAACGGTCAGCTCAGGGAAGTTCGAGCAGGGTGACGACGCCGGTGTCGCCGTTGACTTCGACCATCGCTCCGCCGGGGATGCGTTCGGTTGCATCGTTGGCCGACACCACGCACGGGATGCCGAGTTCTCGGCTCACGATGATCGCATGCGACAGCGGTGCGCCCACGTTGACCACGACCCCGGCGGCAGGCACGAACAGCGGTGTCCAGGCGGGGTCGGTCATCGGCGCGATGAGGATGTCACCGGGCCCGAGGTCGCCGGGGTCCGACGGATGGTTCACCACGACGGCCCGACCCGTGGCGACACCGGCGCAGCCCGCCAGTCCCGAGATGGCCTCGCCGACCGCCAGCGTCGGAGCGACCGTTGCACCTCGCAGCGGCCACTCGGTGTTCGGGGGCGGGGGCTCCGAGAAGATGAACGGCGGCTGGCGCTCGGCCAAGAACGCGAGGTGAGCCTTGCGAGCAGTGGCGAGTTCGTGAACGTCGGGGAGCGACCCGGCGACCAACCGTTCCATCTCGTCGATGAGGAACATGCAGATGTCGGATGCTTCGTCGAGGTCGCCTCGCTCGGCGGCTCGACGACCGATCTCCCAGATCGCCATGCGAACCTCGCCGATCACGCGAATGATGTTGGTCTTCGATCGCTCCCGCCCGGCGAGGAACGTGGCCGATGACGCGAGCGCTGCGGTGAACTGGCCCTGAGCCTCGGGGTCGGCGGCCAGCGCCTCGGTGATCTGTGCGCTGAGCTGCTCGCGATCGGCGGCTCGACTGGTGTTCTCGGCCACCGGGCTGCCCTCGGCGTCCGATGACCGCATGGCGCCGATGAGGACCAGGGCGAGGTCGGGGTCGGTCTCCCAGGTGGGGGCGTGGATGTCCCACTCGTTGGGCCCGCGACTGCCGAACTCGGCCATGAACTCGTCGAGCTGTTCGATGAAGGTCCCCGCTTCGGGGTCGGTACTGGCGCGCAGCCGTGCGTCGATGCCCTGGTCGCCGGTGTCGTCGAAGATCGCCGTGAGGGTCGGTGATGTCGCAACCGTTCTCGAGAGGTCCCACATCGCATACGACGGCGCAGCGGAGTCGACGCCGCCGATGCCCGCCATCAGCTTCATCGCCGACGCGGGTTGGCCGATGGCGGCGCACACGGCACCGATCACACCCGGCCCGATGCTGGCAGCCGCCGACTGGTTGATGTGCTGGTCGAACATGCGTCGACAGACCGGTTTGAGTTCGAGCGCGCGCTCGAGCAGTTGGGCGTCGGTCATCGACCGGAGATCGGGCCGTTCGGACCTGATCCGGCGGGCATCGAGACGGTCGGATTCGAGTTCGTCCTGGTTCATGTCGGCCATGACCCAGCCCAACCACTGCGTCATGAGCTCGGTGGTGCGAGCGTTCTCGTGCCACGGCTCGGCGACGTAGGGCGGTACGTCGGGGTGGCCGGCGAAGTAGGCGTCGTCGAGCATCTCGGCGGAGAAGCCGGGTGTGCGCTCCGCCCAGACCCGGTTGATGGTGGCGCCCAGGTAGGCGTATCCGCCGAAGAGACCGACGACTTCGGGCCGGGCCTCGTCGACCTCGTCGTCGCCGATGCCGAGCCGATCGATCATGCAGTCGCGCCATCCGGCAAGAACACCGCCTTCCCACACCAAGTCCCACCCCAGTGGGCTCGGTGGTTCGGGCAACACCTCTCCGACGTTCGCCCGGGTCCAGAGCGGGTACTTCGGGTCGAACTCGTTGTCGGCGATCCATCGGTCGACGTTGCTCATGGCGATCCTCCTGCTTGTCGTACCCTTCATTCTTCCCGGTTCGACGACGCCGTATCGACACGGAGCGCAGGTCGGGCATGCCGCTCTCGGAGGTGCCGAGCGAAGAGCCCGTCGATCGCCTCGGTCGCCTCGTTCAGACGGGCCCCGCCGTCGCCGCCGCCGTGCCCGTCGCTGTGTGGCTCACTTCGTGGTGACGGCGAGGCCGATCTCCCCGAGCAGTGCAACGCGCTCGGGTCGGTGGCCGTTCGCCGGGAGGTTCAGGGTCATCCCGTCGACACCGGTGTCCCATACGGTCTGGAGCTTCTCGCCGACCGTGTCGGGGTCGCCGAAGACAAGGATCTGTTTGGCCATGTCGACGATCGCGTCGTTCCACCCCTTGACGGCGGCGATCTCGGCGAGGTCGGCCTCGGCCTCTTCCATGGTGGGTGCGACGCATACCATCTGCATGCAGGTGACGTCGATCTCGGAGCGGTCGCGACCGAGCCGTTCGCAGTGTTCGTCGAGTGCAGCGAGCTTGCGTGGGACGTCGTCGGCACCGATGCCGACGAGGTTCGACTCGTCGGCGTACTGAGCGACCATCCGCAACGTCTTCTTCTCGCCCGAGCCGCCGATCATGATCGGGATCTTCGACAGGGGAGCGGGCGAGTTGACGGCATCGTTCACCTGGTAGTGCGTGCCGTCGAGGCTGACCTTCTCACCGCGCAGCATCGGGCCGATGATCTGGAGCGCTTCTTCGAGCTTCTCGAATCGGTCGGTGAAGGTGCCGAACTCGTATCCGAGCGAGTCGTGTTCGAGTTGGAACCATCCGGCTCCGATGCCGAGCGTTGCCCGGCCGCCCGACACGTGGTCGAGCGAAGTGACCGCCTTGGCCAGCAGCGTGGGATGACGGTAGGTGTTGCCGGTCACCAGAGCCGACAGTCGGACCTTCTCGGTGTGCTGCGCGAGCGCGGAGAGCATCGTGTAGCACTCGAACATCGGCTCGTCAGCGGCACCGATGCCGGGCAGTTGGTAGAAGTGGTCCATCACGAAGACGCGGTCGAACCCGGCCGCCTCGGCCGCTTGGGCCTGCGCCACGACGGTCTCGAAGATGCTGCCGCCGGCGTCGGGGTAGGTGAAGTTCGGGATCTGATAGCCGAGTCGAGTCATGTGTTGCTCCTGTGTGTGTCGCCGAGGGTTCTGACAGATTCGATCGAAACTGTCAGAGCCGCAGGCTGACAGAATCGGCCCGATGTGTCAAGCTGCGCAGATGGCGGCACCCGAGGCGACCGACGATCGCAGCGCCCAGCGGGGCGACCCACAACGCCGGGCCATCCACGCTGCGGCGATCACACAGTTCTCCGAACGCGGCTTCTCTGGCACGTCGATGACCAACATCGCCGACGCGGCCGGCATGTCTCGACCTGCGCTCTACCAGTACTTTCGGAACAAGGGTGACATCTTCGCGTCGGCCTTCATCGCACTCTTCGACGACCACGTCGACCGCGCGCTGCAGGCGCTGCACGGGGACGGGTCGATCGAGCATCGCCTCGACTGCTTCCTCCAGCGTTTCGAAGGCGATCTGTGGGAGCAGATGGCGGCGTCGGAGCATTCCGAGGAGATCATGAGCGCCAAGAGTGTCGACACCGCCGACCAGATCCAGATCGTGGTCGAGCGGCTTCGCACCGGGCTCGTTGCGTTTCTCGAACAGGCATCGCCAGGTCGGTGCCGGGCGGCGACAGCTCGTCGAGCCGAGTGGGCCGAGGTGCTCGAGCTGTCACCCAAGGGTTTCAAGTTCGATACACCCACCGTTGCGGTCTACCGGCGACGCCTCGCCGCCCTTGCCCGTGGTGTCGCCGCCGACATCGCATCGGACGATGTGTAAAATGCCGTCAAAAGTCTCAACCTGTACTTTAGGATGAGTTCGTGCGAGGCGAGATCTCGCCGAGAGTTCCGCCGCAGACACGAGACGACAAGGATTCGCCCCGATGACGTTCCCCCTGGCCACGACGTGGTCACGCCACCAGCGACACATCACCCGAGCCGCCGCACTGGCGGTCACGCTGACCCTCGTATCGGCATCGCACACACCGGTCGCCCACGCTGATCTCGTCCAGGTCGAGACGGCCACCAACCTGTCGGAAGGCTCGGTCGGCCCACGCGTCGTCGAGGTACAAGAAGCGCTGATCGCCAAGGGCGCCGTCTTCTTCGGAGGTGCCGACGGCATCTACGGACCCGCCACCACGAAGGCGATCCGTGACTTCCAGCTGTGGAACGGTCTCGATCGCACCGGAGTCCTCGACGCCATCACGCTCAGCCGACTCGGACTCTCCTCCTCGGGCTCGTCGAGTTCGTCGTCCTCGTCGTCCTCTTCGTCTGCCTCCTCTTCGTCTGCCTCCTCGTCGTCCTACAGCGAGCTGGGTCCGGGATCGAGCGGGTCGCTCGTGGTGGACCTGCAAGAGGCGCTGCTCGACACCGGTCTGGTGATCAACGGTGGCGCCGACGGCGATTTCGGGCCGGCGACCGAGCGCGCGCTCAAGGTGTACCAGCGGGTCAACGCCATGACGCAGACCGGCCGCATGTCCGACCGGGCAGTCCGGCTGCTCCGACTGGGCTCGTCGTCTTCTTCTTCTTCCTCCTCCTCCTCCTCCTCCTCCTCGTCGTCGGCGAGCGGTGTGGCCAGCAACGGCAGCGGCTGGACCCAGATGGAACGGTTCCCCGTCCAGGGGTACTGCGGCTACGGCGACACCTGGGGAGCACCGCGGAGCGGAGGTCGGGTCCACCTCGGAGTCGACATCATCGCTGCGACCGGCAACCTGCTTTATGCGGTCGCCGACGGCACGATCACCACACAGTGGTGGGACCAGCCGGGACGTCTCGCCGGCAACGGCCTCAAGCTGACCGCAGCCGACGGCACCTACTTCGTGTACCTCCACATGGCCGGGTTCGCCCCGGGAATCAAGTTGGGCACCAAGGTGAAGGCCGGTGACGTGATCGGCTTCGTCGGCAACACCGGCAGCAGCGCCACGCCACACCTCCACTTCGAGATCCACCCCTGGGGTGGCTCAGCGGTCAACCCGACCCCGTACGTTCGGGCGATCGACGACTGCACCAACACCGAACTCCAGTACCAGTCGTCGTTCGACTGAACCGGCGAGAGCGGTGTATCCGTACCGACGTACGGATCAGATCAGAGTGTTGGCGAAGATCTGCCAGGCGAGGACGCTCTTGGCGACCAGGCTCAACACGATGTACGCCGACTCGCCGTAGACGTAGTCGCTCCACTTGCCGACGCGTCGGTACTGCAGCCACTGGTTGATCGCAAAGCAGTTGAAGAAGAGGAACAGCGAGACGATGATGCCGTACACGAAGGTGGGCGGGCCGTCGGCGTCGGTCTGGTCGACGTTGACGATCAGGTAGGTCGCGATCGCGACCCACGGCCCGATCCCGGCGATGCAGCCCATCCAGAACGGAGTCCACCACGGCCGGCTGCTCGGCGCGTTGACGACCTCCATGATCCACCCGAACAGGATCATCGACACGTTCACCACGGCGATCGCGATGAGCGCTGCGAGGTCGGTGATGCCGGTGACGAGCGAGATCAAGACGATCATCAGGCTCGACGACAGCGAATATTCGACCCATCGGAACCGGTTGCGACCGTGGCGCAGTTCGTCGGAGTACTTCGAGAAGCCGACGGTCGCGATGATGAAGTGGAACAGCGCCGACAAGAAGAGGAACGATGCGGTCGCCCAGGCGAGCGGAACGCCGACGACCGACTGGAGCGTGCCGTCGGTGATCGGGGTGCCCGGCGGTCCGTTCAGGTTGAACGTGGACACGTCGAGTTCGAAGTCGTTGCCGAGGACGACCATGGCGGCGCCCGACACCAGGTGCAGTGCGCCCATGACCAGGTTGAACTTCTTCAACTTGGCCAGCCGGTCGTCGGTGACGTCGACGGTGCTCGGCCCGTCGAGGCCGGGGTGGGTGAGGGCGTCGGTGGTCATGTCGTCGTGGTTCATGGAGGTCTTTCTGGAATCCGGTCGGTCGGTGGGAGCGTGATGGAGACGGAACGGGCCACTCGGCCGGGTCAGCCGAAGATCGCGTGAATGGCGGTGCGTATCCGACGGCGGTCGCCAGAGCCGTCGAGCAACTCCAACAGACGCTCGGCCGGGGTCGTGACCAGATGTTCGACTGCGTACAGCGTTCCCTCGCCGTCATCGATCCAGGTCGGGGGAGTTCGTCCCAACTCACCGATCACGGCCGGTGCAACGACGACGCTGATGCCGACTCCGTTGAAGCGGGATTGCGAGAGCACCATGACCGAGGTTCGGGCCTCGTCACCGAGATCAGCGACCCAGACCGATCCCGGCTCGTAGATCACCGGCGAAGCGCCTCGACGTGGCGGGCGAGGGTCGAGCGCACCTGATCCGGATCGCGCTGGGCGTCGCCATCGAGCGATTCGACCCATGACCGCCAGTCGTCCATCTCACGCCAGAACGTCCTGTTCTCAGCGGCGTCGAGGAGGTCGCTGACCGCATCGTCGAGAGTTCCGTCGGGGCGTAGTTCTCGCAGCCGATCCCGGGTCTCTGTGCGCACCTGGATGGTCGTGTTCGCCATAGCCGTACTATAGCCGCACCGTGTTCAGCCGGCCCGTCTCGGACCCATCGGCGCTCAGCGATGATGGAGGGGCGGGCTCCTCGACGGCGTAAGGTCGCCACCACGGACACACGGGTCGAGAAGGAGTTCAGATGATTGGCTTGTTGGCATCGATGGTCGGAGGTCGCGGCGGCAGCATGCTGGGGCGCATGATCGGCGGTCGCACGGGGGCGATGATCGGCGGTCTCGCCGGGTCACTGATCGGCGGGCGCAAGCTCAGCCGCCTCGGCCGATCGATGATGAACAAGAAGAACGGCCGGGGAGGTGGAGGCACCACGTCCAACTCGTTCGCTGCCGAAGCGGGCGAAGCCGACGTGATCAGCGACGCCGATGCGGCCACGTTGATCCGTGCGATGTGCAACGCGGCCAAGGCCGACGGCCAGGTCGACGAGAAAGAGGCTCACAACATCTCCGGCGAACTCGGCGACGAGGTGTCGTCCGACGAGCGAGCGTTCCTCGAAGCCGAGCTGACCTCTCCGATGCAGTCCGCTGCTGACATGGCAGCGGCGATCCCCGCCGATCTGCGCGACGAGGCCTACGCGGTGTCGTTGATGACCGTCGAGGTCGACAGCGTCGAGGAAGCGCAGTACCTGCAGGACTTCGCCGCAGCGCTCGGCCTGTCGAGCGACGACGTGAGCGAGATCCACGCCGAGCTCGGCGTCTGAATAGTCCCGAACCCCGCAACTTGCGCGGTCGGTCGGTGACGCTCTCGACTGCACGCGGGGGCACCCGCCCGATCACGTCATCGCGCGAATGTCACGATCGAGGCCGACGGTCGAGCGATCAGGCCTCAGTGTCGATCCGTGTGGTCGTGCGATCAGGCCATGTCGCGTCGGTCAGGACCACGTGGAAGCGTCCGTCGCGCACGACGAGGAGCCCGGTGGCGATGCCGGCGACGCACAGGGCACCGGCGCCCACGGCAAGCCCGGCGACCACATCGGTCGGAAAATGGACGCCCTCGTAGAGACGTGCCGCCACGACGACGAACGCGGCGACCACGGGGACGACCCAGATCGACCTCGGAGTCCGGCGGCGGTCGATCGATCGGGCGGCAAGGACGAGTGCGTCATGCAACACGAGCGCTGCGGCCACGTGGCCCGACGGGAAGCTGGGCGTCGACGGAACGGCTCCGAGCGGCTCGACCTCGGGTCGTGCGCGACCGACGATCTGGCCGACGGCGAGAAATGTCGAGAACTTGACCGCTACCGCCAGGAAGACCGCAGCGGCCTGGTGTCGGTAACCGGCTGCGATCAGCATCGTGACCGACCCGACGAGTACTCCGATCACCGTGCGGGTGTCGGAGAGCGCCGATGCGACCGTGGCCGCGAAGTCGAGCGCGCCGACACGATTGTCGGCGACCCAGCGGAGGAATCGCGTCTCCTGGTCAGCGGCGGCACCGTCGAAGAGCAGAAGATTCCCCGTCCATCCCAGGGCCGACAGGACCGCGATGATCGCCATCGCACCGAGCGCAGCGCGCTTGGCGATGGTGCCGGGCCCGGGAAGCGCTCGACCTGGAGCGATCGAGGTGGCCGATGTGTGGACGGTCGTTCGGTCGGTCACGGCTCGGTCGGACTCCCGGTCGTGTCGGCGGTCGAGAACTCGTGCGAGAGCAGCTCGGTTCCCTCCCAGTCGAGCGCCGTCAGCGTGACGACGACATCGTCTCCATCGTCGGCGACGTCGATCGTGGCGAACTGTCCGCTGCCGCCGATCGCTCCCTCGGAGTACGGCCCGCCCTTCTCGCCGCCAGGGCGGTCGAGCGCCGCCGAGTGCAGAAGCGGGAACCCCGGCCACCCGTTGGTCGAGTAGTCGGTGTTCGTTCCGTCGTCGATCGCCACCATGTGGGCGTCGCCGCTGATCATGAGCAGGTTGTCGACGCGGTTGTCGGCAATGTGGTCGGCGAGTTCTCGCCGCTCGTCGGGGAACCCGCCCCAGTGATCGGCTCCCTCACGGGCATCGGCGACCCACGGGACGGGGTTGACCCACACGACCAGTTCATGTGTGCGAGACGCTTCGATCAACTCGTCCTTGAACCATTCCAGTTGTTCGGCTCCGAGCATCGAGGTCGCTCCGGCTTCCTCGTTGCGGTCGAGATTGCGTGCCGAGCGAGCGTCGGTGAGGACGAAGCGCACACGTCCGATCGAGAACGACTGGTAGACGGCGCTCTCCTCGCCGCCGAGTTCGTAGCTCGGAACGTGCTCCCGGTATGACCGCATCGCCGCCTGACGGCTCGGCGAGTTGCCGTCGGCGTCGTTGGGTCCGTAGTCGTGGTCGTCCCACATGTAGGCGACCGGCGTGTCGCGGTAGAGGGCGGACTGGGCCGGTCGGGTGAGGGTCACGTCCATCACGTCGCGGTACCGCTCGAGGTCGTTCACGCCGTTGTCGCCGTAGTGGAAGTCTCCCAGGATGAGGTACATCAACGGGTCGGTTTCGCGGATCGTGTCGAACACGGCGCCGTTCGACCCGACGCGAGCGCACGCTCCGACAGCGAGGCGGAACGACGCGGCGCCTTCTGCGAAGGTCGTGAACTCGCCGATGCGGACCTCGTCGAGCGCGCCGTCGACTTCGATCGCGTAGTGGTAGGTGGTTGCGGGGGAGAGGCCGTCGACCACGAACGCAACGATCGGCTCGGACGTCCCGTCGGTGGCTCCCGGCTCGACCATCGTCGGATCGGAGAAGTCGGGGCTCGTGGACACGGCCAGACGCGCCGCCCCGTCGCTCGAACGCAGACGAGCGCGTACCTCTCCTCCCGATGTGGTCACCGCCCCGGACCACATCCACTCGACGGGGGAATCGGGAAGTGCGGCGAGGTCCGACGAGGGATGCGTGGGGCCCCACTGCCGGTCGTAGATCACGGTGCCGACCACGAACCCACCAATCCCTACGGCAGCCACGGCGACGAAACACAGCGTCGCCGAATGCCGCGAGAGCTCAGCGAGCGCCACGAACAACCACAGTGCGCCGGGAATGGCGAAAAGCGCGACGAGCCCGGCGGCGTGCAGCGGCTCCAACTGTTTCGTCGCGAAGGCCACCAGACCTCCGGTAGCGAACAGTGCGACGGCGCCGCCGACGATCGGCGATTTGATCGCGACGAGTGCGGCGGCGACGAGGAGGCCGATGAAAATCGGGCTGATGTAGACGTCGAACGCTGCGCCGCCCGGTCGGTAGTCGAGCCATCCGTATCGGCGTCCGAGGAACGAGATCGCAGCAGCGACCACGGCGATCACGAGCGCGGTCCGCTCGAGGGCGCCGACCAGTGACGGTCGCAGTTCGACGAGGGGCGAGGTGTCGGAAGCGTTCATGGTTTTCGTCGTGGGCTCAGTTCGGGGGCGCGAGGCGTGTTCGCAGGTCGTCGAGATCGAAGTCCGGTCCGAGTCCACGTTCGAACTCGTTGATCTGGTCGATGCGATCCGAGATCGTGTCGGGTTCCTCGGTGCGCAGGGCCATGGGGACGAGCACGTCTTCGAAGTGTGATCGTGCGAACACCCCGAGTTCGCCCGCTCGGGGTAGCTCGCGACGGTACCGGTCCAGAAAGTGCTCGTTCTGTTCTTCCTCGGACGGGACGCCGAACGATGCGGTCCTCACCCCCGCGGGATTCATCGCGATGGCGACGTGCTTGATCGTGCCGTTCTTGCCCGAGCAGTCGAGCGAGTCGACCCCCGGATGCGCGGCGCTGTCGTAGCCCGCGAGGTTGACGAGCCCATCGTGCGGGCGAACTCGGAAGCGGCCGGCCAGGTCGTCGAGGCTCACGTCGGCGGGCGGTCGGTTGAGTGGTGGATGCGGATCGCTCGAGTCTGCACGAAGAACTCCATTCGTGTCGTGGGTTCGCGATGTTCGCCGTCGAGTTCCCACACCCGTGGCGAGGCCTGCTCGACCACGATGTCGGAACCCTGTGTGCGTCGGGCGAGACGACTGCGCGGATCGGTTCCGCGGAGGAGGTTCCATGCAATCGACCCCCACTCGCGCAACGTCGACGCCGACAGGACCGCCACGTCGAGACGTCCGTCGCACGGGTCGGCGTCGGGGAAGACCGTCAGCCCACCCGAGATCTCGCCGAAGTTGCCGATCAGGACCATCGACGTGTCGCCGTCGAACCACACCTCGCCGTCGACCGTGACGGTCGTGGCGACCTGCTCGGCTCGCAAGTTGCGTGCGCCGGAGATGACATAGGCGGGTGTTCCGATCCGAGACTTGAGCGAGTCGGGTGCGTCACGGATCATGAGGGCGTCGAAGCCCGTGCCGGCCATCACCGCGAACGCTTCGCCTTCGACCCATCCGACGTCGATGGTGCGTGGGTCACCCTTTCCGATGCTGGCGCCGGCGTCCAGCCCGGCGTCGATGCCGAGGTTGGCCGCCAGCAGGTTTCCGGTCCCGAGCGGAACGATGCCGAGTGCGGTGTCGGACCCGGCGAGCGGAGCGAGACAGGCTCGCACCGTGCCGTCGCCGCCGCAGGCTGCGACGATGCGAGCGCCCTGCTCGACCGCATCACGCGCCTGGCCCGGCCCGGGGTCGTCGTGAGTGGTCTCGACGAGGCGGACCTCCTCACCGAGCGCCTCTCGCAGGTCGGCCTCGTCGGGGGCACTCCCCGACGCCGGATTCCAGATCGCGACGACGTCGCCCCGAGCCGTCGTCATGTCGCGTCCGCCGCAGGATCGACCTGATCGTCGACGAGCACATCCTCGGCGTCGGCCGGCGCCCGGACGATCCGTCGGCAGATGATCACCCATGTGATCCCGAGTACCGCACCGGCGATCACGTCGGAGAGGTAGTGCATCCCCTGGTACATGCGCGCCCAGGCCACCATGCCCGTTGCAACGACTGCCCCCACCACGGCGAGAACGCGCAGCACGGTCGATCTGGTGTGCCACAGGACGATGAACGCGAGAGCGGCGTAGACAGCAGCCGCGGCGACGTGCCCGGACGGCCAACTGGCATCGACCGGAGAGTCGATCAATCGCTCGACGTCGGGGCGAGGTCGGAGCACGATGTGTGAACTGATGAAGTAGGCGGCGGCCTCGAACATCAGTGGGAGCCCAACCAGCACCGCCTCGCGCCAACGCCGCAGACGCCACAGGAGCAGAGCGGCGACGGCGAGCGACGCCACGATCTTCACGGGGGTGTCGGAGATGAACGAACTCCAGCGGGCGATCGAGTTCTTCGTGTCGGTGCGGCCGGCGACGATCTCGTCGGCGAGACGTCGGTCGTACTCGATGATGCCGTCGAAGAGCGCCACATTGGTGAGGATCTCGCCGACGGCGACATAGATCGCGATCACGATCCCGAGAGCAATCGCGAGTCGGATCCAATCGGTGTGGTCGAGCGGCCAGGTGGACTTCCACCACGGACTGGTGTCGTGTTCGGAGGTGTCGCGGATGTCGGTGTCGGTCATCGGTTGCTCTCGTGGGGATGGCGGGTGACGATTCGTTCGCGGGGGACGGGGGCAACGGCAGCGAGTTCGGCCGGCGCGCCGAAGCGGAGCATCGATCCTCCGAAGAGGATGGTGACGACGAGCCACCATGCCCACCCGACCAGGAGGCCAGCGACCACGTCCGTCGCCCAGTGCACACCGAGCAAGACCCGTGTGGCGGCGATCGCGACGGCGAGGGAGCAGGCGATTGCCGCCGCCGACGTGCGGATCCGGCGTCGGCTCGAACGGGTGAGCACGAGTGCGATCGCGGCCCAGCAGGCGGCTGCGGTGGCACTGTGACCGGACGGGAACGACGAGCCGGCGGAGTCGGCGAGTTGGGCGATCTGCGGCCGTTCGCGACCGATTGCGAGCTTGAGAGCGTTGTTGGTCAGTGCGACACCGACCCCGACGGTGGCGAGATAGCGCAGCGGACCCAGGTCGTCTCGTCGGGTCGCGTGGAAAGCGGCGATCAGCGCCATGAGGATGAGGACCTCGGGGCTGCCGCCGAGGCGAGTGACGATCTCGAGTGCCCGGGTCGACGTCGCCGACGCGTGATCGCGGCCGAATGCGGCGACGGCTGCGTCCCAGCGGGCGAACCTGCGTCCGTCGTCGACGGTCGAGAGGATCCACCCGACTGTGCCGGCGGTGACGACGATGACGACGAAGGCAAGGGCGGCACCGAGACCGCCGGCCACACGCCGATCGAGCGTGGCACCGAGCCGTCGCAGGCACGCGGGAGTGCGCGCCAGCAGCCAGTGGGTCGGGGGCTGAGCCCCGACGGGGCCACCCTCCGGGGCAGACCGCCCGAGGGCCGCGAGGCCGATGGCACTGCCGAGCGCCAGCGCCGCAACGGCGAGGAAGATAGCGAGGTCATTCACGGTCGTGAGCTCCGAGTCGGCGGAACCGGGCGCTGGCCAGGCAGAACACGCCGTAAGCGATGAGTCCGGTCCCGCACGCGATCACGACCCCGCCGCCGAGACCACTGCCTGCGACAGCACGCAGCGATTGGTCGAAGCCGTTTGCATCGTCGGCATCGAATCGCCACGCTGCGCGGGCGAGGAAGTAGCCGACGAACAGCGTGACGATCCCACGGCCCACCCACCCGACCACACCGGCGACCAGCAACGTCTTGCGTTTCGGCTCGTTCTCGGCGAAGGAATTTGACACTCCGGCCAGTTTTTTCGTGAATGAACGACCGATACCTTTGTGGACGGCGAAGTACAGGCCGACTCCCATCGTGATGAGCCCCGCGATGCCGACCATCGTGCGGCCGGCCGTGACTTCCATGATGCGGCGGGACAGATCCTCGACCGTGCTCGGCTCCTGGGGGTCGAGGCCGGTGAACGACGCCTTGCCCGCCGTCCATGCGAGCGTCACATAGAACACCGCCGAGAACGTGTACCCGATGCGGTCACCCCATGCGGTCAGGTCGTTCCCGGTGATCACGGCGACGCTGATGGCCCGCCAGATCACGTACAGCAGGAGGCCGACGGTGAGCACGCCGAGTGTGAGGCGTCCGAACGACGCATTGGCGATCACGGCGACCGATCCCTCCGGCGACGCCTCGTCGTCGGTCGGGTTGCGCTGCACGAGCCTGATCGCCGTGACGCCCATCAGCGCGTACACGACCGATTTCGCCACCCACCCCCACTGGGTGAGGGGTTCGACCCAGCTGTGGCGTCGGACGGCGTCATCGACCGTGAGGGCCACGTCGTTGCCGTTGTCGCCGCTCGCTTCGATTGGTGGGGCGGCGGGCATGTTCCCATCGGCGTTCCCATCCAGCCACAGCGCAAACTTCGAGGTGCTCGTCGGTGGGATCCGGGCCCGTCTCGTCGCCGACTTCTTCATACAGTGGCGTACGTGCATGCAGACCTGATCGTCGTCGGGGGAGGGGCCGCCGGATTCTTTGCTGCGATCGCGTGTGCCGAGAACTCGTCGAAGTCGGTGCTCGTGCTGGAGAAGACGTCGCACCTCCTGCACAAGGTCAAGATCTCCGGTGGCGGACGCTGCAACGTCACCCACGATTGCGTGGACGCGCGTGAGATGACCCGTGGATATCCGCGCGGCGAGAAGTCGCTGATCGGGCCGTTCCATCGCTTCGGCCCCGCCGACACCGTCGACTGGTTCGCCGACCGTGGCGTCACGCTCAAAACTGAAGCCGACGGTCGGATGTTCCCCGACACCGACAGTTCACAGACGATCGTCGACACCCTGCTGGATGCCGCCGATGCGGCGGGAGTCGAGGTCCGCACGTCGGCGGGGGTGGCGTCGATCGAGCGGAACGGCGACGTGTTCGAACTCACGACCGAGACGCGCCAGACGTACACCGCGAACAGCGTTCTGCTCGCAACCGGCGGCACTCGGCTGACCGCCGGCGCCCGACTCGCAGCGAGCCTCGGTCACGAGATGCGGCCGCCGACGCCGTCGCTCTTCACGTTCAAGATCACGGATCGTCGCCTCGACGGGTTGCTCGGCCTGTCGGTCGACCCGGCCGAGGTCCGCATCGAGCAGAGCAGGTTGCGCAGCCGCGGGCCGGTGCTCATCACGCACTGGGGCCTCAGCGGCCCGGGCATCTTGAAGATCTCCGCATGGGGTGCACGTGAGCTGGCGGGGCGGGACTACCGGTTCGACATCGTGGTCGACTGGCTGCCCGACGAGGACGTGGCCACGGTCGTCGCCGAGAGACGACAGAGCGATGCGAAGCGTCAGCTGACGACGCGGAGCCCCTTCGAGTCGATTCCGAAACGGATGTGGGTGAGGCTCGTCGAGACGGCCGAGATCCCCGACACCACCACGTGGGCGCAACTCAGCAAGATCCAGGCGAAGCGGCTCGTCGCCGAACTGACGGCGTCGAGATTCGCGGTGAACGGCAAGAGCACGAACAAGGACGAGTTCGTCACCTGCGGGGGAGTGTCGCGTGACGAGATCGACTTCACGACCATGGAGAGCAAGCTCGTCGATGGCCTCTACTTCGCCGGCGAAGTCGTCGACGTCGACGGCGTCACCGGAGGCTTCAACTTCCAGAACGCCTGGACGAACGGCCACCTTGCGGGCCGGCACATCGCCGCTCGCTGAGCATCAGTCGGTGGGGTCACGCCCGTGAACGAGACCGGTCGACCCTTCCGCCGCACGAAGACGAGCAGCAACATCGCGCACGCGGTCGAGGCGCCGCGGTAGGTCAGGAACTGGAGGTCGTCGGCTTCGTCGACGGCAGCAACCGAGATCGCCGTCACGCTGAACACGGCTCCCGATCCGGCCAGGAGGAGCGCGCCCTGCCGCTCGGTCAGTTCCCCGTCCTCGACGAAGGCGTCGCGGAGGGCGGCCAGCACTCGGCGAGCGTACTTCTTCCGTCGGGCGGCCTCGGAACATCGCCGTCGCTCGGCCGTGAGTACCGTGGGGTGCATGAGGATCGGGGAACTCGCCGACTCGGCGGGCGTGACCACCAAGACGATCCGCTACTACGAGTCGATCGGCCTGCTCGAGGAGCCCGAGCGCACCGCCTCGGGATACCGCTCGTACGGGTCGATGGCGATCGAGCGGCTCGACTTCGTGAAGCAGGCGCAGGCGTCGGGCCTTGCACTCGCCGAGATCCGCTCGATCCTGGAGATCAAGGACGACGGCGGTCAGTCGTGTGAGCACACGCGCTCGCTGCTGCGCCAGCATCTCGACGACCTCGATGCGAAGATCGTCGAACTCGAAACGGCTCGGGTCGAACTGCGGGCGATGTACGAGCGGGCGAGCGGGCTCGACCCGGCCGAGTGCACCGACGCCAATCGCTGCCAGATCATCACCGACACCGCCGTCGGCTGACGCCGATTTCTCTGCGCACACCTTGACCTTCCCCTGGACTGGAAGGAATAGCGTGGTGCCATGAGCGAATCCGTCGTCGACGACCGGGGATCCCTCGATCTCCAGGTCGAGGGCATGACCTGCGGGTCGTGCTCGGCGCGTGTCCAGAAGGTCCTCTCGAAGCAGGTCGGCGTGTCAGCGGCCGAGGTCAACTTCGCCACCGGTCGTGCCCACATCGAGATCGACAGCAGCGTCGACGTCGACACGCTGCGGACCGTCGTCGAACGTGCTGGATACACGGTCGTCATGCCCGAAGCGCGCGAGCCGCGCACGCTCGCAGCGGATGGCCCGACCGGTCAGGGTTCGGCCGCCGCGGCCGAGCGGGCCGACGAGGCCGACCTCGCCGAGACGGCGCACCGGACAGGGTGGCTGCGCCGGGCTGTACTGTCGGCGCCCGTTGCGCTCTTCATGGTCTCGACCATGCTGTACCACGACGTTGCGATGGAGACCGAGTGGCTGCGCTGGCTGCAGTTCGTACTCGCCATCCCGGTGCAGTTCTACGTCGGTTGGCCGATCCTCGTCGGCGCGGCCCAGCGAGCACGCCACGGCACGGCGAACATGGACACGCTCATCGCGATGGGCACGCTGTCGGCGTTCTCCTTCTCCACGTACCAACTCGTCACTGGAGGCATGGAGCTGTACTTCGAGGCCGCCGTCGTGATCATGTTCTTCATCACGCTCGGGCGGTACCTCGAAGCCCGGGCCAAGGGCCGAGCGGGCACGGCGTTGCGGGCGCTCGTCGAAATGGGCGCCAAGGAGGCGCGTCTGGTGCGCGGCGGTGTCGAGGAGATGGTGCCGGTCGACTCGATCCGGGTCGGCGACGTGGTCAAGATCCGCCCCGGGGAGAAGGTGCCGATCGACGGCGACGTGGTCGACGGTGCCAGTGCGGTCGACGAATCGATGCTGACCGGCGAGTCGCTGCCGGTCGACAAGTTGGTCGGTGACCGTGTCGCCGGAGCAACCGTCAATACGTCGGGGGTGCTCACGATCCGGGCGTCAGCGATCGGTTCGGAGACGGCGCTTGCGCAGATCGTGAAGCTGGTCGAGGACGCCCAGACCGGCAAGTCGGCGGCCCAACGCCTGGCCGACCAGATCTCGGCGGTGTTCGTCCCGGTCGTGATGGCAATCGCGCTGTTGACGTTCCTCGGCTGGGCCGTGATCGGCGGCAGCGTGTCGGACGGCGTGTACGCCGCTGTGGCCGTGCTGATCATCGCGTGCCCGTGCGCGCTCGGCCTGGCGACGCCGATGGCGATCATGGTCGGAACCGGCCGCGGTGCGCAGCTCGGAATTCTGATCAAGTCGGTCGAGGTTCTTGAGCGGACCCGGAGCATCACGACGGTGGTCTTCGACAAGACGGGCACGCTCACCGAAGGCGCCATGTCGGTGACCGACACGGTCGCAGGTGAGGGCACCACCCAGGCCGAACTGCTCGCGATGGCCGGTGCCGTCGAGGCCGACAGCGAGCACCCGATCGGCCAAGCCATCGCAACGGCGGCCCGAGAAGCGGACGGGCCGCTCGATGCGGTCACCGCCTTCGAGACGATCGTCGGGCACGGCATCCGCGCCGACGTCGACGGGACCACGGTGTGGGTCGGTCGGCGCGAACTGGCTGTGCAGGCGTCGCTCGTGCTGCCGGAGTGGCTCGATGCGCGTGCGATCGAACTCGAGCGCGATGGCCGGACCGCCGTGTTCGCCGGGTGGGACGGGCGGGTTCGTGGCGTCATCGCCGTGGCCGACACGCTCAAGGCATCGGGGGTGGAGACGGTGCGCCAGCTGCACGACATGGGGCTCACCGTGGCGATGATCACCGGCGACAACGCCCGCACTGCGCAGTCGATCGCCGATGCGGTCGGCATCGACCAGGTGATCGCGGAAGTACTGCCCGCAGACAAGCAGCGCGAGGTCTGCCGTCTGCAGGATGCCGGGGAGGTCGTGGCGATGGTCGGCGACGGCGTCAACGACGCACCGGCACTCGTGCAGGCCGACCTCGGGATCGCGATCGGCACCGGCACCGACGTGGCGATCGAGTCGAGTGACCTCACCCTGATGCGGAGCGACGTCGCCGGGGTCGTGACCGCGATCGAGCTGTCGCGCCGGACCTACGGAACGATCGTGCAGAACCTGTTCTGGGCCTTCGGCTACAACACGATTGCGATCCCGCTCGCCGTGTCGGGTCTGCTCAGCCCGTTGATCGCCGGAGCCGCGATGGCGTTCTCGTCGATCAGCGTCGTCATCAACAGCATCCGGCTCCGGGCCTTCAGCCCCGCCCGACCCGAACCCGAGGGAACCTCATGACCGATCCGATCACCACCACCTACTCCGCGCCGGAGATCTCGTGCGACCATTGCAAGTCGACGATCGAGGGTGCCGTGTCGGGCCTCGGCGGCGTCTCCCGTGTCGAGGTCGACGTCGATGCCAAGACGGTCTCGGTCGACGGCGGCGAACCCGAGGCCATCATCGCCGCCATCGAAGACACCGGTTTCGACGTCATCCGCTGAGTCGGGCACGTTCCACTGAGTCGGGCACGTTCCGCTGAGTCGGGCACGTTCCGTCGGGTCGGTCACGTTCCGCTGAGTCGGGCACGTTCCGTCGGGTCGGTCACGTTCCGTCGGGTCGGGCACGTTCCGCTGAGTCGGGCACGTTTCGTCGGGTCGGTCGACGATTGCTCTGCGTGGCGCTCGGGTCGTGCGCCGCCGGTCGTAGCGTGGTGCGTCATGCGTGATCGAGCGACGAGGGCCATCGGTGGGGAACCTCCTCGCGTTGCGCGCTCGGCGTTCGTGCTCACGATGCTCGTGGCGGTGTTGGCAGCCCTCGTGGCGCCCTCGATCGCATCCGCCCACACCCATTTCGAGTCGGCGACTCCGGGCGAGGGAGACGTGATCAGCGAGCCGGTCGATGTCGTGACGATCGTGTTCACGGCCGAGGCGTCGCCCACCGGTGATGAGTTCGTGGCGCTGACTCCCGACGGCGTCGTCCAAGCGGCGAGCGGCTTCGAGACCGCCGACGACAAGACTTTCACGGTCCGCTTCGATCCGCCGCTGGCCGGCGGACAGGTCGGGATTCGCTGGAACGTGCAGTCCGCAGATTCCCATCCGATCGCTGGTGCCTTCGTGTTCACGGTCGACGCGCCGGCTCCCACGACCGCCCCGCCGAGCACGCAGGCTCCGGCGACGACGGTGGCGCCCGCAACCACTGCTCCTCCGGCCGATGTTGCGATCGATGCCGAGGTCACCGCGGACGACGGGACCGCTGACGACACCGATGAGGCCACGGCTGCATCGCCTTCGGTGGTCGATGCCGATCCTCCGCCCGACGACGTCGATCCAGTGCCGTCGGATGTGTCGGACGTGACGGCGGCAGCGGCGCCGGCGCTGTCGCTCGACGACTTCCTCGACGTCGACGACTCGGTGCCGGGTGAGACGACGGCGTCGGTGGGTCGAGTGATCGGTTTCCTGGGTGTCACCATCGGTCTGGGTGCGCTCGCCTTCGTCGCGACAGCGCTGCGCGGTCGTCGCGACGAGATCCGCCGGGTGCTCTTGGCGGTGCGCGTCCTCGGAGTCGTCCTCGTCGTCGGTGCCGCCATCGAGTACGTCGGCGTGTCACGGATCGGTGCCGAGTCGATCGCGAGCGGTTGGTCGACCTCGCCCGGCTTCGCCACGGTCCTGCGCATCGTCGGCGGGATCGGTCTCGCTGTCGGGGTCGCCGGACCCAATACGTCTGCTCGAACAGCGCGACCGTCGGTCGCTCGTTCGCTCTCGTCGGCCGTCATCGACGACATGCCCAATGTGTCGGCGGGTGTCGGCGACGAACCGATGGCGCGTTGGACGCCCGATGCCCGTTCGTGGCCGGCGCTCGCCGGCGCGGTGCTGATCGTGGCGTCGTTCTGGTTCGACGGTCACACGGTCAGCAAGGGGTTCCGACCGCTTCACGCGCTGGTCAACAGCGTGCACGTGGGCGCAGGTGCGGTGTGGGTCGGGGGAGTGGTCACGATGGCAGCCGTCGTCTGGGCTCGACGCCGGTCGGCGCAACCGATGCGAGTGACCGAGCTGGTGGTGCGCTTCTCGAAGATCGCGACCATCGCGCTCGGTGCCGTCGTCGTCGCGGGTGGGGTGATGGCGTTCCTCGTGCTCGATTCGTTCGGCGAACTGACCGGCACGCCGTGGGGCAAGATCCTGCTCCTCAAGAGCGGAGCGACAATCCTCGCGATGGCCGGTGGCGCCTACAACCACTTCCGTCTCCTGCCGGCTCTGGAGGCCGACCCCGATGCGCCAGGGCTGATCGGCGAGCTGCGGTCGACCCTGACCGCCGAGGCGATGATGCTGGTCTTCGTCGCGACCGTGACCGCCTGGCTGGTCTCAGCCGCCTCCTGACTGTTGCGTCGCACGACTCGGTGAAGCGTCAGAGCTGAGCGCCGTCCCCGTGGCAACGGCGGTGAGCGATATCGCGCACCTTGCGCCGCTCGAAATGCCGGTTCTTTCGCTCCCTGGGGAGCGCTGCAACGGAGTCGATATCGCACTCATCGCATCGTGATATCATGATGTCATGACGAAGCAGACGACTGTTCGGTTGCCCGATGACCTCGCCGACGACGCCGAAGCCGTTGCACGAGTCCGCGGCGACAGCGTCAACCAACTCATCATCGACTCACTCGCCACCGAGATCGAACGAGTACGAGCCGACGACGACTTCACCGCCCGGGCCAAGAAGCTGCTCGAACGCGACCGAGAGATCCTCGACCGACTCGCCAAGTGACCCGTTACCTCAGCCTCGCCGAGTTCTGGTTCCTCTCCGAGCACGTCACCGGAATCGACGCCGCGACGCTGATCAAGGCCAGCCGCGTCGACCTCGCCGATTCCGCGCTCCATGCGCCACGGGCCGGTTTCGACGACACCGACTTCTACCCGGACGTCTACGACAAAGCAGCGGTACTCGCCTGCCGCATCGCTTGGAATCATCCGCTCCCCGACGGCAACAAACGAGCAGCCTGGGCCTGCCTCGTCTTGTTCATCGACCTCAACGACGGATCGTGGGACGACGCACAACCCCACACCGACCAAGCCGTCGACACAATGCTCGCCGTCGCCGCACGCGACGTCGACGAGACATGGCTCGCCGACTGGCTCAGAGAACGGGTCGCCTTCCGGAGCTGACGACCAGCGCAGAAGATTGACGACGCTCATCCGCTCGAACCGCGCATGATCGGCACGACTGTGAGCGATCATGTGCTCGAGAACGTGCGCTTGAGGCAAGAGGATCCAGGTCCAGGCGCGTCACACCGATGCTCGGATGTGCGTGCGCCTGCCGTCGTACGCTCCACGTGTGAGCGAACCGGCTGCCGAACCACTCGAACGCAACGAGAGAATCGACTATCTCAACTCGGCGTTCTACATGGGTGACCCCTCGGCCTATCTGCGAACCCGGCTCCACATGGTTTTGCTCGTCGCAGCACGGAGCAACGAGCTTGAACAGCTCGGCAACGAAGGTCTCACCTTCGAAGGCGTGACCATCTCGCCGATATCAGCCGACGATGAACCCGAGGCTGATCCAGAGCGGTTGGACACGTACGTAACGACCGAAGTGGTTCTTCTCCAGCACCACGCTGCGGAAGCGGTCCTCCGCAACTACGTGGCACACGCTACGCAACCGGGTCTCCCCTGGGTCGATCTTGCCGACCGCCGCAAGTTCTGGGAGTTTAAAAGGCTCATCAGGGACAAGCTCGTCGATGGTCTTCCGGATCGTGCCGAGATCGGAAAGGTGTGCCTTGGAAACCGATCGGCGCCTGACGACCACGACAAGGACAGTTGGGAGGCGGCTATCGATGGACTGGCAGCCTTCTTGCGGTCGATGGCCTTGACCTTTCTTGACGACGCCCCCGTCTACAACGCGCTCAAGCACGGCCTCAGCCTCGATTCACCGTGTAGGTGAGCGGGGTGGGTTGGTCGCGTCCACCAAAAAGGCCTCCTGAGCTGGGATGATTGTGATGTCGAAGTCACAAAGTCCACAAGCAACAGGAGGCACTTTCTGTGTTCC
>Ga0209303_1000423_pt1 | contig 33483 bp, 30 predicted proteins | sample SidtaG_3_FD_187449 | JGI IMG/M metagenome (GOLD analysis project Ga0209303, IMG submission 187449) | Marine algal microbial communities from Sidmouth, United Kingdom - Sidmouth_Asex1 metaG (SPAdes) (version 2) | ecosystem: Host-associated > Algae > Red algae > Unclassified | place: Sidmouth...
CGGGTGAGCCGGCAGGTAACCCATGTCGGCCGCCAGCTGCTGGCCGTCGGCCGAGATCAGGAAGTCCACGAACGCCTTGGCCGCCTCCGGGTTGGCGGCGGTGCTCAGGATGGCCACCGGCTCGGTGACCGCCGAGACGCCCTCGCTCGGGAACACGAACTCGACCGGCGCGCCGTCCGCCTTGTTGCGGATCGGCAGGAAGTCGACCACGAAGCCGTACAGCTTCTCGCCCCCTGCCACCGCCTTGTAGGTGCCGCCGTTGCCGCCCTGGGCCAGCGCGTCCTGCTCGGCCAGGCCCTCGTAGTAGTTCCAGCCGAGCGCCTCGTTGCCGGTCAACGTGGCCAGATGGATCGTGGCGGCGCCCGAGGTCAGCGGCGAGGGCATCGCGATCTGCCCCTCGGCCTCGGGACCGAGCAGGTCCGCCCAGCTTTCCGGAACCATGGTCGCGGCGGTGTTGTAGACGATGCCGGTGGTGATCAGCTTGGTGGAGAACCAGTGGTGCTCGTCGTCCATCAGACCCGGGTCGTAGGCATCGATGTCCGCCTCCGGATGCGGCATCAGATGGCCTTCGCTCTCCAGGGACTCCATGGTCACGCTGTCGGCGATCAGCAGCACGTCCGGTCGCGGATCGCCGGCGGCGATCTCGGCGCGCAGCTTGGCCATGACCTTGGTGGTGCCGTCGCGGAACCACTCGATCTCGACGTCGGGGTACTGCGCCTGGAACGCATCGACGGTAGCCTGTGCATCGGCGTTCGGCTGGGAGGTGTACAACACCAGCTCGCCGGACGGGGCGGCCAGCGCGATGCCGCCCGGCAGCAAGGCCAGGAACAGGACGAGGCCATTCGGGTGCGGGAAATTCTGTGCGGTGATCGACATGTGACTCGGGGGTCGCGGAAAGGGTGGTGGCAGTATCACCCGGCAATGTGACAACGGGTCCGTCGTGGGGCCGAACGCCGGGCAGCATTTTCCGTCGATCGCACGATGCGGGCGTGTCCCGGCAAGCTGCGACGCCATGACCACAGACGATGCTCGCGTACACGCGATGAGCGAGGCCGAGGTGCGCGAAGACGCCGCCTTCGTGCTGTACTGGATGCAGTCCTCGCAGCGTGCGGACGACAATCCGGCGCTGGCGCTGGCGGTGCAGCGGGCCGATGACCTGTCGGTACCGCTGATCGCCGCGTTCGTGGTCGATGACGACTATCCGGACGCCAGCGAGCGCCCGTTCGCGTTCATGCTGGAGGGCCTGGCCGAAACCTGCGCGATCCTGGCCGAGCACGACGTCCGCCTGATCGGGCGACGCGGCGATCCGGTCGAGGCGATCGCGACCCTGGCCGACGAGGCGGCGCTGGTGATCACCGACACCGCCTACCTGCAGCCGGCACGTGGCTGGCGCGAGGCCCTGGCGAAGCGCCTGGACGTTCCGCTGCTGCGGGTGGAGAGCGATGTCGCGGTGCCGGTCGAGCTGGCATCGGACAAGCGCGAATACGCCGCCCGCACCATTCGCAAGAAGATCGACGCGCACCGGGACGATCAGCTGCAGCGCGTCCGACTGCGGGCACCCGGCAAGAGTTCGCTGTCGCTCGATATCGACGACGCGTGCGATTTCTCGGACCCGGAGGCCTTGCTGGCGGCCCTGGACATCGACCGTTCGGTGCCGCGTGTCACGCGCTTCAAGGGCGGCCCGGGCGAGGCCGGCAAGCGGCTGACCCGGTTCCTGCGGCAATCGCTGGACGGCTATGCGGCGCGTGATCCCGATCCTGCCAGGCGCGACAGCAGCGAACTGGGGCCGTATCTGCATTTCGGGCAGATCGGCATCGGCGAGATCGTCGACAAGGTGCAACGGGCGAGTTCCGGCAGCGACGAGGACAAGGAAGCCTTCCTGGAGGAACTGATCGTGCGGCGCGAACTGACGCGCAATTACACCTGGTACACCCCCGACTACGACCGCTTCGCCGAGCTGCCGGACTGGGCCACCACCACGCTGGCCGAGCACCGCGACGATGAGCGCGAGAAGCGCTACACCCGCGACGAGCTGGACGAGGCCACCACCGACGATCCGTACTGGAACGCGGCCATGCTGGAGATGAAGCACACCGGCTACCTGCACAATCACCTGCGCATGTACTGGGGCAAGCGGGTGATCGGCTGGTGCAACACGCCCGAGTACGCCTATCGCACGCTGCTGTGGCTCAACAACCGCTACTTCCTGGACGGGCGGGATTCGAACAGCTACGCCAACGTGGCCTGGGTGTTCGGTCTGCACGATCGGGCATGGACAGAACGTGAGGTGTTCGGCAAGGTGCGCTACATGAACGCCAACGGCCTGGAGCGCAAGATCGACACCGATGCCTGGTTGCAGGCGGTGCGCGAGCGCCTGGGCGAGGAAGGGGTCGAGGTGCCCGAGTCGCTGCAGCCGGACGACGCTTGAGCAAGACGCCTCCCGGGCGCGGTGAAGCGCTCGCCGGCAGCCTGGCATCGCTGACCATCCTGCCGGCCATCGTGCCGTTCGGCATGCTGTTCGGTGCACTGGCGATCACCGCAGGGTTCACCCCGTGGCAGACGATGCTGGCCAGCGGCACCATCTACGCCGGTGCCAGCCAGTACCTGATGCTGGAGATGCTCGGGCAGTCGATATCGCCGTTCGCGATCCTGCTGGCGATGCTGGCGATCAACTTTCGGCACGTGCTGTACTCGGCGGCGCTGGGGCGTCACCTGCAACGCTTCTCCACGTGGCAGAAGGGGCTGGCGTTCGCGCTGATGGTCGATCCGGTGTTCGCCGCCGGCGAGCAGCGCGCGCGCGCCACGACATCGCTCGGGCCGGCGTGGTACTTCGGCTACGCCGCGTCGGTGTACGCGGTGTGGATGCTGGCCAACGCGCTGGGCATGACGTTCGGTGCGCTGATCCCCGAACCTGCGCGCTGGGGGCTGGACTACGTGCTGCCGCTGTACTTTCTGGGGCTGCTGATGGGGTTTCGCTCCTCGTCCGGCTTCCTGCCGGTGCTGGGGGCCGCGGTGTCCGGATCGATCGCCGTGCACCTGACCATCGGGGCGCCTTATCACATCTTGGGCGGTGCGCTGGCCGGGCTGGCGGTCGCGGTGTGGCGTGCGCCGGCGACGCACGGTTCGGAGCGCGAACCGTGAGCGACGGCGAGCTGACCGCGCTGATCCTGGTGGCCGCCTTCATGGCGTTCCTGACGCGGGTGGGCGGGCACCTGATCCTGGTGCGCTTCACGCCGCTGCACCCGCGTGTGGAAGCGGCGCTGCAGGCGGTGCCGGTGGCGGTGCTGGGCGCGTTGATCGCGCCCGCCATCCTGCTCGGCGGGCCGGCCGAGCTGGTCGCATCGATCGTGGCCGGCCTGATCGCCCTGCGCGCCTCCACCGCCTGGGTGATCGCCTGCGGCGTCGTGGTGCTGGTGGTGCTTCGACGACTGGCGGAGGGCTGAGGCGGGCAGCGCCTGGAAATGTGATATTTGTCACGGTACATTTGGGCAAGGATCACGCTTCATGTTGCGCACCGTTCTTTCGATCGCGGTCTCCGGCGCCATCGCCGGCCTGGGTTCCGCACACGCGGACGTCGTCATCAACGAAGTGCTCGGCAGCACCGACGGGGTCGATGCCGAGTACATCGAGCTGTACAACCGCGGCGAGCGGGCCACCGACATCGGCGGCTGGACCGTCACGCTGTACGACAGCGATGCCGGTGACGACTTCGGGACGCTGGACGGGCAGAGCCCCTACACCGTCCCTCTCGGCACGACCCTGGCGCCGGGCGGGTTCTACCTGTTCGCCAACCCGCGTGCGCAGGCGCTGTTCACGGTGCGGGCTGACCAGGACCTGCCGGCGAACGCGATCGAGAACAGCTCGTACACGCTGGTCATGGCCGATGCCGCCGGCGCGGTGCGCCAGAACGCCTTCCTGAGCGACGGGGGGGACGGCGATGCCGCCAACGTGGCCGGACAGCCGATCGCCGCCGACCTGAACTTCAAGCCGGACGGCGAAAACGTCGCGCCGGGCTTCTCGCGCGTGCCCGACGGGGCGGATGCATTCTCGAAGCTGGCGTTCGAGGTACCCGATCCGTCGCAGACGCCCACCTCGGGTGCGGGTGTCGATCCGGACCCGGACCCGGATCCGGATCCGGATCCGGACATGGCGACGTCGACCACGATCATGGCGATCCAGGGGGCCGGGCACGTCAGTGCGCTGGTGGGCGAGAACGTGATCGTCGAGGGCGTGGTCACCGCGGTCGACAGCAACGGCTTCTACGTGCAGGATCCGACGGGCGACGGCGACGAGGCGACCTCGGATGCGCTGCTGGTGTTCACCGGCGCCGAGCCTGCGGTGACGGTGGGCCAGCGGCTGCGCCTGAGCGGGGAGGTCGGCGAGTTCACGCCCGGCGGCAGCCGATCGCGCAACCTGTCGACCACCCAGCTGGGCAGTGCCACCGTGGAGGTGCTAGGCACCGCCGATCTGCCGGCCCCGGTGGTCATGGGCCTGGCAGGGCGCGCCGCGCCGACCGAGAACATCGACGATGATGCGTTCGCAAGCTTCGACCCGGCCAGCGACGGCATCGACTACTTCGAATCGCTGGAGGCCATGCGCGTCACGGTGCCGACGCCGCTTTCGATCGCGCCCACCAACCGCTTCGGCGAACTGTTCACCGTCGCCGACGGCGGCGCCGCGGCCACCGGGCTGAGCGAGCGCGGCACGCTGAACATCGCGCCCGACGACTTCAACCCGGAGAAGATACAGATCGATGTCGACGACGGCGTGCTGGCCGATTTCGAGCTGCCCTCCGTGGCCACCGGCGCACAGCTGGCGGATGTCACCGGCGTGATCGGCTACGGCTTCGGCAACTTCGAGGTCATTCCGACCGAGCCGTTCGGGCTCGTGCAGGCATCGCCGGTGCAGCCGAACATCGGTGATGTCGAGACCGGCCAGGGCCGGATCACGGTCGCCACCTACAACGTGCTCAACCTGGACCCGAACGATGACGATGGCGATACCGACGTGGCGGACGGGCGCTTCGAGACGATCGCCGGTCACATCGTGACCAACCTGGGCGCCCCGGCGATCGTGGCGCTGCAGGAGATCCAGGACGACAACGGTTCGCAGCAGGACGAGCTGACCTCGGCGCTCGGTACGCTGCAGGCGCTGGCCGATGCGGTGGTGGCGGCGGGCGGTCCGGTCTACGCCGTCATCGACACGCCCGGACTGGTGCCCGGCTCGGTCGGCGGCCAGCCCGGCGGCAACATTCGCGTGGCCTACCTGTACGACCCGGCGCGGGTCGAGCAGGTCGGCGAGGCGATGCCGCTGGTCGACCCCGAGGATCAGGCGGTCGACGCCATGAACCCGTTCTTCGGCAGCCGCATCCCGCTGGTGGCCGAGTTCCGGGCCGACGAGCGCACGCTCACGCTGGTCAACGCCCACCTGTCGTCCAAGAGCGGCTCGGCGCCGATCCTGGGCACCGCCCAACCGTTCGAGGCGCTGCAGGAGAACGTCGACGTGAATGGCTCGCTGGACGAGCGCCGGCTGCAGGCCGAGGCCATCGACGACTTCGTGGCCGAACGACTGGCGGAGGATGCGCAGGCCGCGATCATGGTGCTCGGCGACCTGAACGAGTTCGAGTTCGTCTCGCCGGTGCAGGACCTGCTGGGCGCAAGGCTGACCAACACCACCGCATCGATCGACGAGACCGAGCGCTACTCGTTCATCTTCCAGGGCAACTCGCAGCAGATCGATCACGTGCTGGTGTCGGGGGCGCTCGCCGACGGCGTCGATGTCGACGTGGTGCACGTCAACGTGGAGTTTCCGGCCAGCGCCGCGCGCGGCAGCGATCACGACCCGGTGCTGGTCAGCGTGGCGCTGGCGCCCGCGACATCGGGCAACCCGGCGGACCTGGACGGTAACGGCTCGGTGGACCGGCAGGACTACCGGGCGTTCCTGCGCGCCTACCGGGAAAGCGTCGGCGAGGGGGTGTATCTGGCGATCGCCGACATAGACGGCAACGGGCGCGTGGACGTCGACGACGTGCTGGCCTTCGTCAGCGCCTGGTTCAGGTCGCTGGCCGACGTCACCGAGGCCGGATGAAAGGCTGCGGACCGTGACGCGGGCGCGCGATCAGTCGCGCGCCCTCGGTGGCCTTCTCAGTCGCGCGCGCTGAGTTCGCGCACCGCCTCCACCATCACGCCCAGGTGCTCCGGGTTCACGTGCTGGTGGATGCCGTGGCCCAGGTTGAACACGTGACCGGGACCCTCGCCGTAGCTGTCGAGCACGGTGCGCACCTCGGCGCGGATCGACTCGGGCGAGCCGTACAGCACCGAGGGGTCCAGGTTGCCCTGCAGCGCGACGCGGTCGCCGGTGCGCTCCCGCGCATCGGCCAGATCGGTGGTCCAGTCCACGCCCAGCCCGTCGCAGCCGGTGTCGGCCATCTCGGACAGCCACTGGCCGCCGTTCTTGGTGAACAGCACCACCGGCACGCGCCGACCATCGGCCTCGCGCGTCAAGCCGTCGACGATCTGCTGCATGTACTGCAACGAGAAGGCGCGGTAGTTGGCCGGTGACAGGGCACCGCCCCAGGTGTCGAACACCATCAGCGACTGGGCGCCGGCCTCGACCTGCGCGTTCAGGTAGGCGATCACCGAGCGGGCGGTCTTGTCGAGCAGCTGGTGCAGCAGCGCCGGTTCGCTGAACAGCATGCCCTTCACCTTGGCGAAGTCCTTGCTGCCGCCGCCTTCGATCATGTAGGTGGCCAGTGTCCAGGGGCTGCCCGAGAAGCCGATCAGCGGCACCCGCCCGTCGAGCTCGCGGCGGATCAGCGATACCGCATCGGTGACGTAGCGCAGCTCATCCGACGGGTCCGGGACCGGCAGCTTCTCGACATCGGCGCGGGTGCGCACCGGGTTCGAGAACTTCGGCCCCTCACCGGCCTCGAAGTGCAGCCCCAGCCCCATCGCGTCGGGAATGGTCAGGATGTCGGAGAACAGGATGGCCGCGTCCAGGTCGAACCGGTCGATCGGCTGCAGCGTCACCTCGCAGGCCAGCTCCGGGGTGGAGCACAGCGTCATGAAGTCGCCCGCCTTGCTGCGCGTGGCCAGGTATTCGGGCAGGTAGCGCCCGGCCTGGCGCATCACCCACACCGGCGTGCGCGGTACCGACTCGCGCGCCAGGGCACGAAGGTAGAGATCGTTCTGAAGCGGCGCGCTCATGATCGGGTACGTCTTGCGGATAAGGATGAGGGAAGGGCCCTTACGCCGTGCGGCGCGAGGCGGCGTCGGTGTTGGCCAGGCGGTGCAGGATGCCCTGGGCGGCGTTGCGCCCCTCGAACACGGCGGTGACCACCAGGTCCGAGCCGCGCACCATGTCGCCGCCCGCGAACACCTTGGGGTTGGTGGTGGCGTGCATCGCGGTCTGGCCTTCGGGGGCGATCACGTGCCCCCGATCGTCGGTCCGCACGTCGAAGTCCTCCAGCCAGGCGGCCGGGCTGGGACGGAACCCGAACGCGATCAGCACCACATCCGCCTCGATCACCTCCTCGGTGCCCTCGACCACCTCGGGCATGCGGCGTCCGCGCGCATCGGGCGATCCCAGCCGGGTGGTGACCACCTTCACCCCGGCCGCATGGCCGTTGCCGTCATCGACGATCGCCACCGGCTGGCGGTTCCACAGGAACTGCACGCCTTCTTCCTTGGCGTTGGCCACCTCGCGCCTGGAGCCCGGCATGTTGGCCTCGTCGCGGCGGTAGGCGCAGCTGACCGAGGTGGCCCCCTGGCGGATGGCGGTGCGGTTGCAATCCATCGCCGTGTCGCCGCCGCCCAGCACCACCACGCGCTTGCCGGCCAGGTCGATGAAGTCCTCGGGCGCCTTCTGCCAGCCGTACTGCCTGTTCACGTTGGAGATCAGGTAGGGCAGGGCCTCGTGCACCGAACCCAGATCCTCGCCCTCGAAGCCGCCGCGCATCGAGGTGTAGGTGCCCATGCCGAGAAACACCGCGTCGTGGCCGTCGATCAGGTCCTGGAACGGAATGTCGGTTCCCACGTCCACGCCGAGCCGGAACTGCACACCCATGCCCTCGAGAATCTCGCGCCGGGTGAACACCACCTCCTTTTCCAGCTTGAACGGCGGGATGCCGTAGGTCAGCAGACCGCCGATCTCCTCGTAGCGGTCGTAGACGATGGCCTGCACGCCGTTCCTGGCCAGCACGTCCGCGCAGGCCAGGCCGGCCGGTCCGGCACCGACCACCGCCACGCGATGCCCGGTGGCGACCACGTGCGACAGGTCCGGGCGCCAGCCCTGCTTCAGCGCCTCGTCGGTGATGTACTTCTCGATCGAACCGATGGTCACCGCGCCGAAGCCGTCGTTCAGCGTGCAGGCGCCTTCGCACAACCGGTCCTGAGGGCACACGCGCCCGCACATCTCGGGCAGGGAATTGGTCTTGTGCGACATCTCGGCCGCCTCGAAGAGGTTGCCCTCGGCGACCAGCTTCAGCCAGTTCGGGATGTAGTTGTGCACCGGGCACTTCCACTCGCAATACGGATTGCCGCACGACAGGCAGCGACCGCTCTGCTCGGCCGCCTGTTCGGCATCGAACTGACCGTAGATCTCCTTGAAGTCGACGATGCGGATCGGCACCTCGACCTTCTTCGGGTCGGCCCGCGGGGCATCCAGGAACTGGAAGGTCAGGTCACTCATGGGGGAGGTCTCCGGGCGTGGCGCTCCCGGACGAGGCGACTCGTTGCCGGGCGTATCCGATGGTGGCAGGAATCGACGAACGGGGGGCCGCGTTCGCCACGCGGCTCGACAGGCTCAGTTCGCCAGACGTCCCCTGACGCGGCGGCTGACGTCGCTCATGTCGGCCTTGCCTTGCAATGCAGGCTTCAGGATCGCCATCACGCTGCCCATGTCCTTTACGGACGAGGCGCCCGAATCGCTCACCGCCGCCTCGATGGCCGACTCGATCTCGGCCTCCGACAGCGCCGCCGGCAGGTACTCCTGGATGACAACGATCTCGCGCTCTTCCTGTTCGACCAGATCGTCCCTTCCCGCCTTCGAATATTGAGCGATCGATTCGCGTCGCTGCTTGAGCAGCTTGTCGAGCACGGTGATGGTGGCCATCTCGTCGAGCACGATGCGCTCGTCCACCTCGCGCTGCTTGATGGCCGCCGATATCAGGCGCAACGTGGCAAGGCGCGGCTTGTCGCCGGCCTTCATCGCACGCTTGATGTCGTCTAGCACACGCTGACGGGTGACGCTGTCGTTCGATTCGCTCATGGGTACCGTTCAGGCCGTACGGGTGGGGCTGTCAGCCCGATCGCTCAGCCCGATCGCCCCGGGATCGGCCCGGGATCGGTCCGAAGACCGGCCCTCGAGATTCGCGCCGGGAACGAGTCCCGGCAAGCGGGTCAGTACAGGCGAACCCGGCGCGAGGATTCCTTGGACAGCTTCTTCTGGTGACGCTTCACCGCGGCGGCCGCCTTGCGCTTGCGCTCGGTGGTCGGCTTCTCGTAATACTCGCGACGACGCGTCTCGGTGAGCACGCCCGCCTTCTCGCAACCGCGCTTGAAGCGGCGCAGGGCCATCTCGAAGGGCTCGTTTTCCTTGACACGTACTGAGGGCATTCGGTGCAGCTCGGATCTGTTGTGAACTCCTTATGATAGCGGCGTTCGCATCCAAAGTTCAAGCCACCCCATGACATCGACGTGGACATCGACATGACATCGCCGCCATCGTGATCGTTCTCGGCATCGAATCCTCCTGCGACGAGACCGGATTGGCGCTGTGCCGCACGCAAGACGGCGACCAGCCGCCGGTCCTGCTCGGTCACGTGCTGCACAGCCAGGTCGATCTGCACGCGCTGTACGGCGGCGTGGTGCCCGAGCTGGCCTCGCGCGACCATCTGCGCCGGCTGCTGCCGTTGCTGGAAAGGCTGCTGGAGCGCACCGGTCTTGAGCGCGATGCGCTCGACGGCATCGCCCACACCGCGGGGCCGGGGCTCGCCGGCGCCCTGCTGGCCGGTGCGCTGTTCGCCCGTGCGGCGGCTCAGGCCCTGCGGGTGCCGGTGCTCGGCGTGCACCACATGGAGGGGCATCTGCTGTCGCCCATGCTGGAGCCGGATCCGCCGGACTTCCCGTTCGTCTGCCTGCTGGTGTCGGGCGGGCACACCCAGCTGGTGCGGGTGGACGGACTCGGCCGCTATGCGCTGATGGGGGAATCGATCGACGATGCCGCCGGCGAGGCGTTCGACAAGACCGCCAAGCGGCTGGGGCTGCCGTATCCGGGCGGGGCGGCCCTGTCGCGCCTGGCGGAGTCCGGCGATTCGCAGGCCATCCGGCTGCCCCGGCCGATGCTCGACCGGCCCGGTTTCGACTTCAGCTTCAGCGGCCTGAAGACCGCCGCCGTCACCCGACACCGGGCGGCGGTGGCCGCGGCGAGCGACACGCAGGCATTCCGCGCCGACCTGGCCGCAGGCTTCGAGGCGGCCGTCATCGACGTGCTGGCGATCAAGGCCTTTCGCGCGCTGGCGCACAGCGGCCTGACACGCCTGGTGGTGGCCGGCGGGGTGAGCGCCAATGCGCGGCTGCGCGAACGATTCGCCGACGATGCCCGCGCCGCCGGCGTGTCGGTCAGCTATCCGCGGCTGGAGTTCTGTACCGACAATGGCGCGATGATCGCGCTGGCCGGCGCCTGGCGATTGGGCGCGGGGCAGCGGGACGATGACCGGGCGCGCATCCGCCCCCGCTGGCCACTGGAGCACTTGAGCGGGCCGGGGCAGCCGTGACGATTGTTAACGTGCCGATTGTTAAAAAGGGTCACATCGCCGGACACCGTATGCTGGTTTGCCGTCGTGTGCCGCTAGATTGTCACGGCGTCAGAACGCCTTGCCACGTTCCCCGGTGTCTTGAAGACTTCCCTGCGCAAGACCCTGATCTACCTGTCCAGCGACTACGCCGACTATGCCAGGAGCGTGGTGGAGGCGGTGCATGCCGTAGCCGACGCCGCCGGGTACGGGCTGGTGTGCGTGGCTGGCCGGGATCTGGAGACAGCCGGTGATTCGCGTACCGAGCGAGCGGTCTGCAACGGCATCTACCGGCTGATCAAGCGCGTCGGTGTCGCCGGCATCATCTGCGATGCCGGCATGCTCGGCCATCAGGCCGGGGCCGGAGCGGTCATCCGTTTCCTGGAGGACTGCCGACTGCCTTGCGTCAGCCTGGGCCTGGACGTGCCGGGCATGCCGAGTGTCGTGGCCGACGACATCCCCGGCATGACGGGCCTGATGGAGCATCTGCTCGGCGAACCGGACCGGCGGCGTTTCGCGTTCGTCAGGGGCGTGCCCCAGGACATGTACTCGCTCGAACGCGAGCGCATCTTCCGCCAATCGCTCGTCTCGCACGGTCGCCGGGTCGACGAAGCCCTGTTCGTGGCGGGCAACTACGACGCCGACGAGGCCTATGCGGCCGTGGCGCGGCTGCTGGATGCCCATCGCGATATCGATGCCATCGTGGCGGCCAACGACACGATGGCGCTGAGCGCCGCGCGCGCGGCGGTCGCGGCCGGTCTTGCGATTCCGGGCGACCTCGTGGTGACCGGCTTCGACGATGTTCCCGATGCCACCCGGCTGTCACCCGCGCTGACCACGGTGCGCCAGCCGATGGTGCGCATGGCCGAGCTGGGCATCGCCCGGCTGCTGGAGATGATCTCGGATCCGGCCGCTTCCGGCGGACCGTTCGCCGGGGCTCCTTCGCCCCCCTCGCTGGTCAGCTCCGAGCTGGTGGTGCGGGGTTCCAGCGCCGGCATGCCGACGCGTCTCGATCAGCTCGTCGCGCTGGATGCCGCCGGGCTGCTCGCCCGGTTGCGCGACGGCATGGAAGGGCTCAGGGCACCGGTGGAGGTCGATCTGGGCGACGTGGCGAGTTGCCTGGCCCGGGCCATCGCCGACGGCTCGGTTGCCCTGGCCCGGTCCCTGCGCTCGAAGGCGCGAGGCGTGAATGCCTGCAATGCGCACTGGTGGAGCAACCTGTGCCACCAGATCGAGACCTTGGCCGCGCTCTTGCCGACGGCGCTGATCGCGAGCCGGTATCCATTGATCCTGGCGGCTCTGGTACCGGTGCGCGAACGGATATGGGCGGTGGGCATGGAGCGGGAGTTCGAGGCGCGCCGCCTGGAACGCCTGCGCTCGCGCTTGCAGTTGCGGATCGGGTCCAGTTCGGGGCTGACCGAGATCCTCGCGGCGATCGACGTCTGGCTGCAGACCTACCGGCCCAGGCGCTTCTTCATCGTCCAGTACGATCGGCCCGGACCTGAGCCGGACACCACCGGCCGGCTGATCTGCGCCAGCGTCGACGGGCGCAGGCTCGATGGTCCGGTGCTGCCGCTGTGCACCGCCGTCATCCTGCCCGACGCGCATCGGGCCGAGCTGGAGACCGGTCTGCTGGTGATGAGTCCGATCTACGCCGGCACCGATCACTTCGGCTACCTGCTGATCGATCCGCGCCTGCTCGACCTGTCGCAGCTGGACAGCGTTGCCCACAGCATCGGCAATGCGTTGCGCAGCCGGTTCCTGTTCAGGGAGCTCGAGCGGCAGGCGACACGCCTGCAGCAAGCGAACGACGAGCTGTCCGCGCTGGCGAACCGCGACGGCCTGACCGGGCTTCCCAATCGGTTGAGCTTCGAGGGTCGACTTAGGGACGCCTGCGAGAACGGCGCGCCATTCGCGGTGTGCTTTCTCGACCTGGACGGCTTCAAGCCGGTCAACGATCGGCTCGGGCACGATGTGGGCGACGAGTTGCTGTGCCTGGTGGCGGCCCGACTGGAACGCGTGGTGGCGTTCACCATGGGCGAGGCGGGTTTCCTGGCACGGCTGGGCGGTGACGAGTTCACGCTGCTGCTGCTTGCCGAGGAACCCGGGCCGGCCGTGCACCGCCTGGCGGCCGCCGTGCTGGGCGCGTTCAGCGAACCGTTCCCGCTCGGCGCCGGTGCGATCAGGATCTCGGCCAGCATCGGCGGAGCGATCTTTCCCGAGCACGGCGCCGACACCAGTGCGCTGCTGCGGCAGGCGGACAGTGCGATGTACGCGGCCAAGGCGGCGGGCAAGAACGGTTTCGTGCTGTGCGACTAGGCGGATGGCCCGGGTCGCCCGGATCGTCCTGGCCACTCGTCAGCGCTTGCCGATCGTCGGCTCGGTGCCTGCCAGCAATCGCTGCACGTTGGACCGGTGGGTGTAGAGCAGGCCGGCCGCGATCATCGCGAAGCCGACCGCGCCGGCGCGCTCGTTTTCCATCAGCAGCAGCACCGGCACCAGCGTGAAGGTGACCAGCGCGGCCAGCGAGGAGCGCTTGAAGGCCAGCGCCACCGCCAGCCAGACGAGCAGGGCGAGCAGTCCGGCCGTCAGGTTCAGCCCGAGCAGCGCGCCGAGCGCCGTCGCCACCCCCTTGCCGCCGCGAAAATCGAAGAACACCGGGTACAGATGGCCGACGAACGCGGCCACCGCGACCAGCGCCACGAGAGCCGGCGACGCACCCGACAGGCTGGCCGCCAGCACCGGCAGCAGCCCCTTCAGCGCATCGCCGAGCAGCGTGAAGGCGGCCGCCTTCCTGCCGCCCACGCGCAGCACGTTGGTCGCTCCCGGGTTGCCGGAGCCTGCACTGCGCGGGTCGTCCAGGCCCATCAGCCGACAGGTGAGAATGGCGGCGGAGATCGAGCCGACCAGGTAGGCGAGGGCGGCGGCCACGAGGGCGGGCAGCAAGGCGCTGGCACTGAACAAGGCGCGTGTCCGGGTAACGGGTGAAGTGCCGCACTATACAAGTGCGCCGCAACCGGACCCCGGGCCCTCGGCGCGGGCATCATCCGGCCTCGACACCGTTTCCGCCGCCCCTTCCCGATCAGCTTGCCCATGCAACGTTCCAGCGCCGAGTCCCTGGTCCGCCCCGCACCGGTCGCGACCCTGCGCCGCGCCTGGCAGCGCGCCGCGGCACGCTTCGACGAGCATGCCGCGGTCATCGACATCGTCGGTGGCCGGCTGCGCGAGCGGCTGGACGTGCTGGCCGAGTCGCCGACGCGCATACTCGACCTGGGCTGCCGGACCGGGTACCAGCTCGCGGCCCTGGGCGAGGCCTTTCCGGCGGCCCGCGTGGTGGGCGCCGATCCGGCTCCGGCGCCCGCGCCGGTGCTGCCGCGCAGCTTTCCACGCTGGTTGCAACGCCGACCGGTGGCGCCGGCGCGCATCGCCTGCGATCCGCACGCCCTGCCGTTCGCCGATGAAAGTTTCGACCTGGTGGTATCGAACCTGCTACTGCCCTTCTGCCGCTCGCCGCATCGGGTGTTCGCCGAGGTGGCACGGGTGCTCGACACCGGCGGGGTGTTCTTCTTCACCTCGGCCGGCCCCGATACGCTGGTGGAATATCGGGCGGCCTGGGCGGCGGTGGACGCGCACGCGCACCACTACGGACTGATCGACATGCACGACCTGGGCGATGCGATGTTGGCGGCAGGATTCGCCGCCCCGGTGCTGGATCGGGACAACGTCACGGTGGACTACGCCTCCCTGCAGGCGCTGGAGGACGAACTGAGAGGGGTGGGTGCGGTGAACCTGGCGTCGGGCAGGCGTTCGGGGCTGATGTCACCGGCGGTACGGGCGCAGCTGCACCGCGCACAGGGGGACCGGGTGCGCTGGCCCGTGACCCTGGAGCTGGTGCAGGGGCATGCGTGGAAGGGCGAGCTGCGCGCCGACGGATCGGATGGCGGTTCGGGCGGCGGGTCGACCCAGACGATCGCGCTGGAGACGGTGCGACGTGCCCTCCGAGACTGAGATTCATCCCGCTCCGGGGTGATCCGCCACCCGTCGGCTGGACTAGAATGTACACAGTGAACGGTAAGGCGGACTGGACACCATGATCGATTTCGATGATCGTCGAGACCGCTTCCGCGCGATCGTGCAGGGCAACCAGTCGGCCAGCTGGCGCGCCAACCTGTGGCTGGCGGGCGCCCTGGGAGTGGTCTGCTTCGGCATCGCGATCGCGTTGGCCACCCAAGGCCTGTGGATGGTGATTCCGTTCGCCGGGCTGGAGGTGGTCTTCGTCACCGCCTGCCTGTACCTGACGCTGCGTCGGCTGTCGCGCAAGGAGGTGATCACGGTGGATCCGCAGGCCATCAGGCTGGAGTGGGGATACACTAGCGCCGATACGTCGGTGGCACTGCCCCGTCGGTGGAGTCGTCTGGAGTACGCCTGCAAGGACAGTCCCTTCGACTGCGGGCATCTGACGGTTGCCGCGCACGGCAAGCGCTACGCGCTGGGTCGCTGCCTGAACCGCGAAGAGAAGAAGACCCTGTACACCGAGCTCAGTTCCGCGCTGGCCCGTTGAAGTCGCCTTTCACGTGAAGTTGCCTTTCACACCGTTCGGCGCGATGCTTGCCGCCCCCGCAGGTCCGGGCCGGTCCGGCACGCGCACCTTTTCAGTCACGACGTTCCTTGGAGAAACGATGAGGTCAACCACGGTCAGACGGTCGACCGTCGCCTTGCTGATGGGCCTGGCGGCCCTGCCGCTGGGCGCCTGGGCGGACTGGGGCGCGCTGAACATGCCGGTGGGCGTGAGCGAACTCAGCGCCGACGTGCACGCGCTGCACATGCGCATCTTCTACATCTGCTGCGCCATCGGGGCCGGCGTGTTCGGCGTCATGATCGTGTCGATGATCCTGCACAGGAAGTCGCGCGGGGTCACCCCGTCCACCTTCCACGAGAGCACCCGGGTGGAGATCGTCTGGACCGTCGTGCCGCTGGTCATCCTGATCGCCATGGCGGTGCCGGCCGCACGCGTGCTGATCGAGATGGAGGACTTCAGCGATTCCGAAATGTCCATCAAGGTCACCGGCTACCAGTGGCGCTGGCACTACGACTACCTGGACGAGGGCGTCGCGTTCTACAGCGCGCTGGATGCCGAACAGAACCTGGCTCGCCAGCTGGGCAACGACAAGGAACTGGAGCGCTTCGGAGACAGCTACCTGCGCGAGGTGGACAACGAGCTGGTCGTGCCGATCGACACCAAGATCCGTTTCCTGAACACCGCGGCCGACGTCATCCACTCCTGGTGGGTGCCGGATCTGGCGCTGAAGAAGGACGCCATTCCCGGCTTCATCAACGAGAACTGGGCCCGGATCGATCAGCCGGGCATCTATCGGGGCAAGTGCGCCGAGCTGTGCGGGCGCGATCACGGCTTCATGCCGATCGTGGTGCGCGCGGTCGAGAAGGAGGAGTACGCCGCCTGGCTGGAAGAGAAGCGGGCCGAGCAGGTCGCCGTCGCCGACACCGCGCTGGACGAGCGTAGCCACGACGCCCTGCTCGCCACCGGCGAGTCGGTCTACGGCACCTCCTGCGTGGGTTGCCACCAGAAGGAAGGGCAGGGCATCCCGGGCATGTTCCCGGCGATCGCCGGCTCGACCGTCGCCACCGGCGACGTCGACACGCACATCGCCACCGTGGCGCACGGCGTCGAGGGCACGAACATGTCGGCTTTCTCCTCGGTGCTCAGCGATGCCGAGATCGCCGCGGTGGTCACCTATCAGCGAAACGCCTTCGGCAACGCCACCGGCGACAGCGTGCAGCCTGCGGCGGTCGCCGCGGTGCGCAGCAGCGCCTCGGCCGCCGATGCCCCCGTTCTGGACCATGAAGGAGCTCTGCGATGAGCGCGTACGACGGTACAAGCGAAGACACCACCCATCACGTCCCGGGTGAGCACCACGATCACGACCACGCCGAGCACGGCCCCGCCAAGGGCTACTGGCGCTGGATAACGACCACCAACCACAAGGACATCGGGTCGCTGTACCTGTGGTTCGCGCTGGTGATGTTCTTCATCGGGGGGGCCATGGCGTTGGTGATCCGGGCCGAGCTGTTCCAGCCGGGCATCCAGATCGTCGACCCGATGTTCTTCAATTCGATGACCACCATGCACGCGCTGGTGATGATCTTCGGCGTGGTCATGCCCGCCTTCGTGGGGCTGGCCAACTGGATGATCCCGATGATGATCGGGGCGCCGGACATGGCGCTGCCGCGGCTGAACAACTGGTCGTTCTGGATCATGCCGTTCGCCTTCCTGATCCTGCTGTCGACGCTGTTCATGGATTCGGGCGGCCCGGCCGGCGGCTGGACGCTCTACCCGCCGTTGTCCCTGCAGATGGGCGACAGCTTCGCGTTCGTGATCTTCGCCATCCACTTCATGGGCATCAGCTCGGTGATGGGCTCGATCAACATCGTGGCCACCATCTTCAACATGCGCGCCCCGGGCGTGACGTTCATGAAGATGCCGATGTTCGTGTGGACCTGGCTGATCACCGCCTTCCTGCTGATCGCCACCATTCCGGTGCTGGCCGGCGCGGTGACCATGCTGCTGACCGACCGCTTCTTCGAGACCAGCTTCTTCAGCGCCGCCGGTGGCGGTGACCCGGTCATGTTCCAGCACATCTTCTGGTTCTTCGGGCACCCCGAGGTGTACATCCTGATCCTGCCGGCGTTCGGCATCATCAGCTCGATCATTCCCACGTTCGCCAGGAAGCCGCTGTTCGGCTACGACTCGATGGTGTACGCCACCGCCTCGATCGCCTTCCTGTCGTTCATCGTCTGGGCGCACCACATGTTCACCACCGGCATGCCGCTGGCGGGCTCGCTGTTCTTCATGATGACCACGATGATGATCTCGGTGCCCACCGGCGTGAAGGTGTTCAACTGGGTGGCCACGATGTGGAAGGGCGCGATGACCTTCGAGACCCCGATGCTGTTCGCGATCGGCTTCGTCATCATGTTCACCATCGGCGGCCTGTCCGGGCTGATGCTGGCCATCACGCCGGCCGACATCCAGTACCACGACACCTACTTCGTGGTGGCCCACTTCCACTACGTGCTGGTACCGGGCGCGATCTATTCGATCATGGCGGCCACCTACTACTGGCTGCCGAAGTGGACCGGCAACATGTACGACGAGACGCTGGGCAAGTGGCACTTCTGGATCAGCACCGTGTTCGTCAATGTGCTGTTCTTCCCGATGCACTTCGTGGGTCTTGCCGGCATGAACCGTCGCATCCCGGACTACAGCCTGCAGTTCGCCGACTGGAACATGGTCGCCACCATCGGTGCGTTCGGTTTCGGCTTCAGCCAGCTGCTGTTCGTCTACATCGTGGTCAAGGCGGTGCGTGGCGGCAAAAAGGCTACCGCCGAGGTGTGGGAAGGGGCACGTGGCCTGGAGTGGACGGTACCGTCGCCGGCGCCTTATCACACCTTCGAGACCGCGCCGGACATCACCAAGCTGGCGGTTCGCTGAGCCCTGCCGACCATCCATGTCCACGGCGCTTGTCCAGGAAGCCAGCATGCCCCGTTCCGGTGAACGCGATGGCGCGAGCACGAACGAACGGGGCGGCTCTGCCCCGCCGCAGGAATCCGCGCCGGTGCGGCACGGGTTCCTGCGCCGTTACCGGCTGCCTCTCGCGCTGGCGGTGGTGGCCGCCTGCCTGTACGCCGGCAGCATCGTCTATATCGTGCTGATCCGCGGACAGATCGGCACGTGAGCCTTATCCTCTGCCTCCGATGAGCACCTCCACACCATCCCCTCGCCGTCACGGCGGCGTCATCGCGCGGCTTCTGCTGGTCACCGTCGCCATGTTCGGCTTCGGGTACGCGATGGTGCCGCTGTACGACATCATCTGCGACATCACCGGGCTGAACGGCAAGACCGGGCGGTTGAGCGTTGCCGAAGCCGATGCCCGCGCCGTCGATGCGATCGAGCGCGAGGTCACGGTGGAATTCGTGGCCAGCGTCAGCGCCGGCACCTCGTGGACGTTCCGTCCCACCGTGTCCAGCATGAAGGTCACGCCGGGCAAGCAGTACGCGGCGACGTACTATGCACAGAACGGCACCGGGCGCACGGTGGTGGGCCAGGCGACCCCCAGCGTGTCGCCGTTCACGGCCGCCAAGCATTTCAACAAGACCGAATGCTTCTGTTTCACACGACAGGTGTTCGAACCGAACAGCGGGCGTGACATGCCGTTGACGTTCATCATCGACCCGGACCTGCCGCCCAACGTCGATCGCGTGACGCTGAGCTACACCTTCTTCGACTCGCCCGACCAGCTTGCGCTGGACGGATAAACCCGACCAGCTTGCGCTGGACGGATAGACCCGACCAGCAGACCCGACCCGGTCGCCCGGCACGCCGTGCCCGTCTCAACTCGCAGGATCGCCTCATGAGCAGTACCGTCTCCGAGACCGGCAACACCGCCTATTACGTGCCGCACGCCGCGAAGTGGCCGATCGTGGGCTCGATCGCCCTGTTCGTCTTCTTCTACGGTTTCGCCACCTGGCTGAACGACCGGCCGTTCGGATTCGAGATCTTCATCGCCGGTGCGGTGCTGCTGGTGATCATGATGTTCGGCTGGTTCGGCGACGTCATCCGCGAGAGCGAGTCGGGCACCTACAACGGGCAGGTCGACACCTCGTTCCGCATGTGCATGATGTGGTTCATCTTCTCCGAGGTGATGTTCTTCGCCGCCTTCTTCGGCGCGCTGTTCTACGCCCGCACCTTCTCGGGTCCCTGGACCGGCGGTGACGGTGGCGGTGGCGCGGGGGTCACCAACGAGATCCTGTACCGCGGCTACGACTACGTCTGGCCGACCAACGGTCCGGCAGGGCTGGGCGGCAGCTTCGACCAGATGAGCTGGTTCGGCCTGCCGCTGATCAACACGCTGCTGCTGCTGACCTCGGGCTTGACCTGCACGCTCGCCCACCACGCCATCCGGCACGGTGATCGCAAGAAGATGGTCAAGTGGCTGGCCGTGACGGTGACGCTGGGTTTCATCTTCGTCGGTTGCCAGGCGCTGGAGTACTACGAGGCCTACGAGCACTACAACCTGAAGATGTCGACCGGCATCTACGGCTCGACCTTCTTCATGCTCACAGGCTTTCACGGATTCCACGTCACCATGGGCGCCATCATGCTGCTGGTGGTGATGCTGCGCGGCATGAGGAGCCACTTCAGCGAGAAGAATCACTTCGCGTTCGAGGCGGCCGCCTGGTACTGGCACTTTGTCGACGTGGTCTGGCTGGGCCTGTTCATCTTCGTGTACCTGCTCTGAGGCGCGCCCCGCACGCATTGCCCGGCAGCCGTTTTCACCGGGCCGGGCCGGGCCGTTGATCCGTGCTGTCTGCGTCTACTGTGGTTCCAGTCCCGGTAGCCATCCTGCTCACGGCATCGCGGCCGATGCCCTCGGAGACGCGATCGCCGCCTCCGGTCGATCGCTAGTCTACGGCGGTGCGCACATCGGTCTGATGGGCCGGATCGCCGACCGGGTCATGGCGGGCGGCGGGCGGGTCACCGGCGTGATTCCGCAGGCCTTGGTCGCGCGCGAGGTCGCCCACACTGGCCTGAGCGAACTGATCGTCGTGGCCGACATGCACGAGAGGAAGGCGCGCATGGCGGCGCTGGCCGACGGGTTCATCGCCATGCCCGGCGGTCTGGGCACGCTGGAGGAGCTGTTCGAGATGCTGACCTGGAGCCAGCTCGGGCTTCATGCGAAACCGATCGGCGCGCTCAACGTCGGCGGCTTCTACGATGGCCTGCTCGACTTCCTGGACCACGCCCGCGATCAGGGCTTCATGCGGCCGGCGCATCGCACCTTGCTGCTGGCCGGTCCGGAGGCTTCGGCCCTGCTTGACGAACTGGACGCCTGGCGGCCCGCGACGGCTACCAGGCGCTGATTCGTTCGCGGACGCAGCATCGGCGCAGCCGTGTGGCGCAGTCTCTGCCCTTCATCGGAACGGTTGGAGAGACTGGCGATGAAAACCATCTTTCGATATTGATGCTCGGCTGGCTGGCGTTCGCCGCCGCCGCCTTGTCGCCCGGGCCGAACATGGTCGCCGTCGCTTCGCGTTCGCTGGGGGCCGGCCGAGTTGAATCTCGGGCAGTTCAGCAGTTCGAAGTCGCCATCCAGCTCATCCTGCCGGCTGAACGAGTAGAAATATTCGCCTTCCGAGCGCGGTCTCGATTCGCTGGCCCTGGGATCGATCGAAATGAAATCTCAGCGTCCCAGATCGATCGCCGACGGCTGGAACGTCTCCGCCGCGTAGCGATCCGACCAGGGCACCGTGTAGGAGGTGGTGACACCATCGGCCTCGACGGTGAGCTGGAAGGTGTCCGGATCGCCGTTGGCAGCATCCAGCGTGTAGTCGAACCCCTCGCCGACGATGTTCAGCGAGCCGGACACGTAGTGCGCGTCGGCGATCTCGCGCTCGAACGGTTGCAGCGTGACGATCGAGCGCAGCCCTTGCGCCCCGTCGCCACCGATCACGATGTCGTTGCCGCTCTGGCTCACGCGGCCGATCTGACCGGTGCCGTCATCGGCATATGAGATACCGACACCCAGGCTGGCGGTGGTGATCAGGCCGACGCCATCGGTGATCGACAGCGGGTTGCCGGGCCTGGTGGCCCAGTTGCGCCGCAACAGGACATCGTTGCGCGCCTCCCGGGGATCGGCGAAGCTGGTGAAGGCCTGTGCGTCCGCACCGGTCGCCACCCGCCGCCCGTCGCGCGTGTCCACCAGTACCAGATCCATCCGCGGGTAGAACGGCATGAGGTCGTCAACCGAGTACGGCGCCGGCAGGGTCAGGTCATCCCGCACCGGATTGGCCCCGCGTCGCGCGTCACCCGTGACGACGAACGCACCGACGCGGCAGTCCGAGAACGTGGTGTCGCGCTGGCGCAGCAGGCCGTCAGCATCGGTCTCGTCCTTGCTGCTCACGGTGCCGCCGTTGCTGCAGCCGTACTCGACCCGCTCGGCGGTCCGGCTGGTCAGAGCCGACGTGTCCGGCACGCGGGAGGTCTCGACCACGCCGCTGTCCGGCGCGTCGAAGCGATCGAGAACGGCGGCGGCGAGCGCCAGCGGCTGCCCGCGATACAGCGACAGGGCACGCTCCAGCCGGACGGCGACCTCGTCCGGCAGTCCGGCCTCGTCACCGGCCTCGTCACCGGCTTCCTCACCGGCTTCTTCACCGGCTTCTTCACCGGCTTCTTCACCGGCTTCTTCACCGGTGTCATTGCCCGGATCGTCATCATCGTCGGCGTCGCTGCAGGCACCGAGCGACAGGGTGGTCGCGACCAGCAGGGCGGTGAACAGGAAGGTACGGGGCGTGCGCAGGATCATGGGTGCGAGGCGGGTTGACCGCGCCCGGACGGACGACGGTGAACCAGCGATATACGCCCGGCTCCCGACACCGTCAATCGGTACGAATACCGGTTTCGCGGCTACCGTACCGCAACGCTCATTCGCGCCGCCGTCCGCTGCCGGCCTCACCCTCGGACCCGACCGATACTTCGCTCTGCGGCGCTCCCGCCCCCGTTTGCGCCCCTGGGCCGCCCCCTTGCTGGAAGCTCGGGTTCGGATTGGTCTCGATGACACCGGTGACGCCTGCGATCATGATGATGATGATCACCACGATCGACAGCCCGATGCGCACCGACAGCGCGTTGGCGGTGCGATTGGTCTGGCCCTTGTCCTTGACCAGGAAGTACAGGCCGGAAAACAGGCTGATGACGATGAAGCCGAGCAGCAACAGCACGATGAACTTGACGAACAGCATGTACGCGCACTCTCCGGCCGATGGTGGCCCGCGTCGTCGATCGGCGGCGCGGCAGGCGGCACGATACCGCACCGTCTCGCTCCGGATCGCGTAGGAGCCGATGATGCTTGCCGCCCTGCGCACCTTTCGCCCGCCGTTGTGGGCCATCCTCGTCTACCTGCTGGTGCTGGCGGGCATGCTGGCGCTCGGGCGCTGGCAGCTGGTGCGTGCCGACGAGAAGATCGACCTGATCGAGCGCGCCGCCACCGCACGCGTGGCCGATCCGGTGCCGGTGAACACGTTGCTCGACGAACCGGCGGCAGCCGTGGCGGCCGCCGACTACCGCCGCGTCACGGCCACCGGCCGCTGGCTGCCCGAGCGGCAGTTCCTGTGGGACAACCGGGCGCACGGCGGGCGGGCGGGCGTCGAGGTGATCGCCGCCCTCGAACTCAACGACGGCCGCACGGTGCTGGTGAACCGCGGCTGGCAGCCGCTCGGCACGCGCCGCGAACAGCTGCCGGACACCGCGTTGGAGGCCGCCCCGATAGAGCTCGCAGGGCTGTTCTCGCGCCCCTCGCGCGGGTTCGCCAAGGGGGACGCGTTCGACGAAGCGGCGCCCTGGCCGCGTTACCTGCAATACTTCGACTACGCAGCGATCGCCGGTGCCCTGGACGCACCGCTGATCGATGGCGTGCTGCAACCGGGTGCGGCGTTCGACGAGGCACCCTGGCGCTTCGTGTCGAACTGGCAGCCGGCCGCCTCGGGCCCGGAGAAGCACTACTCCTACGCGGTGCAGTGGTTCGGCATGGCCCTCGCGCTGACGGTGATCTTCGTGGTCGTCAACCGGCCGGGCCGCGCAAAGGCTGGGCCGCACCCGGCCCCCGCTCACACCGATGTTCGAACCGACCCCTGACCCCATGACCCGGAACGCCTCCACCACGCCCCCGCCCGCCATGCCGGCCGCCGACCCGTCCGCACCGTCGGCACCGTCCCCCCAGGCGATCAAGGCCTCGCAGCGCAAGCTGCTGCTGATCCTGGCCTGCTTCGGCATACCGTTGCTGCTGGCCATCGTCTGGCTGCAGGTGCTGCGCGCCAGCGACGGCACCATCGGCGATACCTCGCGCGGGCAGCTGGTGCAGCCGCCGCTGCCGTTCGAGGAGTTCGCGCTGCAAGATGCGGACGGGCAGCCGTGGGGGCTGGCCGAGCTGCGCGGCCTGTGGACCTTCCTGTACCTGCCCGAGGGCGAGTGCGCGGAGGTCTGCGAGAAGAACCTGTACCACATGCGCCAGGTCCGGCTGGCGCTCAACCAGCGCATGGACCGGCTTCAGCGCGTGGTGCTGACCGAATCGCCGAACCAGCTGGGTGACGAGCTGGTCGCCCAGCACCCCGGCCTGCAGGTGCTCGGCGGTGATGACGAGATGCGCGCAGGTTTCGTCGATCAGGTGCGCTCGGCGGAAGGCGCGATGGGCGACGAGGGCCCGTTCGGCGGCATCTACCTGGTCGATCCGAACGGCAACCTGATGCTGCGCTTCGATGCGGACCTGGACCCGCGGCTCATGCTCAAGGACGTCAAGCACCTGTTGAAGATCTCGCGTATCGGTTGAGAGGCGCCCGGCCCGTTATCATGCGGGCAGCCCGTCCGTGGTCCTTGTCTGACGAGTCACCCTGCACAGGGCAGGTATCCCTGCCGGAATCGCGATGAAATCCCGCCCCGCCTCGACCGAGTCCCTGACGCCCACTGCCGGATCCGCGGCCGGACCCGCTGCCGGGCCCATCGCCCAGCTGGCGGTGCACTGGCGCGACTACCTGGAGATCACCAAGCCCAAGGTGGTGCTGCTGCTGGTGTTCACCGCGCTGGTGGGCATGGCGCTGGCGGTGCCCGCCTGGCTGCCGCCGGTGGAGGCGGTGGTCGGGCTGCTGGGCATCGGGCTGGCGTCCTCGTCGGCCGCGGCGATCAACCACGTGATCGACCAGCGCAACGATGCGATCATGGGGCGCACCAAGAACCGGCCGATTCCGCAGGGCGCGCTGACCACCCGGCAGTGCCTGGTGTTCGCCGCGGTGATCGGCATCGCCTCGATGATCCTGCTGGTCGCGTTCGTGAACGTGCTGACCGCGGTGCTGACCTTCGCCTCGCTGATCGGCTACGCGATCGTCTACACGGTATGGCTCAAGCACGCCACCCCGCAGAACATCGTCATCGGCGGGGCGGCCGGGGCCATGCCGCCGGTGCTGGGCTGGACCGCGGTCACCGGCGAGGTCACCGCCGGGGCGCTGCTGCTGTTCCTGATCGTGTTCGTGTGGACGCCGCCGCATTTCTGGGCGCTGGCCATCCACCGGCGCGACGACTACGCCAAGGTCGACATACCGATGCTGCCGGTCACCCACGGCATCCCGTTCACGCGCGTGCAGATTCTGCTGTACACCGTGCTGCTGGTGATCGTCAGCGTGTTCCCGTACCTGATCGGCATGAGCGGCGTGCCGTACCTGGTGGGGGCGGTGGTGCTCGGCGCGATGTTCCTGTGGCACGCCGTCAAGCTGTTCGACGAGAGCGCCTCCCGCCAGGCGATCAAGACGTTCGTGTTCTCGATCAACTACTTGATGTGGCTGTTCGGCATCATGCTGATCGATCACTACCTGCCGCTGGTGATCGGGCTGTTCGGCTGAGCGCTGCTCGACTGAACGTCGACCTTCGGTACGTGCCGCCACCGCGATCGAACGCTGCGTGCATTCGTCATCGCACCTGATCCGTTCGGGCGGGTTTGAATCGAGACGGCGCATGACCACTCAGGGCATCTCGCCGCGATTCCGACTGGAAGACCGGTTCCGCTGGCCGATAGCCGCAGATGCCGTCACCGATCCGTTCCGGGCCACACCGTCGCCCCCTTCGTCCCGCGTGCGATTCCGGCCGTCGATCGCCGATCGGGCCGGCACTCTCTTCCGTCCGCCCCACGCAGGCTTCGGTTTCCATGGCCCTGTCGTTCAAGCAGCAGTGCGCGTTTCTCCTGAAGCTCGGCGCGATGCTGCACAAGTACGGCACGCCGGCCTTTCGCCTGGAGGCGCACCTGAAGACGCTGGCGGCCCACCTGGAGCTGGACGGCTACTTCCTGGTCAGCCCCACCACGCTGACCTACTGCCTGTGGATGAAGGAGGCGCCGGACGGCGATGTCTACAACTACTCCATGCGCGTAAAGCCCGGCGATCTGGACCTGGGCTCGCTGGCGCGCACCGATGCGCTGGTCAACGAGCTGGTGGCCGGGCGGTGCACGCTGGAGGAGGCCAAGGACGGCCTGCAGGCGATCGAGGCGTCCGGCCCGGCCTATCCGGCGTGGGTCACGTTGCTGGCCTTCCTGTTGCTGGGCAGCGCCTTCGCCATGCTGATGCGCGGCAGCTGGCACGACGTCGCCTGGGTGGGAGCCCTGTCCATGCTGGTCTACGCCTTCATCGCCTGGGCGGACCGCTCGCCGCGCATCGCCACCATGCTCGAACCGCTGGCGGCGACGGTGGTGGCGGTCGTCTCCGTCGCTGCGAGCCGCCTGGACCCGGGCATCAACCAGCCGCTGGTGGTGCTCGCCAGTCTCATCGTCTTCGTGCCGGGACTGTCGCTGGCCATCGGTTTTCGGGAACTGGCGGCCCGGGAGCTGATCTCGGGCACCGCGCGGATCATGGATTCGTTGATGGTGCTGTTCAAGCTGTACTTCGGCACCGTGCTGGGGGTGGCCATCGGCGGGCTGATCTGGGGCGAGTCGCTGCCTTCCGACGATCGGCACGTGCCCCTGTGGACCATCTGGCCCGCCGTGCTGTTGCTGGCCACCGGCCTGGCGGTGGTCTACAGGGCGCGCCCGGTCGATGTCCCCTGGGGCGTGGTCTCGGGCGTGCTGGCCTACAGCGTGAGCACGCTGGTGACCGCGGTGTGGGGCATCACGCTGGGGGCGTTTCTCGGTGCGTTCGTGGTCGGGGTGTACGCCAACCTGTTCGCGCGCTGGCGTAACGCGCCGGCTACCTTGGTGATCCTGCCGGGCATCGTGGTGCTGGTGCCGGGCAGCAAGGTGTACGTGGGGCTGGACAACGTGGTCAGCGGCAATCAGATCGTCAGCGTCGATGACATCGGCGTGCAGACCTTCCTGCTGTTCATGTCGCTGATCGCCGGGCTGATCTTCGCCAGTGCGGTGGTTCAGCCGAGACGATCGCTGTAGTGGAGCAGGGGCACAGGATGCCCTTGCACACGCGTTGATCTGTGCCTTCCGGCCGGCGATTGCCCGGGACGGCCCCCCGACGGCCCGCGATGTCGTGCGTCGCCTCGACGAAGCCGGACGCTGTCCACGGATAGCGTGGCACGGGTCAAGCTTGCAAATACCGAAGCGGGACGTGACCGACTGTCCTGCCGTGCGCTGCGCGCTACGCTACGGCTCCGTAGCCTGCGGTGATCGCGGCGGCGGAACAGGGACGTGCTGTCGATGGATCGATGCACCACGCTTGCGCGCCACGGGCGGGTGCGCCGACACGCCGGACTCCTGGCTTGCCTGCCTGTGTCGCAACTGCCCGCCTCACATGACGAATACGGCACTCACCGAAGCGCTCTCCTTCAAGCGCTACCCCATGGCCCTGCGCCTGGCCCGGCTGGGCGAACTCACCGACGCAGAAATGCGATCCCTGGTCTCACACCTGGAGCGAAGCCCGTACGACGCCTCCCACCCCTGGAACACGGCGCGCGACGCGCTCATCGCGCTGGTACGCGAGCGCGGCGTGGCCATCGATCCACAACCCGTCAGCCCGGATAGGGACGGCACGGCGCCACGTTGCGTGCATTCGCCACGGGACCTGTTCGACGGGTCCGAGCCGTCGGTCTGCCGGGAGCCGGATCGCTGATCGATGCGACGGCATCTCAGGCGTCGTCGCAACGCACCAGGCCGTCGACCGTCACGCCGCTCGCGCGCGGGTAGCTTTCGGTGATCCCGCTCATCCCCTGCCCGAACTCGGGGTCGAAGGCCGAGCCGATGTAGCGAAAGGTGATCGTGTCGCCCTCGACGGTGATGAGGACATCGTCGATGCTGTCGCTGCCGGGCAGCGTGCTGGTGTTCTGGATATCGTACCGATCGTCCCCACGGGAGGCGAGCAGGGCAGATGCGATTCGGTAGCAGGACGCCCCGGTGCCGACCTCGTCCGCCTGATCGTCGTACTCGGTGATCCGGCCATCGCCGGCGATGTCGAACAGGACGACATCACGGCCTTCATCGCGTTCGCGGCTGTAATCCCAGAGTCCCGCCAGCGCCCCGACATCCAGTGCCTCGCCATCGCCGATCGGTCGCGCATCCTGCGGACCCGAATCCTCCGGCGTGACCGGTGGTGCACCGGTATCGGGTGCATCGTTCGCGGCGATGACATCGAACGATGCCGGCGGCCGGGTCTCCGTGTCCGTCTGCCCGTCCGCTACGGGGTCGAAGGGGCCTGGCGGGTTCGAGCCGGTTTCACCGGCGTTCGGCTGGAGGACCTGTCCGTCAGCTTCGTTGCCCCCGCCGCCTCCGCTGCAACCGGCCATGACCATGGCCAGACAGGTGCCGGCGATCGCTGCACGCTTGTCCATCGATGGGACCTCTCGAGTATGAAACGGGCGCTCCTGTTGCATGAATCGGGCATCGCACGCACGAAAGCGCGACGCCCATGGGCTCACCAGAAGCCGTCGTAGTTCGGGCTGTTGTCGAACACGGTATTGGCGAGCAGCCGGACCCGGCCGTTGCTCATGATGCCGGTGCTGAAGCTGTGCGCCACGCTGGTGAACGACACGAAGCCCGAGGAATCGTCCTCGTAGCTGATGCCCACACCCGGCATGGGCGCGATGTCGCCACCCGGCGTGGCGCCGAGGCTTCCCGACTTGCGGTATCCGGTCGAATCGATGGAGGAATTCGTCACCACCACCTTCGAATTTCCCCTGACCTCGATACCGTAGTTGACGTTGCTGTCCATGCGCACCTCGTCGATGGTCACGCGGGCCGAACCCCGCACCACGATGCCGCTGGTCCAGTTGCGGCTGACGATGTTGCGGATCACGACCGGGAAGGTGCCGTCGTTGTGCACCACGATGCCGGCCTGTTGCTGGCGCCGGTTGTTGTCGTCGGCCATCCCGCCGCCCTGGAACGCTTCGACGATGGCATCGACGCCCGGAGCAGCCTCTAGAACGGTAACGCCTGCGCCTTGAAGGACGACCTGCTCCAGGAAGCGGCCCGAGGTGACGATGCGTACGGTGCCGTTGTCGCTGACGCCGCTGACCGCCGCGCCGATGGTGCCGAAGACCTGATCGCCGTCCGCGTCCTCGTCCGCACCGAGCAGGCCGTCGCCATCGAAGTCGGACTCGCCTTCCACCAGCACCGAGTGGTTCGCGTGGGCACCGGCGGACAGGCCGAGTGCGGCAAGGACCGTGCAGCCGGTCAGGAGTCGGCGCAGGCGGGTCTGGCCGAGCGTTGAAACGCGATAAGTCATGGTCGCTCCTCTGATGGGTGCGGCGGCGAATTCGGTCCGGCCACCGCCGATCGACGTCGGGACAACATCGACATGCCCTGGAGAAACGGCTCAGGTCGCCGTACGGATGCACCATCCGTGAAATTCATTTGCTCGATCTCGTCTCGTGGTGGACATCGAGCGCACTCGACCTGGACGGTAATCTTCCCGGCCGGTTCGTGGTCCCTTGGTCGATTCAAGGTGCCGACAGCAGCTCGGCAGGCGTGGTCAGTCCGCCGTCGAGCGTGTCGAGGAACGCCTCGAGTTGATCCAGTTCGTCATCGTCCAGCTCGAGCGGTTCAAGCTCGTCGCTGATCAGCGTGGGGCGGGCTTCGTTGTAGTGATCGAGCACCTCGCCAAGCGTTGCGAGGCTGCCATCGTGCATGTACGGTCCACGCGAGGCGACGCCGCGCAGCGTCGGTGTGCGAAACGCCGCGACCAGCTCGATGCCCTGCGACTTGACGAAGGCGAGTTCCGCGCACGCCACCGATGGTGCGGAGGAGAACTGGCCGAGGCAGTTGAACTCGTCGCCCATGGCGTCGATCACGCCGTCGATGCGGCCACGGTCCTCGGGAAGCCGATCGAGCGGACCGATACCGGTGGCATGGAACTCGTTGTTGGTGAGCAGCGGGCCGTTGTGGCAGTGCACGCAATTGGCGCGGCCGATGAACAGGCGCAAGCCGGCCTGCGCCCGCGCATCGATCGGCACCTCTGCAGCGCCCGCGCCCGTGTTCGCCTCGTCGGCCAGCGAGCGTGCGAACTCGTCGAATGGCCCCGCGGCCGGTACCAACGTGCGCTGGTAGGCCTCCAGGGCGCGGCCGATGTCGGCGAACGTCGTCGACACGCGGATCTGCTGATCGGGGGACAGCGACGCCCAGGCGGCCCGTTCATCCGGGGTTCCGCGCGGACCACCGCTGGCGGGCAGACGGGCCAGTTCGGCGGCATCCGGCAGGTCGCCGAACAGCGTGGGCCACACCGCGCGGTAGTGTTCGTCGCTTGCGATCAGATGAACATACTGCAGGCGTGTCCCGCCGTGTTCGGCGGAATCCTCCAAGGGCTCCAGCGCCTGTGACCACAGGCTGTCACGCCGTCCGTCCCAGAACAGCCAGGGACTCCAGGCCGCGCCGATGAGCGTCATCGTGCGTCGTCGGGTCTCGCCGATCGCCTGACCGCGCTGCCGGCCGTCGGCAAAGCCCATCTCGGGGACATGGCAGGTGGCACAGGACACCGAGCCGCTGCTGCCCAGGCGCTGATCGAAGAACAGGCGGTGACCCAGCGCTATCGCGCGCTGGTCATCGGCCGCCGGGTTGCCGGGCGAGGATGGCAGCGGTGGAAGCGTATCGATCGACAGCGAGGCGATGAGGGCGATCTCCGCTTCGCTCCAGTCGATCGGCCCGGCGGCGGTTCCGCCGTCCCTCTCGACGACGAACCCGTCATCCGGCACGGGCTCGGCCGCGACGGCGTCGAATTCATCGGTCGCGGCGCGAGCGGGCGACGAATGATGACCGGACAGGCCTGCGCTCGCGGCGATCACGGCCGCCGCGAGGACTCCTGGACCCACCCTGTCGACGAATGCGCGCACCGCGTCGCTAGGGAGCCTCTGCATGATGCGCCACCCCCTGCACGAGCCGCTCGGCGTGCAGGGCTTGGCGGCGCCCGAAGCGCGGTGGGGGTTCCACCGTCGAGGGCGCCAACGCGGCCCGGGGCGCCGAGCGGCTCGCACCCGATACAGCGCGGGCATGAACCCGAAGGGTCGTCCAGAGCGGTCCCGGCCCTGCGTTGGAGCGCTCGGCGGTAGAACCACTACCGCCTGCGAGCTCCGCCTGGTTCCGGAACCGCTCTGGACGAGGCAGGGGGTGGCGCATGGTGCAGAGGTTCCCTAGAGCATCAGCTCGATGACCACCGAGTCGACCCCGGCCGGTGTGTCGACGCGTAGCTCCACCACCCAATGCCCGGGCATCTGGAACTTCATCCCTTCGAGCCGGTAGTCACCATCGCCGAGTTCTTCCGTCACGCGCGGTGCGGTCGGCAGCCCGTGGTCGTGCATCGGCATGCCACCCGATATGTCGATGGTGGCCCCGGTCACCGGGACGCCGTCGGTGGATTCCAGATGCACCCGCCATTCGTGGATGCGGTTCAGCGGGATCGGTGTTTCCATCGGCGTGACACTGGCAGTGTAGAGACCGTTCTCACCGAGCGCGTGCAGGGCCGCATCGGGCATGGCATGCGCCGCAGCGTCGTCCTCGGAGGAGGCGGCGGAAACGGTCGGTACCGGCATGCTGGCGACCAGCGCCGCGATGATGAACGAGGCGCCCAGGGCGGTGCGTGCATCGCCCGGGCGCTGGCCGGTGGTGCGAAGCGGTCCGAAGGATCGACGGTGGTTCATGTGGTCGGAACGTGCCTAGTGAGGTGATCCCTACGGTACGAGCAGCCGGCGCCCGGTTCAAGTGATGTGATCCGCACTCGTGGCGTCGAAATGACCGATGAAAGATTTGTTGCGCATGGATGCATCGCGGCGGGCGGCTCGTGCGTAGACGCTCGACAACCGTGTGCGCGCGCAAGCTCGGCTTGCAGGTCGGACGAGCAGGGTTTTCACGGGTCATCAGAGCGCCAGCACGACTTCCGCACGCCTACCGAGGATCAGCACTTGCCACTCGAATGCCATCGACTCACCGTCACGGCCGCCGCCGTGGCGGCCACCGTGCTCGCACTGGCGGCCACCGCCCCGGCGCAGGCTTCCTCGCATGCCGAGGCGCCGTTCATCAAGTCCCGCCCGCAGCTCGACGGAACCGATTTCTATCTGTTCTCCAGCTACGAGAGCGGGCGTGAAGGCTATGTCACGTTGATCGCCAACTATCAGCCGTTGCAGGACGCCTACGGTGGTCCGAACTATTTCTCGATGGACGCCGATGCCATCTACGAGATCCACGTCGACAACGACGGCGACGCGATCGAGGACATGAGCTTCCTGTTCAACTTCGACAACTCGCTGAACAACGGCGGCGAGGGCCTGGCGCTGCAGATCGGTGATCAGATGGTGCCGGTACCGCTCAAGCACATTGGCCAGTTCGGCAACGGCAGCAACCAGAGCGTCATCAACGTCAACGAGACCTACTTCGTGGGCACCACGCTGGGCGATCGACGGGGCCAGTCGCCGGTATGGGCGGTGCGACCGGATTCCGGTCTGAGACTGTTCACCAAGCCGTACGACAACTCCGGTGACAAGACCTTCCCGAAGGGCTACGACAACTTCGTCAAGAGCACCACCAACTCCGGCGAGGTCTACTACGACGTGCGCTTTGATCAATGTCCGGAAGGCGCTCAGGACGGACGCGTGTTCGCCGGGCAGCGCAAGGACAGCTTCTCGATCGCGCTCGGCGAGATCTTCGACCTGGTGAACTTCGTGCCGTTGACCTCCGCCCTGGCCGACGATCCGGCACGGGACGATCTCGCCGCCAAGAACATCACCTCGCTGGCGATCGAGGCGCACAAGGATTGCCTGATCGGCGAGGGCAACGGTGTCATCGGCGCGTGGACCACATCGAGCGTGCGCACCGGCTCGAAGCTTTCCGCCCAGCCGACCTTCCTGCGCGCCGAGGACATGGCGGGCAACTATCGCCAGGTGTCGCGGCTTTCGGCACCGCTGGTCAACGAGGTGGTGATCGGACTGCCGGACAAGAACCGCTTCAACGGCAGCGAGCCGAAGGATGATGGCCAGTTCGCCACCTACGTGACCAACCCGACCCTGCCGGCGGTGATCGACATCCTGTTCCGCGACGCGCTCGGCGCGCCGGACGACATCGCACCGTCCAACCTGCCGCGACAGGACCTGGTGGCCGCCTTCCTGACCGGTTTTCCGGGTGTGAATCAGCAGGCAACGGTGACCCCGTCGGAAATGCTGCGCCTGAACACGAACATTCCCGCCACCGCGAAGGACCAGCAGGTCAATCTCGGCGTCGCCGGCGGTGACCTGGCAGGCTTCCCGAACGGGCGGCGACCCGGAGACGACATCACCGACATCGCGCTGCGCGTGGTCATGGGTGCGCTGTGCCATCCGATCGCGGTGGATCTGGACGGGAGCGGAGTGCCCGGTGATGCGGGCGACAATCTCGGATTGTGCGCGCCGGCCGATGCGCCGGTCGGTACCGCTCCGCTGACCGATGGCGTGCCGCAGAACAGCGCCCAGTTCGACGATGCGTTCCCCTACGTCACCACGCCGTTGTCCGGCTCGCCGTCGCAGGCGTCGAATGCGCCGGTTCCGCCAATGGACATGGACGATGGAATGGACGGCGACATGGATGACGGCATGAACGATGGAATGGACGACGACATGGACGACGACATGGACGACGACATGGACGACGACATGGACGACGGCATGGACGACGGCATGGACGATG